>Ga0193706_1000762_pt1 | contig 16526 bp, 13 predicted proteins | sample U3c1metaG_FD_160130 | JGI IMG/M metagenome (GOLD analysis project Ga0193706, IMG submission 160130) | Soil microbial communities from a riparian zone of the East river system, Colorado, United States - U3c1 | ecosystem: Environmental > Terrestrial > Soil > Riparian zone | place: USA: East River... | reverse complement strand
CGTCGATCGAAGGTCGTAAAGAGCCCCACCCCGGCGCCCGATCGAGCCGAAGCACCGCCCCCATCGCCCATCGGATCCATGACGGCCGACGCGCGGGAGCCAACGGCGGCGACGCTGGAGCCCACCGCGGCGACGCCGGAGCGCGCTGCCAACGCGAGTCAATCGCTCGCCCGGGACACGGAAAAAGGCCGGGATCGCGGCCGTCCCAAGCGAGAAAGACCGCTGCGTCGCGGCAAGGAAAGCGACGAAGAAGCGCTGCGCATCTCGTGGGTGGAGGAGCCGCAGTTTGCCGCCGCCGACGCGACGTTTGCCGAAATCTTCGTGAACATCGGGCGCCAAGACGGTGTGACCGCGGCCGACCTGCAACGGGTGCTCACCGAGACTGCGGAAATTTCACGAGCCGACACAGGACGCATTCGCGTGCGGGATCGAAGCTCGTTCGTATCGGTCAAACGGGACCACTTGACCAAAGCTCTGGCCGCGCTGAACGGCGCGAGCTTTTCCGGCAAGGTCGCCCAAGCCGAGCCGGCGCGAGCACGTTCTTCGGGAACGTCAAGTACGAACGACGGCTGATCGAAAGACAGCGACGTCAGCGTTGCGTGGGGTAGTCCGGACCGCTATCAAGGTTATATGGGCAAGAGAGCAGAGAGCGACGACATCGACACCCTTCGCAAGAATGTCGAATGGGCGTTGCGCAATGCGCTCGATGCCGACGAAATGCTTCCCATGCTCGCCAAGCTCGCGCGCAGCGCCGAGCCCGAGAGCGACGCGTGGGTGCTCGCGCACCGTCATCTCGCCGAGCTCGCTGTCGATCGCGATCCGTGGCGTTCGGCCATTTTCGCGCGCCGTGTGGTCAAAGTCGACCCTGACGACGACGGGGCGTGGGCCGTGTTGGGCCTTGCGCAGATACGCTTGGGCAATTTTCGCTACGCCGTCTCGTCCTATCGGCGCGCCCTCTCGTTAGCACCGCAGAACCCGCGCTATGCGCACAACTTGGGGCACCTCCTCGACGTCGCGCTCGACCGCGCCAACGACGCAGTGCCGCTCCTGGCCGAGGCTTACAAACGCGAGCCCAAAGAGTCCGAGATCGCGGCGTCGTACGCGCATGCGCTAGCGCGCGCCGGCAAACTCACGCTCGCCAAAAAAGTCATGCGCCGGGTGGTGGCGAAGGGGGCGACCGCCGAGCAGATGATCCTCTGGCGTTGGCTCGACCAAGGCGCGCCCGCGCTGAAGAGCGCGTCCAAGGGCGGGCCCACTACGACGCCACCGCGACCCAAATCACGCAAGCGTCCGCGCACCGCTCAAGCGCCCGCGCGTCGTTCATAATCGGCGACGCGCGCGCTGACGCGTCAACCGCGTTCGCGAAGTTCCAGGAACAAAGCGAGCGCTTCGGCGGTCGATAGGTGACGAACTTTCGGCGATGCTGTCCCATTTTTGGGACGCGTTTCGCTGAAATTTCCGGGAGTCGATGGACGAATGCAGCCTATCGTCTTGCCTCGGCCCCCTCCCTCAGCCATCGACAGGTCCCATGCGCCACGCCCAGTTCCTCCTCGCCGCCGGCTCGCTCACGTTCCTTGTCGGCTCGCAAGTCTCGGCCCAAACGGCAGCACCGACACCGCCCGCGCCGACGCCGACGCCGACCCCTACCGCGCCCTCCGGTTCGAGCCCGCCGCAAGCAGCGACTCCTTTGCCGAGCGGGGCGCAGGGGGCAACTTCTTCCTCGGGATCCTTCCCCGCGCCGCTCGTGACCAACGATCCCATGCTCGAGCCGATCGCGGCAGCGGCGCACGTCGTCTCTTCTTGGCAAGACGCGCTCGGCATGCTGCGTGCGCGATCGACGGATCTTCGCATCGCGCTCGACGAGATCGAACGCGCCCAGGGCCAATGGCGACAAACGCTCGCCGCCAGCCTTCCTACCATCAGCAGCGCCGCCAACGTCACCGCCAATCTCTTGCGGGGCGAAGGTTATAATCCGGTCACGCTGCAGCTCCAGACGGTTCCCGACGCCATCACTTATGGAGGGTCGGCGACGTTGGTGCAGCCGCTCTTTGCCCCACGCGCCTGGCACGCCCTCGGCACGGCGAAATTGGCGCGCGAAGCGACGGAGCTTGCCGCCGAAGATCAGAAGCGGGTACTCGCCTTCGCGCTCGCCAATGCCGTCGTCACGGTGGTCACTGCCGAACGCTTGAGCGAGATCAACAGGATCGGGTTGCGGGCCGCCCTCGAACGACTCACGCTCGCACGCAGGCGCGTCACACTCGGAGCGGGCAACGCGCTCGACACCGTGCGCGCTGACCAAGACGTGTCGGTGGCGCGCGCCGCGATAGTCACCGGCGATGAGTCGCTGCGCCGCGCCCGCGAAACGCTCGGCCTCGCAGTCGGTTCCACCGAAGGTTGGGGGGTTCCGCCCGACATCGACTTGAACGGCGTCGAGGCCAGCGCGCGCGCCACATGTACGAACGCCGCCAGTGTCGAGGAACGCGCTGATATCGCGTCCGCGCGGACATTCTCCCAAGCGACACAACGCAACGTCGACGACGTGTGGCTCCAGTTCTCGCCCACCGTCAATCTGGTGAGCCAGGCCAACGCTTCCTCGGTGCCGTTCCTCACCGGCAAGAACGTGACTTGGACCATCGCCGGCGTGCTCACCATTCCCATCTTCGACGGCGGCGCAAGGTACGGCGCGCTCCGCGACACGCGCGCGCAAGCCGACGAGTCGGTGCAGCGGCTCGAGGCGGCGCGGCGCAATGCGACGGTGCAAGTGATTCAGGCGCGGCGCAACGTCAGCGTCGTGGACGAGAGCCGACGCGTCGCGGAACGCGCGCGCGATCTGGCCCGCGAGACCGAGCGGCTGGCGCGCGTTTCCTTCCAGGCGGGCACCGGGACGAGCCTCGACCTCATCGAATCGGGACGACGTCTGCGCGAGGCGGAGGTCCAGCTGGCTCTGCAGGAGTTCAATCTCATCCAATCGCGCATCGCCGCGCTCCTCGCACTGTCGCGCTGCAATTGGTAGACGAGAGAAACCTGCCCGGGAGGAACGGGCGGACGGGTGCTAGGAACTAGTGCTAGATAGAGAGCCGCCCCCATGAGTCTCTCCCGCAAAACGAGCGACACGATTTTTTACGCACTTCTCGGCCTCACGCTCGTCGTCTTCCTCGTCCAAATCAACATCGTCTTTCTCGACACGCCAGTCGAACGCATGATGGGAATCGTGCAAAAGATCTTCTATTTCCACGTCCCTTCGGCGTACAGCATGTATATCGGCGCCGCGGCGTGCTTCGTGGGATCGATGGGGTACTTTCTTTCCCCCACCGACGCGCGCGATGCCTTCGCCAAAGCGGGCGCCGAGACGGCGGTGGCATTCGGGTTCATCGTGCTCGTCACCGGCCCGCTGTGGGCCGCCAAGGCGTGGGGGCGCTATTGGGTATGGGACCCGCGGCTGACGACGTCGATGTTGAGCGTGCTCATCTACGTGGCCTACGTCGTCGTACGAAGCTTTGCCGGCGATGGGCAGGCCGAGCGCAAATTCGCCGCCGCTCTCGGCGTCGTCGGCGCCGCCAATCTCCCCATCATCCATTACTCGGTCAAAAAATGGAGCGGCCAGCACCCGGTGGTCATCGGGTCGGGCGGCGGCGGGCTGGCACCTGGCATGGGGCTTCCACTCGTACTCGGATTCGTCGCCTTTACGCTGCTCGCGGTGCTCCTCATTTGGAGTCGCATGCGGATCGAGCTGGCGCGCTCGCGCCTGCGCCAGTTGGAAGACGAGGCGCTCACCTACTTACCGGAGGGCGAAACTCATGGGGCATGACGGGCGCGGCACCGGCGTAGTCATCGCAGCGATGGGCATGGTCACGCTCGCCAGCGGCCTCGCCTCGGCGCAAACTGCGGCGCCCGAGACGGGTCAGCGCAGCACGGAGTTTCGCGCGGTCGAAGGCGGCACGGAGATGGTCAGCGGCGGCACGCTCCTCGTCGAGGCCTACTGCGCGATCTGGATCATCTTGCTCGGTTTCTTGCTCATTTCCTGGCGTCGCCAGGCGCGCATCGACGCACGCGTCGACGAGCTCGAGAAGGCGTTGGCTCGTAGCGGGGCCAAGTGACCCCAGAGCACGTCATCTTCATTCCCGGCGTCCTCCTGGTCGGCCTTGCGCTCGGGTACGTGATGGGGGCTCGCGCTGCGCGTAAGGAGCTCGAGAAGACGCGATCTCGCCTTCGCCAATAGAGCCCCATAAGGAAACGGGCCACCCCGAGAGGTGACCCGTTTACAAGTTCCTTACCGCGAGGATCGGTCGAGAGCACGCATGAACCCCTAGCGCTTCGGCTAGGTGGGGATCGCGTGGCCGCTTTAGGCCTCCCGCTCGAAGACGGGCATGGCTCACCACGGCTCCGGTGCGACCCCCTGGTGTCAGCATGTAAGGGATTCGATGTTTGCTCGCTTCCGTGTCCCGCAGAGGGAACCAAACGATCCTAACATCGCGATCGGCGTGGTCAATGGATGCGCGGACCAAGGACGCTGCCGGTTTATCCGCTGCCCGGCCGCGAAGTTTGCCGAAAACTGGGCCAATTTGCGAGGGCTTGCCACCTTGGGCCGCATGACCGCGCTCATCCACACTCTCTTCCCCCCCGAGACCGTGCCGGCGAAGATCAAGGGGGAGGTTCGGTTCGTCACCGCCCACGAACGGTCGCAGAGCCACGGTAGCCTCGGTCTTCTTCTGACCGTCTGCGTCTCGCCCCCACCTTGGCCCGATGCCGGAGGTCAACTGCGGGGTCGGCTGCGCGACGCCATCGAGTCCGCGATCGAGAGTGCCCTCGAGCTGAACGACGCGCCTCCGCCGGGCGTCGGGGACTTCGCCGACCTCGACCAATGTCTCTCGGACCAGCTTTACCGGGCACGAAGCGTCGGCGCTGGGGGACTCGTGCTTTGTATGCCCGACCTTACCAGCGCGGGTAGCCTCGCCGGCGCGCTCGACGCGGAAGATAGCGCCGTGCTTCGCTGGTGGATGGCGGCGACCGCCGAGCGACCGGTCATGCTCCTGCTGGACGAAGCGAACCGCCATCTCGGTGCCTATGGCCCGCCGACGCGGCTCGAGCACCTGGTCGAAGCGCGGAGCGAGGCGCATCGCGGACCGGTGAGGCAGAATGTAACGCGTCACCCCGAGCGAATCGAAGCCGCCCCGGAGCCATGCCGAGACACCGCCAACCGTCCCCCGTCCGCGAGTCACGTGGAGCTCTCCGGATTGCGCGGCGGGAACGCCGTCGAGCATGGGTTGACGAGCATCGAGGCGGAAGCGGTCCATGAAGCCTGCAAAAGCGTCGACATGGATGACGGTGCTGCAGAGTTTGCGCACGACCGCGCGACGCTCCCTAGCGCGGGCTGCGCGCACGACGAGCTCGGTGTTGGCGCGGCGGTCGAGCCCTCGCCGCACGCGACTGCCTCGCCGCCGGCCGACCGGGTAGTCCCCCTCTTTCCCGGGCGCGAGAGCCCCTTTCGCAAACCCGGCTCGCCGGGAGGTTTTCCGGTGGGCGTGCCCGTCGATTGGCGTGGATTCGCCAATGACCTGGCGCTCGCGCGCGGCCCCAAGCCGCTCAGCTTCGTCGAGCGCCTCTTCATGACGCGCTACGTTCCGCTGCTCGATGCCATCGCACGCGGTGAGGCCGATGAAACGGCGCGCCGCACGGCCGATCAGTGGGCCGATGATTTTGCGCGCAGCTACACGGAGGGATTCAGCGCGCTGCGCGTGACGGGTAAGCGCCCGCGCATGGTGCTCGATGCGCCGCAGCTCGCCAGCCAGGTGGCACGGCTACATGGCGCGAAATCGACGCACCTCGTGCTGGTCGACGCGATGCGATTCGACCTCGGCATGCGCGTGCACGATCGCATGTGCGACGCGCTGATGTCGCAGGCGACCTGCACCGAGCGCTTGCTCCTGTGGGCCGCGCTGCCAACGACCACGCCGGTTCAGCTCGATCTGATCGCGCACGGACCTGAGGGACTCGCCAATCTGCCGACGCCGAGCGAACAGGAGGAGCCCGGCTTGCGCGGGCGCGCATCGCCTATGCTACGGCGTATCAAGCTCGGAGGGCGCGATGTGCTCAAGCTCGACCTCGTCCAGGCGCGGCTCCACGAAGCGGGACCCCCATTGCCCGATCGCCTCGACGCACTCGCCGACGAGGTTGCTGCCGTGATCGCGGCCCACGCACGCAACCTGCCGCCACGCTCGCTCATGCTGGTGTTCGGTGATCACGGGTTTCGTATGGAGTCGGTGGGATCGGGAACCAGCGCCGGCTCGGCCGGGGGTGCTTACCCCGAAGAAGTGCTCGTCCCCGGCTTTGCTTGGCTGATCGGCGACGTGCACTGAAAGACGCGCCAGCACGGCACGCGAGCGACAGGCTGGCGCAAAACACGACGCTCGGTGCGGCAGCGTCGCCGAAAATGCGAGGATCTCGGCGAGCATGGGAGCGCGGGCTCACCGGCGCGTGATAGATTGCGCCGCATGTCGCTCGTACACGGAGGGCGCCTGGTCGCCCAGGCACTGAAACGTCACGGCACGACGCACATCTTCACCCTGTGCGGCGGGCATATCCAAGCCATCTACGACGGCTGTCTCGACGAAGACATCCGCGTTGTCGACGTTCGGCACGAGCAGACCGCCGGTCACGCCGCCGACGGCTACGCGCGCATCACCGGTCGACCTGGCGTCTGCGCAGTGACGGCGGGGCCTGGCGTCACCGACGTGGTCACGGCGGCAGCCAACGCGCAGCGGGCGGGAGTGCCCATCGTGATCATCGGCGGCGCGGGCCCACGCCTCCTCTCCGACATGGGTTCGCTCCAAGACATGGACTGCGTGACCCTCATGCGTTCGGTCACCAAGTGGAGCGTTCAGGTCCCCGACGTCAGCCGTATCGCCGAATACATCGATTCGGCTTTCCGCGTGGCGCAGGCGAATCTGCCCGGGCCCGTCTTTCTCGAGATGCCCCTCGACCTGCTGATGAACATGGCCGACGACGCGCCGGCAGCCACCGCGCCGCTCGCCTTTCCACCGCGCCCGGCCGGCGATCCGGCGGGCATCGCCGAGGCGCAGGGCATTCTCCGCACCTGTCAAAGACCCGTCTTCCTGGTGGGCTCGCAGATACGGTGGTCGCCAAAACGGGAAGGGCTCGCGACCTTCGCTGACCGCATTGGCGCACCCTTTTATCTGAACGGCATGGCGCGCGGGGGAATCCCCCACGCCCATCCGACGCGGATGAGCCGATCGCGACGGTTTGCGCTCGCCAACACCGACGCCGCCTTCGTCTTTGGCACGCCCTTCGACTTTCGCGTGGATTACGGTCGTACCGGCACCTGGAGCGCAGATGCCAAGATCGTGCAGGTCGACCTCGATGGCAACGAGCTCGGGCGAAACCGCCGCGTCGATGTGGCGCTCCACGCTGACAGCGGGCTCGTGCTCGAGCAGTTGGCGGCAGCGGTCGAAGCGAAGAAACCCGACTTCAGCCCGTGGCTCGCCAAGATCCGCGAGGACGAGAACAAGCGGCAGGCGCAGATGGACGCCCAGGCGACGTCGACGAGCAGCCCGCCGCACCCCATCCATGTTTGCGCCGAAGTAGGAAAGAGGCTGCGCGCGAACGACGTCGTCATCGGTGACGGCGGCGATTTCGTGGCCACCGCGGCTTACGTGCTCAAGCTCGAATGGCCGCAAATGTGGATGGATCCGGGACCGCTCGGCACGCTTGGCGTTGGACCGGGCTACGCGATGGCGGCCAAGCTTGTCCGCCCCGACGCACGCGTCGTGCTCATCTACGGCGATGGCGCGTTCGGACTCCACGCCCTCGAGTTCGAGGCGATGGTGCGTCAAAAGATCCCCGTCGTGGCCATCATCGGCAACGACGCGGGCTGGACGCAGATCCGGCGCGGTCAGGTCGAGCTCTACGGCGAAGCGCGCGCCGTCGCGACGGGGCTCGACTACACGCGGTACGATGAAATCGTTCGCGCGGTCGGCGGGTTCGGCGCGTGGGTGACGGAGCCGTCCCAGCTCGGAGCCGCGCTCGATCAAGCTTTTTCTTCCACGGTCCCCGCCTGCGTCAACGTCAAGCTCGGCGCAAGCGACTTCCGCAAAGGCGCAATCAGCGTCTGACGACGTCGCGCCCAATTCTCAACCAGACAAAATATCAATCATTTCCGGGCGCCGACGGTCGCGCCGAATTCGGCCACAAGGGTGCCAGGCGCGCCGGGCTGGTCGGTCGGTCGTTCGCTCCTGCGGACGGTGCCGCATGCGCGCGGGGGGTGCTATAGTCGCAGGCAGTCTTTCTCATGTGCCGCTTATTGGCCGCAGTCGCCAGCGAGGTAACGCATTTCCGCCTGAGCCTGAAGGAGGCTCCTCGCAGCCTTGCCTTTCTCTCGCGTGAGCACCGCGACGGGTGGGGAATCGGCGTCTACAGCCAAGGAGGCGGATGGCTGCTGCAGCGCGGTACCGACTGCGCCCACGAGGACGACGACTTCCACGAAGTCGCCGCGGGCAGCTGCGGCGAGCTGCTCATTGCACATGTCCGCAAGCGGACTGTGGGCCCGGTGACGCTCGAAAACACGCACCCTTTCGAAAAGAGCGGTTGGGTTTTCGCCCACAACGGGACCATCGAAGACATCGAGTGGGTGCGTGCGCAGGTGTCGCCCGAGCGCCGAACGGCGCTGAGCGGTCAAACGGACAGCGAGATTTTCTTCGCGTTCCTGCTGACACGCTTGGACGATGCCCGCATCGGGTCCAGCGGTGACGGCAACGCCGCCGACCTCGTGATCGCGCGCGCGCTCCGCGACCTGCACGACCGGCCCAAGCTAGGTGCATGCAACTTCCTGCTTTCGAACGGCCGCAGCCTTTATGCGCATCGTTCAGGGCGCACCCTCTTCCTCCTCGAGCGGCGGCCGGGTGATGCTGTGCGGGTCGAGCGCTCCTCCTCGGAAACGGGCGCCGTCGTCGAAACGGCGTGGTCGCCGGCGCGTCAGGCCGTGCTCATCGCGTCCGAGCGGATCACGGACGAACCTTGGCGCGAGATCGAGGAAGGCACGCTTCTGCGCGTCGACCGGCTCCCCCTCCCCGTTTGTCGCCCCATCTCGCTGAACGGCGCGGCGTAGCGCGCTCGTCGGCGATTAAGATGCCGGAATCCGGCGCGTCAGCTGATACACGCGTTTGCCCTCTAACTCCGTGGGTCCTGTCACGCGGAGCATGGACAGCGCGACCTCGCGGACACGCTTCGGGCCCTCGACGTCGCGGATGCGCAGCCGATCGCCTTCCGACGTAAGCACCTCGCACAAGCCGAAGGCAAAATGCTGAACCAAATCTCCCGCCTCGGGCGTCGGCTCCTCCGCCTGCTCCTCGCTGAGACGCGCCCTGGCGGCGGCGCTCGCCGAGGCCGCGCTCGCCCACGTCGCCGGCGCACCGAGGACCTTGGCGGGCGGCGGTGCGACGCGGTCGCGGGTTGCGGGCTGCAACGTCACCGTGACGCCGGCCGAGCGCGCTCGAACGAGCTGCCCGCCCACGACCTGCATGCCCGCATCGGAGAGCCGGGCCAAGGTCACCGTGAACGGCCCTCCGCTCGCACCCACCAGCGAGAGCAGATTGAATCGCCCGTTCAGCACGGTGACCGAATCACTTTCCTCGGTGGCCACACGGAGCTCCACGTCTTCGACGTACCCCGTGCCATTCACCCATCGATCCGAGCCACCGAGCTGCGCGAGGCCTTCGACCACGTCGACGCCGGACGCGATGGATGTGAGACGAACTGTAGGGTCGGCGCCGCTCATCGGGTGGTATCGCGCGGGCCGCCCGAGCCTTCGTTGGCAATGGGGTGCGGCTCTTTCTCGAGATAGCGAAAGATGGTGCGCGGATCAACGCCGAGCTCACGCGCGGTCTGGGTGCGGTTGCCGTTGTTTCGCTCCAGCACATCGAGGACGTACTTGCGCTGAAACTCTTCCTTGGCTTTCTCGAGCGGCAAAATGGGCTGCAGCGCCTCGGCCCCGAGATCGAGATCTTCGGCCGTCAGCAGAGCGCGGTCGCAGAGCACCAGGGCTTTTTTCAGCCGGTTCTCGAGCTGCCGGATGTTACCCGGCCAAGGAGACTTGCGGATGGCCGCCAGCGCTCCCGGCGAAAGACCGCGGACTTGGCTTTTCATCTCGATGGCGTACTTGCTGAGCAGCGCTTTGGCAATGATAACGACGTCGTCGCCGCGTTCTCGCAGGGGGGGAAGCCAAAGATTCACGACGTTGAGCCGATAGTAGAGGTCTTCCCGGAAGGCGCCGCGCTTGATCTCGTCCTCGAGCACCTTGTTCGTGGCGGCGACCACGCGGATATCGACTTTTTCGGGCCGACTGTCTCCCACGCGGATGACCACCCGTTCTTGCAGGGCGCGCAAGAGCTTGACCTGGAGGTTGAGAGGCAGTTCCCCGATTTCGTCGAGAAAGAGCGTCCCCCCGTCGGCCGCCTGGAACTTCCCTCCCCGGCTCTGCACCGCGCCGGTGAAGGCGCCGCGCACATGGCCGAAGAGCTCGCTCTCGATGAGGTTTTCGGGGATGGCGCCGCAATTGATGGTGACGAACGGCCCGGTCGCGCGGGGGCTGCGCCGATGAAGCTCGCGCGCGATGAGCTCTTTGCCCGTGCCCGTTTCGCCGGTGATGAGCACGCTGATGTCGGTGGTGGCCACCTTCTGCAGCTTGCGGAAGACCTCCATCATCGACGCGCAGGATCCGATGATCTCCCCGAAGCGCTTGTCGGAAAGCTCTTGGGCGAGCTTCTCTTTGTCGGCGCGGAGAGCCGAGAGCAACATCGCGTTCTGCAGGATGAGCGAAGCCTGCGAGCCGTAGATGGTGAGCATGTCGAGCTGGGGACGCTCGAAAAGGTGCTTGACCTTGTCGTTTCCCACATAGAGCGCGCCGATCACCTCGCCTTGGGAAAGCATGGGCGCGCACATCACGCTCGAGAGCTGCAGGGCCACGACGCTCTCGCTCTTGCTGAACTTGGTGTCGGCGAGCGCGTCGGAGACGATGAGCGGCTTGGCGGTGGTGAGCACGGTGCGCACGATGCTGTCGGAAACGCCGCCGCGCTCGTCGGTGATGCTCTCGCGGCTCACATTGCGGAGCGCCTTGACCTGGACCTTTTTCTCCTGATCGGGTTCGTCGGGGAGGTTGAGAAGGATCACGCCTTTGTCCGCGCCGGTGAGCTCGAGAATGTCGTCGAGCATCGTGTCGAGCAGCTCGTCGAGCGACCCTTTGTGCATGAGCTTTTCGCTGAAGCCCTGCAGCTTGCGCAAGCTCTGCAGCTCGCTCGACACCGAGGAGGGACCGGGCGGGGCCGCTCCCCCTTCGGCGCGCGACACACTTGTGGCGTCGGCGAAGATGCTGAAGGCGAGCTGCGTCGAACCGAAGGTGAGCCTGTCGCCGTGACAGAGTCGGGCGCGCCGCTTCTTTTTGCCGTTGATGAGAATCTCGGCTTGGCGGTCGCCCTCTTCAAGACTGAAATCGCGGCCGTCGAAGATGACCTGGGCGTGGTGGTCGACCATGTCGCTTTGGGCGAGGCAAAGATCGTTGTCGAGCGCACGCCCAATGGTGGTGACGGCCTTGTGAACGCTGTATTCGCGCGGCCCCCCTTCGGGTGGGAAATACTTGAGCGTCGGCATCTTGAGGGATCCTAGTCCGAGAAGCCGGCGTTGTCTTCTGCTGCCGAACCGTCGGCGAACGCTGCCAGCGTCAGAAGAGGAGCCCAGAGACAGTGAATCCCACGCCGCCGGGCACCGGCATGAGCCCGCCACCGGTGACTTGCAGCGTGGGGGGGCGCTCGGCCGCAATTCCGCTGGGCGAGCTGGTCGCTGCGACATCACGGCTATCCATGGTGAATACCGCCCCCGCGATGAGCCCAAGCGTCGCGGCCGTGCCTTGGAAAATGAGACCCCGACGTGGGTCGTGATCGCCCCCCATATAAAAAAGGTACACGGGGAGCGAGATGGCGACGCCCCCACCGAATCCCATCCACATCCACGCGAGCGACGTGTAGCTCGGCACCCAGACGGTGGACAGCACTGCCGCGCCCGCGAGCCCGGCGTTGTAGCCGATGAGCCCCCCGAGCGCCGCCGTATCGTTGGCATCGCCGAATGCACTGTGCGCTTGGCTCGAGCCGTAGCCGAATGCACTTCCGATCAACATGCCCCAACCGACGCCGCTGCCGAGCAGAAGGCTCGTCTTCGGCGATGGTTCCATGGTGAACGCCGCGACGGTACCGAGCGCGGTGCCCGCCGTGCTGCCGATGAAGACGGCGCGGGAAAAACCGCGGAAGCCCCAGCCGTCGCCCTCTTTGGCGATCACGAACTGGTAGCTCGCGATGCCGACGCCCTCGCCGGCACCAATGGCCATTCCCATGGAGATAGCGGCGGGCATGCCGCGCGGCATGCGGGGACGATCGAGGAAGAACACGCCGACGGGTGCCGCTAGACCGAGGATGACAGGGGGAAGAAACCGCGTGCCTGGGTCTTCGATATCGAGCTCGGCGTCGAGCCAGATGCCGGTCCCGACGCCGTAGCCAGCGGAAAAACCGTAGAGCGTGCCGATCTCGAGCGAGCTCGCCGGTTCCGTGCTGCGCGACGGCGCAAGATAGGGCGGAGGCTGGCTGGGGATCGGGGACCAGCCCTGCGCGCCGGTCCCTGTGGACCAACCGCCCGACGTTCCGCCCGTCATTTGCGCACGAGCTGTGGACGGCGCGAACGCGAGGGCCGCGCAAAGGGCAGCGGCGGGCAGGGTCGAACGAAGGGCAAGCGACATGGCGGGGCCTGGAGGTCCGCCGTTTTACCGTCCTCCGCTCGAGGTCGGCCAAGTTTCCGACCACCACACGCTCGGCTCGGAGATTACCGCGGCAGGAGCAGGCTCGGATCGCACGTGTACTCCTCCGTCGCAATGGTCGGAAGCGAACCGTCCTCCGGCGCACGAACATAAACGCAGACGTCGCCGTCGCCGTTGAGCGAGAGCATCGCGAACGGCACCCGGCCGTCGAGCTCGGAGCAACTTCGATCGGCGGTGAGCAACTTGCCGCGAAGGACGACATCCACGGACTCGAGATCGCGACCGAAACCGTTGGCGGCCTCGGGAAGGATGAGCGTGCCTACATCCTGGCGGTACCGGCACTCGCCGTCGACGGGGACCGTCTTCAGCACGGTTTTCTCGCCGGCGGTGTCGGCGAGGCTCGTGGCGGTCGTGGTCAGCGCCGTGAAAGAAACGTCGATCTCACCGCTCATGCCATCGGCCGAGGGGCGCACGGCCTGCTCGACGGCAAGAGAGAACGTGAGCTGCGTCGAGGGGATGAAGCAAGAGCCAAAGAACTTGCCCGTGACGTTCGCGGCGAGCACCTCGCCGCAGGGCGACTGGGCCACGTCCGCCGCCCCGGCCTCCCGCGAAGCAATAGGCCGGCGCGAGAACTCCTCGTAATCGTCCTTCGCCTCGACACAGCCGAAAACCGCCGCAGGAAGCAGCCCAAGGCAAAGGGCCCACTTCGCGCAGCTGCCCCACACCTTCCGTAGCGGTAAGCGCGTCATTCACGCTATGTATCGTCTCGCCCAATGACTCGCAACGACGCTTTGAACCAGTCGGCAGCCCCCGTCGCCTCGGCGGAAGGGGTGCCCCTCCGTTTCTTTTCCCGTTTGACTTGGCGACGGACGTCCCTCTTCGTCATCGCCGGGGTGGCATTATCGACGGGATTTTCCGCGTCTCCGGCGCGGGCGAGCGGCTACTTGAATCCGCGTCTGGCCGACCCTCACGGCCATCCGGCGCTCGCCAACCCGTACGCGATCTATTTCAATCCCGCCGCTTTGGGCGGGCTGCGTGGGACGCACGTCGTCGTGGACGGCACGCTCGCCTGGCGCACGGCAGACTTCACTCGGCGCGCGTCGGCGCTTTCCCCGCAAGCCCCCGGAACTGTCAACGACCCGACCTACGTGGAGGCCAACACCGGCGATGCCCACGCCAGCAACTTGGTCGGCCTTCCGTTCATTGCCGCGAGCTCCGACTTCGGCCTGCAGAACTTCTTCGCGGGTATCGGCGCGTACGTGCCGTTCGGTGGCGTCGCGAAATTCGACCAGCGCGACAGCTTTGTCGGGAACACGTCGGTGCCCGGCGCAGTCGACGGACCGCAGCGCTGGGCGCTCATCAGCGGCGTGCAGCAAGCTCTCTTCACCACCGCCGCGGCAGGGTTTCGACTTCCGGAAGAGCGCCTTTCTTTCGCCGTTTCCGGAAGCGTCGTCCTCAGTAGCATCGCCCACTACCAGGCACGCAACCTTGCCGGCAACGACGACATCACCTCCGAGGGCCACGCGCTCGTCGATGTCTCCGGCGTGCAGGGTTCGATGACCGCAGGTGTCTATTGGGAACCTTTACCGGAGCACAAGCTCCGGGTGGGCGCGTCTTACGCGGTGCGCCCGGGATTCGGCGGCGTGCGCCTTTCCGGCACGCTGCGCCAGCACTCACCGGCTTACGACACCAATCAAGACGTCGACTTGCTGTTGACTTATCCGGACGTCATCCGCGCGGGTGTAGCGGCGATGCCTTGGGGTTCTTCGATCGAGCTCCGCCTCGACGCGGAATACGTGCTCTGGTCGGCCTTCGAGCGGCAATGCGTCGTCATCCGCGGGCAAGCTTGCAACATCGGCGCTGATGGCTCGGAGATCGGGCCAGGCTCGCAAGTGCTCCTCGCTGTGAGGCGCAAGTGGAAAAACGCCGGCGGGGTGCGCGCTGGGCTTGGCTACTTCCTCGACGACAAGACGGAGATCTACGGCGCGGTCGGGTTCGATACGTCCGCCGTCGCCAAGGCCAATCTCGAGCCCACTTACCCCGACAGCTTCAAGCTGATGGGCTCCCTCGGCGCGCGCCGCGAGGTCGCCACCGGTGTCGTCATCGGCGCAAGCTACACGTACGTCGGCTATCTGTCGGCCGACACGAATCACCAGGATTTCTTCGCACAGGCCGGCGCCTCGCGAATGCCGAACGAAGACGGCACGTACGGTTCCAAGTTGATGTTCTTCAACATCAACGCCGCGTTCGCTTTCTAACGACGGCCGTGGAGGCGCGCCATGCACCAGCGTGATCTGCTCTTACTCGGTCATGGCACGGTCGAGAACCTCGACGACCTACCGGCGTTCCTCGTCAACATCCGGCGCGGCCGTCCGGCGCCTCCCGAGCTCGTGCAAGAGATCAACCGGCGCTACGCCGCCATCGGCGGCTCGCCCCTGCTCCGGATCTCGCGCGAGCTCGCCGCGGCCGTCGAAAGCGCAATCGGGGCGCGCGTGCATTTGGCGATGCGTTTTTGGCATCCTTTCGCCAAAGACGTCCTGCGTGGGCTCGCTCGATCCGGTGGCCGCACCCTCTGCGTCGTCCCCCTCGCTCCTTACAGCGGCCCCGTTTACGCCGCTGAAATGCGAGCCATCGGGGAAGCGGCACGCGCGGACGGGCTCGACCCGCCGACGCTTGCCTGTGCGCCGAGCTGGGGTACCGAACCGCTGCTTCTCGACGGCTTTGCCGAAAGGCTGCGCGCCGCACTGGCCGCGCTGCCCGGCGCGCGCCGCCGAACGGCCCACGTCTTTTTCTCGGCCCACAGCCTGCCCCTCGGCGTCATTCGTCAAGGAGACCCGTACCCCGACGAAGTCCGGGCCGCGGCGGTCGCCGTCGCGCTGCGTGCGGAGCTCGAGAACCCATGGCGCATCGTCTACCAGAGCCAGGGCGCCACGTCCGACCCTTGGCTCGGTCCCACGGTCCGCGAGAGCCTGCTCGAGATCGCCGGGCTCGGCGCCAAGGACGTCATCTTCTGCCCTATTGGGTTTCTCAGCGACCACATCGAGATTCTTTACGATCTCGACGTGGAGGCCCGCGCCGAAGCCGAGCGCGCTGGCGTTGCTTACGCGCGCACCGAATCACTCAACACGTCGCCCGCACTCGTCGCCGCGATCGCCGCCGTAGCAGCGCGGCTTTGAGGGCGCGCCGCTAAAACTCCGCGCGCAGCGTGCGCGCCATGAGATCGGCGACGGCCTGGCGCGGTGATTTGCCCTCGTAGAGCACGCGGTAGACCTCCGTGGTGATGGGCATGTCCACACCGAGCTTGTGAGCCAGATCGTAAGCGCTTTGCGTCGTTTTCACTCCTTCGGCGACATGGCCGAGCTTGGCCAGCACTTCGTCGAGCTTGCGACCGCGGCCGAGCTCGAAACCGACGGTGCGATTTCTGGACAGCTCTCCCGTACACGTGAGCACCAGATCGCCGAGCCCGGCCAGGCCAGCCAAAGTGAGCGCGCTGCCCCCCTTGGCCATGGAGAGACGCACGATCTCGGCGAGACCGCGGGTGATGAGCGCGGCGCGCGAGTTGTGCCCGTAGCCAAGTCCGTCGCAAGCGCCAGCTGCGATGGCGATGACGTTCTTGAGCGCACCGCCGAGCTCCACGCCGACGGCGTCGTCGCTGCTGTAGACGCGCAGCCGATCAGTCGCGAACCGCTGTTGTACGTCGCGGACGACGTCGCTC
>Ga0193706_1000761_pt1 | contig 16546 bp, 13 predicted proteins | sample U3c1metaG_FD_160130 | JGI IMG/M metagenome (GOLD analysis project Ga0193706, IMG submission 160130) | Soil microbial communities from a riparian zone of the East river system, Colorado, United States - U3c1 | ecosystem: Environmental > Terrestrial > Soil > Riparian zone | place: USA: East River... | reverse complement strand
CTGTGGACAATTCCCATCGCCTTGCGCCGATGGCGGATCGCCACTCGCGAGACGCCGGTGAGCTGCTCGAGTTCGGCCGCCGTCTTCGGGCCGCGCAGCAACGCAGGGGTCAGCGCGCGCTTCGTGGGAATCGATCGAACCCTGTCCCCCAGGCTCGGCTCGCCCTCCGGCTTCAACCCAGCCGCCTCGACCGCCTGATACCAGCCCCCGTAGAATCGCCGGCACAGCGCGAGCAGATGCGCGTTGCGGATCTGGCCCTGGCGCATGGACTCGCCGGCCTTCGAGCGCGCGCGGACGCGACGCAGCGTCTCCTCAGGCCCGATGTCGTCGAGATCGCGGCCCGTGCGGCCCTTGATGCCGAGGCGGGCGCGCTCGCCACGGACGATCCACGTGCTCACGCCGACGCGACGCGCGATCTCTGCGTCGGTCAGGACGCCGAGGAGGTGGTGGACAGACGTGAGGCATCGTTCGGAGGGCAAGACTGCGCAGGAGGCTCACCCATCCTAGGGTGACGCATTTTTGGGACTCGATCCGAATGCCCCCGATTAACTAGGCGGCCGTGCGCCGGCCCTTCGTTGTAATCCTTGTCCGCTCGTCCCCCGCCTCGATGTGGGACAACCCTCGCCGGCCCGTTCCCCTCGAAGCCCGCATGGACTTGAACCCGTTCCGCCCCGAACGGAATGCTTTGCTCGCTCAGGTTGTGCAGACATGAAGGTCGTCGAGTTGAAGCGCTTGTCCCGTACGCGCTGCACGCTAGGCTTCCTAGCGCCGCCCATGTGCGCCACATCTATTGGCCTCCCCGAGAACACATCCATGCACAAGAGTCCGCGTGTCTTGAGTTCGATGTTCGTCGCCGTCGCGATTGCAGCGTCCTCCAACGCGCAGGGCGTGGGGGTACGCAAGATCTCGCAGTTGATCGGAGACTACGACTTCACGCTTAAGACCGCGACCATGACCCAGACGACGACACTGGCGAGCATTGGCGGAACCGATCTCGGCAGTAGTTTCGAGCACAGGGGCCGGCTGTATTTCTTGTTCGGCGACACGCTCTGCGACTGGTTCACGACGCAGAACAACCGGGACACGTTCGTCTACACGACGTCAACGGACCCCTGGAACGTGACTTTCGCCTTCCCATTCGCGAGTAGCAATCACTTCAAACCCATATTTGTCCCCAACACCTCGACAGGTCTGGGGGCCTTATGCGTTCCGTCCGGGGGGATTTCTTACTCCGACGTGATCTACATGGTGTACACGAATCAGTGGTTCGACCCCAATATGGAACGGAGCTACATGTGCCGGTCCGACGATGACGGACAAACGTGGCTCAACCGCTACACACTGTCGGTCGTTGGCCCCAATCACAGCATGGCAAACTCGCATTTCATCAATGTCAGCATGTCCATCGTTGGGTCCGGCGTTCCGAGCTTGTATCCGTATCCCGGGCAAGACAATCTTGTGATGTTTGGTTCGGGTGCTTATCGCCAAAGCGCACTCTATCTCGCAGTGATGCCGGCGACATCGATCGATGCCAAGCCCACACTGCGGTATTTTGCTGGCCTAAACGGCATAACCCCGCAATGGAGCACGCTCGAATCGGCCGCCGTATCCGTCAAGTCCGTCGGAGGAACCGATATCGCCACGAATATCGGCGAATTCAGCGCTCAGTTCATTCCCCAGCTCGGCAAGTGGGTTGTACTGACCGGGTACAGCCGAGTGAAAATCAGTTTGGCCGATCAACCCTGGGGGCCGTATTCGACGCCCGTCACTCTTTGGGATGGTTGGGACAATGACGGCCATGGCAATTTCATGCATGTTCCGTCGAATGCGCTCCCTCCGATGGACAGCTTCGGCGGTACACCGCACGATGCCCATCCCTGGGCGCCAGACCGCGCGGGCGGAGGCTATGGGCCGTACCTGATCCCGCGCTATACTACGGGTTCGCCTTCAAACTGCCAGCTTTATTTCACACTGTCGACGTGGAATCCTTACCGCCTTGTGTTGATGCGCGCGCAATGGCCGATTCCGCAAGATCCTCCGACGACGAATTCGCGGGTACTGCATCCGGGCGACGTAGCGTGGGCGACCACCCCGGGTGTATGGTTTACTTCGTTCCGCCGTAAGAATACATTTACGCAGGTTACTGAGCCGTGGATCTCAACCCATGACGATCTGGGCGACAATAACCCCAATGACGACGTGGGCGTAATGTGGTGCTGGCTGCCCCGCAACGACAAGAACAAGACTTTAAGCTTTTTTTATCACGGTGGCGATCAGGAGGTGTTACTTCTAGAAGGCAGTATGCCTGGGCCTCCACTCATCGGAAACATCGCGACGACTTACAACAGTCTCAAAGCCGGTGTCTATGGCCGCGTCGTCGAATGCGCCTTTGGGCCAGGCGCCAATAACATTGACCGGATGGCTGAGTGGGATTTACGACCACTCGAGCGCGGCAACTTGAAAGTCGTCATCATCGATCACGAATCGCAAAACGGCCCCAGCGCCTTCAACTTCGTCAGCGTCGGCCCTATGACCCTGACCTACTTCCAATAGGGCGCTTCTAAGGGGCGCCCAATTGTGAGCCTTTTCTCCGACTACCGCTGGAAGTCGAAGTGGCGCTTGGCGAAATCGCGGATGGGTTCAGTCCAGACCTGCGCGTAGAGATCAGCGCGACGGTAAGTGATGGTCTTGTGCGGCATCCCGGCACCGTACCTAGCTGCGTGAGGAGCCGACCCGATTGCCTGCGCGGCTTGAAGGTCGAGCCGATTCTGGGAACTGCACAGACGTCGACGCAGAGGTGCCCTCGGGAGGGATCACAGTTCCGCGATAAGGAGGACACGGGAGAGTGCGAACTCCGGCCTTGTCGGGTGCTTCGTCCGAAAGTCGTTGCGACTCCAGCTCGGAGCGGGCCGTTCGAGGCAACCGAGATCGGAGGGTCGTCGCCCCGCCGCTTTGGCATCTTACTTGCAGATTTGTCAGCTGCCTCGGCCCCCTCGAGTCGAACCTCTCTGAAGACTTGGGCGGCTGACGGTCGGGTTCGCCTCTGAGGCAGCCTCCGATTCCCCACCCCCACTAAGGAATGTCCCACATGCTCGCAGTCTCAAAGATCGTGGTCGCAACGGTCTGTCGGCTCAGCCGACAGATCGTGAGCGCAGGTGCCGCCCTCGGATTCATGACGCTGGGGGCTCTCCCGGCCTCTGCACAATTCGACTTGCCCGACTGGGATGACGCCGTCCCGTTCGTGATCAACCCCTTCGGTGCCCTCACCGAAAGGGTCGCACGTCCCGTCTTCAGGTTTGGCGGTGTGGACCCGGAACTGGGCACGCTGATCACGAACCCAACCTGGAGCTTTGCGAAGCACGCACCAGAAGCCATCACCGAAGCAGGCATGGCCGAACTGAGGCGCATGAGGGCTGAGGTCGAAGCGGTCGGAGAAGTGCTGAGGGGCGACCGCCGCGGCCTCGCGAGAAGTGCGTCGGACTGGATTCGCGCCCAAGGGGATCAAGTGCTGAACTCGGGCATCGAGAAGGCACTCCAGCCCCTGATGTCACCGATCGTTCCGTGGTTCCTTCGAGATGCGTTCATGGACGAGCCGCAGCTGATCGCGGTCAACCCGTGGAACTGCATCGGTGATCCCGTCTACTACGTGAACGGCATCGACACCTCGCGACAAGATGCAGTCGACGAAGCCGCGGCCCTCAGTGCGCAGCTGCTCCGGCCAGTTTTCTTGATCCACAATTCGTCGTCTGGGACCGTGCGCGATGTCGCGGAGGCGGCGTACGACCGCGCCTGGCCCTTCCTTGACAGCAGGTTCGTGCAGGCGAACGCGACTACACGGCAAGTGACCTATCTGCTCTATCACTCTGAGGGGCGGATCTCGATCGTCTCGCACTCTCAAGGCTGTCTCATCGTCAGGAACGCGCTCCTGACGGCCAACTCGTTCAGCGGGGGAACCGTCAAAAAGTACACCGCATGGGTCGCCACGGGTTTGCCGCTGCGTAGCGAGGAGGTGTACCCACGCTGCGCTCGCTTCCGCTCCATCGCGAGTGCGGAAGATCCGATCGCGCAGTCCGTCGGGCTTCGGCTTGGAAACGAGAGCCCGTTCGACCAGGACTTGGACTCGCACTCGTTCAGGAAAAGCTATGTGTCCGACATACGACCGTTGGACGTGTGGCCTTCGTCTGGCGTGACGTTCGGGAATGTCTCAGCGAGACACAACGTCTTCGTCCCGAACGGGACGGGCGGATTCGCGAATGGAATGCAGATCACCACGGATCTCCAGGCTGACTACCTGGACGCCAAGGACTGCGTCGTTGTTGCGTATTTCGCCTTCAGCAATGGCGTGCGCTTGCAGGACTTCAACGGGCAGTTCCGTGCATTCGATGGCCAAGTCTCAGTGGGTACCGAACTGCGCCCGAGATTCGAATTCACCAGTCTGACTGGACTGACCCTCTCCCTGCCCTATCAAGAGCTGCACCTGGGACGAGGCCAGCACGAGCTCAAGTTCCAGGTCATGGCATATGTGAAGCGCACCGGACAATTCGTGGGCACGAGCCAGGAAGTCGGATTCACCTTCACTCTATAGTCGCATCATTTTGGTGGCGGGCACGGAGCCTGAACCTGGTCGGATCGCGCCCAAGATCGACGCCGGCCACCAACTCAGCCACGCTACGACAGCCTTCTCTTCGCCTGCGCGACCAGCTCCCTGCGGATCACCTCGCGGGGTGCGGCGACGAAGCCTTCGACGATGTCGTGCGGCTCTGTGTCGAGGTCGTCGTCCTCAGTGGTCGCGACTCACTTCTCTTTCGGTCGACCCAACTTCAGTCGAGCTCCGCCGGCTTCGGCGAGGCCCGTCGTAGACCGCACCGACCGAGTAGCCGGCACGCCGCGCGTAGGCGGCGACGCTCTCGCCAGCCGCGCGGGCCGCGAGCACGTCGTCTACGTCGATCGGCGGCTTCGGCTTGGGGATGCGCATGGGAGCCAATCCAACGCATATGCCGTGGAGTGCCCGTCCGGGGGCAAATTGAGGGTAATTTCGTGAAGACCACACCACAGGATGTAACAGAATGGCGTGGCGACTCGTGTGCGAAGTGGCCAGCGGCAAACATTGGCGCGCGATTCCGATGGAATTGATTGAACCGGGGCAAATTTGTTTTATTTTTTCAACCCTGCCAGCGGAACCACCTCAGAGTCTGGACATTGGCGATGAGTCTCAGTATTGGGAGCGCGAGGGAGGCGGCTTTTCACTACTGAAACGCGCGATCCCTGATATTGAGAAGGGAAGCACCGGTCGCTTCGCACGACCGGTGCCAGCACTTCCTCACTTCTAGGGCTGGCTTAATCATGCGAAAGGGAGTCTCTCATGCAGATCCTAGGAAGCGCCGTCGCAGTTCTGGTCCTCAGCAGCGCAGCCTTCGCCATCGACGTGCCTGACAATGGGTCCGATGTCGCGTACCAAAACACTGGAACGGTCGACCACACGGTGGTGATCACAAACACAGGCAACGATACCGTGTACGCGGTCGTGAAGAATGCCGGTGGTGACATTCTCGGATGGGTAAAGATCAACCCGGGCGATGCGAAGCCTTCCACTTCCCCTCCGGGCGGGTCGACGACGGTGGACGACAAGGACTACAGTGGGACCCAAACCAATCCCACGATCACGAATGACAGCAACACTTCCAAGGCCGAGTATACGGTCACTCCGTGATCGTGGTGCTCAGGGCCGGCGCATCCTCGCGCGGGGCAGTCCCGAGTCCCGGGGCTCGACCGATGACGCAGGTCAGTTTGTTCCGTTCGAGCCAAGGTTGGTCCCTGAGCACTTGAGGTGACGACTATGCAACCCCTCCATCGTCGCAGAACAGCGTTAGCCTTCGCGATGCTATGCCTCGGCCTTGGGGGGGCTGCAGCTTTGCGGACTCCGTTGTCATGCACGGCGAACGACGCGGAGCTTGCAGCTCGCAACTCCGTGGCGCACCCGGTAGTCCCTCGTTCCGAACCGGACGGAATCGATTTGCCGTCTGTCAATGTGCTACCGGGACGAATCTCCGAAGAGAACAAGCAACCGGCTGAGGCCGAAAAACAGGCCGTAGCTGCAGTTTGTTTTCTAAGAGTGTTCGATGGCAGTCCAATCGCGAACGCCGACTGGCTATTTCGTGATGCGGGTATTAGCGACAAGCCAACCTGCAAGACTGTGAGGACTGATTCGAAAGGATTTGTCAACATTGAGGAGGGGGATTGGATTATACAGAGCACCCAGCCCGACCTAGTAGTTCCAGCTCACCCCATAATACTTCGGGTCGGTCGAACTGAGACCGTCTGGGTGCTGCGTCGTGGGGCACTTACGTTCCTACTGCTCACGCCTAGCGGCACACCGATCGCGGACGCGAATGGAAGCTGGATTCCCGGAACGAGTCGAGATCAGGATTGGGCACCCACACAAGCAGATGCCGCAGCCTCACGTGCAGTGATTTTTTCGGCACATTCTGGGAATGATGGGCTCATCAGCTTCGCCTACTGCCCTATCGATTCGGGAATTGCGGTCTTCGTTCGGCCGGGGTTTGCGCGTCGATTGTATCATATTGCTGGGGCTCAACCAAGCCCGATCGAACTTACGATGCAACCCAGCGCATTACCCTCGCAGGTCGTAACATTTGAATCCTGTGTTGATGGAAGTCCGGTCCGCGGCGTGAACATTCGATCGAACGAGGGCTATACAATCTCCACAGATAATGGGACTCCGGGTCGTGCGTCAATTCCTGGTTGGGTCAGTCCTGACGAGCCGTTGATCGTTGAGTCCCCACGGACCTTCCGATCCGCGTTCCAGTTGTCGGGCGGAGCCGAGGGGACGATATTGCTGCACGAAGTTTCGCTGCTAAAGCTGCGAGTGGTTAGTTCGGCCACCGATACGCGTGTGGTTTCCCTAGGGCTCAGCGCGCGTTGCCCTCGCGGCGATCCACAATGTGCAACGGCGATATTTAAGCCACTGCAGAGTATTCGGACCGGGGAGGTCGTGGAGATCGCATGCCCTCGGGGCGCGATAATCGACCTTCACGCGTACGCAGAAGACGGCACGACTGCAGATCGCAATTTGTCGGCGGATTTTCCTGAGCAGCAAGTCGAAATGACGCTTTGTAGATCGGAGCACATTCTAAGGCTTGCTGTCACTAATACGGACAACGAGCCGATCACGTCCGCTTGGGCATTGGCGTCTCACGAATTGGAAACCTCTGCTCGCGTGCGTGCAGACGGTTATGGAGTCCTCGAGATTCCGGTCACGGATGAAACATCATCCATCGAAGTGGGCGCTGATGGTTATACTTCGTCGAGGATTTGTAGAGGTCCAGGCCCGGGAGATTCAGGCGTAGGCAGAGTTGTTTTGGCTCGAGAGCATGCTTTCCGCTTGGGCTTGATCTACTCAGATGGCACGCCTGCTAGTGGTATTGCCCTGCGCCTCTGGCCTCGTCTACTAGCTAGTGGCGCTAAGGACTTCGTTGGACCGGCAGTCTGGGTGCAATCACCTCGGCAGTCCGTCGCACGTGTTAGTGACGGCGAGGGAATGGTTCGATTTGGAGGAATTGGCATTGGCGCGTGCAAATGCGATTTTAGTATGGCAAGCGTGTATCAATCAGATGGTTTCGGCAACACTCTGCACTTTCCGTCACAAGAGTTGGTTGTCTCACCGTTACAAGACGAGTATGTGATCACTCTTGACCTGCCCCTGCAGATCGGATTGCGAGTGCGGGAAAAAAGCACGGGTCTTCCCGTCAGTGCCTTCCAAATGAAGGGATGTGACGAGGCGGTCGACACAGAAGTCGAAGGAGACACTTGGCGGGGCTGGATCCCTAGTGGGTGCGAAAACCTTGACATCACGGTTCGTGGTATTGGCCGAGGGAGCGCCCGCGTCAGCGAAATAACCGCGAATTCTACGATGGATGTCGAAATCTCCCCCGACGTCTTGGGTACGGTCATAGTTACTGGATCGCGTGACCAAAGGCTGGACGGAATCGCGGTTTTTAGAGTTTTTCGGAATGCATCCTCCGGATTGCAATCACTCGGCACAGTCCGGGTCCCCATGGAAGGAGGGCGGTGCAGCTTCTGCTTGCCATTTGTTGGGGACCTTGAATTGTCTTGTGTAGAGATTGCCGGCGCTCCGATGAAGGACAAATGTACGCCGGCGACGGCTTCGTGGGTCCCGGACGGAGTCGTCGAGTTTCGACTTGATGAGGATCATTGACTGCGACCCGCCTCGACAAACCGCGGATCGACTCGGAACGCTGAGGGGCCTGGCCCGGTCAATCGGTCGATGCGAAATCGGGAGCGAGGGGAGCTGCCAAACGTCCTAGCCCTACCGCGGCCAACCATGCTTCGATCACCGTATGCTGCCGGTCCAATGCCCCGCGTTTGTCCGCGTTTGTCCACTCCTCCCCCGTCACGGATGTACCCGCTTGTCCGCGTGTGTCCGCAGTTGTCCGCGTTTGTCCACACCTCGACCCCTGCCGGGAACAGGATTCCCAAGGTTGATGTCGAGGGTTCAAGTCCCTTCGCCCGCTCCACTTCTGTCTGTACGCGAGTTCGCGATTTACTGTCGCAGGCATAACCACGACCCCCATGCAACGTAGGAAGGTCTAGACGCGCTGCAGATTATCTCGGGACGGTTCTTTGGCGGCGGAGCGGTGAATGAGGAGCCTTCCGATGCCGTGCTCTATTCAAACATTGGATGGGTAAGTCCGGTGAAGACTGCCTGTGGAAAACTTAGGCCAATAAGACCATTGGGGGATCGTCTTCGGCGTACGTCCTGTCACTCGTGAATCGTTATGAGCCCAGGGCAACTGGCGACTCATGACGACCTCGGCAAAGCAGTTGTCGACATCCTGAATAGCGTTGCTGAGGACCAATCCCTGTAGAAGCCATGGTCGGCTTCATGAATTCGAGCTCTGTTCAGGACAGATCATCAGTTTCGCAACTAAAATTCGAATATTTGGTGTATAGCCTCCTCACCTCAACTGCGATATGCCATGAAATTCGAAATGAACACGCCATCCGCTAGCCAGCGCCAGTTGCCATGCGGCTTGGAAAATCATATAGCGTAAATGAAGAAGGGTTTGCCACGATCACACTGGGCTCGAAATACTCAAAAACCACAACCCTCCATATTGAGCGTTAACACGTAATTACTTTTATTGTACGCAATGGCGGTCTAAAAAGGCGACCAGTTTACCTGGAGATCCAATGTAATACTCGGCTTTTAAAATTCACGCTTAATAATGCCACTTCTGCCGCCATCGCCGCGCAGAGAATGTTGCTTGGTGAAGAATCGGCGGAGTAATTTAGTGACGAGCGGCCTGGGAGCCTTTCAAGATCAGTTTGCATGCCTGCCGGTGCTGTCCGGTCGGCACAACCATGTTACCCACGGCATCCCGCACTCTTCCGCCAGATGATCCAGGGCCGGCTCGAGCGCCGATCTTCTGAAGCGGTGCTCACGTGCAGGCTTCAATCTATAGTTTTCCGCGCGACATCAGTGAGTTTGCGCCACCAGATGCCTCAGATCACGTCGAGGAGCGCGGCGACGAGGCCATCGACGAGTTCTCGCAACTCGGAGTCGAGGTCGTCGTCGTCTCTCGCCGCCGTTGCGATGCGCTTCGCATTCGGACGGCCGCGTCCCGCTCGAGCGCGAACCGACTTCGGCGAGACGGACTTCACGTCGGGATCCTTAGCGATTGCCTTCGCCCCCGCGGCGGCTGTGAGCCTGGCCAGTTCCGCCTGATGTCCGCGAGTCGATCTGCCTCGGTGCGGCGGCGCGGATTGGCTTCGAGAGCGACGTGGGCTCTTCTGCGCGTGTCTGCATTGGCGGCGCGGCCCAATCGAAACGACGGATCGCGGATCAACGTCAGTGCGGATGTGAAGTCGACCTCGCGATCGACTCCACACCCGCGCGTCGCAGACGCTGAGCGGCGGCTACCACGCCATATTGTACGGCGTGCTTCCAGGTCGGTTGATGTCATCGATCAGGCGCAGCCGAACGTTGGTGGCGCTAACGAACATGTTCGCCACGATCATGTCGAACTTTATGTTGTACAGACCTGCGCCCGAGCCAGAAACGATCGGTTGGATTTCGAGCAGGTCGATGGTCGGAATCCCGCCGTTGCTCCACGCATGGGTGCCGTAGGATTGGCCGACATACTCATCGAAGAACAAAGTCTCCGTGTACGGAGTTCCGTGAGCCAAGAACGCTTCGATCTCTGGATTGGTCAACGATGAGAACAGCCCCACGTTGCTGACCTGCACGGTCACCCATGTATTGCAAAGGGCGTTCGATCCTGCGACCGGGGTCATTCCGTCCGTCAAAGTGAACTGCATCGCTGGGAGCATCGCGATGCGAACTTCAACCTCGCTCAGAACATCCTGGAGGGCGACGGTTGCATTGTGAACGTCTGCCGCTGCCGTGAGCACAGCCGCACTTACGGCAGTGTTCATCACGTTTTCGGGATCGCCGTAAGCCTTGAGGGCGTCACGTAGTGAGCCAAGTTGCGCCGCAATCTGTTGGCGACCAAGGAGCATCGCGGAATCGAACGACTGCGCAACGTTGGGATACGGTCGCATCTGATGCGCCATGAATTGCATGATCCGCCACGAGAAGTTCCAACGGGAAGCTGCGAACAAGGTGCGCACCGCGTTATCGACCTCGACTCTCGCGGCCGAGAGGACGGCATCATCCCAAGTAGGCACGTTGATCGCGGGTCCGTTCGGCAGAGCGAAAGCCGAGATCAAGTAAAGCCCAACGTGATGCTTGCAATTCGACGCATGATCGTTGAGTTCGTTGGCGTAGTCGATCTGGCCTTGCTGCGTCGAGAGTTCAACGACGCTCGGCAAGTGAGGCGGATTGCAGCCCTGCGTCTCAAGCGCGAACGACAGCTCGCCTGTCTCGAGCGATTGCTTCATCTTCTTCACGATGTCCAAGGTCGCTGTTACCGTGCTGTATGACGCCATCAGATTGAACTTCTCCTCGAAGGCGCGGTAGTCGCTTGTCTGGTTCATCGTGAACACCACGTCAACGAATCCGCGAAGGTCGTAACCAAACGCAACGAACTCGCCGAACCCCGCAGCGAACCATGCATCGGTTCGAGCGAGGTCTGCCTGAGGCGTCCCGCCAGGCATGTGCAGAATGTTCCACGCCGTCGGGTCGTACGCAGCTTGTGGTAGCGTCAGGAAGTTCGTCGCCGCCATCGGAAAGTCCGCCTCTGCGGTCAGTCGGAAAGTCGTCCCCAGCACACTGTGCTTGGCTTCGTCCGACAGCGAAAAGCTTGCGGCCACCTGGGCAAGTCCGTTGGTCGCCTCGATCCCTGCCTCAGTACTGTCGTTCAGATACACCCTGCTGCTGTTCAGCATGCTTCCGAACTTCGCTTGAAACTCGTCCGGTGGTCCGGTGAGGTCACTCAGCGTCGTGGCAAAGAGAGGGCGACGGATTACATAACTGCCAGTGGCAGGGTCGTAGTCAAATGTGTATCCCAGGAGCGCCGGCTCGAGCCGCTCCGAGAAGATCACTCCTGGCGTCTGGGCGTAGAGCGGCGGTTGAGCCGGAGGCACGGGTGCAATCTGGGTGGCGACGAGCCGATCGTTCGCTGCGGCACCTTGGATCGGTCCGTAGGTGAAGAGCGACGCACTGGTGATCAGCGCTGCGACGGTAGTACGAGTAATGGGGGTTGACGCGAGGGTGAGGTTCAGCTTCATGGCGGGATTCGTGTGTACGTCCGGGTTGGCGTTGCCTTGCGAGCCACTGCGACTCGCGATGAGCCTTGAACGATGGGGCCGCACTGGAACGAACAGAAAAGGCTGGTGGTGCGGGCACCACCCTCGCGGCTGCCCACGGGCTAGGTCAGGCGGCACCGTCATCCCCAGCCAGGGCAGTACAATCCCTGCCCCAGTCCATGTCCGAATCGCAGCCCGACGACAAGATCCTAGGCGCGCTCTCGCGTTGGAACGAAGGCGACGAATCAGCACTCAATGAGCTGCTGAGTGCCACGATCCCGTGGCTCAACCGGGAGATTGGCTATGCGTGGCGCACATCACCGCACGCGTCGCTGTCGGCCGAAGACATCGTGCAAACCGCCGTGCTCAACTTCTTGCAGTGGGGACCGAAATATCAGCCTCAATCGCCGGCACAGTTTCGAGCGCTTCTCAAGAGAGTCGCCATGAACGAGCTGATCGATGCTACTCGGCGGGCGGGACGTCGCGGCGGGCGGCACCTGGATTCGATCGCGGCGACAGGGTATCCGCTTTCGGCTTTCCCGGGGCCTTCGAACGCTTCGCTTGCGCCGAGCCGTGCTGCCGCGCGGTCCGAGGAGCAGGCGTGGGTGCGCCTTGCGTTGCAATTCCTGGAACCTGACGAGCGCTATCTGATCCTCGCGAGCAAGGTCGAGGAACGTGACTGGAGCACGATCGCTGGGGAACTCGGACTTGCATCGCCAGACGCGGCGAGGATGCAAGCCAAACGACTGGAACCGCGAGTCGCAAATTTGCTCCGCAGGCTGAAGCTTGGCCACATGCCGGAGAGTGTTGTTTGATCGCACTGGCCGGGCGCTGATAGCCTGCCCCGGCTGAAAGTCCGAGCCTCAGTGGCCGGTCCGGTAGGCAAGAGAGGACGCGGCTCATGACTGAACCCGAAAGCTCAGAGGCCCGCTACGCGGAGGCCGAAGTACTGCTCGCGCATTTTGCGACTCAAACCGGGGCTGACGATCCTCGCGCCTTCGAAGTGTTCCTCGCCGCCCATCCCCGCATTGTGAATGAACTCCGCGAGCTGCGCGGTCAAGTCTCGGCGGCAAACGCAGCGCTCTATCAGGAGGCGAAGCGCGTTCGTGCGACTGCTGCAAGTGCGCAGGCCATGCTCTCGGATCTTCACGCACCTTCATTCCATGAACGCTACATGATCGACGGCGAGGTCGGGCGAGGCGGGATGGGCGCGGTGCTTCGCGTGATCGATCGCAAGCTCGAACGGCCTTTGGCGATGAAGATCATCCTTGGTCAAGTGACCGTAGAAAGAACGGGTAAGACTCCCGAGGTCACCCCCGCGCGCTTGGCCCGTTTCCTGCGGGAGGCGAAACTCACGAGCCAACTCGACCACCCAGGAATTGTGCCCGTGCATGAGATCGGAGTGGATGCGGAGGGCCGTGCGTATTTTACGATGAAGCTCGTAAGTGGCCGCACGCTGGCGGAAGTGTTCGAGCGTCAGTTGCAGGGCGATCCCGAATTCACTCGGGCACGCGTGCTATCGCTGCTCTTGCGTGTTTGCGAGGCAACGTCCTTCGCCCACGAGCATGGCGTGATCCACCGCGATTTGAAACCCGCCAACATCATGGTCGGCGACTTCGGCGAGGTGTACGTCATGGACTGGGGCTTGGCGAGGAAGCTCGACGCTCGGCAGGAGGTGACGGCCGACGATGAGCCCGAGAGCACCGACCCGCTGATCGAACACATGAGCATGACTCGCGTCGGGCAAGTCGTCGGCACGCCGGCCTACATGCCGCCGGAACAGGCGGAGGGTCGCCTCTCAGATCTCGGTCCAGAATCAGACGTCTACGCCCTTGGCGCGATGCTCTACCAGCTTATCGCCGGACATCCGCCGTACTGCAAACCGGGAGAGCAGACGCCTGGAGATCTGGTGTTGCAACGCATCATTGTCGGTCCACCTGGGCCTCTCTCGCAGGAGCAGGCCCCTCCGGAGTTGATTGCGATTTGCGACAAGGCGCTGCGACGCGAGCCGAGAGAGCGCTACAGAACCACTCGAGAGTTGGCGGCGGACCTTGGCGCGTTCCTCGAAGGCCGGGTTGTCGATGCCTATGAGGGGGGCGCTTGGGCCGAGGCGAAGAAATGGGTCCTACGCAATCGTGGCTTTTCTGCGGCGTTTGCGGGTGGACTCATAGCTCTGGTTGTCGGTTTGATCGGAACGTCAACTCAGTATTTTCGAGCGGAAGAAGAAAGAAAGGCAGCTCTGAGAGAGACCGCGATCGCGAGAAAGGAAGCGCACCGTGCGGTCAGTGCTAGGCACTTTCTTGAATCAACGCTCCAGGCCGGTAATCCCGTCTACGGCAATCCCGCGGACTTGCCGCTGCGAGCCGTGCTCGACAGGTCTGCAGCCGGCGTAGAACGGGAATTTGCCTCGGATCCAGATGTGCGCGGCATCCTTCAAACTGTTATGGCGGATGCCTACCTCGGCCTGGGACTCATGCAGCAGTCTCTCGATTGCGCGCTTGCCGCCGTTGCATCGCTTCGACTGGCGGGAGAAGCCTCAAAGCCTCAGTTGGCGCGCGCGCTCTACATCTTGGGAGAAGTCACGCTTGCAAAATCTGCCACCGCGGATTTATCCCCAGAGGAAGTCAATTCCTCGAAGCAAGCGTTCTCTGAGTCGATGCTTCTTTACGAGCAGTTGGGGCCTGCATACGCCATCAGCTCACGAGCCGCTCGAGGAAGCCTAGTGCAGCTGGATCAGCTCGCTTCTGGCAAGACTGCCGATAGAGCTGGTCGCTGGCCTGCGTCTTTGGTTTTTTACATGAACCTGTTTTGGCACGATTCCGACACGAATACAACGATTGCAAAGCTCGAAGATCGATATGAGAGAGTCATTGCCGCTTGGCGAAAAGGTGATCATGAAGCCGCTAAGGCTGTAATGCGTGCTGATTTTGCCGGATATCTAGACACTCCAGAAAAGCTTGAAGTTGCCGGCGGATTTCTCCAAAGCCTCGGCCGCGGCGCCCAGGACAACAACGAACCAGAAATAGCAGAGTGCGCGTTTTCCTTGGGTGTTGACATATTCGAGGATTCGCCTACCCCGAATCTAACGTACGTGCTCACGATGAAGGCCACACTTGGCGGGTTCATGGCCGCGCGAAATCGCTGGTCTGAGGCCAGCGAGATTTGCGAGCCTCTGCTGCCTGCAGTCATCGCACAGTTCGGCCCGGAGCACGAAAGCACATTCACGTTTTCGATCAAGCTCTGCCGCATTCGCTCACGTCTCGGCGAGCACGACCGCGCGCGAGCCCTTGTCGATTCTCTAATAGATCTCTCGACCAAGAGGCCTGACCACCTCGGAATCTGGCGGGGCGCCTTGCTGGCAACTCGGGCTGACCTTGATGAATCTCGCGGGGATCTAACTGCGGCGGCTGCGAGCTTACGAGAGCTGATCGGTCTGCCCCGCAAGAAAAGCGAGCAGCAACGCCCCGGCGAGGCACTGGCACTGCACAATCTGAGCCGGGTCCTCTTTCTTGACAATCAGCTTGATCTCGCGGCGAGCACCGCCGAGACGGCGCGGAGTAAAATCTCGAACAAGCCGTCTGATGCGCAGCTCAAACGTAAGATGGATGACCTAGATCTGAGAATCGCCGAACGCCAAGCCGCGGTACTGCCTGCCGAGAACCATTGACTGCACTTGAGCCAGAGCCGGAGCCTGAGTCTTGCGGGCAGTAACGGCGATTGAACCGATGAGGAGCGATCGCTCAACGCGGGATGTGCGATGACCTTCTATTCTGTCGGTCCAATGGTCCGCGTTTGTCCGCGTTTGTCCTCTCCTGCCCCGTCACGGATGTACCCGTTGGTCCGCACTTGTCCGCGTTTGTCCACACCTCGACACCTGCCGCGAACCGGATTCCCACGGTTGATGTCGAGGGTTCAGGTCCCTTCGCCCGCTCCAACAACTAGCTATTTAGAGGTTCGATGAGACCGCTTTTTGCCGCGCTTGTTTTGGTCTCCACTGCTGCCTGCTCGCAAGAGTCAGGAGCAGGGCCTAAGTCGCCGCATGAGCCTAAGTGGATCGAGTATGGTATCGCTGCTGATCCGACTACGACTGCGCCGGAAAATGTACAGGCCTTCTCAGAGCTCATCGGACACCTGCAACGCAAGGCACCGGTGAAGGTTGAGCTGCCACTTCAGCGCGCTCGTGTCGAATCCGCGAAGAGAAACGTCGACCAAACAGGCGGCCCGGGGGCGATCCTCAGGCTTGATAAACGCGACGCCGCTCAGTCCGAAGTACTTACCGCGGAACATCTTGACCACGAACTGGTGGTCACCGTTGAAGGCAAAGTCGTTTCCATAGGCTGGATCAAAGACAAGCTTCCGGGAGAGTTTGAGCTGGCCGGCCGTTATACCGACAACGATCTCGACCAGATTCTCAAGGCGCTCGAGTAGCGGCTGTCGCGAATTCAAGTTCCTTCGTCGCTCCACAAAGGCCCTAATCGAATGAAGCGTGGACTCTCGGCAGCGGGGATTCTTGTCGGCGTCGTCTTTGCCTGCCATGGCCCCGACAAGGCTAGTTTCGCCACAGTCGGCGCGGATGCGGGCGACAACGCCATGGTCACGCTGGAGCCTTCGAATTCGCGGTCGGCCGTTCCGAGTGTTCCCGTCCCGTGCGTCGGCAAGCTCGTCAACGACGGACGCCTGGGCGTCTGGAAGTACTATTGGCCAGATGGATCGCTTGCCCTGATCGGCGAGTTCGACGATCGCGGATACGTCAACGGCCCCTGGGTCTACCTGACCCCCACTCACACCATCGAACTCG
>Ga0193706_1000760_pt1 | contig 16560 bp, 18 predicted proteins | sample U3c1metaG_FD_160130 | JGI IMG/M metagenome (GOLD analysis project Ga0193706, IMG submission 160130) | Soil microbial communities from a riparian zone of the East river system, Colorado, United States - U3c1 | ecosystem: Environmental > Terrestrial > Soil > Riparian zone | place: USA: East River... | reverse complement strand
CGCCACCTTAAGGCGGCCTACAGGGGTTTCGATGAAGACGATTTTCAAGATCTTCGCCATTGCCGCAGCCTTCGGACTGGCGCCGGCCGCGACCTTCGCCCAAGCCACTGCCCCAGCGCCTGCCGCGCCCGCTCCGGCCGCCGAGAAAGCGGCGCCGCCCTCCGACTCGGTCAGCGCCGCCTCTCAGGCCGCTCCCGCCCAGCCGGAGCAGGTCTCCGACCCGGCGATCGCCAATATCGGCACCGAGGAGCCGAGCGACGCGACCGTCGCCAACGCCACGATGGCGAGCCGCGCCACGCCGACCCCGGGCATCGGCCAGCCGGACGGACGGATGGGCTTCCAGGACCAGGTGACCGACATCGGCCACCGGGCAGCCTGGTTCCACAACTGGATCCTGCTCCCGATCATCACGATCATATCCATCTTTGTGCTTGGCCTGATGCTCGTCGCGATCGTGAAGTTCCGTCGCAGCGCGCACCCCGTGCCTTCGCGCACCACCCACAACACCTTCCTCGAAGTGGTCTGGACCCTGATACCGGTGCTGATCCTGGTGGCGATCGCGATCCCGTCGATCGGCCTCATCCGCGCCAAATATTCTACGCCCAAGCCCGACCTGACGGTCAAGGTGACCGGCAACCAATGGTATTGGACCTACGGCTATCCGGATAACGGCGATTTCGAGATCGTCTCGAACATGCTCTCGGAGAAGGACGCGAAGGCGCGGGGAGAGCCGCGGCTTCTGGGCGTGGACGAGAGAATGGTCGTCCCGGTCAACAAGAACGTCAAGGTGATCATCACCGCCGCCGACGTCATCCACAGCTGGGGCGTCCCAGCCTTCTGGGTGAAGCTGGACGCGGTTCCGGGCAGGCTGAACGAGACCTGGTTCCGGGCCGAGCGGCCGGGCCTCTATTACGGCCAGTGCTTCGAGCTGTGCGGAGCCCGCCATGCCTACATGCCGATCGCGGTCGAGGTGGTGACCGAGGCGCAGTTCGCGGCCTGGATCGCCTCCAAGGGCGGGACGATGCCGGGCGCGGCCAAGCCGGCCTCGCCCGACGCGACCGCCAATTCGCCGGTCAGCAACCCCGCCGCCGCCCCGGCCGCGGGCGGCACCGAGGCGACCCCCGAACCCAAGATAACGCCTGGAACGGCTACTCCGCCGGTCTCCAACCAGAGCGCCGCCACCAGCCGCGAGAGCAACTGACATGACCGACACGACCGCAAACGCATCGCATTTCGAGGCCGGGCACGCGCACGACGCCCATCATGACGCCGACCACAAGCCCGGCTTTTTCGTCCGCTGGTTCATGTCGACCAACCACAAGGATATCGGCACCCTCTATCTGATCTTCGCGATTACCGCCGGAATCGTCGGCGGCACCGTTTCCGGCCTGATGCGCTGGGAGCTGGCGCAGCCCGGAATCCAGTATCTCGAGGCATGGGCCGGATCGGGCGCCACGGCCGACGAGGCCAGCCATTTGTGGAACGTGCTCATCACCGCGCACGGCCTGGTCATGGTCTTCTTCATGGTCATGCCGGCGATGATCGGCGGATTCGGCAACTGGTTCGTCCCGCTGATGATCGGAGCGCCGGACATGGCGTTCCCGCGCATGAACAATATCAGCTTCTGGCTGCTCGTTCCCGCCTTCACGCTCCTGCTCGGATCGGCCTTCGTTCCGGGCGGGACCGGCGACGGCGCCGGCACCGGCTGGACCGTCTACGCTCCGCTGTCGACGAGCGGGCACCAGGGGCCGGCGGTCGACATGGTGATCTTCGCGCTTCACCTCGCGGGCGCCTCGTCGATCCTTGGAGCGATCAATTTCATCACGACCATATTCAACATGCGCGCGCCGGGCATGACCCTGCACAAAATGCCTCTGTTCGTCTGGTCGATCCTGGTCACCGCCTTCCTTCTGCTTCTCGCCCTTCCGGTCCTGGCCGGGGCGATCACCATGCTCCTGACCGACCGCAATTTCGGGACCCATTTCTTCGACGCGGCCGGCGGCGGCGATCCGATCCTCTACCAGCATTTGTTCTGGTTCTTCGGCCATCCGGAGGTCTACATCATGATCCTCCCGGGCTTCGGGATGATCAGCCAGGTGATCGCGACGTTCAGCCGGAAGCCGGTCTTCGGCTATCTGGGAATGGCCTATGCGATGGTCGCGATCGGAGTGATCGGGTTCGTCGTGTGGGCGCACCACATGTTCACGATCGGAATGGACGTGAACACCAAGATGTATTTCACCGCCGCGACGATGGTGATCGCGGTTCCGACGGGCATCAAGATCTTCTCGTGGATCGCCACCATGTGGGGCGGCTCGCTGACCTTCCAGACGCCGATGCTCTGGGCTTTGGGCTTCATCTTCATGTTCACGGTCGGCGGAGTGACCGGAGTCGTGCTCGCCAACGGCGGCATCGACGACAATGTCCACGACACTTATTATGTCGTCGCCCACTTCCACTACGTGCTGTCGCTCGGCGCCGTCTTCTCCCTGTTCGCGGGCTGGTATTACTGGTTCGCGAAGATGTTCGGGAAGATGTACAACGAGCTGATGGGCCAGGCCCATTTCTGGCTCTTCTTCATCGGCGTGAACCTGCTCTTCTTCCCGATGCACTTCCTGGGCCTCGACGGAATGCAGCGGCGAGTCTCGGACTATGCCGATGCCTATGCGGGCTGGAATCACCTCGCGACGTACGGCTTCTATCTGGTGATGGCCGGGATGTTCTTCTTCTTCCTGAACATCGTCTGGTCGCTCGCGGCCGGGCGGAAGGCCGAGGACAATTACTGGGGCGAAGGCGCGACGACGCTCGAATGGACCCTGTCGAGCCCGCCGCCCTTTCACCAATTCTCGACGCTGCCGAAGATCGACTAGGAGCAAGCACGTCGTCCCGGTGAAGGCCGGGATCTCGTGTCGAGACGTCACGGAACCCAATATGAGACCCCCGCTTTCGCCGGGGTGACGAAAATATGACGAGCACGACCATCACGACCCCGAAGATCGCCGACTGGCGCGATATCCTGGCCCTGACCAAGCCGAGGGTGATGAGCCTCGTCGTCTTCACCGGGCTTGCGGGGATGCTGGCGGCGCCCGTCCCGATCCATCCGGTGCTCGGGTTCACCGCGATCCTGTGCATCGCATTGGGCGCCGGCGCCGCCGCGGCGCTCAACATGTGGTACGAGGCCGATCTCGACGCGTTGATGAAGAGAACGGCGTCGCGGCCGCTGCCCGCCGGGCGGATGGACCGTGAGAGCGCGCTCCATTTCGGCGTGGGGCTGAGCTTCTTCTCGGTTCTGCTGATGGGCCTCGCGGCCAACTGGCTCACCGCCGGGATCCTGGCTTTGTCGATCCTCTTCTACGTCCTCGTCTACACGGTCTGGCTGAAGCGGCGGACTCCGCAGAACATCGTCATCGGCGGGGCGGCGGGCGCCTTCCCGCCGGTCATCGGCTGGGCGGCCGCCACCGGCGACGTGACCCTGCTCCCGATCCTCCTCTTCGCGACCATCTTCCTTTGGACTCCGCCGCATTTCTGGGCGCTGTCGCTGTTCGTCCGCTCCGATTATGCGAGCGCCGGGGTGCCGATGCTTCCAGTCGTCGCCGGCGAGGCCGCGACCCGGCGCCAGATCTTCCTCTACACCCTGCCGATGGTCGCAGTCAGCGTCGCGCCCTGGCCGCTCGGCCTGACCGGCGCCCTCTACGGTATCGTCGCCGCGGGGCTGGGCCTCGCCTTCCTGTTCCTGTCGATGCTCGTATTGGGCAACAAGGCGGTCGAGCCGGCCGGGATGAAGCCCGAGAAGAGGCTCTTCGCTTTCTCGATCATCTATCTTTTCGTTCTGTTCGGCGCGGTCGCGGTCGACCGCTGGCTGCCTTTATGAACCCCGACGAGCAGGAGATCCGCCGACGGCAGAGGAGCCGCGCGATAATCATGGGCGTGCTCCTCGCCGCTTTCGCGGTGCTGGTCTACGCGATCACCATCGCCAAGATGGGGCTGCGGGGATGAGCAGGAAGGGCCGAACCGCTCTGCTGGCGGTCCTGCTCGTCTTCGGGATGACGGGCCTCGCCTTCGCGAGCGTGCCGCTCTACCGGATGTTCTGCCAGGTGACGGGCTTCGACGGCACGACGATGCGCGCCTCGACCGACCGAGTGCCCGGCGCGGTCGCCGGAAGCAGCATGTCGATCCGCTTCGACGCCAATACCAGCCCGGCTTTGCCCTGGACGTTCAAGCCCGTGAAACGAACCCAGACCGTGACGATCGGCGAGCGCGAGATCGCCCATTATTCGGCGCATAACCTTTCCGCCCGGACGGTGACCGGAAGCGCCACCTTCAACGTCACGCCGATCACGGCCGGCAAATATTTCACCAAGATCCAGTGCTTCTGCTTCGAGCAGCAGACCCTCAAGGCCGGCGAGGAAGTGCAGATGCCGGTCGTCTATTATGTCGACCCCAAGATCCTCACCGATCCCGCAACCAGGGACATCGAGGAGATCACCCTGAGCTACACCTTTTACCCCGTGAACGAGCCCGCATCGCCGGGCTCATGATGACCCTTTTTTCCGATTTGCCGGGGTTTCATCCCCATCGGAAAATGCTCTAGAGCGACCGCCAAAGCGAAGAGGACGAGAAATGGCCGCAGCGCAGAACCACGACTATCATCTGGTGCAGCCGAGCATCTGGCCGCTGATCGGCGCGCTTTCCGCCTTCGTGATGTTCATCGCCACCGCCTTCTGGATGCACGATTACGGCTTCTGGTCGGTTCCCGAGCATGGGCTGACCTTCGGTCCGCAGCCCGACGCCGAGGGCGCGAAGCTGTGGCTCGGATCGGGCCTGTTCATCGGCCTCGGTCTGCTCGGCGTGCTCTTCACCATGTTCGCCTGGTGGGTCGACGTGATCCGCGAGGCCCATGGCGGAGACCATACGCCGATCGTTCAGCTCCACCTGCGCTACGGAATGATCCTCTTCATCGCATCCGAGGTGATGTTCTTCGTCGCCTGGTTCTGGGCCTATTTCAACGCGTCCCTGTTCCCGTCCGCGGTCGACGCCGTCGGCGGCACCTGGCCGCCCAAGGGCATGGCCGTGCTCGATCCGTTCGGCTTCCCGCTTCTCAACACACTGATCCTGCTCTGCTCGGGGACGACCGTGACCTGGGCGCACCATTCGCTGATCAACGGCGACCGAAGCGGGCTGATCAAGGGGCTGTGGGCGACGATCCTGCTCGGAATGCTGTTCACCAGCATCCAGGCCTGGGAATATTGGCACGCGCCGTTCGCGTTCACCCAGAACATCTACAGCTCGACCTTCTTCATGGCGACCGGCTTCCACGGCTTCCACGTCATCGTCGGCACGATCTTCCTGATCATCTGCCTGATCCGGTCCTACAAAGGCCATTTCCGGCCCGAGCAGCATTTCGGATTCGAGGCGGCAGCCTGGTACTGGCATTTCGTCGACGTCGTCTGGCTGTTCCTGTTCATCTGCATCTACGTGTGGGGCGGCTGGGGCGCCGAATATCACGGCTGATCCCGTCCCGCCCATGAGCGCTGCCCCGGCTCCGCTCCAGGCCGCCCTTCAGGGCCTGTGCCCCCGTTGCGGCGCGCGCTCCCTGTTCGGCGGACTGACCGGCTTCGCGCCGCGCTGCCGCGCCTGCGGGTTGGACTTCGCCGGGTTCAATGTCGGCGACGGACCGGCGGCCTTCCTGATCCTGATCGTCGGGGCGCTGATCACCGCTTCGGCCATCACGGTCGAATTGGCCTTCGAGCCGCCCTTCTGGGTCCATGTCCTGCTCTGGGTACCGCTCGCGACCGCCGCGGTGATCCTGTCGCTTCGCGCCGGCAAGGGCCTGTTGCTCGCGCTCGAATATCGGCACCGCGCGGCCGAAGGACGGATCGCGGAATGAAAATCCCCTTCATCTCGACCGCGATAGTCGCCACCGCTGTCGCGACCATGATCGGGCTCGGGATCTGGCAGCTCCACCGCGCGGAATGGAAAAAGGGCCTGATCGCGCAGTACGAGGCCAATTCCACGCTTCCACCCGTTTCCTGGCCGGCGGTGCCGCCGGACAATCAGAGCCTTCTCTACCGCCGGGCGACCGGCTTCTGCCTTCAGCCGGTAAGCTGGCGAGCGGTCGCCGGGCGCAACCGAAAGGACGAGCCGGGCTGGGCCCATATCGCCGCCTGCCGCACCGGCGCGGAGGGGCCGGGCATGCAGGTCGATGTCGGCTGGTCGAAGGCGAGCGGGAACCCCGCCTGGCGGGGCGGGGCGGTGAGCGGGCTGATCGTGCCGGACCGCAAGCATGTGATCCGGCTGGTCGCCGAAGACGCGGCGCCGGGGCTGGAGCCGAGCAAGCTCCCCTCCCGCGCCGACACTCCGAACAACCATATGCTCTACGCGTTGCAATGGTTCTTCTTCGCGCTCGCGGCCGCAATCATCTACGGGCTCGCGCTTCGAAAGAGGCAGCGGAACGCCGGCGATCCTCCCCCTCCGCCCGCGGCCGCGCAATGAAGCTCACCCTGCTAGACAATGGCCTCCGGGTCGCCAGCCGCGAGATGCCGGGCATCGAGACGGCCGCGGTCGGGCTCTATGCCGATACCGGCTCGCGCTTCGAGAGCGAGCGGCTGAACGGAATCGCCCATCTGTTCGAGCATATGGTGTTCAAGGGCGCGGGCGGACGGACGGCGCGCGAGATCAGCGAGGCGATCGAGGATGTGGGCGGCGACCTCAATGCCGCCACCGACCGCGATTCGACCAGCTTCACCGCCTCGGTGATGGCGGAGCATATCCCGCTCGGGATCGAATTGATCGCGGACCTGATCCTTAAGCCGCATTTCGCGGCGCCCGAGCTCGAGCGCGAGAAGCAGGTCGTCCTCCAGGAGCTCGGCGAGGCGCGCGACACGCCGAACGACCTGATCTTCGAGGAATTGCAGGCGGCCGCCTTCGCCGACCAGCCGCTCGGCCGATCGATCCTCGGAAGCGAGGAAAGCATCGAGGCGATCGCGGTCGAGGACCTTCACGCTTGGCGCGAGACCCAATATCGCGGCGGCACATTGTCGCTCGTAGCGGCGGGCAAGGTCGATCACGACCGGCTGGTCGCGCTTGCCGAGAAGCATCTCGGTGCGCTTCCGCCCGGCATCTGCGACCCGCCCGAGCCGTCGACCTTCACCGGCGGCGACCGGGTCGGGCGGACTGCGAGCGACCAGGCGCATCTCGCCTTGGGCTATGGCGGTCCCGGCCAGCTCGACGAGGATTATTATCCCGCGCGCCTGTTCAGCGACGCGGTGGGGGGCGGCATGTCGTCGCGGCTGTTCCAGCAGCTGCGCGAGGACAAGGGGCTGGCCTACACCATCTATGCGATGCTGATGCCCTGGCGCGATTGCGGCATGTTCGCGGTCTATGCCGCGACGGCGCGGCGCGAATCCACCGCAGCGGCCACCCTGGTGGAGGAAGTGCTCGCGCAGGCGGCGAAGGACATGAGCCAGCGCGAGCTCGACCGGGTTCGCACCCAGGCGCGCGCCGGCCTGCTCATGTCGCTCGAAAGCTCGTGGGGGCAGGCCCATTATGTCGCCCGGATGCTCTCCCTTCACGGCCGGCTGGTCGAACCGAAGGAAGTGATCGCCGAGCTGGATTCGGTCACCCTGGACCAGGCGCGGGCGGCGGGCGCGAAAATGCTGGCGGGCCCGCGGGCGCGGTCGACGATCGGGTTTCCCGCCGTCCGCGCGGCATGACGGCTCCGACGAGCCGTCACCCCGGCAGGGACCCCATCGAAGTATTACTTCGATGGGGTCCCTGCCGGGGTCTCACGGAGGCGGGCCGTGGCCTCAGGTCGCGAGTTCCCGGCCTGTGTTGGGATGACGAATGATGTCTTTGTCCACGCTCATCGCCGAACCTTGGCCGGACTATGCGCTCCTGGATTCCGGCAACGGTCGTAAGCTCGAGCGCTACGGCCCCTGGCGATTCATCCGGCCCGAGCCGCAGGCGATGTGGGCGCCGGCCCAGGCCGAATGGGATGCGGACGGCGAGTTCATTCCGGGATCGGATGAGGAAGGCGGCGGACGCTGGACGTTCGATCGGCCCGTCCCGCCGGAAGGCTGGGACCTGGGCTGGGAGGAGCTGCGGTTCAGGGCGCAATGCACGCCGTTCCGGCATCTCGCCTTCTTTCCGGACATGGCCCCGGTCTGGGCCTGGATGCGCGAGCGGATCGGCCCCGACAAGGAAGCGCTCAACCTGTTCGGCTATACCGGCGTCGGAACGCTCGCTCTGGCCGCGAAAGGCGCGAGCATGGTCCATGTCGACGCTTCGAAGAAGAGCGTCGAGGCCGGCAAGAAGAATGCGCGGCTCTCCGGGCTGGACGACCGGCCGATCCGATGGATGGTCGACGATGCCGCCAAGTTCGCCGCGCGCGAGGTTCGGCGAGGCCGCCGCTATGACGGGATCATCCTCGATCCGCCCAAGTTCGGACGCGGCCCGGCCGGCGAGATCTGGCGGCTCGAGGAGGGCCTGCCCGGCCTGATCGCGGACTGCCGAAGGCTGATCGACAAGGACAGCGCCTTCCTCGTCCTCACCGTCTACGCGGTCCGGATGTCGGCGCTGGCGATCGGCGAATTGCTTCGCCAGGCGACCGCCGATCTGGGCGGAAAGGTCGAGATGGGCGACATGGCGGTACGCGAGGAAGCGCGCAGACTGCTTCTGCCGACCGCGATCTTCGCGCGCTGGTCGCGAGACTAGTCGCGCGCGGCGCGGATCGCGGCACCTGCCGCGAAAGGCGCGACGGCGACAAGGAACAGCGACAAAGCGGCAAGAAGCTTCAACGCTCCGCCTTCATTGCCGTCCGCGGCCAAGCCCGCTCCAAAGATGAGGATGGGGACTGCGACCGGAAGCATGAGCAGGCCGGCGAGCGCGCTGGTGCCGCGCAGGCCGGCGGTGAGGGCCGCGACGATCAGGGTGAGGGCCGCGAGGCCGGGCGTTCCGGCGAGCAGGCCGAGCTCGAGCCGGATCAAGGCCTCGCCTTGGAGGCCGAGCAGGGCTGAGGCCGGAAGCGCGGCGAGCATCAGAGGCGGGCCAAAGCTCAGCCAGTGGCCGGCCAGCTTGGCGAGCGCGATATTCTCCTCGCTGACCTCGCGAAGGGCGAGCTGATCGAGCACGCCGTGGGCCCGGTCCTGCTCGACCAGCCGGTCGACCGGGAGAAGGGCGGCGAGCAAGGCGGCCATCCACATCGCGCCGCCCCCGGTCCGTGCCAGCAGGGGCGCATCCGGGCCGACCGCGAAGGGGAAGAGCGAGGCGACGAGCAGGAAGAAGATAAGCGGGAGCAGGAAGCTGCCCCCCGTCGCCGCGATGCGCAGCTCGCGCCAGATCAAAGTCTTCATGCCAGATCCACCCGGTGCGCACCTTCGAGACGAAGGGGCAGATGCGAGGCGGCGAGCAAAGCGCCGCCCCTTCCGCGATGCGCGGCGATCAGAGCGTCGAGCCGCTCTACCCCCTCGGCATCGAGGCCGTTGGCGGGCTCGTCGAGAAGCCAGAGCATTGCGCCGGAGCAGGCGACCCGCGCCAGAGCGGCGCGTTTGCGCTGGCCGGTGGAGAGCATCCGCACCGGCACCGAAGCGAGATGAGAAAGGCCCAACGCCTCCATCCCAGGCCCGACCCGGCTCCGGTCCAGCCGCGCCCAAAAGGCGAGCGCGCGCTCCAGGCTCACCCGCTCGTCGAGGGCCAGCGCGTCGTCTGCCAGCCCGGCCCTGCAGCCGCGCTCGATGCTGCCGGCGGATTGGCGCAGGAGGCCGGCGGCCAGGCGGATCAATGAGGATTTGCCGACGCCGTTCGGGCCGGTCACCAGAGCCGCCCCTCCCTCGGCAAGATCGAGGCTGAGATTTTCGAACAGGAGCCGGCCGCCGCGAACGCAGGCAACGCGGTCGAGCCTCAAAAGGCTCATTCGGCCGCGCTCTCTTCGATCGCGTGCATGTCGGCGTCGGAGAAGCCAAAATGGTGGCCGACCTCGTGGACGATGACGTGGGCGACCAGATCCTCCAGGCTCACGCCGGTCTCCGCCCATTCCTCGAGCAAAGGACGGCGGTAGAGGTGGATCATCGCCGGAAGCTCGCCCGACAGCATCGAGCTCTGCTCGCCGATCGGCCGACCCGAATAGAGGCCGGTCAGGTCGAACGCGTCCTCGATTCCGAGCTGGTCGAGCACCTCGTCCTCGGCGAAATCGTCGATTCGGAGGATTACGCCTTCCAGATGGCGGCGGAAATGGTCCGGCATCCGCGCGATCGCCTGCTCGGCCAGCCGCTCGATCTCGGCGGCGCTCGGCGCGAAGGTTTGACGCTCGCTCATCGCAGGGGACATAAAGGCGAAGCGCGGAGCGCGCCAGCAAGCGCTTTTGGGCCAGCAAGGGGACGATGGGATGAAGCTTTCAGCTGAGCAGCGGGATGCGGCGGTCGCCGCTTTGCCCGGCTGGATTTATGACGAGGAAGGCGGCGGGGGCGGAGGCGCGATCAACCGAAGCTTCCGATTCCGCGATTTCTCCCAGGCCTTCGCCTTCATGACCCAGGTGGCGCTGGCCGCGGAGAAGGCCGATCACCATCCCGACTGGTCGAACAGCTGGAACCGGGTCGACATCTCGCTCACCACCCATAGCGAGGGGGGAGTCTCCCGCCGCGACATCGACCTGGCGATCGGCATCGACTCCATCGCGGCGTCGCTTGCCCTGCCGGAAACAGCCCATTAGAGGGCGCTTCTTCCAGGACATGCGGAGCGGTGGCCGAGTGGTCGAAGGCGCTCGCCTGGAAAGTGAGTATACGCCAAAAGCGTATCGAGGGTTCGAATCCCTCCCGCTCCGCCACTTCCCTAACCGAGAAGTCCCGTTTTCCGCCAGAAAATGGAGGGTTTCTGCGGGTTTGAACCACTAGCCCAACTCTGCCGAGACCTGCTGCTCGACCGGCGCGCGATCGCGCAGCAGGCCGCGCATCCAGCGCAGCATCGGCGCTTCGATCCAGAGGTGGAGGGCGATCGCCAGGCTGATGGTGACGATCGCGGCCGCCAGGATCGATAACCAGGCGATCGGCGGCTGAGCGGGCGGCAGCTGCAGCAACTGGCCGACCATGATCGGGTGCAGCAGATAGATGGCGTAAGAGGCCGCGCCGAGAAGCAGAATGAAACGGCCCTTGACCGCCAGCCCCTGCCGCTCGGCGATGACGACGCCGAGGATGATCGCGGCCGAGGGCAGGCCCCAGTACAAGACGCGGCCGAGGCTCTGATAGTCGTCGGCATTGTAGCGGGTCAGGACCAGCACCGCCGGGAGCAGGACGACGCCGAGCCCGGCGAGGCCGAGGCCGGCCGCGGCCGGGATCCGGCGCAGGTCGCCGAGCCGTTCGGAAAGGAGGAATATGCCAACACCGAGCGCGAACTCGAGCAGCAGCGGCCAGGGCCCGGGCGCTGCCGGCAAAGCCGCGAGACCGAGGACCAAAAGGACTATCATGGCGATCCAGGGGGCAAGCCTAGTGCCGAAGCGCAGCGCGAGCCAGAAGAGCAGATAGAAAGCGAGCTCGTAAACCAGAGTCCAGGCGACGAAGATCAAGGCGGGCCTGCCGCCTGGTCCGGGCAGATAGAACAAAGACTGGAGAAGCCAGCCGGAAGCCGCAGCGATGTCGATGTGTCGCAAGGTGGGCAAAGCGGCGATCGCCGTCGCGATCCAGTAGGCCGGAACGACGCGGATCAGGCGGTGAGCGAGAAAGTGGCGGGCGCTGCGCGACGAGCTGTGGGCGATGATGAACCCGCTCAGCACGAAGAATAGGTCGACGCCCGCCGCGCCGACCCGAAAGGGCAATTGGGTCGCCGGCAGGAGACCGAAATGGAACAGGAGGACGCCGATCGCGGCGAGGGCCCGGACCGCTTGCAGGTTGGCGAGCATCTCGTGTCTCCGCTGCTGCCGCATGCGCCGCTCCCCATCCGGGGAGCCGGCGCAGGAGGCTTGAAAAGGCTAGTCGAGCAATTCGGATGCGCTGCCGAAGGCCAAAGCGTGCCAGCGCGCGAGCGCGAAAATGGCTGCGAGCTCGATCGCCAGCGCGGCTGCCAGAGCGAGCGGAAAGATGAAGGTGACGAAGACGAGGCCGGTGAAGAGCAGAAGGGTCACGCTGACCGCCGCGAGCAGGGTCCCGAGCGTGAAGACGCCCGCCCAGTCGCGCTCGAGAAGCAGCCAGGCGATGCGAAGATGCGCGGCCGCGACCACCACCAGGAGCAGCGCCAGCGACGGCAGCGCGAAAAGATTGCCGTCGCTGAGGAGCGGCTCCTCGCCGCCGAGAGCGGCCAGATAGGAATAGGGAACGCCCGACATCAGGCTGGCCACCAGTAGCGCCGCGGTCGGAATGACGAGGACGAAGGCGAGACCGTGGCTCGCGATCATGTACCGCCCTTCCGCGTGCCTCGGCAGCTCGCGCCATGCCGCGATCAGGCAGCCCCACGCGAACGACAGCGACCTGCCATCGGCACGGGCGGCCTCGAGCTCCTCGCGCATGGCCAGCGCCCAATCGCGCCGATGGCGGCCGAGGCACCGGCTCGCCAACGCCACCATCGCCTGCGCCACCGCCCTCATGCGAACCGCGCCGCGAGGCCGGGCGGGCGTTCTTCGGCGTCGGCCGCGCGTGCCAGAGCGAGACCGGCAGCCGTCAGCCGGTAGGCGTGCCGTGCCGGCCGGCCCGGATGCGCCGGCGGACGCCATTCGGCCTCGACGAGCCCCTGATCGGTCATTCGCATCAGCAGGGGGTAGAGCGTGCCGGACAGAAGGCCTGTTTCCTTCATGATCTCATAGCCATGCCGCCAGTCGCGCGGCCGCGCGGACAGCGTCCGAAGCAGCGCGAGCATCTGTTTCGAAGGGTTCCGCCGCCGTTCCATGCCTCAATACAACATATGTAGAATTAAGGGTCAATACGCTGCGGTTGTCAGGGCGTCGAGAATTGAGGACGGCGCGGGTCGAATCTCGAATGCTTCCGGGCCTGCCTTCTGATGTCTGCTTTGGGTCGAAAGCGGACGTTGGCGGGAATCTTATCCGTCGGAGATCGTGTCGCCGATAGCTAAGACGATGTACTGGGAGTTGATGAACATGGCGCGCTCCCCGCCCTATTCCCCCAGTTCACAGTGACGGATGCCCTCAAGCAGCAATACTGAGTTTTTCATTGGCGAAGGTCTGCAAGCGGGATTGAATGTTCGGCGCGGCGGAAACGGACGCGCAAAACGCGCCCAATCCTCCCGCTCCGCGACCTTGAGATAGAAGCTGCCCCGGGCCCGCAGCCGCCAGCGACCGGCTACCAGGGCGTGGCGGCCCGGCGCTGGAAGATCAGGTTGACGGCGTCTCCACCTTCCATCGGCACTCCTTCAGCCTCCCAGTAAAGCGGCGGCGCCTTGGCGGCGCGCGCCCTTGCGTCGAGGCAGGGCACGGCGAGACCGGCCAGACGCAGCGCGGCGGACCCGGACTCCTCGCGCTTTCCATGCCAGTGCTGCCACCAGACCATATGGCCCTCGCCAGCGCTGACGATCGCACCGTCGAGCCCAGGCGGCGGAGTGGATTGAAGCGCTGAGGCGGCCTGCGACAGCGCGGCGAGAAAGGCTTCGGCCGTCATCGCCTCCGGCCTCGATCCGACGAAGACTTCGGTGACGCCGGCTTGCCAGTCCGCCGTCCCGGCGAGCAGATGGACCGGCTTGCCGGCGGCAAGAGCGCCAATGAAAGGCTCGGGAAACGCGGCTCGCGAGCGCTCGCGGTCGAACAATGCGCCGCCCAGCAGGTCAAAGGCGCGGCCGGCCGCGCTTCGGGGCGTGCGGTCGCCGACGAGTCTGCTTTCGAAGACGTGGAGGCCGATGGCGTCGGGGACTGCCGAATCCTTGTCCTCGGGCAGCAAAGCGGCGAGACAGGCGGTCAGGCCGAGCGGGGCCTGGAGGTTGACCGCGCCCGGAACGAGCACCCGGCCCATTCCTTCCCGAAGCTCGTCGTAGGAGATCGCCTTGCGGTAGCCGCACCAGACGCGCACTGCTCCGGGCTCTGCGGGGACGATGCCGGGCGTGGCGGAGGGCCCGTCGTGGCGCCACTGGCGCACGCCCCAGCCATATTCCTGAAGCTCGGCGCGGAGGCGCTGTATCCTGCGCCGGTAGAGCTTGTCCGAGCTGACCAGCAGGTTGCTCCGCCAGACCGGGGGCGTGCACGCCTTGAGCTCCTTCTCCATATGGCCGACCCGCGCGTCGACATCGAAGATGAGCTGGGGCGGCAGCCGAACGGCCTTGTTGCGGACCGCCGAGCCTTCGACCGCGGGCAACGGCTGCAGGTCGGAGGCGAAAGGGAAGAGCGTGTCGCGGTCGCCGTAAATGGGCTGGCCGGCGATGATCGTCGCGAGCACGTCCTTGTCCTCGGTACCGAGGAAGATCTCGTGCGGATTGTCGCTCTCGATCGGACTGCGCAGGATGAAGAAATCGGCGAGCGAGCCTTCGCTGATGCGTCCGGCATGGTCCATGCCGAGGCAGCGCGCCGCATTGATTGTGATCATCTCGAAGAGCAGGGCGTCGGACACGGGCGACCCGATCGCCTGGAAATAGGAGCGAGCGAACTTGGCTTCGTCCCAGACATGCTTGGAGCCGCTCGGCGCCCAGTCCGATCCGAGCGCCACGTTGATGCCGGCGGCGAGGAAGGTTTCGACATCGAGCGTGTCGCCGTAGAGGAGAAGATTCGAGACCGGAGACCAGATCAGCGAGATGTCGCGGTCGCGGAGGAATGCGATGTGCGCCGGGTTCCGGGCATCCACGCCGCAGCCATGGACGATGGCGAAAGGCGAGCTTCGGACCGCCTGCGCGTCCTGGAACTCCGGCAGCGCCATGAACGCCTCGAACTCGGCGCGGGAGTAGGGATCGACTCCCCGGTTCGAGCCGAAGCCGGACCGGCCCTCGGCAAGATGGACGATGGTCGACACCAGGCTGCCCGTGTCGCGGGCCTTTCGATAGGCCTGGATCCTGTCGACCAGCGGACGCGGCGCGCCGTCGGGGCCGGGCTGGAAGAAATCGACCACCGACATGATCTGCCGATCCGGCGGAAGGCCGAAATCCTCGGGCGAGGCGGTGTCCCTGCAGAGCAGGAGGCCGCCCAGCTTCCTTTCCGCATCGAGAGCGAAATCCTCCTGCAGGATCGCGGTGCCGCCCGCGACCGCCTGAAGCTCGCCAAAGACGCTGATGATCTCCCGCATCCCGTCCCGCTTGGCGAAATCGCGGGCGAAGCCGCCGACCTCCTTCTTGTAGGCTGGATCCTGGCGCCATTCGAAACGGTTGGCGAAGGGCGAAGCCGGCGAGCGCCACAAAGGCAGGAAATTGTAGGTGGCGTGGGTGTGGAGATTGATCAGCCCGGGAAAAATCCACTCGCCACGCCTGGTTTCGAGGAACGGCACGGTTTCGGTCCGGGGCGGGCGGCGCCGGCTGATCACGGCGATGCGACCGTCGCGCACGAGGATGTAGCGATCGCGCGCGATGCCGTCGGGAGTGACGATATCGCCGCGCAACAGCAGGGAAGCTTCCTGGCCCTGGAGCATGTTCGGAAGGGAAGCATGGCGGCGCTGCTCTTGGCAACCAATCCCTTCCTTGATCGGGGCTCTGCGGGGGGGCAGTAGGGAAGCGGGTATGGGACAGGCGTCGCAGGGGTCGGCCCCGACAGCCCGTCCGCCGCGACCAGGAGAATGATCATCGCCGATCCGAAGGCCAATCTGATGTGGGGCGGGCGGTTCGGGGGCGGGCCGGCGGCTTTGATGCGCGAGATCAATGCGTCGATCGGCTTCGATAAGAGGCTGTGGCGCGAGGATATCGCTGCATCCAAGGCGCATGCGGGGATGCTGGCGAAGCAGGGCATCGTCGGCGCCGAGGATGCCGGCGCGATCGCGGCCGGGCTCGAGCGGATCGCCGGGGAATATGAGGCTTCGGGAGTCGCCGAGGATGCGGCGCTCGAGGATATCCACATGCATGTCGAGCATCGGCTCGGCGACTTGGCGGGAGCCGCGGCGGGGCGGCTGCACACCGCGCGCTCGCGCAACGACCAGGTGGCGACCGACTTCAGGCTTTGGGTGCGCGGCGGGATCGACGAGGTGGACGGGCTGCTTGCCGCATTCCAGCGCGTTCTGGTGGCGCGGGCCGAGGAGCATGCCGACAGCGTCATGCCCGGCTTCACCCATCTGCAGAGCGCTCAGCCGGTGACCCTCGGCCATCATCTCATGGCCTATTACGAGATGCTGAAGCGCGACCGGTCGCGCTTCGCGGACGCCCGGACGCGGCTGAACGAATGCCCGCTCGGAGCGGCGGCTCTTGCGGGAACCAGCTTCCCGATCGACCGTGATTCGACCTCGTCCGCGCTCGGCTTCGACCGGCCTTGCGCCAATTCGCTCGACGCGGTGTCGGACCGCGACTTCGCGCTCGACTATCTCGCCGCGGCGACCCTGTGCGCGGTCCATCTGTCGCGGCTCGCCGAGGAACTGATCATCTGGGCGAGCCAGCCCTTCGGTTTCCTGATCCTGCCCGACGCCTTCTCGACCGGCTCGTCGATCATGCCGCAGAAGCGCAATCCCG
>Ga0193706_1000759_pt1 | contig 16567 bp, 10 predicted proteins | sample U3c1metaG_FD_160130 | JGI IMG/M metagenome (GOLD analysis project Ga0193706, IMG submission 160130) | Soil microbial communities from a riparian zone of the East river system, Colorado, United States - U3c1 | ecosystem: Environmental > Terrestrial > Soil > Riparian zone | place: USA: East River... | reverse complement strand
TGTCGTAGTCCCAGCCCGGCGTGTAGAGGTCGTGCGTCGTCACGCGCAGCACGTAGTCGACCTGCGCCACCGGCATGTCGGGTACGAGCGAGAGGAGCAGAGCGACAGTGCCGGCGACGTGCGGCGAGGCCATCGAGGTACCGCTCTTCGTCGAGAACTCGGAGTAGCGGTAGTTCACGCTGACCGGGACCGTTGCCTGCAGCAGGCGCTCCGCGTCGTCGTAGAACATGCGCACGGTCAGCGGAAATGCGTAGTGGTCGTAGACGGGATCGGGAGAATCGTCGGGTTGCAGCGTCCAGGAGGGACCCCACACGTGCTCGTCCTCGTAGGTCTGGAGGATGACCGCGGCCGCGCCGGCTTCCTTCGCGTTGCGCGCGTTCTCACGGAACTTGTACTTTCCGCGCCGGACCAGGGCAATGTTCCCGGCGACCTCGGCCGGGTAGCTGTCGCCGAGCCCGCAGTCGATGACGCGTGCCCTCACCGAGCCGTAGGGCGAGCCGGTGACGATGTCCGCCTCGACGGTCGTGCCGTCGCGCACGACGTCCGCGGAGTCCGCCGTGCCCTTGATGGTCGTCGACGGCACAGCCGCGCCCGGAGCCATGATCGACAATCCGATTCCCCAGCTCGAGAAATCCGCGCGCTTGTTGTCCTCGTCGGTGGCCCCTACCGCGATCACTCCCGCGTACCTCGCGGGATAGCGGAGCGCGTCTGTGCCGCGATTGCCGGCGGCCGCGACGACCACCACGTTCGCGGAGATCGCGTTCCGGACGGCCTGCTCTTCGATGATCGAAGGGTCGTTCGCTCCCAGCGAGAGGTTGACGACCCATCGTCCCGGAGTCGTCTTCGCTTTCTCGATCACCCACTCGAGGCCCGCAACGATGCTCTCGTTCGTTCCGCGCCCGTCGTCCGCGAGCACCTTCACCGCCCACAGGCGGACGTTCGGCGCGACACCCACCACGCCGAAGCCGTTGTCCGCCGCCGCGATCGTGCCGGAGACGTGCGTGCCGTGGCTGAAGCCGTCCGTCGGCGGTTTCGCCGGATCAAACGTGTTGTAGCCCCCGGCGTACGCGGCCTTCAACTCCCTGTGATCGGCGTCGATCCCGGTATCGAGAACGGCGACGTTCACGTTCTCGCCGCGCGTCACCGCCCAGACCTGCGGCGCCGAGATCGCGGCGACCCCCCACGGGATCGACTGGGTCTCCGTGGCCGCGCCGGCCGCAACAGACTGTGCGGGCTCATTTCCATCCTGCTCGGCGTACCGCTCGATCACCGGCTCGACGATCACGCCGGCGGTGGACCGGAGCTGCGACGCCTCGCTCGCGGTCAGATCGGCTGCATACGCGCCCACGTTGCGGAACTCGCGAAGCCTGTGCTGCGGCGACGACGCCGCGGCTGCGGCGGCGCGGAGACCCGTCGTCGGTGCTCCTGGTCGCGAGGAGATGAGGTATCGCTGCGTCTCCGTCGCGAAGAGCGGTACGGCGATCAACAGAGCTGCGAGCAATCCGGCTTGGCGTTTCATCAGAGATATCTCCCGCCTCGACTCAGCGACTTCCAGGTGGACGGCCCGATCGGGGCCGCAGCGTCCAGCCGATGTCGAGAAGCTGGTACATCGTCAGGTCGAACCCGTGCAGGAGGTCGACGTTCACGCTGGGCTCCATCAGCAGGTTCGGACTGGCGACGACGTCCCAGTGATGGATCGACGATCCCGGATCGTTCGTGCAGGGTGCGTAGAGACGGAGGAAGCCTTCAGCGGACGTTCCCGCGAGCTGCGTTGGATCATTGTGAAGCGACCCGCTGACCGGGACGCTGGCCGTCAACTGCGCCTTGATCTCGTTGCCATCGTGCTGCGTGATGCTCAGCAGAGGGATGAAGATGTCCGACGGATCGTCGTCGGCCACGCCCATCCCCGGCGGGATGCAGGTCTGCGCGGTAGGGTTGGCTGGATCCGGTTTGTCCACCACGATCAGGCCTCGCGCGCCCGCGGCCTGTGCCATGCGCGCCTTCTGCAGAAACGTGCAGCCGCGGCGGTCGACCATCGCGATCCTGTCCGCGACCGCCAGGGCATTCGAGAGTGCGCTGCAGCCGTCCGTCGTCGATGCTCCGGAGTCCGCCGGCGAGTCGAGCGCCTGCACGATCGGCGCGGAGAGCGACGTGCTGTTGACGCGCGGGCCGAACGACGCGGTACCGATCTCGTAGTTGCGTGCCAGCGTCGCCGGCTCGCTGATCGCCAGCGACGTCGTGGGCTGCAGGTAGCGGCTCGTCATCGCGCGGACGTTCTCGCCGTCCCACACGACCTTGCCGGTGTTGGTCAGGGACACGCGCCGCTGCGCGTCGCTCATCTGATCCCAGCGCAACCCCGCGGTGAGATCGAGCGTGTGCACGTCGAACGCGGCGGGCCTGCCTTCGCTGAAATTCGGAGCGGTGGCCTTTCCCGACAAACCGAGGCCGTGCGCCATCTCGTGGAGCACGACGACGAAGAGGTCCGAGTGCGGACCCTCGTTGCCGTCCAGGCCGTAGTACCAGTTGGACTCGCCGAGGCAGGTCGAGTTGTCCACGGAGGAGTTGAACTGGATGAAGATATCGGGAGCTCCAGGGTCGAGATCGCTGCCGGCGAATTTGTTGGCCAGCGCGATCGGATACCAGACGCCCGCTCGCGGCGCGTCTGCGAAGTCATGCAGCCAGGCGATGGGCCGGGCCTGACCGAGAACCGCATCCGTGGCGGAGCATTCAATCGGCACGAAGGACGCGTCCACCAGGATGTCGACGTCCGTGTCGAGGATCGTCGTCCACTTCGCAGCCGCGGCGGCGAAAACGTTGAGGCGCTGCTGTCCGATGGTCGTTCCGCTGTTTCCGCCGACGGGCAGCGCGGGAGTGGGGTCGTTGAAGCCGACGCCCGGAAGGTTCCCGTTCACGATCACGACTCTTCCGGTTCCGGCCGCGGCGTTCATGGCCGCGGTGAGGACGATTGAGAGAAGGAGAATCCTGCGCATCGGCTATTGATCCTGCGCCGGGCTCTGGCGCAACTTCGTCACGGGCAGCGCGAGGAACCGACGAGCGGCCTCCTCGTTGTCGACGCACGCCATCACCGGTTTGCCATCGGCGCCAATGCGCGCCACCACCACCTCGGTCGCGCCGTCGCGGGAGGCGACGCCATCTGCCGTCTCGACCGAGCCGCGGCGCGCTGCGAACAGGTCGGCGAGCCTGGCCGGTGCCGACAGACGCGGCAGCGCGTCTCTGGTGCAGCCGCGGTCCGCTGATTCCTCACTGCGCGCGGTCAGTGCCGCAGCCACCGTCATCACGACGATGGCGAGATAACGTCCTCGAGACATCATTCCTCCTGGGGTCTGGTACCGGGTTGGGCTAAGTTATTTTACACAAGGCGCGAACACCCTGTGAACGATCAGCCCTTTCCGCCTCTCGTTCCGGGCGGCCGCCCGGTGGTGATCCCGCCGAACGCCGACGGCGCCAGCAGCTTCGCGGCCTCGTAAACGTTGATGAGGCCGACCCCGAACTGCGGGTCGGCGCCCGCTGTGCCGAGGTCGACGGCGGTTGCGCTGAAGGCGCTCACGAGCTCCGCCGCGGTAGCCTGCGGTGCGAGCGACCAGAGCAGCGCCATCGCGCCGGCCACGTGCGGCGACGCCATCGACGTGCCGCTCTTCTCGCCATAGTCGAACGGACTCACGGCCACCGTGATCTGTCCTCCGTTCCTCCCGAGCAGAGACTCGCCCGCCGCCTTGGTCATGCGCACGCTGATCGGCCATTCGTACGTCGAGTTCGGCGTGTCCTTGACCATCGTCCACAACGTGGCGCTCTCCGCGTCTTCATTGTTGAAAATGACCACGGCGATCGCGCCCGCTTCTTTCGCATTCCGCGCCTTGTCGGCGAACTTGTAGGTTCCGCGCTGGATCAGGGCGATCTTCCCCTGGACGGAGGCGGGGAATTCTCCCGGGCCGCCGAGGCCACAGGAGACGTACTCACCGGTCGCACTTCCCACCTTGGAGCCGGTGATTGCGGAGTTGACGTACGTGTCGTGGTCCCGCGTGACGTAGGCGATCGTCGAGCTTCCCACCGGCAACGCGGAGAGCGTGTTCACGCCGGGAGCGGCGAAATCGACTTCCGGTCCCTGGCTGCTGAAGTCCGCGAGCTTGTTCGTGTCATTCACGGCCGAGACTGCAATGACGCTGGGGTATGCGCCCGGATACGCAACGGCGCCGGGCGTCGATGCGCTGGAGGCGTTCCCCGCTGCGGCCACGATGACGATCCCTTCGTCGGCGACTTTCTGAAATGCCTCGCGCTCACCGGCGGACTCGCCGTTCGCACCGAGCGACAGGTTGATCACCCAGTGGCCGCCGAGGGTCTTCTTCTGCTGGACGACCCAGTCGATCCCGGCGATCAGTCCCTCGCTCGTGCCCGCGCCGCGGACGTCGAGGATCTTCGCGGCCCAGAGCCGAACGGCCGGAGCGACGCCGACCACGCCGAAGGCATTGTCAGCAGCCGCGATCGTGCCTGCGACGTGTGTTCCGTGCCCGTGGTCGTCCATCGGGTCGTCGGTGTTCTTGATGATGTTGCGGCCACCCGCCCAGACGCCGCTGAGGTCGGGGTGTCGATAGTCCACCCCGGTGTCGATCACCACGACATTGACCTCGGCCGGAGTGACGTGCGCGGTCCGCGCTGCGCGTGCGCCGATGCTGTTGATTCCGTAAGGCACGGTCTGGCCTGCGGCGTTGACCACCTCGAGGGCGTGGATCTCGCGCACCGGCTCGACCCAGCGCACATCGGACGAGGCGCGCAGCCGGGCCACCTCGCTCGGCGTGAGCGTCGCCGCGAACCCTGCGAACGACTCGAAGCCAGCGATCTGACGCTTCTCGAGATCGAAGTCGACACCGCTCCTCACCGCGCGGAGCGCGCCAGTCCGGAACGGGCGCTTCGTAGCCACGAGATAACGGCTCGTCTCGGCGGCGGAGATGGCGGTAGTAGCGAGAAGAGCGAATGCAGCAACGAACGCGCGTTTCATCGGGGCCTCGCGATCTTGGAATATGGTTCTTCCGCATAAGAATACAACTCCTCGGCAAATTCCGGACGGGTCTTGTCGTTCTGATACCGTTACGTCATGGCTGACTGGAAGCAGAACCTCCTCGAAGAGACCCGTGGCATCCTCGACGCTTTGCGCGACACGCGGACGATCGCAGTGCTGGGGATCAAGCCGGAGACCCACGCGGGCCAGCCGGCTCATTACGTGCCCGCCCATATGGCTCGTGCCGGCTACGAGATCATCCCGGTCCCCGTCTACTTCCCCGACGCCACCGAGATCCTCGGCAAGCCGGTGTTCCGCACCGTGGCGTCGATCGGCCGGCCGATCGACATGGTGAACGTCTTCCGGAGGCCGGGAGACATCCCGCCGCACGTCGACGACATCATCGCAGCGAAGCCGAAGTACGCCTGGTTCCAACTCGGCATCCGCAACGACGCGGCCGCACAGCGTCTCGCCGAGGCGGGGATCAAGGTGGTGCAGGACCGTTGTCTGATGGTGGAAGAAGGAAGGCTGTAATCAGTTGCCGGTTGCCGGTTGCCGGTTGCCGGGTGTCGGTTGCCGGTTGCCGGTTGCCGGTTCCCGGTTCGCGGTTCCCGGAGCGGACCGATAGGCACGAAGCCAGGAGCTGGCAACTGATCACTGGCAACCGGCAACCAATCACTGGGAACCGGCAACTGGCAACTGGCAACCGGGAACTAGGAACTGGCAACCGGCAACTGGCAACTGGCAACCGGCAACTGGCAACTGAGATGTGACCACGCCGAACGGACAGCCGCGCCGCGTCGAGTTCCCGCCATACGCACTCTACGAGCAGCGGTGGGGCGCGGGCACTCCGGTCGCGCTCATTCATGGCCTGAGCGGATCGTCGCGATGGTGGGCGCGCAACATCGACGCGCTCGCGGAGCATCATCTCGTGGCCGCCGTAGACCTGGTCGGGTTCGGGAGCAATCGGCGCTTCCGCGTGCTGCCGGAGATCCCGCCGGCTTTCGGTGAGATCGCGGCGCTGGTCGCCCGCTGGCTCGAGACGTTCGGCGAGCCCGTGCACGTCATCGGACATTCGATGGGCGGGCTGCTCGCGATCCGCCTGGCGGCTGAGCATCCGGAGCTGGTGCGGTCGCTCGTGCTCGTGAACGCCGCGGGCATGCGGTTCCACCTCGATCCGCGGCCGCATGTCCGTCCTCTTCCGAAGCCTCCTTACGGCGGACCCGGGATCGCGCGCGTGCTGCTTCCCGACTTCATCCGGGCCGGCCCGGCTTCGGTGGCGATCGCAGGAGCGCGCGTCGTACTCGCGGCTGTGGAGGCGAAGATGCACGAGCTGCGCGTGCCGGCGCTTCTGGTGTGGGGCGCGAACGACCCGCTCGTGCCTCTCCTGTACGGCCAGGCCATGCAGCGCGAAATCGAGGGATCGCGTCTCGTCGTCATCGAGCGCGCGGCGCACGTTGCGATGTGGGATGCGCCCGAGGAGTTCAACGCCGCAGCGCTCCGGTTTCTGGAAGAGGTAGAGGCGGCGCCGGCACGCGAGCCGCCACGGCCGGCGTTCTCCTGGGGCGTCTCGGGATGGACGGACGGCGTCGCGCATCGGCGTGCAGGCGGCGGCAGGAACGTCGTGTTCGTGCACGGACTGGGGATGTCCAGCGCGTATTTCCGGCCGCTGGCTGCGGCGCTGTTCGCACTCGGATGGGACCCGATCGCGCCCGACCTTCCGGGCTTCGGCGAGAGCGTCGATGCCCCTCCGGCCGGAGCGGATGAGCAGGCGCGGATCCTGGCGGCGTGGGCCGAAGCGCAGGGGATTCGTGACGCGGTGTGGGTAGGGCACTCGATCGGCTGCCACGTCGTAAGGATGCTCGCGCAGCACCGCCCCGATCTCGTGCGCGTGTCTGTGCACATCGGGCCGCTGTGGACGCGAAGCGGGATCCCCACGATCCGGCTGTTATCGATGCTCCTCCTCGACGGACTTCGCGAGCCGCTGCGGTTGTATCGCTACGTGATCCCCGCGTACTGGCGCACCGGCCTCGCGCGATGGTGGCGGACCGGCCGCCGGTTCGTCAGAGAGCTGAAACGCGAGCCGCCGCAGGGCCTCATGCTCGCCGGCGAGCACGACCCCATTCCGGATCGACGCCGCGTGACCCTCACGCTCGTCCCGGGCGCACACGCGTGCAACGTGTCGCATCCGGAGGAAGTAGCCGCCGCCATCGGGTCCTTTGGATTGCGGCGGCCCGAGCCGCCTCAATCCACGTAAGACGAGCTCGCGCGAATCACACGGACGCCCGGCTCAGCTCCCTGGTCAGCCACAGATTGCTCAGCTTCTCGAGCACGGTGTTCTGCCGCAGGCGAGCACGCAGATTGACGAAGTCCACCTCGTCCAGGTGCTGGTCCTGATTGAAGCACGAGAAGATGAACGACTCCTTCCCGGTCTTCGGGTCGACGTGGCGCTGCAGGCATTGCGCGCACACCTGCTTCATCATGCACTGCATCGGTGAGTTGATCGAGCCGATGCCCACGTGCTCCGGCTTGAGGTGCTGCGCGAGCACGCCGTGGCGCGCGTCTTTGACCGCGCGCATCATCCCGTCCGAGCCGATGGCGATGATGCGGTCCACGGTGCGAAGGTCGAACGTGCGCGGCTCCGACGCATACCAGAGCATCGCCTGCACGATGTTTCCGGTGAACGAGAGGTCCTGCGGACGGCGCGGGTCGATGGCCTCGCCTGCGTCGACGGACCAGATCACCTCATCGGTTCCGGCCTCGATCTCGTCGCGCTTGAAGACGTCCGCGGCCTTCTTGTATCCGGCGAAGTAGACGACGCGGCAGCCGTTGTCGCGGATGGCCCGCGCAATCGAAAACAGCACGGCGTTGCCGAGACCGCCGCCCGCGAGCAATACGGTCTCGTTGCTTGGGACCTCCGTCGGTGCGCCCGTCGGACCCATGAGCACCACCGGCTCGTCCTTCTGCAGCAGCGCGCAGAGGCGCGATGAGCCGCCCATCTCCAGCACGATCACCGAGAGGAGGCCGCTGTCCGGATCGGTCGACGCCCCGGTGAGCGCGAGTCCTTCCATCGCCAGAGTCGTACCGTTCGCGCGCGGAGCGAGGGCCTCGTAGTTCTGGAGGCGGAAGAACTGGCCCGGTTGGAAATGACGAGCGGCGAACGGCGCGCGCACCACCACCTCGACGATCGTCGGCGTGAGCCGGTTGACCTCGTGCACGTACGCGAGCAACCCGTCATCGAGCGTCGCGCGCAGCTTCCACCAGCGCGCGTCGCGTTCCTGCTGCGCCGCGGCGGAGCGGTCCATCTCCATGAGCTCACGAGCGAAGATCGAGAGCACCTTTGGATAGCCGTCCTTCGCCGAGGCCATCGCCTTGACGACGTTGCCGGCGTACTTCGGGTGGTTGTCGCCGTAGAAGCTGATCAGCTTCCCGCGCGCACCTGGATGCTGGTACGACGTGAAGAACCCGCGGTCGCGCGAGGCCTCGTCATCCTCGATCAGCTCCGGTGCTCCGGAGGCCATCGAGAGCTGGAAGCTCTGGAAGAACTGCTTCCACTTGTCGAGCCGGAACGTGCCCGGATGTTCCTTCTCGTAGATCACGTTGGGCGCGGTGCCGGCGGCGATCATCACGGTCTTCGCAGGCAGCTCCACGATCTCGCCGGAATCCTTCCAGCGGCCGTCTTCGACGAGCTGCTTCTCGAACAGCAACGCTCGGACATGCCCGTAGTCGTCGGACAGCGCCTCGACGGGCGAGAGCATCTCCGCATACGCGATGCCTTCCTCGAATGCCTTCTCGATCTCTTCGAAGTTCAGACGATAGGCGGGGGAGTCGAGCATCGACTTGCGGTACGCGATGGTGACGCCGCCCCATGAGCGCACGAGCGGAACGAAGTCCGGCGTCTGCCCGGCCGCTGCGGCGCGGTCGCGCTCCGCGCGAATCTCGTGCGCGTGGCCGAGGAACTCGTCGAGGATCGAGAGCTCCTCGACGTCGTATCCGCTGCGGACCGTCGCCTCTCCGAGCTCGCCCGACATGAGCTCGTAGCGCTCGAGCACCTTCTCGACCTGCACGGGGTAGTACGCGAAGAGCTCCGTGGCCGTGTCGATGGCGGTGAGTCCGCCGCCGATGACCACCGCGGGAAGTCGCACCTGCAGGTTCGCCAGCGAGCTTTTCTTGAACGCGCCCGTGAGCTGCAGCGCCATCAGGAAGTCGGATGCCTGTCGCATCCCCCGCACGAGGTTGTTCTTCATGCGCACGATCGTCGGCGTGCCTGCGCCGGCGGCGACGGCGACGTGATCGAAGCCCAGCTGGTCGAATGCGTCTTCGATCGTGATCGTTCCGCCGAAACGCACGCCGCCGTACATGAGCAGGTTCTTCTTCCGCTCCAGCGCGATGCGCATGACCTTCAGGAAGTTCTTGTCCCAGCGCACGGTGATGCCGTACTCGGAGACGCCTCCGAAGCCGGCCAGGAGCCGATCGTCGAGGTCCTCCCAGAGCACCTTCGCATCGCGGATCGGCTCGCGCAGGAGCTCCTCGCTGATCGGCTCGATCTTCAACCCGTCGATGGCGACGACGCCGAAGCCTTCATTCGCGAGGTAGTGAGCGAGCGTGTAGCCGGCGGGGCCGAGTCCCACGACCAGAATGTTCTTTCCGTTGTAGCGCAACGCCATTGGCCGCCGCGCGTGAAGGGGATTCCAGCGGGTGAGCAGCGAGTAGATCTCGAAACCCCACGGCAGAAACAGGACGTCCGTGAGCGCGCCGGTCTCGATCTGCGGGATGTTCACCGGGTCCTGCTTCTGAAAAATGCACGCGCGCATGCAGTCGTTGCAGATGCGGTGACCCGTGCCCGGGCACATGGGGTTGTCGATCATCACCATCGCCAGGGCGGCGATGGCGTCTCCCGTCGCGCGGAGCACGTTCATCTCGCCGATCTTCTCGTCGAGCGGACAGCCCTCCAGCGCCATGCCCAGCGGGTTGGGCTTGAACGTCGTGTTCGAGGCCGGAGCGCCCGGGGGACTGGAAGGGAAGCCGTGCGAGCACGAGTCCTTGCTCCGCTCGTGGCAGTAGATGCAATAGTCCGCCTCGTCCGTGATCTGACGCGGGGTCATGCGTGCGTCGGTGAGATGGAACGCGTCGCGGCGGCGCAGCTCCTCGTGCGGGCCGCCGAACCGCAGCGGGTCGACGGGCTCCGTCGGCACGAGCCGGTCGAATACCAGAGGCTGTGGCAGGCGAAAGGAGGTCCAGCCTTCGAAGTGGCCGGCCTTCCACTGCGCGGCGGTCCAGTTCGCGAGGAGGTCGGAGAGAGCGTGCACGGCCGCGGCCTCGCGCGCCAGCGACTCGCTCGACTGCACGGGATCGCGGCGGGTCACCGTCTCCCCGAACAGGGTCGCGTCGAGATGCTCGCGCAGTTGATCGAGTGCATGCCGCGCCTCGCTCGAGGGCGAGTACTCCTTCGCGCCGCGGGGGTAATCCTTTTCGAGAGCGAGGAGCCGGTTGGCGGTCATGGCCAGCGCGAGCTCGGGATCGGCATCGCCTCCGGCCACCGTGCGGATCAGCGCCCCGACCGCCCTGTCGTCAGCGTGCGCGGGAGCCTGAATCTTCGCCACGCGTCTGGCGACGAACTCGCGCTTGAAGCGCGCCACCTCGAGATCGCGCCGCGCGCGTGCCTGCAGCGAGGCTGCGTTGGGCTCGATCCGGAAGAGCTGAGCCAGAAACATCCCGAGCTCGCGTCCCACGCCGATGAGCAGCGCGGACTCCTCGGGAGCGGACAGCCCTCCGTGCTCGGTGCCGTTCTGCATCGCCAGACGGTAGCGATCGAAGCGGCCGAAGAGCTCCGCGTCGTGCTCACCGAGGTAGCGGTCGAACGAGAGCGCCAGATCGCCGAGTCGTCCGTAGTCATTGAGGTCGCCGTAGGAAAAGCCGTCGATGCCCAGGTTCATGGTTTCGATGAGACTCTCTTCATGTAAATGACTTTCTCCACCGTCGCGTGCGGGACACCCTCCGCGTCGACGAGGTCGACAGTGTACGTGCGGTCGATGGCCTCGCCACCCGCGGTGGCCTTGCGGATCGCCTCGAGATCGGCCTCGTCGATGCGGAACGTGGCCGACAGGCGCGTGCGCCCGGGCTTGCGGAAACGGATCGTCGCGGCCTTGTCCCACACGACGTACCCGCGGCCGAGAAGTCGCATCAGCATGATCATGTAGACCGGGTCGACCACGCCGTACATCGAGCCGCCGAAGATCGTCCCGACCGCGTTGCGCGTGCGCCAGGAGAGCGGGAGCGTCACGCGGAGCTCGCGGAAATCAGCCGCGACGTAAACCACGCGTCCGCCGGTGCCGCGGTAGGCCGGAAAGAGGTTGAACTTCCAGCGCAAAAGGCGCGACTCAAGCGACTCCGGCATCGGGCCTCCGCACGGCTGTCCAGAGCAGCGCGACCGCCGCAAACACGATCAGCGCGACGCCGTTGGCGACGAGATCGGGGCGGTGGTTGTGCAGCAGCGTCGCCGCAGCCTGGAGGACGGACGCGACGAACGCCGCCAGAGGCCATGCCAGAGGATTCGCGTCGAGGACGTGGCGCGCCACCACCCAGGCCAGCACCGCGACCACCGCGGCCCGAGCCAGCATCAGCGGAGCCTCCGCAGGCGTCGCGGACGCGTCCACGCTCGCGCAGAAGAGAGCGACGACGCCGATGACCGCGGCGCGATGTCTCGCCGCTGCCGTGAACAGGGAAAACGCCGCGGACAGAACGACCGCGCCGAACAGCGCCTGGGCTCCCTCGACGAGGGCCGGCATCGGCATGGCCACGTTCATCGGCGCGGAGAACGAGACCGACGCGGCCCGCGGCATCGCATGCGCCGCGGCCTGCAGCAGCACGCTGGCGATGACGGCGATGGACACGGCCATCAGCGCCGCCACCGCCGCCCCCCGCCCGAACCGCGCGCGGCCTTCGCGAGTGACGAGACTCAGCGCGTACGGCAGCGATGCCTCGAGGCCGGCGAGGGCGAGGAACATCACGCCTACCTGGAGCCCGACCTCGCGCACGAAGCCGGTGATCAGCCCGACGCGGAACGTCTCCCACGACACGGTGGTGCTGTACCCGAACAGCAGCGTCTCCGAGCGCGCCGCAAACGCCGCGACAGGGATCACGGCGAGGATCATCGTCCAGCGCAGTGCGCGCCTCCACGGAAGGCCATGCGAGCGCGTCGACATGACCAGTCCTGCGATCACCAGCGAGAGCAGCGCCACCACTCCGACGATCTTCACGACGAAGAGCAGGACGTTGAGCAGCGTCTGCGTCGTCGCCTCGCGATAGACGCCCTCCGGAACCTTGATGGTCTTGTTGAACTGCGTGACCTCGGCTCCCGCCACACGCACGGTTGCGCGCCGGTGGGTGCCTGCGGCCAGCGGCGCCCGTTCCTCGAAGTGGAAAAGCCAGTCGCGGCGCTGCGGCTGCTGGAACGTCAACGCCTCCTTGAGCTCGAAGTCGTTCACGTCCAGCCCGTAGGTTGCGAACGCCGCGGTCGCTGCGGCGAGGGTCTGTTCGCGCGGCAGCGAAGGCGAGGGCTTCTCCTCGTCCTGATAGCGGTGGTAGCTCACGACCTTCGAGGTCCGCGGGTCGATCTCGACGAAGATCTCCTCCTTCTGCATCGGCGTGAAGAACCGCACCATCCAGGTGCCGGCCTCGATCCGCGTGCGGAAGATCTCGACGAGCCGCTCCACGCTCACACCATGGCGCACGAGCCACGTCGCGGCGATGTCGTCGAAGTCGCCCGGCGCGCCTCCGTCCTCGCGCGACGACTCAGGATTCCATGATCGGAACCCCTCCACGGGCAGCGCGATGACGTACGCGAACGCCGATCCCGGCGTGGTTGCACGGACGTGGTCGCGCGCGATCTGTTTCGCCGCCGCGGCCGTGATGCGATAGTCGCTCGCGTCGCCGGGTGAGGTGGGTCGCAGCGCGACTGCCACCGCCGCCACGACGAGCAGTACCGCGCACATCAGGACGCGGTTTCTCGTGACCGGCACGGCGGGAGGAAGCGCCGCCACTGCCACCGCCACTTCGGGATGCGGCGGTGGCTCGGCCACCGGCATTGTCGCATTCGTCAGCTCGTCATCCGGGATGAATCCCTTGTTCCGTAGATAGAGCGCGATCGAGATCGCGAGCGGGATGAAGAAGAGCAGACTCGCCACCGCCGCGGACACGATGTAGTACGAGTTGCCCGACGCGAACAGCAGCGTCGCCGTGTAGACCGCGTCGATCGTGTAGTGCCAGATCAACAGCGGGAGCAGCCCGAACCGGTCCATCAGAAAGCCGGCGGCCACGCCCACGAGGCCGACCTCCACGCCCCGTATCCAGAACGGCTGATTCGGATACGTCGCATGGCCGAATCCCCAGATGAATCCCGCCAGGATGATCGCTGCGACACGCGACCGCACGAGCTTCTGAATCAGCGGGATCGAGAATGCGCGCGACAGAAACTCCTCGGAGAACGCCGGGAAGAATCCTGCGAACAGCACCGCCATCCACGGGAAGGCGCTGTTGAGCATCTCGTCGTAGGGAACCTCCGCCGGCGCCCACGCGCCGAAGCGGTGCGCAGTCAGGTAGAACACGACCTGATACGCGATGAACATCGGCACCAGCGAGTAGCCGATGATGAGGCCGAGGAAGACGCGCTTCGACGCGAGAGCGCGCGGCGTCCACAGCCTCGGAATCGCGAGCTCCTGCGGAAGGCGCTGCCGGTAGAGCACCTCGCCGGCGCCGCAGATCACGATCAGCAGCATGGCCGTCCCGATGCTCGACAGCGCCGCCTGAAACGCCATCTGGCCGAGGAACGCCGGATAGGAGGTGGTGGTGTCGTAGTACGCGAGCTGGGAGGGGATGGAGTTCAGCGCCACGCCGCCGACGAGGACGATGCTGGCCACGCCGATCCCGAGCAGGAACCGCAGCGAGAGATCGCCGCGCCGGAGGCGGATGATGAACACCACCACGGCCGCGACCATCGTCGCGACGAGGAGGATCATGTCCACCTGGCCCGCGGCCATGTTTTTCGAGCGCAGCTCGCGATACGAGCGCACCCACGCATCCGGCACCTTCAGGTGCTGCGAATACGACGTGACCAGATTGCCGTCGACGGTGATCGTATGGCGATACTGCGCGCCGGCCGGGCGGATCGACGACGACTCCCACGTGAAGATGCGCTGGATGCGGCGGGGGAGTCTCCTCTCGCTCTGATCGATCAGATTCAGATCGGCGATGTCCACGCCGATCGCGGCCAGGAACTGAGTCGGTGGTGCCGCATCCGGTGGAGGCGCGGCCCGATCCTCGGGGATCCTGTGATTGAACCCGACGATCTCCCCCGTGGGCGCGACGTCGACGCTCAGCTCCTCCTCGACGAGCGGCCGGAACCAGCGATGGTGCCAGTACCAGATCTGCACCTCGCCGGCGGTGACGCGATTCGCACGCTCGAGCCCGAGGGAGCGCTCCAGGAAGATACGCGCGGTGTCGTCGGAGTCGAAGCGCACGGCGTGCTTCATCCCCGCGGGGTCGAATCGCTGCGCGGCGAGCAGCTTCTCGGCGATGGGCCGCGACGACTTGCGGTCGTACTTGAACTCGATCGCTGCCTGTGGGAAGGCCGAGTCGAAGTAGCGGATGACGATCGCCACGGAGGCAAGGACGAGCGCCACGCAGATGGCGATGAGGAGACGGTCGTCGTCCCTCAGGCGTTGCCGGTTGCCCGTTGCCGGTTCCCGAGGCGTCATCATTCGTGACTCACGCTTCCCTTCTCATGACACACAACGGCTTCATCTGATGTGGCGAAGCGGCAACAGCGAACTGGCAACCGGCAACCGGCAACCGTTCACAGGAGGCCGGTGAGAATCAGGTCCGCCACCTGCTCGGCCTGGCCGGGCAGGTCGTACGCCTTCTCGGAGAGGATCCAGGACGTGACCATCTCGTCGAGGACACCGAAGACGGACTTGGCCACGAGCTGCGGATGCACGTTGCGGCGGAAGGTCCCCTCGGCCTGGCCGTGCTCGACGATCTTGCGGATGACGTTGAGGTAATCGGCGACTTCCTGCTGCGAGAAGAGGCTCATGAACTTCAGCGTGTGGCGGAGCTCGACCTGGGCGACGACGGCGAGGGCGCGGTCGCGGCCCAGGGCCTCGAGATGGTGTTTCACCGCCACGCGCAAACGCTCCTCCGCTCGATTGACGTTGGCCAGATGCTGCTCGAGGGAGTGGAGATAGTTGCGGGCGTGCTCGCGGAAGATCGTGATCAGGAGATCTTCCTTGCCGTCGAAGTAGAGATAGATGGTGCCGTCGGCGACGCCTGCGGCCTTGGCGATCTGCGCGACCTTCGCGTTGAAGTAGCCGTACTCGGCGAACACGTCGACGGCGGCGCGGAGGATGCGCTCCCGCTTCGAGGTGCCGCGGAAGGATTGGGTCTCGGTGAGCGTGCTCATCGCGAATGAATGCTCATTCACCACTCGGTCCGTGTCAAGTGAGACCGCATCGCGGCGACCAGGGAGACGTCCCGCGGCTCCCGGCGCCCGCCGTCGATCGCGGCGAAGACCTCCTCCCGCGACGCGGTCTCGCGAACGGGGTAGATGTGCACGTGGAGATGCGGCGTCTGGATCCCCAGCTTCATGATCACGGCCCGCTCCGCGCCGGTGAGATCGAGGAGCACGCGCTCCGCGCGGTGCCACACGCGCGCCATGTGCAACCACGCCTCCTCGTCGAGATCCGACGCATTCTCGAGGTGCCGTTTCGAGACGACCATCGCATGCCCGCGGGGCGACCAGTCCGAGTGGAGGACCACCCAGGTGCGTTCGTCCTCGAACACGACGTCGCCGGTCGCCGTCACGGCGGAGCAGAAAGCGCAGGACATGAGGGGAAGGATAAGGGAGGGGGGGATGAAGGGATGAGGGATGAGCTTGCCGTCCGGACCGTCCCGAGAGCCGCCCCTCACCCTGTCCCCTCTCCCCGCCTCACGCGGGGAGAGGGCAATCGGGTGCAGGCGATGAGGACAGTTGCGATTCTGGCGACGCTCTGTCCCCTCTCCCCGCGTGAGGCGGGGAGAGGGCCAGGGTGAGGGGCGGCTCTCGGGACGCTCGGGGGCTCGCTGCGCCCGGCGCCTTCTTTGGTTGCGGCTGTGCCGCGCCAGGATCCTTCGCCGTCTACGCGGCTCAGGATGACGGCCTCAACTCACCGGTCCGCGCGCAGTATCGAAAGGGCTAGTAAGCCAGCAGCAGCCGCGCGGCGCGCTCGATCTGCTCGATCGACGGAAGAAACGTCTCTTCCAGCGGCGGCGAATACGGGACGGGCGTGTCGAGCGCGCCGATGACCCGCACCGGGGCATCGAGATACTCGAACGCCTCCTCCTGAATGATCGCCGCCAGCGACTCGCCGATCGAGCCGGTGCGCGTGTCTTCGTGCACGATGAGGACGCGGCTGCAGTGTCTCGCCACGGCCAGCACGCTCTCGCGGTCGAGCGGCGCGAGCGTGCGCAGATCGAGCACCGCGCATTCATGTCCGTCCTTCGCCAGAGACTCCGCGACCA
>Ga0193706_1000758_pt1 | contig 16579 bp, 20 predicted proteins | sample U3c1metaG_FD_160130 | JGI IMG/M metagenome (GOLD analysis project Ga0193706, IMG submission 160130) | Soil microbial communities from a riparian zone of the East river system, Colorado, United States - U3c1 | ecosystem: Environmental > Terrestrial > Soil > Riparian zone | place: USA: East River... | reverse complement strand
AACCAAGCTGGGGATTAATGATAAAGGAGAATTATAATTTCATCATTACCCATAATCCTATGCTGGCTTTGATACCCGGCTTTGCGATCATGTTACTGGTGCTGGCCTTTAATTTATTGGGGAATGGATTGAGGGATGCTGTTGATGTGAAGACTAATTAATCAATTTGAAGATTTGAAAATTTGGTGATGGTTAGATTCGGTACCGTCGGTGTATTAATCATCTAATCTTCAAATCACCAAATCTTCAAATTAATTCCCCGCAGGGGCCACCTGCACATTCCTGTTAAACCCTTCTTCCAGGGAAATAAAAGTTTCTGTTCGTTCTATGCCTTTTATCTTTTGCAGTTCATCGTGCAAAACAGAACGCAACTGGTTGATGTCTTTACAAACCACTTCGATGAACATGCTGTAGTTGCCGGTGATATAATTAAGCCGCACGATCTCGGGTATATTCATCAGGTCTTTGGCAACAGCATCATACAAAGAACTTTTCTCCAGGTAAATTCCAACAAAAGCAGTTATATCATATCCCAATTGTTTAAGGTCCACATTCAGCTTTGTACCTTTTACTATGCCGAATTCCTGTAGCTTTTTAATGCGGACATGTATAGTACCGCCGCTCACAAACAATTTTTTTCCCAGTTCGGCATAGGAGATCTCTGCTGTTTCCATCATTTCATGAATGATCTGCAGATCCAATTTGTCAAGATTTAATTTAGCCGCCATATAGACTAGGGTTTTTAAAAAAAATTAAACTAATCAGCAAATATTTAAATTATTTCTATAATTTCCAAATATTTGATAAAATATTTTAAACGTATAGGGTGAATACCTTAGTTTTGTGTTATCAACGAAAGTTCTTAAAAATTGTGGGGTGATGAAATTTTTGGCAGACATGCCCCCTTGTCTCGGGGGTGGGGATAACAGGACAAACGTAACATAGAGCCGTTTGGTCCGCCGTAAGGCGGACTGGACGACCGGGGTCGACCACCGAACTTTGTGTTATAGCTAACTGCCCCGTGAAGGTTCGATCCCTTCCCCTACAGCAGAATTACAGTTTAGTTTTCCAATCAGCCCTTGTAAATCATGCGTTTATGAGGGTTTTTTCATTTCTGCCGGTTTAAAAGTTTCACTAAGGGTTTCACTACGTGGTGCGTTTTATCAAATTGCCCGGGGGATTTTTTTCATTTGTGTAACAAAATTTGTTATACATTTGTATTTCAACGCCCCCCTGTAATCTCAGTATTATAGGTCTGCTCCTTCTGGGAGCATTTTTTTTATCAAAGCAACGCCATGAGACGAGTCATTGTTTACTTCGACGGTTTCAATTTTTATAATGGTCTGAAGGAACATGCCGGAAAATTCCCTGAATGGCTTAATTACTATTGGATTGATTTATACAAATTATGCCAACAATTTTTCACCGAAGGCGAAGGTAATACTCTGGTAGAAGTAAAATATTTTACCGCTCCTCCCGCAAATCTCCAAAAAAGAAGCCGGCAATCCGCTTTCTTCACTGCTAATCAAATAATAAATGGCAGCAAAGTATCAATTCACAATGGGCATTATACCAAAAAAGAAGTGGAATGCTTTGCTACATGCAAGCTAAAATTCACGGTTCCTGAGGAGAAATGCACAGATGTAAACCTTGCTCTTAGTATAGTATCAGATTGTTTAGATGGAATAGTAGATACGGTGGTGCTGGTTACGGCAGATAGCGATCAGGTGCCTACAATTAAAATGGTAACATCAAGGTTCCCCAACATAAAGTTGAAGGTTTTTTTCCCTCCTTCAAGGAGCTCCGCAGATATTTTAGCCCGTGTCAAGCAAGTAGTTTTTCTCGAAAATCACGAAGAAAAGTTTAAGTCAGCGAAAATGCCAGGGGAAGTTACAGATGGAATGAAAAAATACACACGTCCACCGGAATGGAAATACAAGCCTTAATTTGTCGATCAGTATATGAATTATCACTTTTTTTCTTCCACAGGCCAGGACTGCAAATTATAAAAAAGCATATCATTTACTCGCATTCATGGTTACTTACCAAATCTTCTTCTACGTGACTTTTCCAGCCTTATTTTCATCTCTGCTTCCCGTTCCATCTTCTTTTTCCGGTAAGCCGATATTTGTGGCTTATCTTCTATATCCAGGTCATTCTTCAGATCTTTAGAAATTTCAATGATTGCCTTTGCATAAAATTCCATTTGCTCCAACTTTTTTAATGCTGCTGCCTTGTTCATTTGAGCTTCTTATTTAATTGCCTTTTTGTATAAAAATTTTCTATCTCCTGAATCCTTTTTGCTTTTAAGTTTCTGCGAACCGGGGAAGCTGGTTTGGCTGCTTTTATTTTTAACCTCTCCAGCTTCTCCTTCAATTCGCTTTGAGCCTTCTCCAAGGCAACAATTTTTCTTTCAATGACTTCTATATCTGCTTTAATATCCATTATAATGATATCTCCTTTTATTAAGTTCCATTGGGAAATTACAAAAAGGATCCGTTAAAGCAAAGAGTAAAATTATTTGTATCGAGGGGGTGAGGATATTATTTTTTAACGGGCTTAACAGGACCGTTCTTCTTTTCATATTTTGCCACATGACCGGTAAAGGCTTCGTTAACTACATCTTTGATATCTACCCGATCCCAATGAGCAATAGCGTCTATCTTATCAGATAATGCGATATCTACGATATAGGTTCTACGCTTTTCCCCTGGCTTAGTAAACTTCTCAGAGCTGATTGCTGCTTTATTGTCTTTATCTGTTCGTGCAGGACCTCTTGTTCCAACCCTAATCTTAGTTGCCATAATTAATATTTGACTATAAAGGTACATAATTAAATGTATACCGGGTATACAACTTATAGGGTATAAGCTGAAAACATATACAAGGAGAAATATATAAATAATGTATACTTGGTATACATTATTTTACTATCTTAGACTTTGAATCAAAAAAACCTTAGCTGTATGAACACACAAAACAAATGCGATAATTGCATAAAACAGTATACCTGCCCGTTGAAAAGCATGTTCGCCGGTTTGAAAAACATTGATTGCCCTTCTTTCAAATCAGTGGATTTCATTATTAATATACACCCTGGCAAAGTGATTCTATTTCCAGCCGATCATCTCAACTTATTTTATAACTCTAAAAATTAAATCATGAAAAAAAATTCAAGCATGAAGTACATGACAATACGCCAAATTGAAAACAAGAAATCCGACAATGCAGAACAGGAATATGAATTATTTGAAGGCGTGTCTCATGAGGTAGTATCAGCCCGTGTTGACAAAGTAAAAGATACGCTCAGGGAATATTTATCAGCAACAAAGCTTAACGGTGGTTCAATAGTGGATTGCCTTTTAACAGAACTTTTAGATTGCAATTATGATGTTGGTTCTAAAGTGTGGGGCCTGGAATATAGTTCTATTGATTATATCAAACTTCTTACATCCAAAGAAGTTTCGGCGGTTATCCCTCCTGCTGCATTAGAATCAGTTGTTGAATTTCTTTATAAAATTAACAGGTTTGCAGCAAGGTTAAAGGAGGAGTATTGCCAGGCTGAATTGAACCTGGCATTTATCGAATACGATGGTGTAGGTCATCTACAAAGTGCGTTGCGTGTTGAACAGGATTATTTAAATGAGATAAAGAAGTTTGCCGTAGAAGCGGCTTAAAATTATCGAGGAGATAAAGGCACTTTGAACAGGTGCCTTTTTTCTCAATTGATGCGGGCGGCACGGTTCAGCTTACGGATTCTTTCCTGGTTACCGCTCACGTCTGTTTCTAAAACATATGCTCTGTTGGCAGCATTGTTTATTCCGTTGATGCTTTGCTGATCGAGAGTAGTAGTTTGTGGGCGTGGTGTTAAAGGAGCATTGGGAAGATTGGGAGCACCTAATCCTGAGATGCTCGGCGCACCTCCGCCTCCGCCTTTACCAGGCACTTTAACAGACGCTATTTTTTGAATACTTTTCAAACCACTTGCGACGACTGCAGCAGCAGCAACAAAGCCTAAGGCTGTACCAACGATAGGAACGGTTGAGAACGATGTAAGTGCAGCAGTAGCTCCCTGATATGTTTGTATAACTGTTGATGCAATAGCTAAGGCTTTACCGGCTACTGTATGTTTCCCAACAACATCAGCCAAGTTATCCAGTAAGGATGCATAATGCGCAAGGTTCTGTTCTCTCTCCGCTTTATCCTCATCAGATATCTTCTTTTTCGCAACCTTTTCTTCATCAAGAATTTTAATTTTAGCATCGCTATGCTCTTTTTCTTTGATCTGCCTTTGAACATTGTTGCCTTCAAACTGCTCCATTTCCAAATCGAAATTAGTCTGGTTTGCAGCCAGCTTATTGACAATGCTATTCGGGTCTTCAAGCAATGCCAGGTCAGCTAAATCCTTCTTTGCTTGTAATTCTGCAAGCTTATTATCCTTTAGCTGTTTAATTGTTGCATCTCCTTCCGCTTTATCCTGAGCAGCCAGTTCAGTGCCGTAAGCCTCAATGGCTGCTTTCTCTTCTGCCCGTTTTCCAGCCTTGTATTCATTTAATTCCTTTAAGACAGCGGCTTCTTTTGCTGCTTTTTCAATGGCCTTCTGTTTTTCTTTATTATTATTTTCCGTTGCCTTGGTTGCAAGTTCAATATCAATTCTCTCAAATTGCTTTTGTAAAGTATACTCCTTCGTTTTTAACGTCAGTTCTTCCTGCGTGGTTAACAGACCTTTTTTTGTTATTAATTCAACACGTACATTCTCCAGTTCAATGGCAATATTTTTTTTGCGTAAGTCAGCAATTTCCTTTTCATGGCCGGCGCCCATCGCTTGCAGGTCTGCAATTCTTTCATTGTTCTTAACGATATCAATTAACCTGTCAACGTATTGCTGGTTGCTATGCATAGCCTCTTCCAAGGCCTGCTTTTGCTTATTAATTGATTCGGTTAACTTATCCTGATCCGCAGCGGCGTCCTGAGAGGCATCGCCAAATAGGTTTAACTGTGAAACGGCCGTGCCAATTAAAACCACCAGCGCACCAATACCGGTAGCAATGATCGCTCCTTTTAAAACATTGAATGCTGTACCGGTTTGCACAACAGAAACACCGAATAATCTCTGTATACCGACAGCGATAGTGGTAACAATATTATTTGCTTTTTGGAATGCTGAGCTGGCCTGTATTGCTGTTCCCAGTAATTTAAAACTATCGATGGATCCTTTTATTCCTGCCAGGCCTTGCTGTAATGCCATAGCAGATTGCACCTTTAAAAGCAAAGCTTCTGTTTCTTTACTCTGTGCGCCAAATAATCCCATCACACCAGTAAGGGCTGAGAAGCCGGCTACGGTCCCTTGCAATGCCCCTCCGAGGGCCACAAACTTCTTATCAGGGTTAAATGTTTCTGTCAAAGCTTTAGCATCACCGATCGCATCACGTAACCCGGCTACTTTCTTTGCAGCTTCCTGCGCCTGCTTGGATGTATCTCCAAACTTTTGCGACATTAAAAGCAAATCATTGGTAGCCTCCTTCAGTTGCTTTTTGAAATTACCCACGCTTTGCCCGGCCTGATCAAGGCCCGCCACCTTCACCTCTGCACCTATAACTACTTTTGCCATGTTAAGTTTTTAATTACTGCTGAAACGGTTTAATAGATATTCTTTTGGTTCCTTTGTCCATGCAGGCATTTCAAATGTGTCCATTACGCTAAGGGATGCATCAAGCGCTGCTGTAGCCTCTTCTTTTTTCATTCCCTTCTTCATGAGTTCTCTTATCAGCTTGGGTTGATATATCTCAAGGAATGCTCTGTAATGCGTGTAAAAGAAAGCTGAAGCTTGGTAGGCTACATTAAACGGCACATGCTTAAAGTCATTGGCGATATCACCGAATGACCTTTCGTAAGGAATAAACCTTCCCCAACTCCATTTAATAGGAGTAGAGATAAAAGCCATGATCTTGTGAAGGTTTGGTATTACGTCTTTGCCGTAGGAGAGGAATTCAATGTGCTTAGCAGCATCAGTATTTTCCTGATCCACCCGGTAATTGATCTGGTAGATACGTCCTTTCACATACACATATTTTTTGGGCTTGTTTTTAAGAAGGCTTTTGCTTAATGCTTCAAAGTAATTTACTGTTTCAACGCAAAGCCGGTTAAACTTCGCCATTGGCATCTTGTCTACCTGGTCCATTGTTTTGCCATGCACAGCACAGATCATTTTGGAAGCCTTATCTAATCCGAAGTTTACACTGGTATCTGTTGATGTTACCACAGAATACAGCTCTTGGAATTGTCTTATTTTCATTTGTAAGGTTTTAAAATACCGCCCCTGATATTTCTAACAAAGGCGGTAGGTATAGGCGCAAAAAAAACAAAAGAGCTATTTTTCTCCTTGATGTTGAAGAAGGAATTCTGAAAGAGTTTTCTTGTTTCCAATAGTAGAATTCAACCAGACTTGAAAACGTTCCACTGCCACACTCTCGGCGCTACATTTTTCAAAAGTGCGTAGTCCTTCCTCATTTGTAAAAATCCCTTCCAGTTGCACATCATGTTCTTCCCCTGTGTGATGTGTGAATTTGAATAATAATTTTTTCATGTTTTTTGTTTTTAGCGTTTATACCAATCTGGTAAAGCAGCTTCAATTACTGCAACGTGTTTCAGTCCTCTAATTGGCACGGTGCAAGTGACCAATTTTTGGAAAGTCATGATTGCATTTTCTATCGACTGCTCTACCGTCATGATGAGTTTATAATTTATTTATGTGTATGTTAAAACCGTATTTGAACTTTAGCTTCTCCTTTGGCTTCTCCTGCGATGTCAATCCGTATTTGGCCCTGTGGGCTTCCCACTGAGACTGTGATACTCCTGCCGGTGGAGGGCCGGCCATGCTTGGATCAGGCAAAGCAGCAGGATCAGAAGGCTTTGGTTTGGCTGGCATCTTTACTTTGACAACAAAATCCTTCGATACACTTACACCGGTGCTGCCGGTCAGTGTCAACTTCATTTTATAATCTCCAACAACCAACGATACAAACTCGGTTGATATTTCTGCGGGTGTTCTGAGCATTCCCATCGTGGGAGATCCTTTCATCTTTTCCCAATTAAATGACTTCACTTCTCCAGTCGGGTTTGTAGGATCGTAGCAGCCTGTTGCTGATAACACGACTGAACTATCAGGGAGGGTAACTTCAATAGTTCCACCAAAGGCAGGGGGAAATACTGGGGCAGCTTTTTGGTTCGTTGTGTATTTGCTGAAGGTTGTTTTTATCGGCTCTGGTTTATACTCAGGCTTTTTGTGGAATAAGCATGCAATTTGATTTGCTGAGAACTTTACTGAGGTTTTGTCGATGACCTCGAACTTTGTTAATACTCCTTTAGCCGCCATCCGCTCAATAGTTCTTGTAGACACCCGTAATTTCGCGGCCGCCTCATCTTTTCTTATAAGGTCCTTTAGGTCAGACATCTCCTGCTTTGCATGGGCCAGAATTTTATCTACTTGATTCATAAAAAATATTTAGACTTACATAATACTATGTGGGAAATTGAAGATTGTCGCTGAGTGCGTCAAAGTCCATATTATACTATGCGAGATTTTAAAAACTGTTTAAAGGGCTGGAACATGGCACGTAGTGAAACCCTTAGTGAAACAAATACGACTTACCCCAGTATAAGCACTTAACAACCAATATAAATTAGCTGTACTGCATCAACATGAACCTGCCTTTGATATACACGCACGTACTTCAGGTTTTCTCAGGTTTTGGAAGGTCGTTTTTGCTGTATACGTGCGTACAGATAGGGATATAATGTTTCATTCTGTCTCTTTAATGCCAAAGAAATCTTTGATATTGGTTATCCTATATGCATAAAACCTCCCTGTATGCTTCTCCAGTTCGAAACCCAAATGCATCAATAATTGGAAATATCTCTGGATTGAACGTTCGCTCACTTGAATATGTAAAGCGCATTCTCCAATTGTTCGCCAGGTTGAAAGAAATAGTATGAGATCCAATGTTCTCTTTATCCTTCCCATGTTTTTCGGCTCTTTGCCTATGGGTGAACATTTGCGGATCATATTGTTATGAATTTTAAGCATCAGTATTTAAATTATGTTTTAGCATGCATGTCCCACATCACTGGATAACCTGGTATATCTGTCATTGCCAACCCTCCCGGGCTTTCTGTCTTGATAAGCATATCAGCAAGATCAAAATCGTTAATCCTTTCCTCTTCAGATAACCTATCCTCAAGGATCCTGCTTATGCTAATATTGCATGACATACGGCGCCTGATCATGGTAGCTCTTTCACTCCATTCAGCAAAGCAAGTCTTCGCGGTTTTCTTATTAAAGAATCCAAAGTCAGGGAATAGGATAACCCTTCTATCTTTTAAAACATTGAACACAGACCACTCACGCCACTTACATCCGCTATTCCCTCCTGTGGCAATCCAAACCATGTCAGGGATGAATATAGAAGCTACGATGGCTGTCTTTTCACTTTCAACAATACCTACCGTTTTATTCGGGTACTCAGTCAAAAGATGTTCACCAAAAAAACATAGAACACAATTAAACTTTTCCTTTGGATGCACCATATAAGCGCCCCTGTCCTTATTTCTTTTCCCGGTCAAAGGATTATAGCTGATCACTTTCCCCGTCCTTACATTGCCATCCTTATCGATCCTCCAAAAGATTGTAGCTCTGTTACCATCGTTCCGAGACCTTCCAACAAAGTATTTTAATAGAGCCTGGTTTGCTATTTTCTCAGTGAGCAGGGAGATAAGCCATGTTGCAAAGTTTGTCTTATCATAACCGCACATTGACTTTTCAATATAATCCTTGAGCATCAGGTCGACCTTTATTTCTTCTACTGGTGCCAGCTGCTTTGTAGTAGGCTTGTATTCTATTCCCTCGCTTTTAAAATACTGGCCAGCTGTTAAGTGATACCCACAATTATTTTCACGATCGCAACGGCAAACATGATCAGGCAGAAATTCTTTTGTTTCTGTATTCATATACCTGACCGCTGTTTTCTTACCGCAGCCCGGGCAAACAATTTTCCTGCTACTTTTTTCAAGAACGAATTTGTATGATGTATTTAAGGTCATTTTACTTTTTTGTCAAGGTTCACTTTTTAGGTTCAGGTTCATTTCCCCTTATAAGGGGGGAAATATGAACCCTTATATTGTAGGTTCATTTGAACCCTTTTGAACCCTTTTGGACCCTTTTGGACCTTAGCTTTGTTTAGCTTATTAAATCCCCAGGTTTCTTAATCTATAATTCCCATCTACACCCTTTTCAATAAAATCCCAGCCGATCATATCATTCAAATACCGCTTTGCAGTAGATGCTGTTTTACCGGTGATCTTCATTATTTCGGAAATGGAGTTTTTATGAGTAAAGGATGCAGGTGGGCAGAAAATCTTTGAAGCAATTGCTTCAGCTTTCTTATTCGCTGCCATATCCTTTTGGCCCTGCTTTGTACTAATTACCGTTTCAGCATCAATAGAAACATGATATCCCTTCTCCTTACTATATCGATAATGTATTAAGCCGGTGTCTGAGGATCCTGCCTTACGTGCTCTCAGGACCTGTAAAGTTGATATGTCTGCATCCTTGGTAATATTCAGCTGGCAATATCCTTTCCTTATAGCTTGGCGCCCTAAATGTCCCCGCGGCATGGTATCTCCATTTTTACCAGCATTCTCGTTTAGATGAATTACCAGAATTACCGGGCAGTTGTATTTTACTGAAAGTGAAATTGCATAAGCAATAAATTCATTGGCATCAGCCTCATCATTTACGCTGGTTATATAATCAGCTCCGCCATCCAAAACAATAAGATGAATTCCGGCATGTTCTTTATTACAGAGCTCGCATGCGCTACTCGTGAATTGACGGTATTCGGTTAATGGTAACGTTCTGATATTATACGAATAGAAATATTCAGGAGTTATTTCTATGCCTGCCAGGCTAAGGACCGTTTTTACATTGTATTGCTGATCACTTGCGCTCTGTTCTGTATCAATACCAATAACAGCCTTTTTATTAACATTAGGAAGTACACTTACTCCCGGGAATCCGTCTATGATCCCAGTGGTGGAAATTGCGCCGGCCAACAGGATACTAACTAATGCTGTTTTGCCTCCTTTGCCCTCCGCAGTAATTGGGGTTATATTTCCCGGCGCCGCAACTGGAGCTCCGCTAATAGTGATCACAGGCTTTGCCTCAGTAATGTGCTTTTCTTTTGTAACCCGGAAACTGTCAAAATCCTTTAATTGTATAACTGCATTATGTCCGCTTATCCCTTGTCTTTCTACATTAATCTGTGCAATAATATTTTCAGGGGATATGGTTAATTCATTTGTATTATCGCTACCCATTCAGTAAATTTGTGCTGTTGAAAAATATTGTTCTTAGCCTGCAGGCTTTTTTATTTATAATACCGTCTTATACTTTTTTAATGTTTGCAGGCTGCTGAGAATTTCCGACTGCTTATAATAAACCCGGCCACCTATACGATGATCATTTATTAAACCTTGCTTTGTCCAACTGGCAAGTGTAACCTTACTTATCGATGGCTGAAACATTTTACACTTTTCTGCAGGTGATAGTAGTTTTTCTTCCTGATCACCTTTGATCCTGTTGACCTCCTCCTGTATCATTGGCCGGAACAATTCCACCAGGTCATCAGGCGTCAAGCCGGAAATAATTATCTGGCTATTTTTCATTGCTTTCTGGTTTATCAGTTAACAAATGATGTAGGTCTTCAAGGCGATACCTTGGGCGTCCATTAAGCCGGCAAAAAGGATTCAGCTTTCCTTGCCTTTGCCATTTTCTAACCGTACCTGGTTTAACTGAAAAATGTTCAGCAACCTGCTTCCTTGTTAATAATTCAGTATTCATTGATGCCTTTATATACTATATAAAAAAAGAGGGATTGTCTATATACTATGTGGTAAATAGTGGTATTGTCGTTAAAATCATTAAATTTGTATACAAGTAAATTAAGGAATGAGTAAGAAAGGAAGGCCAAGAAAAGACAATGCTGTGAAGTCAGGAGAGTTGGGACCAGGTCTCCAACGGTTCACATTTGTAGCTGAAAAGAGGACAGTAAAAGCAATAAGACAAATTGCAGCTAATGCTGATATTTCAATAAAAGATTTTATGAGAAACTTACTTAAGCCAGTGCACGGCGAGAAAGTCAATGAAATTGTTGTGGTGAAAAACAATGCTGATGTTCCCAAAAAGGAAAAGACAAAATACAAAGCCAGCTTTATTGATAAGGTAAACTTAAAGATCAGGAAAGCGTCAAGTAGTTAGTATGCGCGCTTGAAGGTTGCCGGTAAACCTTCCGGGTCTAAGCAATCTTCAATATCTTCTTACTCCAGTTCAATTTAATATGAGCTGCCAGGCGTTTGGCAGTATCGAGTTTACTAACCCGGATATATTTAAGGAACGCCCGTTCTGTTTTATGCCCGGTGATCTTCATAAGGTCCAATGTTGGAAATCCCTGTAGGTAATAATTGGTTGCAAAAGATCGACGGGCAGTATGGGATGAGATTGACTGCCATAGTTCCTGACCTGGGTTTGTACTAAGCCTGCCTTTTTCCATCATCTCCTTTACAGGTTTAACATCGGAAGTGCCGGCCAGTTTGCAAACGTCCTTTATATAATCGTTGAACTTTTGATTGGAAATTGTTTTTGGTAACCTATTGGCGTTGCTTTTATATTTTTCAAATATTTCCAGTACCACTGGATTGCAAGGAATTATTACCAAGTCCTTTGTTTTCTGTGTTATTATTTTTATGAAGTAATCGCCCTCGATCTTTACAATGTTTTCCGGTTTGATATTTGAGAAGTCTGAAAACCTTAACCCCACCCAGGCACCAAAAATAAACAGATCCTTTACCTGCTCCAGTTTCTTATGATGGCTCAAATCGAAATTGTAAAGATCATGCAGCTCTTCGTCAGTTAAATAGACATGATCAGTGTCAACTTCATGAAAGGCAAACTTCTTATGCCTGAACTGCATATTGGCGGTATACCCTAAGTCTACAGCTTCACTCATGAAGACCTTAAGAATAGAAATATCTTTTGCTATTGTATTGGGAGCAAGTTTTAATTTGTCTTTTAAGAATGAAGTGTATTTATAAAAAAAGTCGAGGTTAATAGTTTCAAATGTTAACCGGTACCTGGTCTTACTCTCAAATTCCCTGAGGTGTTTTGTAACAGCTTTATAATTACTTATACTCCCGCGGCTCTTATCCTTGCCCTTATTTTTTATTTCTCCATCAATAAACCTTTGGGCCAGTTTATAAAGCGTAGGATTGTCAGTCTGATCATCATGGTTTTGGTTTACAAAATCCTCCAGCACTTTCTTTATCTGCCCGGGTGCCGGTATACCTGTCTTCAAGGATCCATTATAAGTTTTTATGCATAGCGCATGCAGGTTATCCAGTAAATCATTAAGGGCATACTTGCCATCTGAAGTTGTTGCTTGCTTGTTTTTAACGCGTTCTTTTGCTGTGTTCCAGTCTTTAAGCCTAACAGTCTGCCCAAAGGAATAAAAGAGCCTGTGACCGCTGTAGATGAATTGCAGGTAGATTGTATGCCTGCCGTTCTGATCTTCTGGCTTTAGCCTGAAATGTACTTCCGGTTGACGTGGCATGGTAAATAGCTTTACCTAAAGATATTGAAGTTTCACTATAAGTTTCACTACAATTTTATTCCGTTGTGTTTTTGGGTAAAAGTTAATAACAGTCAGGGAAAGGGTTTCAAGCTATTTTATACGTGGAAAAGAAAAAGAGAGACAACCCGAAAAAGAAAGTTACTGTTCTTCCCCTACAGCAGAATTACAGTTTAGTTTTCCAATCAGCCCTTGCAGGTTTTACTTGTAAGGGCTTTTTTGTGTGATGAAATTTAAGGCAGCGACCCCCCGTCCCGGGGATGTGTAAAACAGGACAAAAAACATAGAGCCGTTTGGTCCGCCGTAAGGCGGGTTGAACGACCCGGGTCGTATTCTACAGGCTCGAACTCATTTTTAATAGGGCTACCCAATAAAACGAGTTCCACCTGGAGTTTATATTTACCCTTTAATAATAATTGACGTATCCGTACGGCCAAACATTAGCCTGAGTACTGCAGCCGATTTCATTGATTTCGGGGTTGTAAAAAAAAATGCTGTATCGCTTCCGTCAATAGCAAATCCCCGGTTAAAAAGTATCTGTTTAATCTCTTTGATTGTTCATATCGTATCAATGACAATGGTATTGTCCAACATTTTAGGAATTTTTTGCTGGGCTACTACAGGCAATGAAACAAGAAAAAATAAACTGACAACTATTGACTTCATGATTGTTGTTACCCAACTAAAATACATAAAAGAAAGGTGAAAGCATATAACATATTGTGGGTATAGATAACGCTACTTGGCTACTACTTTTAGGGTATTGTAGTTAGAAAAAAAGCAAAGTACATTTGATTTACTCTTTTAATTCTAAAGTTTTTAAGTATTTAGAAGCAGTCATTATTAATCTTAAAATATTACCATGAAAATTTTACTTTTTATGTGTTTATTAAGTTGCCAATTAATAAGCAAATCACAGGTTGTATCGGTTGTTGATAATATAAGCGCTTTAAGGAGTACCCCATTGCCTATTGCAGATGGCACCGTAATAAAGGTCCTGGGTTATCGCGTACCAGGGGATGGAGGGGGTGGGATCTATATATGGAGTGATACATGCGCTACTGCAGATGATGGCGGCGGGATCATAAACATAGATACAGCACATTCAACAGGAAGGTTTATTCACGAGGTCGAGAACGGGATAGTTAATCTAAAATGGTGGGGTATTCGTCCTTATGAATATGTAGGATTTACCGGCTATGATATTGCTGATGAATTTGATTCTGCACAAATTTTTATGACAAGAAATTCATCATGGAAAACACTCTACATTCCTTGTGATACCGGAGGAGCGATAGGGTTTTACTATTCAACACAATTAAAATTAAAATACTCTATAACAATCCAAGGTGACAACGGTTTTGTAGAGCCAAGAACAAGAATAGAGTTTCCAAAAGATGCAACCTGTATAGTTATACCATTTTTGGGAGAAGACAGTGTTGCAATGAGAAATACCATCAATGACATTTATATTTACCAAGCATTTAACGCTGGGGATTTTGGTGACAGTACAGCACATGGGATAGATGCTAGATCGCAGGTATCACTTAATAGGGTATATATCGAAAAGGTACAGGGTAATGGTTTTAATTTAGAAGCATGTCATGAAGCCCTAAGTCCTATATACGGAAACATCGATTTATCCGAATTGCTTAACTGTACAGCAAAGAACAGCAATCATGGTCTATATATAAATGGCTGTGATGCAAATAAGATAAATGTCTATAAATTTAATGGAAGTACAATAAGAAGGTGGGGTATATATGACAATGGCAGTTTAGGTAATGCATATCTAAGCCCTCATCTTGCATTTTGTGGAAGTGGTAGCGGCAGTAACGTTGTTGTAAGGTATCCGGCAGGAGGTCAATATTATAGCGCAATAAATCCCGACAACATAATTAATATAAATTTTCGTCCGGACTTATTTCCAGCATACTGGCGTGAATGCTCCGAAATGGGTACAGGCCCCACGTGGAATGATTCAACAAGATATTGGAGTGGTGGTCCATATCTAATGTCAAGCCCAAGTGGAAGTCATACGATCATTGACCCTTACTTTGAAGCGTTTCAACCAGATCCTATAAATTCTATACGGACATTAAGTTTAAACGGCACAAGGGGATCAACTATCCGTGGGGGGGCCGATATGGTTGTCGGTTCTGAAGGATTGGATCTGAACACAAGCTTACAAATTACTGGGCCCTTGAATGGCGTAAGAATTAATAATCCTTCCGCTGGGTTAATAACCAATTATCCGGGAGTGGCCGTTAAATCTCACCAGGCCTTTCCGACAGTTTATCATGAAAGTTCCACGCAACCTTATGTTTATGAAAGATATAAGAATACCAACAATGACTTGGGATATTTTGTTTATCAGGGAACATCTTTCCTTTTTCAACCTAATGCTATTATTTCTTTAGAAGTAACTCCTACTACAATTAAACTTCCTAATGCTGCTGAATCTTTCGCTGGAGCCGATAAAGTTATGGTTTTAGACCCTGCCACAAAAGAGGTAAAGTTCACATCTTTGGTATCTCCTGGGCCCACATTTGTTTATGGTGAAGAATTCACGGGGAGTACATCTACCAGTATCACCCTGGCTCATGCAGGTATAACAGGGACTTTACGCTTGTTTAAAAACGGAGTAAGGTTAGCTGCTGCTGAGTTTACTTACACCGGTGGAACCGGAGTGACATTGACGAACTCGAGATTGGTAACAGATATTATTTTGGCTGACTATAATTATTAAAATGAAAAGGGTTTTAAATTCAATACTACTGGTTCGAATCCGGTCGGGACCTCATAGGAATTGAAATTAAATATTAACTCTATCAAGTTAGAATTGCCAGGGTAATTGGGTGATCTATTTCATACCTTATATAAATAAACTCTTTCACTCCCCGGCCATAATCTGTTTCAATCTTTCTTTTGCAATATTGCGGTTTTTACGTGCTTCTATGTAGGCCGGGTTAAGCGCAATTGCTTTCTCAAAATCAATAAGCGCTTTTTCGTACGCCCTTAATTTAAGCCTGGCAACACCGCGATTATACCAGGCCATCGCATAGCTGGTATCCAGTTCAATTGCTATACTGCAATCATGCACCGCTCCGTTATAATCTTTTAATTCGATCTTGTCTGCTCCCCTGTTATTATAAGCTCTTATAAATTGTCGGCGCATACTAATTGCTTTTGTATAATCTGCAATGGCATTTTCGTACCTCTTTATTTTAGAATATGCCAGCCCCCGGTTATAATATGCCTCTGTTAAAGAAGCATCTGCCAGAATCGCCCTTGTAAAAAGTGCTATCGCTTTTGTATAGCTTTCTTTTTTTGCCTGTCGGACTCCACGGGCATGAAGCCTTTCTGCTTCCTGGCCGTAGCCGCACAGGGAAGTAAGAAAGATGAAACTTAAGATGATGATTTTTTTCATGGCTTATCTGTTTAATAAAAGGCATAGTTTACCCGTCAGGCCATCCCTGGCCTTTAAAGAGATCCATAGTTTTTGTTTTAATGTACCTGCTGTATAGGCGGAGTTTTCATTTCAGGGGAAACCGGACTTTTGAGATTTTCTTTGCCAACAGGAGGTTTGGGTGCTGGTATTTTTTTCTGTTGCGCCAGCTTAAACCGGCGTTCCTGTTTTTCGTATTTGCCTGAATTTGTTTTAAACAAAGATGTTTTGCCGGATGCAAAGAGCTTTTTATCCTTCTCTATTGCGAGTTTGCCGCGATAATTATATTCAACTTTTGCTGTCTTTATTTTTGGGTTTGTCAGTTTGGGCTCAACGATCAAGTCTTCCTTCCTTTCAATTTTCATCTCGTGCTTAATTTCATTCTTATTTTCGTTCTTTATCTCATTTTTTAATTCGTTGCCTTTCCTGTTCTTCCATTCACTTGCTTTCC
>Ga0193706_1000757_pt1 | contig 16586 bp, 15 predicted proteins | sample U3c1metaG_FD_160130 | JGI IMG/M metagenome (GOLD analysis project Ga0193706, IMG submission 160130) | Soil microbial communities from a riparian zone of the East river system, Colorado, United States - U3c1 | ecosystem: Environmental > Terrestrial > Soil > Riparian zone | place: USA: East River... | reverse complement strand
GCGAAGCGCTCGTCCCGGTCGAGGATCGCTTCCAGCAACGCCCGGCAGCGGATCGACTTGCTGGCGACCCGGATCGGCTTGTCCCCGGCCCGCCCCAGCATCTCCTCGGCATTGGCCCACATCGCGTCGAGGTCGACGAAGGCGAACGGCGCCTCCAGCTCGGCGAAGATCCGCTCGTAGCGCTCGTGGGACTGGACGGGTGGAGAGGACACCCGCATCAGCCTATCCCCGGCAACGGAGAGGGAGGGATTCGAACCCTCGAGAGAGCTTGCGCCCCCTACTCGCTTAGCAGGCGAGTGCCTTCAGCCACTCGGCCACCTCTCCGGGCACTGCGCCTCGATTGTAGGAAGTAACCCGACCTGACGTTATGGCGGCGTCGGCGCTCGAAGCTCAGGAGTGCCTGGAGCGCAGGACGACGCGGGCGCCGCGCGCCGGGATCATCGTCACGTTGCGGTGCAGGGCGCGCTCGGGGGCGGGGTCGTCGGCCTCGAGGTCGAGGCGGCGCGCCATCGCCTCGAGGACGACGCGCTGCTCGGCCATCGCCAGGGCGGCGCCGAGGCAGCGGCGGATGCCGCCGCCGAAGGGGATCCACTCATACGTGCCGGGCTTGCGGCCGATCCAGCGCTCGGGGCGGAACTCGAACGGCTGCGGGTAGAGGTCCTCGCGGTGGTGGACGAGGAGGATGCTCATCGTCACCGCGGTGCCGGCGGGTACGCCGTGCTCGCCGAGCCGCCAGGGCTCGGTGACGCGGCGGCCGATCAGCGGGATCACCGGGCGCGAGCGCATCGTCTCGACGATCGTCGCCTCGACCCGCTCCTCGGCGCCCTCCCCGGAGCGGGCCGCGGCCAGCAGCGCCTCGTGGGCGTCGGGGGTGCGCACCAGGCGCTCCCAGGCCCAGGCCAGCGAGTTGGCGGTGGTCTCGTGGCCGGCGAGGACGAGGACGAGCAGCTCGTCGCGCAGTTCTTTGTCGCTCAGCTCCTCGCCCTCCTCGGTGCGGGCCTGCAGCAGCAGCGAGAGGATGTCCCGGCGCTCGCCGAGGTCGCTCGCGCGGCGGCGCGCGGCGATCACCGCGAAGACCTGCCGGTCGACCATCGCCAGGCCGAACTTCATCGCTCCCATCGCCTCCTCGCGGCCGATGTGGAGCAGCTCGGTGATCTGCGCCTCGGGTCGGGTCGAGGCGGCGACCATCCGCCTGATCATCTGGCGCAGGCCGTGCTCGGGGGTGCCGCGCTCGGGCTTGCCCTCGACGCCGAAGATCCCGGCCATGATCACGTCGAGCGTGATCGCCTGCATCCGCGGCGCCAGGGAGAACGGCTCGCCGATCGGCCAGCGGTCGATCTCGCGTTCGGTCGCCGCGGAGATCATCTGCGTGTAGGCCTCGATCGCCTCGCCGTGGAAGGCCGGCAGCAGCAGCTTGCGCTGGCGCATGTGGCGCGGGCCGACGGCGGTCAGGACCGAGCCGGTGCCGACGATCGGTCGCAGCGGCGACTCTCCGGTCAGCGAGGGCGCCTGCCCGGGGCTGGCGGTGAAGAGCGAGCGGACGTGGTCGGGATGGCTGGTGACGACGACCGCCTCGGTGGCCCCGTGCATGCAGAAGACCTCGCCCTGCTCGCGACGGGCGCGGAAGACGAACTCGATCTGACGCTGGTTGAAGCGCAGCACCTGGACCAGGCGCGGCAGCGGGATCCTCGGCGGCCTGGAGAGGCCGTCCAGCGCGCCGGGCTCGAGCGGCCCCGCGGGGGACGGTGGCGCCTGCCCGACCAGCCCGTCCGCGACATCGGTGGCGGTCGTCACGCAGCCGAGGTTAGCGCGCCCACTACAGTCAGTAGATGCAGGCGAATCGCAGCCCCGGGGCGGGCGGACACATCGAGCGGCGGACCAAGATCATCGCCACGGTCGGGCCGGCGAGCTGGGATCCGGACGTGCTAGAGCAGCTGATCGCCGCCGGCGCCGACGTCTTCCGCCTCAACTTCTCCCACGCCGGCCCGGAGCGCCACGGCCAGACGATCGAGGCGATCCGCGCCGCCGCCGCGCGGGCGGGCCGCGAGGTCGCGGTGCTCGGCGACCTGCCGGGCCCGAAGCTGCGGATCGGCTCGCTGCGCGACGACTTCGCCGAGCTGGAGACGGGGATGCACGTGACCCTGACCCCGCGCGAGGTCGAGGGCGACCGCGAGACGATCCCGGTCTCCTGGCCCGGCATATCGGAGCTGCGCGAGGATCAGCTCGTCTACCTCGCCGACGGCGCGATTCGCCTCCGGGTCAACGATCCCGACCGGGGCGAGATCGACTGCGAGGTCGAGGTGGGGGGGACGCTCTCCTCTCACAAGGGGATGAACATCCCCGGCGGCGCCGACTTGCCGGCGACCACCGGCATCGACCTCGGCTGGGTCGAGTTCGCGGTCGAGCACGGCGTCGACTTGCTCGCTGTCTCCTTCGTCTCCAGCGCCGAGGATCTGGCGCCGGTCGAGGAGCGGCTGCACGAGCTCGGCTCGAGCATCCCCCTGATCGCCAAGATCGAGAAGCAGGAGGCGGCGGCGAACGCCGAGGACATCGTCCGCGTGGCGACCGCCGGGATCATGGTCGCGCGCGGCGACCTCGGCATCGAAGTGCCGCTGGAGCGGGTGCCGGTAGAGCAGAAGCGATTGATCCGCGTCGCCGGGCAGCGCTCCAAGCCGGCGATCACCGCGACCCAGATGCTGGCCTCGATGGTGACCGCGCGGCGGCCGACCCGGGCCGAGGTGACCGATGTCGCCAACGCGATCTACGACGGCACCGACGCGATCATGCTCTCCGAGGAGACCGCGGTCGGCCAGCACCCGGTCGAGGCGGTGCGGGTGATGGACCGGATCGCCCGCGCCACCGAGCCCGACCTGCCCTATGGCGACTGGCTCTTCACCCGCACCGACCAGGCGACCCAGGACGTCGCGGACTCGGTCGCCCAGGGCGCCGTCGGCGCCGTCTACAGGCTGGGGCTGAAGGCGCTGGTGGTGCCGACCAACAGCGGCCGCACCGCCCGCCTCGTCTCCGCCCACCGGCCCGACGTGCCGGTGCTGGCGGTCTCGCCATACATCGACACGGTGCGGCGGCTCAACCTGCTCTTCGGCGTCACCGCGGTGCAGAGCGACTTCGGGACCGAGCTTCGCGGCCTGCTCGGCCACTGCGCCGGGCTCGCCGCCCGCCACGGGATCGCCGCGCCTGGCGAGCTGATCGCCATCACGGCCGGGCTCGACGGCCAGGAACTAGGCACGAACCTGTTCGAGGTGCACAGGGTGCCGGAACTATGAGCCGGGCTGCTCGACTGCAGCGCGAGGAGGGCGGCCTCGCGGTCATCACCTTCGACAGCCCGCCGCTCAACCTCTTCGACCAGCGGATGATCGACGACTTCCGGGCGGCGATCTCGGACCTGGCCGAGACCCCACCGCGGGCGCTGCTGATCCGGGCCGAGGGCCGCGCCGTCTCCGGCGGCGTCGACGTCCACGTCTTCGAGGGCCTGACGCCCGAGCAGGGCAACCGGCTCTGGGATGAGCTGCTGGGGACGATCGACCAGCTCGAGCGGCTGCCGGCGCCGATCGTCTTCGCCGCCCACGCCCTGACCCTGACCGCCTCCTTCGAGATCGCCCTCGCCTGCGACCTGCTCGTCGCCAGCCCCGACGCGAAGTTCGGGCTGGTCGAGAAGGTGGTCGGGCTGACGCCGTCGATGGGCGGCACCCAGCGCCTGGCCGAGCGCGCCGGCAGCGGCCGCGCCCGCCAGTTCGTGATGAGCGGGGAGGTCTTCGGCGCCGAGGAAATGGAGCGCTGGGGCGTCGTCAACACGATCTTCCCGGCCGCGGAGTTCGAGCAGCGCTCGCGCGCCCTCGCCGCCGAGCTGGCCGCCGGCCCGACCAAAGCGCACGCGATGACCAAGCACATCCTCCGCCGCTTCCGCGAAGGCGGCATGCCCGCCGCCGACGAGGCGGTCCGCACCGAAGCCGCCCAGCTCTTCGCCACCGAGGACCTCCAAAACGCCGTCAAGACCTTCCTCCGCGAGGGCCCCGGCCAAGCCAAATTCAAGGGCCGCTGACCCTTCCTTGATGACTTACCGGGCCGCCGACCCCGTCAAGTCATCAACCTTGCGGGAGGGGCGTTAGGGTTCCACCCTTGACCGACTTCGACGCAATTGCAAAAGGCATGACGATGGCGGTGCCGTTCGCCGGCCACCTCGGCGTGGAGATCACCAGCGTCGCCGAGGGCGAGGCCGTCGTCGTCCTGCCCGAGCGCCAGGAGCTGACCAACCACGTCGGCTCTCAGCACGCCGGTGCCCTCTTCACCGTTGCCGAGACGGCGTCGGGCGCGGCCTTCGTCGGCGCCTTCGCCGAGCGCATGGGCGACGTGACGCCGCTCGCCCGCAGCGCCGAGATTGCCTACGAAAAGATCGCCAAGGGCCCGATCGAGGCCACCGCCAAGCTCGGCATGCCCAAGGACGAGGCCCTCGCCACCCTCGACGACAACGGCAAGGTCGAGTTTCCCTGCGAGGTCGTCCTCACCGACGCCTCCGGCGTCCAGGTCGCCACCGCCACCGTCCGCTGGCACGTCCGGCTCAACAAACCGGCCGTCGCCTAGCCACCCCCGACGAACCCCTAGAATCGCCCCCCGCGGGCCAGCCCGGCCCCATCTCGCGCCAGTAGCTCAGTTGGATAGAGCGTCGGTCTACGAAACCGAAGGTCACAGGTTCGAATCCTGTCTGGCGCATTGAAGCGATGCCGCTTGGGAAGCGGGTTTGCGGGGATTTGAGAGTCACCGGGGGAGGGCGAAAAGGCCGCTGGGGCAACGCCTGGGGCAACATGAGGTCGGGGGAGAGGTTCGGCCCGGCCCTTGAGAGGGCGCGTCCGTCCACCTACGTTCGCCGCCGAAAGGCACCAACAAGCGCCCCCGCGCTGCGCAAACAGCCGGGGGCATGGCACAGGAGGCAAAGCTCCCATGCACGACAAGGTTATGGGCGCGGGCGAGCAGCAGCGCGACTCGACCGCGGCCGAAGACGCACGTGACCAGGCGCAGGTTCTCCGCACGGCCCTGGACATCTACCCGGCGACGCTGACGCTCGGCGAGCTCGTCCGCGAGCTGACGGTCGCCTCGCCCGATTTCTCGGAGCAGGATCGAATCCAGCGAGCTGTCCGCGACCTGACCGCGGGTGGCTTGATCCAGCGGATCGGCGATCTCGTCCTGCCGACGCGGGCCGCCGTGAACTTCAATGCCCTGCCCCGCGAATGACGGGCGGCGGAGGAAAGGTCGGCCGGGGGAAGCTGCGGCTCTTCGTCGCACTCGACCTGCCCGTGGCGGTGCGCCGCGATCTCAACGTGTGGCGACGGGCGGCGCTGAGCGATCCGGCCCTTCGCTTCACCGAGGGGCCGCGAATGCTCCTTCTCTTCCTCGGCCACCGACCGCAGCGGGAGGTCGTCCCATGCCTGGAGGCGATCCGAGAGCTGTGCGCAAGGGCGCCCGCGCCCCTGATCGAGTTGGGCGATCTCGAAGCGAGGGGCCGCCGGCCCACTCGCCCCCGGCTGTTCGCGCTGCCGGCAAGGTCGCCTAGCGTGGAAGTTCTCCAGCTCGCCCTGCGCTCTGCTTTCGAGTCGCAGGGGCTGGCCTTCCACGAACCCAGGCAGCGGGCGTTCTGGCCGCACCTAACCGTCGCCAGGGTGGCGACCGAGCAGCGCCCGTCGCGCCGTCCGCTGCTGGTTCACGATCTACCCGACCGACCGCTCCCGGCGGGATTGCGAAAGCCGTTCAGAGCGGAGAGCGTCGGCCTCTACTTGTCTGAGCTGTGGCCGGACGGAGTGCGTCACCGGCTGCTGGGAAGGGCCGAGCTGGCGGCTGTCCCTGATCGTTGACGACGGGGTTGTCGCTGAGGTTTACCCGGGGGTTTCCACCGGGGTTGACACGCGATCTTGAGTTCGCACTGCGGCTCGCTCTGCACTTCGCTCTGTGGTTCGCACTGCACTTCGCACTGCAACTCGCATCGCGCCGCTCGGCAGGGCTCGCTTGGACGCATCCGGCCTGGCTTTCCGGCGATCCCTCTGCGCTGACTTCTATATCCCGAAGGGGGTGGTCTCGAATCGCTCTTCCGTGTTACGCCACCGATTGCGGGCTCGTCCGGTCGCCGTCAGCCTCGCCGTGGCTCTGCTGACCTTCGCCTTCTGACCGTCGCGCTCCCGTTCGGTCGCGCTCCGGCCTCCGGCATTCGTCCTGTTAACGTTTTGTCCGCGAACGTCAAACGGGGCGGCGTCGCGCAAACGACCCGCCCCATGGCTCACGAGGTGGAAGCTCATGAGCGTTTCCCAGGATACGTCGGCCCCTGCGGCCGAGCAGGGCTGCGGCGACAAGCGGCGGCTCGTCAAGACCAAGACCCCCGGCGTCTTCAAGCGCATCGACGGCGAGGGGAAGACCATCGGCTACGCCTGCGTCTACCGCAGCGCCGGCAGGCAGCGAAAGCGCCACGCCCGCACCTACGCGGAGGCGAAGCGGGTCAAGCGCGAGAGCGAGACCGACCGCGACCGCGGCGAGCTGCAGGAGCGCAGCGCGATCACTCTCCGCCGCTACCTGGACGAGTGGGTCGAGCGCTACCGAGGCCAGGGCCGCCGGGGCTTCCGCGAGAACACCCGCGACGAATACCGCCGCCTGATTCGCGCCTACGCCCATCCCTACTTCCCGGCCCGCCTCAAGCTGGTCGACGTCTCCACCTACACGCTGGCCCGCTTCGTGGACTGGCTGGCCGACGAGCAGGCGCAGGGCAAGCGCCTCGGTGACCGCACGATCGCCAACGCGACGATGCCGCTACGCGCGGCGCTGGCGACGGCGAAACGCGAGGGCCTGATCCGCCACAATCCGGCGCAGGGGTTGTCGCTGCCGCCGCGCGAGCAGCTGATCGGAGACGAGATCAAGGTATTCACGCCCGAGCAGCTGGCGAAAGTCATAGAGCTAGCTCCAGAGCGCCACAGGCTGCTCCTGGAGCTATTGGCGGCGACCGGCCTGCGGATCAGCGAGGCGATCGCCCTGCAGCGCCTCCACATCCAACTGGACGGCCCCGCCCCGGAGGTCTGCGTCCGCCGCGCGATCGTCAACGGCCGCACCGAGCCGCCGAAGACCAAGTACGGTCGCCGCGAGGTCCGCCTCCCGGCCTCCCTCGCCGCCGGGCTCCGCGCCCACCTCGCCGCCGGGCCCGATCAGGACTCCACGGCGATCCTCTTCCCCAACGACGCCGGCGCCCCGGTCGACCCCAGCAACCTCCGCCCCCGCGTCCTCAAGCCCCTCGTCAAGCAGGCGGGCGCCCCTTGGGCCGGCTTCCACACCTTCCGCCACACCTTCGCCTCGCTCCACCTCAGCCGCGGCACCAACCTCCTCCAGCTAAGCCGCGCCCTCGGCCACCACTCGCCCGCCTTCACGCTGACGCGCTACACGCATCTGCTGCCGGGAGAGGAGGCGCCCGCCCTTGAGATCTCCATGCGCTCCGCGCGCCGGAGTTCTGGGGATGCGGCTGAGCCCGCATGACATCTTTCACATCGCGCCGAACGACTACCTTGCCTGGGCATAAAGACGAGGACGGAATACGATGGCCATTGTGCGCTCGCTGACGGCAATTGATCTCTTCTGTGGGGCAGGCGGCCTCTCCTTTGGCCTGCGGCAAGCAGGAGTCTCGGTTGTTGCTGGGGTGGATATCGACCCAAGCTGCGAGTACCCCTTCGAAGCCAACCTCGACGCTCCATTTCTGCTCAAGGACGTCTATGACCTCACGGCTGAGCATCTCGATGCGCTGTGGGGGGACGCAGAGACGCGCGCTCTCGTGGGCTGTGCGCCGTGCAGGCCCTTTTCCCCTTATCGCCGCGGTACGGACACCTCCCACGAGAAAGATTGGCCACTTCTCTCCGAGTTTGGGCGGCTCGTCCGGGAATGCCGACCTGAGCTGGTCACCATGGAGAACGTTCCTCGGATCGGTAGTTCCGAGGTCTTCAGAAACTTCGTCAGAGACTTGGAAGATGCTGGGTATCACGTTGACTGGCGCAGTTGTAATTGCCTCGACTTTGGGCTCGCCCAGAGGCGCCGTCGGCTTGTGCTCGTAGCCTCCCTTCTTGGCCCAATCGAAGTGCCGCAGGGTTCACATGAAGGTTCTCCCCGGACCGTTCGCGACGAGATCGGCGGTCTGCCATCGATACCAGCGGGCGAAGCATGTGCAGATGACCCACTGCACAAGAGCCGCGCGCTATCCGACCTCAACTTGCGGCGAATTCGTGCATCGAAGCCAGGGGGAACGTGGGAGCAGTGGCCAGTAGCTCTTCGAGCTAAGTGTCATCAAAAGGCCAGCGGGGCCACGTTCAGGAATGTCTATGCGCGCATGGAGTGGGCGAAGCCTTCACCGACCATCACGACCCTTTCCCACAACTTCGGGACCGGGCGGTTCGGTCATCCAGAGCAGGATCGGTCGATCAGCCTGCGGGAGGCAGCGATGCTGCAGGGATTTCCTCGCAGTTACAAGTTCGCGAGGGCCGAAGCCCCGGTTCATTTTCAACGCTTTGGCCGCCTCATCGGCAACGCTGTTCCACCGCCGCTGGGCCAAGCAGTCGGAGAGGCCCTTATGGCTCACGTGGAAAGTGACGATCGAGAGCTGGTTGCTTGATGGCGAAATCAAAGGCAACTATTGCGTCAAAGAAAGCGTCGCCGAAGGAGATCTATGCGATGACGGTGGACCTTTCGGTCCTAGAGTCGCTCGGGATCAACCTCTACAGCAACGCGGCCGCCGTACTCTCGGAGTTAGTTGCCAACGCTTACGACGCCGACGCGACTCTTGTCAGTATCGATTGGAAAAACGGAGGGGATCGCGTAGTCGTTACGGATGATGGGCGCGGCATGACCACGGCGGAGTTGAACGAACGGTTTTTGAAGGTCGGATACAAGAAGCGAAGCCGAGAGGGCGGAAAATCCAAGAAGTGGAAACGTCCCTTCATGGGCCGAAAGGGGATCGGAAAGCTCTCGGTCTTCTCTATTGCGAAGACGATTTCCGTCTACTCCACTCCCAAAGGCAAGGGAAGCAGCGGACTGAGGATCAAGGTCGCCGACCTTCAGAAAGACATCAAGGCGGGTCGGACGTACCACCCCAAACCGGTCGAGGTACCGAAAAAGTATCGGCGACCTGGCACCGTCATCGTTCTTGACGATCTTAAGAAGAAGCGCGCCACGCTAACGGCCAACGCGCTAAGGAAGCGGCTGGCTCGTCGCTTCGATGTCATGGATCAGACGCCACGGAAAAAAGGTGGCTTCTACATCAAGGTCAATGGCAAAAACATCACCTACGCGGACCGACAGGAACTCAAGAAGCTTGAGTTCATTTGGGAGTTCGGAGCAAAAACGCTTCCAGATCATGCCCTTCCTGCCGACATCACGCGCCATGTGCTCACGGCCAATACGGTGGGCGGACGCTCGTCGTGGAAGGTCCGAGGATGGATCGGCACCGCTAAGAAGCCAGCGGATTTGACTGACGACAAGGAGTCTGGATCCCTCAAGAACGTCATCGTCTTGGCGCGAAAGCGGCCCATTCAAGAGGGCATCATCGAGAAGCTGGACTTCAGCAAGATATTCGGCAATTACGTGACCGGCCAGATCGAAGCGGATTTTTTAGATCTCGACGGCAATTACGACGACATTGCCACTAGTGATCGACAGCGGCTAATGGAGGACGACGACCGAGTCGTCAAGCTGCAGGAGTTCCTGCGGAAAGCCTTCGACAAGGCGGCGGAGCAGTGGAGCAACGAAAGGCCGAAGAAAGAGGCCAAGAGTGCGCTGGAGAAATACCCCAAACTCAAAGAGTGGGTCGAGGGGCGACCCGATTGGCAGCGGGACCCCGCAGAGAAGATGATCGGGACCATTGCGAGTCTGCCAATGGAGGATCAGGTCAACGAGTCACGCGCCGATTTGTTCCGTGCCGGAATCTTGGCCTTTGAGCGCATAGGGCTTCGTCAGGTGACCAAAGAGCTGGAGACCCTTGGTGATGTGACGGCCGAAAAGCTGCTTCCGCTGCTAGGCCGCCAAGATGCTTATGAGGCTGGCTTGTGGGTCGAGATTTTGGGATCTCGCCTCGAGGCCATCCAGCAGTTTCAAAACCTAGCGGACGAGAATGAGAAGGAGAAGGTGCTCCAGAAGCATCTTTTCGATCACCTCTGGCTGCTCGACGCCGGTTGGGAGCGTGCCGTTCTTGGGGGAAAAATGGAGGAGCACCTCAACAAGATCGAGGAGGGTTTCCTTCCCACCGATGCGGACGGCAAGGAGATCAAAGGGCGCCTTGACATCCGCTACGCAAAGACTTCCGGAGAGCACGTGATCGTGGAGCTCAAGCGGTACAAGCGGAGCGTTGACGTTGACGAGCTCTACCCGCAAGGGCTCAAGTATCTGCGGGCACTTCACAGCGTATTGGACAAACGGGACCGTGGAGACGAGAGGATCGAGATCGTTTTCGTCCTCGGTGATCACCCGAAAGCCAAAAATAGGGGCGTTGACCAAGAACCACGGGACTATGCCGAGGAGCGCTTGGGCGCAATTCACGGACGCTATGTCCTCTACGACCAACTCATCGACGGCGCGAATCATCAGTACGGGGAATATTTGGACGCCACGGCCAAGGCGAATGCGTTGGAGGAGCTTTTGGAGACCCTCGGGAGTAGCCAGGAGAATTGACCAAGGAGAGCCCACCTCCTTCTAGCGAGGCCGCTCGAAACCGAATGAGGGCGACTCGGCGGGCGGACACTGGCCCTGAGTCGGGACTGCGCTCGGAGCTTCATGGTCGTGGCCTGAGATTCCGGAAGAACCTCAGGCTCTCCGTAGGTGGCTCTTGGACGCGGCCAGACATCGTATTTACGCGAGATCGCCTTGCTGTTTACGTTGACGGATGTTTCTGGCACGGGTGCCCGGAGCACGGGACGATCCCAAAAGCGAATCAGGCCTATTGGAAGCCAAAGCTCGCGCGCAATGCGGAGCGCGATCGCCAGATCAATGGCGCTCTCTCATCGGCCAGCTGGACTGTCGTGCGGATCTGGGAACACGACCCGTTGGAGGCGGCGGTGGCCACGGTTCTTGACGCCCTCGCCTCAGCGCGCTGCTCCTCGACCTGGGCCTGATCAAGAGCGCGCTGGGGCAACGATTGGGGCAACATGCCCCACAGATCCCAGCCGATCCCAGCCGATCTCGATCTGCCGCAAACCGCTTGAACCCGCGCTCCACGTAGTCCAGCCGATCCACCGGATCAGGCTACGAAACCGAAGGTCACAGGTTCGAATCCTGTCTGGCGCGCTTCGAGCCCCTGCTCCGTGATCGCTTTCCGGGGTTATCGGCCCGGTAAGTGCTCAAGCTTGCTCCCCGGAGGTGATCGCACCGCGAGCGCGACGGGGCCGTTTGCTTCAATTCTCAGACCAGAGAAAGGAGGTGGTCCTATTTTGAGTCACATGCTTGAAGGGACTCTGGAGGTGCAGGGCCGCTAGGCGCCGCACTGGTTTGGGCGCCCGGTGGAATCCACCCCGGGCACCGGCGAGCAAAGGAAGGCCGGGCGTTGTCCCACTCGGCTGCCGTTTCCGCGTTCGTTCCATGCACCAGGCAAGGGCCGCCTTCGGGCGGCCCTTGGTCTCTCGGCAGGAAGCCTCGAGGACGGGTCTGGACCTCCGCAGTGCCGGCTAGCCTGGCCCACCGCTGCTGCTGCCCGGTTCCTCGAGCCGTTCCTCCCGCTGCTCGGCGCGCTCCTTGACGATGTCCTCCCGAGCCTCGAGCTTGGCGGTGCTGGTGGGGCCGAAATGGGCGGTCACCGCGGCGATCGCGACCGCGGCGATGGCGAGGGCGACGAGGACGGAGCCGACGAGCTGGACGGCCTGGGGTGGGCGTCGCATCAGCCGGCCCCGAGGAAGTCGCCGGCGGAGGTCAGCCAGGTGAGGCCGAAGAGAGTGAGGACGGAGATGCCGAGGAGGGGGAGGAGGCGCGAAAGCCGCCCGCCGCTTCGCACGGCGACGAGCTTCACGGCGATGACACCGAGCAGGATGGCGCCGAAGACGGCGTGGGCGCCGCCGTCCTCGAAGTCGTAGAAGGCGATGCAGGCCGTCGCCACCAGGACGGTCAGGACGACGATCGCGTCGCCGCTGGCGCGGTGGGCCCAGGAGGCGGTTGCCGATTCGAGAAAGGGAAGGCGCAGCCAGCCGTAGGCCACCGCCGCCAGGAGCAGCTGGTAGGCGGCAAGGCCGAGGATGACGGTGGCGAGCACGACCTTCACCTCGGTCACGTTGCCCCGCGTCAAATCCTCGATCAGATGCTCCATGCCCGCCCTTCGGTCGCCCTCTCCGGCCTCCTTCCCCACTCTTGCGGGAAGCTAACCCTCAGCCCTGCGAGGCCACCTCAGCCAGGGAGGATCTTGCTCGTCGCCGCTTCCAGTTCGGAGACGCCGTAGGCGCCCTCGATGCGGTCGCGGATGACCCCGTCGCGGTCGATCAGGAAGGTCCAGGGCTCGGTCGGCAGCCCGTAGGCCCGCAGCTGCGGGCGGATCCCCTTGTTGGGATCGTTGTCGTTGTAGACCTCCATGTGGATGAAGTCGACCCGATCTCCGTACTCGTCGGCGACCTGCTGGGCGATGTCGACGACCGGCCCGCAGACGCGGCTCTGGCAGAGCGCCGGCGTGGCGAAGACGAGCACGGTCGGTTTGCGGCCGACGGCGTCGGCGAAGTCGACCGCGTGCATCTGGTCGGGTGGGATCCGGGTGTCGATCTTGGCGAGGTCGCCGCCCGCGTCGGCGGCGGTCGGCGTGTGGATGACCGGCGCCTTCTCTCCCACCTTCGGCACCCCGCGGTACTGACCGACCGTCGGGCTCGGCACCCGCGAGGATTCCAGCCCCCCCGGCCCTTTGAGGATCGCGATCGCCAGCCACGGCCCGGGGCGATCGAACTCGACCCTGGGCACGACGTAGGCGGTGGTCGCCTCGCCGGGCCCCTCGGTGCCCTGGGCACGGTAGGCCGGCTTGGTTTCCAGCGAGGCCACCCGTGCCGGCAGCGGCCCCTGCACCGGGGCGCCGCGATCCTTGGCGAAGTAGAGCGCCACGTCGGCGTCGTTGACCTGCGCGTTGTCGACCCGGAAGACCCCGAACGGGTAGCGGTTGGGCCCCAGTTCGAAGACCTGCGCCGCCGGCGCGACCACCAGCCTGGTGCGCTTCGTCCCGGGGCCTTCGAGCAGCTGCTCGATCGTCTTGCCCTTGGCCGAGGGGAACTCCGCCGCCGGCGGGGCCGGCCGGTCCGGCGCGCCGTCGGAGTCGCCGCAGCCCGCGGCGGCCAGGGCGATGGCGCCCAGCGCGACGAGCAGCGCGATGAAGGTCCGGGGGGGTCGGTCCCGTTGCATGGCGAGGCAGGCTACCGAGCCGCTTCGCGCCGCCGGCCGGGGCCGCGGCTTTAATGCGCCGATGGCGACCGACAGATACGTCACGGCGGCGGGGCTGCGCGGCCTCACCCGCTTCTACGACGCGATCGTCGCGGCGACGATGCGCGAGCAGCTGTTCCGCGGCCGGCTGGCCCGCCAGGTCCTGGACGACCTGCCCGCGCCCGCCCGCATCGCCGACGTCGGCGCCGGCACCGGCACCTTCGCGATCGAGCTGGCCGCCGCGGCGCCGGCGGCCGAGGTGGTCGCGATCGACGGCGACCCGGAGGCCCTGGCGATCGCGGCGGCCAAGGACGGCGCGGCGGCGGTCGAGTGGAAGCAGGGCCTGGCGGCTGAGCTGCCACTCGGCGAGGGGAGCTGCGACCGGGTGGCGATGTCGCTGCTCCTCCACCACCTCGATGCTGACGGCAAGCGCGCGGCGCTGGCCGAGGCTCGGCAGGTGCTGCGGCCCGGCGGCAGCCTCCACATCGCCGACTGGGGCAAGCCGCAGGACCCGCTGATGCGGGCGGGCCTCTTCACCCTGTCGGTCTTCGACGGCTTCGACGGCATTCGCGATCACGCCGCCGGCAGGCTGCCGCTCTTCGTCGAAGGCGCGGGCTTCGCCGCCGTCCGCCGCCACGACCGGTTGCGGACGGTATGGGGGAGCCTCGAGCTGCTCAGCGCCAGGCGCTCGGAGTGAACCGAATCGAATCCGGCCGCCGCGGGTAGTGGAGAACAGGATGCGATTGCCAGGGAGCCTGACCGCCGCGCTTCTCCTGCTGCTCTGCCTGCCTGCCGGCGGCTGGGCGGTGGCCGCGAGCGCGCCGGCGCCGGCGCGCTGCGCCGCCGGCCCGGCCACGATCGGCGACACCACCTACGGCACCCCGTGCGCCGACGTCATCGTCGCCCCCGCCAGCGTCGAAACGGTCAAGGGCGGTGGCGGCGACGACACGATCCTCGCCGCGCCCGTCGCCGCGGCCTTCCCCTACCTCGGAGTCGGCAGCCAGACCTTCGAAGGCGGCCCCGGAGACGACGTCGTCTACGGCCAGCGCGGCAACGACACCCTCCGTGGCGGCGGCGGCAACGACCAGCTCTTCGGCGGCATCGGCGACGACCTCCTGCGCGGCGGCTCCGGCAACGACCGGCTGGCCGGCGGCTTCGGCGCCGACGCGATCGACGGCGACGAAGGCGACGACTACGTCCACGGAGACGGCACCATCGACAGGATCTTCGACACCGGCGGTGGCAGCGACACGCTGAGCTACGCGACCGGCATCACGCCGGGCTTCGGTGGCGCCGCCGTCGAAAAAGCGGGCTACGACGAACTGCTCCCCGCCGCGGCCGAGCGCGGCGTCTTCCTCGACCTCGGCGCCGGCGGAGAAAACGGGAACAACGGGATCGCCGCCTCCGGCGGTGGCATCGACGAAGTCGAAGGGCAGAGCTTCGAGACCGTGATCGGCAGCCCCTTCTCCGACTACATCGTCGGCACCGGTGCGGACGAGACGATCTTCGGCGGCGGCGGCCCCGACGCGATCCTCGGCAAAGGCGGCGACGACGACCTCAACGGCGGCGCCGGCAGCGACTACGTCGACGGTGGCGCGACCTCCCCCCGCGACGCGAGCAAAGTCAGCGCCGGCCTGATGGTGTCGCCGGGAGACAGCACCTACTCACAGCTGTATCTGACCGGCAGCAGCGGCAAAGACACGGTTACCGCCAACTACTCTCCGGGCCCGCCCGCCGCCGTCACCTTCACCCTCGAGGGGAGCTCGGTCGGCTCGTTCGACCCGGGCGTCGCGACCGAAGGCAACTGCGGCGCGCCCACCTCCGCTCAGCTCGTCTGCTCCCTGGCGACGCCGCTCGACTCGGTCGTCCTCGCCGGGATGGGCGGCGGCGACGTCCTCAGCGCGACCAACTTCCCCAGCTCCGTGACCGTCGTCCTGCTCGGCGGCGATGGCGGCGACGGGCTTACCGGTGGGGTGGAAAGCGAAGAGGTTCTGGTCGACGGCCCGGACGGCGGCGACGACGTCCTCACCGCCTTCGGCGGCGACGATGCCCTGCTCCACAACGACGGTGCCGACCAGCTCTTCGGGGGCGACGGCAACGACCTCTTCCTCTCGGTCTCGATCTGCGACGGCGAGGCCATCAGCGGTGGTCCCGACCGCGACAACGCCTCTTGGGCGAGGCTCAAAGCGCAGGAGGTGGGGGCAAACCTCGGCAGCGGAAAAGCTGGCCAGCCCGGGGCCGGCGGCACGCCTCAGTGCAGCACCGGCAGCCTCGACTCGATGCAGGAAATAGAGGATCTGGAGGGATCTGAACTCGGCGACGTCTTCTACGGCGACGGCGGCCCCAACCAGCTGCTCGGCCATCTCGGCCCCGACACCTACTTCGCCGCCGCCGGCGCCGACACCATCCTCGCCAACTCCGGCGACTCCGACCCCCTGATCGACTGTGGCGACGACATCGACCGGGCGCTGGTCGACCGCCACCCGCAGTACAACGACGCCACGCCGGTCAACTGCGAGGCCGTCAGCGAAGCCGACCCCAACAGCTTCCAGATCCTGCCGGGGTTCCCGCTGCCGATCCCACCGCCCCTGGTAACGGTGCCGAAGCCGCCGGCCCCGCCGCGTGACCACAGGCCGCCGCGGACCAAGGTCCTGGCGCGTCCCCCCGCGGTCGTGACCACCGCCAGGCAGTGGCGCCGGGTCGCCTTCCGCTTCGCCTCCAGCGAGCGCGGATCGAGCTTCCGCTGCAAGCTGGACGCCAAGCCCTTCCGCTCCTGCGTATCGCCACGGGCCTATGCCCTGGCCCTGGGCAGGCACGCCGTCCGCATCGTCGCCGTCGATCCCAGCGGCAACGCCGACCCGACCCCGGCCCTGCTCCGCGTCCGGGTTCGCCAGCGCTAGCTAGAGTCGCCGCATGCCCCTCTGGATCGCCCGCCGCGCCGCCCCCGCCGTCTGGAAGCGGATCCCCTGGAAGATGGTTTGGGCGATCGCCGTCTGGCTCGGGAATAAGGGCCGCGAGCGGGTCGAAGACAACCTGACCCAGAAGGAACAGACGGAATTCTGGCACCTGCTGAGGAAGTCGAAGGGACGGCCCGACAACCTCTCCCAGCGCGACCGGACGCGAATGAAGAACATCGCCGGCAAGGCGATCCGCGGCAGCTGAGCCAGCGCCGAGGCCCTGCCCCG
>Ga0193706_1000756_pt1 | contig 16597 bp, 12 predicted proteins | sample U3c1metaG_FD_160130 | JGI IMG/M metagenome (GOLD analysis project Ga0193706, IMG submission 160130) | Soil microbial communities from a riparian zone of the East river system, Colorado, United States - U3c1 | ecosystem: Environmental > Terrestrial > Soil > Riparian zone | place: USA: East River... | reverse complement strand
AAGGTGCGGCTCGTCAACTTCGCGCTCGGGATGAACTGCCACATCGGCACGGACAGAAGCCCGGTGAGACTCAACCTCATCAGCGGCACGACCAGCCCGCCGCCACCGAACAGACCGATCACCGGCTCTACCGGCGAACTGAGATTCGGGGAACTCGGCGACCTCCGCATCTTCGGCGCCGTGAACGTCGAAAACTCGTTCTCGGTTCCGGGCGCGTCGAGCTGCGGGCTCGGGCTCGGGCTGATCAACGCGATCGTGAACCTGAGACTCGGGCTGCCCTCGGCCGCCGGCAACAACGAGATCCAGGTGACGAACAACATCGGCCTCCTGCCGTTCTAGGGGGTTGACGGCGACGGCGGCATAGCCGTCCCGCCTGTGACGTGGAACGGGCCGCGGACATCGTCCGCGGCCCGTCTTCCACCTTTAGGCGGTAGGCAACATAGATGCGGCGAGCGAACATGTGTTCGTGTCCTATGTCGAGCTGCACGCGCACTCCGCCTTCTCGTTTCTCGACGGCGCCTCGCTGCCGGACGAGCTGGCCGCTGCGGCGCTCGAGCTGGGACACGAGGCGCTCGCGCTGACCGACCACGACAACGTCTGCGGTGCGATGGAGCACGCGCAGGCGTGCAAGGCGGTCGGCCTGCGGGCGCTCCACGGCGCCGAGCTGACGCTCGACGACGGCCGCCACCTGACGCTGCTCGTCGAGGACGAGCGCGGGTGGCGCAACCTCTGCCGGCTCGCGACGCGTGCGCATGCGCACACGCGGGGGGACCGCGAGCCGGAGGGACCCGCGGACGCGGTGGGGGACCGCGCCGCGGAGGCGCACGCGAAGGGGGAGCCGGGGACGGGCGGGGGACCCGTCCCCGGCGTGCGCCCGCCGGCCGCCGGTCGCACCGCCGCCGGAGCCCTCGGGGGTGCCGGCTCACGCCCACGCCAGGCGGGTCGGGCGGGCCAGCCATATGTCCCGCTCGCCGCCGTCCTCGACCACGCCGACGGGCTCGTCTGCCTCAGCGGCTGCGCGACGCACGGCGTCCACGACCGCCAAGGCCTCGAGGCGCTGCGCGAAGCCTTCACGCCAGACCACCTGCGCGTCGAGCTGCAGCGGCCCTACCTGCGCGACGATCGCGCGCGCAACCGCCGCCTCGCCGTGCTCGCGCGCGAGCTGGAGCTGCGCACGGTCGCGACCGGCAACGTCCACGCGCACACGCGCGCTCGCGCGCCGCTGCAGGACGCGCTCGTCGCGGTCCGCCACCACATGCCGCTCGACGCCTCCGAGCCGCTGCGCCGCGGCAACTTCAGCCACGTGCTGGCCAGCCCGGCGGCGATGGCGGCGCGCTTCGCCGCCGACCACCCGGACGCGGTAGCGGAGACGACGCGCGTGGCCGACAGCCTGCGCTTCGACCTGACCGAGCACCACGGCTACCGCTATCCCGGCGAAGAGGACGCGCACGCCGACCGCACGCTCGCCGAGCTGGCCCGCGCGTGCCTCCATGAGCGCTATCCCCGCGGCCACCGCCTGCAGGCCGAGGCGCAGGCGCGCCTCGAGGAGGAGCTGCGCATCATCGCCGCGCTCGGGCTCTCCGGCTTCTTCCTCCTGCACCGCGACATGCTTGAGCTGGCGCGCGAGGTCGCGCTCGAGGTGCGAGGTCCGGACACCGCCCGCGCGCTGCTGCCGCCCGGCCGCGGCCGCGGCTCCTCCGTCTCCTCGATCGTCTGCTACCTGACCGGCCTCTCGCACGTCGACCCGATCGCGAACGACCTCTTCATCGGCCGCTTCCTCAACGACGAGTTGACCGCTCTGCCGGACATCGACCTCGACTTCCCGCGCGACGTGCGCGCCGCCCTGATCCCGCGCATCCACGAGCGCTACGGCAAGGACCGCTCCGCACTCGTCGCCGCCTTTCCCACGTACCGCGCACGCGGCGCGATCCGCGAGCTGGGCAAGGCGCTCGGCCTCCCGCCGGGGGAGATCGAGCGCGTCGCGCGTGGCAGCGAGGGCTGGTCGGCGCGCGACGTCGCGCAGGACGTCGCCACGGCGCTCGGGCCGGAGCGCCTCGCGCAGGGCCGCTGGGCCTGGCTCGCGCGCCTCGCCGAACAGGCGCACGGCCTGCCGCGCCACCTCTCCCAGCACCCCGGCGGGATGGTCGTGGCGACGCGCCCGCTGATCGACTGCTGCCCGATCGTCCCGGCCGCGATGGAGGGCCGCCAGATGGTCCAGTGGGACAAGGACTCGTGCGCCGACGCGGGCTTCCTGAAGATCGACCTGCTCGGGCTCGGGATGCTGAGCGCGGTCGAGCGGGCGGTCGAGGACATCGCGCGCCATCGCCACGAGCGGATCGACCTCTCCCGCATCCCCTACGACGACGAGCCCACCTTCAGAGCGATCCAGAACGCCGAGACGACCGGCGTCTTCCAGATCGAGAGCCGCGCGCAGATGGCCTCGCTGCTGCGCACGCGCCCGAGAACGCTGCAGGACATCACGATCCAGGTCGCGATCGTGCGGCCGGGGCCGATCCAGGGCGGCGCCGTCAACCCCTACATCGAACGGCTCCAGCGGCTGCGCGCGGACCCCGACTTCGAGGTCCCGCACGAGCACCCGTCGCTGGTCGAGCCGCTGCGCGAGACGCTCGGCACGATCATCTTCCAGGACCAGGTGATCGAGGTCGCGATGGCGTTCGCCGGCTTCTCCGCCGGGCAGGCGGAGGGGCTGCGCCGCGCGATGAGCCGCAAGCGCTCGGAGGCGGCGATCGAGGCGCATCACCGCGCGTTCGTCGAGGGGGCGATCGCGACCCACCGCGTCGACGCCGAGCTGGCCGAGCGGATCTTCGAGAAGGTGCGCGGCTTCTCCGGCTTCGGCTTTCCGAAGGCGCACGGCGCCGCCTTCGGCCTGCTCGCCTACCAGTCGACGTGGCTGCGTGTCCACTACGCCCCCGAGCTCCTGTGCGCGCTGCTGAACGAGCAGCCGATGGGCTTCTACCCGCCCGACGCGCTCGTGCACGAGGCGCAGCGGCGCGGGCTGACGATCCTGCCGCCGGACGTGAACGCGAGCGGCGTGGAGTGCTCGGTGGAGCAGGTCTGGCCCGAGCGCGATGCCGGCACCGTCCGCATCGGCCTCGGCTACGTGCGCGGCGTGCAGGGCGCCGACGCCGAGGCGCTTGTGGCCGCGCGCGAGGCCGGCGGGCCGTTCCGCGACCTCGGCGACCTCGCCGCGCGCGCCGGCGCCGGCCGGCCGGCGCTCGAGCTGCTCGCGTGGTCGGGCGCCTGCGACGAGCTCGCCGCCGGCGACCGGCGCGTCGCGCTGTGGCGCCTGGGGGTCGCGACGCCGGGCCGCCGCCTCGGCAACGGGCAGGGCACGCAGCTCGCGCTCGGGCTGGATCTTCCCGAGGCGCCCGCGCTGCAGCGGCTCGGCGCCTGGGGCGAGTTGCTCGCCGACTACGACGCGACCGGCCTGACCGCCCGCTCGCACCCGCTCGCGCAGTTGCGCGCCGGCCTGCCGCGCGCCGTCGCAGCGAGCCGGGACCTGCCGGCGATCGCTCACGGCGCGCGCGTGCAGGTGGCGGGGCTGGTCGTCGCGCGCCAGCGCCCCGGCACCGCCAGCGGCGTCGTCTTCATGTTGCTGGAGGACGAGCACGGGACGGTCAACCTCGTCGTGCCGGCGAAGCTCTACGAGCGCAGTCGCCTGACGGTCCGCACCGAGCCGCTCGTGCTCGCCGCCGGCCGGTTGGAGCGCCATCCGGCTGCCGGCGGCGGGATCAACGTGCTGGTCGAGCGGATCGAGCCGCTCGCCGTGCCCGACGAGTCGCTCGCCGAGGTGCAGGAGCTGTCGCCGGTCGACGACTTCCGCTCCGTCGCGCCGGCCGTCATGAGCTTCGCGCAGGGCCGGCGGCGGTGAGCGGCGCGCGCCGTCCTGCCTCATGGTCGCCCTGCGACCTCAGGGCAGGACAGCGCCGCGGCGGCACTCGCGCCGGTTCGCCCTTCCATTCCGTGGTCCGGTCGAGGTAGGGTCCGCAGCGGCCATGCTCGCCACCGCCGCATTTCTCGCGTTCTGGGTCGTCGTCGGACTCGCGCTCTTCTTCATCGCGGTCCGCGGCGGGCCGCGCGGCGCGCGCGCGACGCTGCAGTCGCAGAGCCGTGCGGGTCGCCGCGCGGCGACCGTGCTCTTCAGCGCCTTCTACGTCGCTGTCGGCGTGGCCGTCCCCATCCTGATCCTGGTCGGCAACGGCGATAGCGCCGATGCGCGTGTCGGTGGCACGACGATCGAGCTGACGAAGCAGGAGGAGGAGGGCCGCGCGATCTTCGGCGTCTCCTGCGCGAGTTGTCACACGCTCGCCGCCGCGGACGGCGACGGCAAGGTCGGTCCCAATCTCGACCAGATGCGGCCACCCGAGCAACTGGTGCTCGACGCCGTCGAGAGAGGGCGCCAGCGCGGGTCCGGCACGATGCCAGCCGGCATCGTGCAGGGCAATGACGCGGAGGACGTCTCCGCGTTCGTGGCCGCCGTCGCCGGCAAGTAATCGCACGCTGCGGGAAGATCCCGCAGCGACGCTCGCGGTTCCGCCGCAGGGCTCCATAACATCGGCGCGAAGGCAGGCGAACTCATGCGTACTGCTACGATCGCCCCGCAAACGACCGCTGAATTCCCACTCGCCGCCGGGTGGGAAGCGGGGGACCCAGGATGCACGGGGCGAATCGTGCAGGTCGCACGTAGCGCCGCTCTTTCGGCGCGAGCCCGTCAGCTAACCCCGTAAGCCGACGAAAGAGGATCGAACGATGCCACCTGCAGAGGCGCCCTCGTTGCCGCGTACGGGCACTCCCCATGCCGAGCGCCAGCCCAGCGCCCGCCGCACCGTCGTGATCCGCGGTCAGGTCGCGCCGCCCCCGCGTCCGGCCGCCCTCGCGGGACCCGCGCGCCGCCGTCCGCCCCGCCGCGCAAGCGAGCGCATCGCCGGCGCCCGTCCCGACCGCGCCGCGTTGTGGGCCGTGCTGATGGGGGTCTTCCTGATCCTCGTCGCGGTCATGACGGGCACCTGACGACCCGGCATCCCGTCAGGCATCGTCCCCGCCGGTTCGCGTACGAAGTACGCCACACCGGCTGCGTCCTCCCCTGGCGGGCGCCGGCATCCCGCCAGGCACCCGTCATGACTGTCTCCGGCGCGTCTGCGCGCCTTTGCGCGCAACCGCGCGCCTGAGCCCACGTTTAGGTCTCTGCGTATAACGAGATGGACACCCGCGCACGGCCGCCGTGGCCGCGCGCATCGCGTCCTCCTCCAGACTGCGGTGACGCCATGAGCATCAGAGTTCCCATGAGCCGGTTCCACATCCACGACGACCTGACGGCGCCGGAGGGCTCCGGCCCGGTGCTGCGCGGCGCCACCTCGGCCGGCGGGCAGCTGCCGAACTTCCTCGGTGTGCTCGCGGGCTCGCCGGCCGCGCTGCGCGCCTACGCGCGCTTCCGCTCGGAGCTGCGCCACGGGCGGCTGTCGCCGCCCACGCTCGAGCGGATCGCGCTCGCGGTCGCCGAGCACGACGGCTCGGAGCCCGGCGTCGCGATGCACACGCGCGCGGCGCGCGCCGTCGGCCTGCGCGTCGACGAGATCGCGCTTGCGCGCCAATGTACGTCGAAGGACGAGCGCGAGGCGGCGCTGCTGCGCTGGGTCGAGGCGCTGCTGGCCGGCGGCAAGCCGAGAATGCACCTCCAGGAGGAGGCGCGCGAGGCCGGCTGGGACGACGAGCAGTTGCTCGAAGCGATGGCGGCCGTCGCGCTCGAGCGCTTCACGGCGATGGTCAACGTCGCCGGGGACGTGCCGGTCGACGGCTCCGTCGAGCAGTCGCGCACGCTGCGCGCCGCCTGAGCGGCGCACGCCCGTCGTCACGGCTAGGTAGGGATTGGCGTAACCCCCGCGGCGTCCGGCGGCGCCGGACACATCGCGGATGCTGCGTCCTGAACCATCGCCTTCGGCGGCGGTGCCCCGCAATAGCGCTGCTATTGCCGCCTCCCTGCGTCCTTGCCCCGCTTGGTCCGGCATCCGCCGGCCGCTCACGCGGGTTACGCCAATCCCTACTAGGCTCCGGGGCCCGTCGCCACCACGACCACGCCCAGGAGCCCGCAATGGCTGACGCCCCGCTGACCGCCGACGACGTCAGAGCGCTCGTATCCGAGCGCGACATCCGCTTCATCCGGCTGTGGTTCACCGACGTCCTGGGCCAGCTGAAGTCGTTCTCGATCAACAGCAGCGAGCTCGACGACGCATTCGAGGGCGGGATGGGCTTCGACGGCTCCTCGATCACCGGCTTCAACGCGATCGAGGAGTCGGACATGATCGCCCTGCCCGACGCGAGCACGTTCGCGGTGCTGCCTTGGCGGCCGACCGACGACGGCGTCGCGCGCATGTTCTGCGACGTGCAGACCCCCGAGCGCACGCCCTACGAGGGCGACCCGCGCCACGTCCTGCGGCGCGCGCTGGAGCGGGCGAGCGCGATGGGCTTCGACGACTTCATGGTCGGGCCGGAGCTCGAGTACTTCTACTTCAGAGACCCGAGAACGCCGGAGCCGCTGGACCAGGGCGGCTACTTCGACCTCACGACGCTCGACGCCGGCTCGGACCTGCGGCGCGAGACGGTGCTCGCGCTCGAGCAGCTCGGCATCCACGTCGAGTACAGCCACCACGAGGTCGGCCCCTCGCAGCACGAGATCGACATGCGCTACGCGCCGGCGCAGAAGATGGCCGACGACTGCATGACGTATCGCCTCACCGTCAAGGAGTGCGCGATGAAGTACGGCCTGCACGCGACGTTCATGCCGAAGCCGCTGTTCGGGGAGAACGGCTCGGGGATGCACACCCACCAGTCGCTCTTCCGCGACGGCAGAAACGCCTTCTACGACGCCGACGACCAGTACTTCCTGTCCGACATCGGCAAGGCCTTCATCGCCGGCCAGTTGCGGCATGCGCGCGAGATCAGCTCGGTCTTCGCACAGTGGGTGAACTCGTACAAGCGGCTCGTGCCCGGCTACGAGGCGCCGACGTACGTCGCCTGGTCGCGCCGCAACCGCTCTGCCCTCGTGCGGGTGCCGCTCTACCACCCCGGCAAGGAGCAGGCGACGCGCATGGAGCTGCGCTGCCCCGACCCGGCCTGCAACCCGTACCTGACGTTCGCAGTGCTGCTGCAGGCGGGGCTCGAGGGCGTCGAGCACGGCTACGAGCTGCCCGAGCCGATGGAGAAGAACCTCTACCACCTCGCGCCCGACGAGCGCCGGCGCCTCGGCATCGAGCAGCTCCCGGCAACGCTCGGCGAGGCGATCGAGCTGACGGCCGAGTCCGAGCTGGTGTTGCGCACGCTCGGAGAGCACATGTTCAACCGCTTCGTCGAGATCAAGCGCCAGGAGTGGGAGGACTACCGCGTGCAGGTCACGCAGTGGGAGCTCGACCGCTATTTGCCGATCCTCTGACCGGCCGGTCGGCGGCGCGCCCACGCGGGACGCGCCGCCGGAGGGGCTAGCGGCCCGTCGGCGCGGCGAAGCGCACGATCGTGCCACCACCCGTGCACTGCATGTTCTGCGGGATCCGCGGCACGAGCTTGCAGGCGTATCTGACGTCGTTGACCGAGAACGCTCTGACGCTCTCGCCCGCTCTGAAGCGCAGCAGGAAGGTGTCGGCCACGTCCGCCGCCTGCGGGCAGCCGAAGGCGCCTCTCGCCTGCGTCGCGCCGACGCGCGCGATCGTCAGATAGCCGACGCCGGTGTGGATGCCGCCGCAGTTGAGCGACGTCTGCTCGACCGCGAACTCCAGCCGCAGCTTTGCGCCTCTCGGGATCGACTGCACGGCGTTGAGCGTCGTCGTGTAGACAGAGCCGCCGAGGCTGTATCTGCCTCTCGACAGCGAGTAGGCGCCGGCCACCCAGTGCGGCGTGACGACGTGCGCCACGAGCTTGAGGTTCGTGCCGGGCAGCTCCACGGTCAGTCTCTTGTTGCTCGCGCCGCCGGCGAGGCTGAACGTGGCGAGGCAGGTGCTGTCCCCGCCTCTGCACACGGCGGTCGCGGAGCCGGCGGCGGACGCTGCGGCGGGAAGGGCGAGCAGGGCGGCGACGGCCGCTGCGAGCAGCGCGCCGAGGGCGCGTCTGCGATGTGTGGTTGATCTCATGCACGGGGCTTTCGCCCCGCCGGCCGGCGAGTCCTGCCCTGCGAGAGAGGGTCCCGCCCGCCCGTCAGTCCCGCGCCAACGCGCTGCGCGCTGCGTCGAGCAGGTGCTCGACGCGGGTGAGCTTGATGCGCGGGCGGCCGTGGGGCTCGCCGGCGCTTCTCTCGGCGGCGTCGATCGCCTGCCAATGGGCGTAGGTGATGTGGTCGGGGACGCGCTCGGCGAGCAGCGTCTCGATCGCGTCCGGGTCGGTGACCGGCGGCTGGGGCAGCTTGCCGGCGGCGACGTCCTCCAGCAGCGCGTCGACGGTCTCCTGGCTGTCCTTCTTGTTCGTGCCGATGATCCCGCTGGGGCCGCGCTTGATCCAACCGGAGACGTACTCGCCCGGCTGCTGGGTGCCTCCGGGAGCGTCGAGCACGCGGCCGCGGTCGTTGGGGATCGTCGCGGACCGCTCGTCGAACGGCACGCCCTCGAGCGGGATGCCGCGGTAGCCGACGGAGCGGAACACGAGCTGGGCGGGGATCAGCTCCTCGACCTCGGTGACGACCGCGCGCAGGCTGCCGTCCTCCTGCTCGACCAGCTCGGTGCGCCCGACGCGCACGCCCTCGACGCGCTCGCTGCCGACCAGCTCCAGCGGCGAGGCGAAGAAGCGCAGAACGATCCGGCGCTCGTGGCCGTGCGGCTCGCTTGCCGCGTACCCGCGCAGCACCTCGATCTTCTTCTTCGTCTGCGCGTCGGCCTCCTCGACCATCCGCCGGCTGGCGGCGTCGAGCTCGGTGTCGCCCGGGTCGACGATCACGTCGGCCGCGGCCAGCTCGGACAGCTCGATCAGCTCGGGGGTGGTGAAGGCCGCCTGCGCCGGGCCGCGGCGGCCGAGCACGACGACCTCCTCGATCGAGCTGGCGTCGAGCGCGTCCAGCGCGTGATCGGCCACGTCGGTTCTGACGAGCGTCTCGCGCGGCAGCGCGAGCATCCGCGCGACGTCGAGCGCGACGTTGCCGTTGCCGACGACGACGACGGTCGTCGCGGTCAGGTCGAACTCGTAGTCGCAGAAGTCCGGGTGGCCGTTGTACCAGGCGACGAACTCCGTCGAGGAGTGCGACCCGGCCAGTTCCTCTCCCGGGATCCCCAGCCGCCGGTCGCCGGCGGCCCCGAAGGCGTAGAGGACCGCGTGGTAGTGGTCCTTCAGCTCCTGGACCGAGATGTCGCGGCCGACCTCGACGTTGCCGAAGAAGCGAAAGCCCTCCATCCCGGCGGTCTTCTCGTAGCGCCGCGTGACCGCCTTGATCTTCGGATGGTCGGGCGCGACGCCGAAGCGGACGAGCCCCCACGGCGTGGGGAGGCGCTCGAAGAGGTCGACGGTGACGTCGACGGCCTCGGCCTTGAGCAGCTGCTCGGCGGCGTAGAAGCCGGCCGGGCCGGAGCCGACGATGGCGATGCGCAGGGGGGAGGAGGACATGGCGAAGAGGGTAGCCGCGGATCTGCCGACGCGCCGTCAGCCGAGCAGCGCGCCGAGCGCGTCCGGCTCCGTCACGGGCGCCCGGCAGGCGAAGCGCTCGCAGACGTAGGCGGCCGCGCGGCCGTCGACCGGTGCGCGGCCGGCGAGCAGCGGGACGCCGTCGGGGGCGCCGCCCGCCAGCACGACGTGTGGCCGGAACGCGGAGCGCACGACCTGCACCAGCGCGTCGGAGCCGCCCGCCGCGTCGCCGACGATCGCGACCTCGCGCACGTCCTCGGCGAGCGCGAAGTCGACCGCCTGCAGCAGGTGCGGGAACGCCTGCGGGTGGCGCGCGGCGATCGGGTGCAGCAGCGCGATCACCTCGTTCGCGCGCTGCTCGTAGCCGGCCTCGCCGGTCAGCCGCGCGAGGCGCAGCAGGCCGAGCGCCATCGCCGCGTTGCCGGATGGGATCGGCGTGTCCTCGAGGTCCTTGCGGCGCGCGACGAGCCGCTCGTGGTCGTCGGCGGTCGTGAAGAAGCCACCGCGCTCGCGGTCGCCGAAGTGGGCGATCGTCGTGTCGGCCAGCTCACGCGCGGCCGTGAACCAGCGCGGCTCGAAGGTCGCCTCGTAGAGCGCCAGCAGCGCCTCCAGCATGTACGCGTGGTCCTCCAGGTAGCCGGCGAGGTGCGCGCGGCCGTCCTTCCAGGTGCGCAGCAGGCGGCCGTCGTCCGTGCGCAGCTCGCGCAGCAGGAAGTCCGCGCATGCGCGCGCCGCGTCGAGGTAGTCCTCGCGCTCCAGCACTGCGCCGGCCTCGGCGAGCGCGGTCAGCATCAGGGCGTTCCACGAGGTGAGCCGCTTGTCGTCGAGCCCCGGCCACACGCGCAGATCGCGCACGGCGAGCAGGCGGCGCTTGATCTCCGCCAGCTCGGACGGATCCTCGTCGGCGGTTCGCACGAGGATCGAGCGACCCTCGAAGTTGCCTCCCGGCGTCACGCCGAAGTGCGCGACCGCGACCTCGAGCAGCGCCTCGTCGCCGAGCGCCTCGCGCAGCTCGTCGATCGTCCACACGTAGAACCTGCCCTCGACCCCCTCGGAGTCCGCGTCGAGCGCGGACGCAAAGCCACCTTCGGGCCCGCGCATCTCGCGCAGCGCCCAGTCGAGCGTCTCGCAGCAGACTTGGCGCAGGAGCGGCTCCCCGCTGACCTGCCAGCCGTGCAGGTAGGCGCGCGCCAGCAGTCCGTTGTCGTAGAGCATCTTCTCGAAGTGCGGCACGACCCAGGCGGCGTCGACCGCGTAGCGCGCGAAGCCGCCGCCGAGCTGGTCGTAGATGCCGCCGCGTGCCATCGCGCGAAGCGCTCGCAGCGCGACGTCGTGCCCTCCGCGGCGCAGCAGCAGCTCGATCGCCGACGCCTGCGGGAACTTCGGCGCCCCGCCGAAGCCGCCGTGAACGCCGTCCTCGTTGCCGGCGATCGCCATCGCCGCCGTGTCGAGCAAGCCGGGCTCGGGCGCGTCCGGCTCCGGCTCGATCCGCGCACTGACGCCGAGGTGGGCGACGATCCGCTCGCCCTGCTGCTCGATCTCCGCGCGCCGCTCGCGCCACGCCTCGACGAGCGCCTCCAGCAGGTCGCGCCAGCCGGGCAGGCCCTGCCGGCTCTGCGGCGGGAAGTACGTGCCGGCGTAGAACGGCACCTGGTCCGGCGTGACGAACGCGTTCAGCGGCCAGCCGCCGTGGCCGGTCATCGCCTGCACCGCGTCCATGTAGATCGCGTCGACGTCCGGGCGCTCCTCGCGGTCGACCTTCACGCACACGAAGTGCTCGTTCATGTACGCCGCCACGTCCGCGTCCTCGAACGACTCGCGCTCCATCACGTGGCACCAGTGGCAGGCGGAGTAGCCGATCGAGACGAGCAGCGGCACGTCGCGCTCGCGCGCCTCGGCAAGCGCCGTCGCGCCCCACGGCCGCCAGTCGACCGGGTTGTCCTTGTGCTGCAGGAGGTACGGCGAGGTCTCGTGCGCGAGGGCGTTGGCCATCGCTCCGGAGGCTACCCGCGAGAGCCCACGGGGGCCCGCCTGCGCCGGCCGCGTGGCCGGCTCCGGCACTCCTGGCGCGATAGCGTGTGCGCTCATGTCCCACCATCGCGAGTCCGTCACCGCCCTCGGCGCGCCCGCCGCGATCGGTCCCTACGTGCACGCCGTCCGCGCGGGCGGGCTGCTGTTCTGCTCCGGCCAGATCCCGCTGCACCCGGAGACGGGGGAGATCGTCGGCGCGACGGCCGCGCAGCAGGCGGGTCGCTGCCTCGAGAACCTGCAGGCGGTCTGCGCCGCGGCTGGTGCCAGCCTCGCCGACGCGGTCAAGATCACCGTCTACCTGCGTGACATGGCCGACTTCACGGCCGTCAACGAGGTCTACGCGTCGTTCTTCGAGACCGATCCGCCGGCGCGCGTGGCGCTCGCGGCCGCCGGCCTGCCGCGCGACGCGCTCGTCGAGCTCGACGCCGTCGTCGCGCTGCCCGACGCGTAGGCGCGCGCGGCGCTCACGAGCGCCCCGATGACGCCGCTGCGCCGGTCCGCCTCCGGGTGCCACTGGACGCCGAGCACGTAGCCGGCAGCGTCGGGCAGCTCGAGCGCCTCGGGCAGGTCGTCGATCACGGCATGACCGGTCACGACGAGGCCCTCGCCGATGCGGTCGACGCCCTGGTGGTGGTGGGACTTGGTGCCGTGGAGCAGCTCGCCGGCGGCTCTGGCGGCGAGCGACCCGGCTTCGAGCTGCACGTCGTGGTCGGCGCCATCGAATGAGCCGCGCGCCTTCAGGTGGTCGTGGTGGCCGAAGCGCTCGGGCAGGTGCTGGTGCAGCGTGCCGCCGAGCGCCACGTTCAGCAGTTGCATGCCGCGGCAGATGCCGAGGAAGGGGATTCCGCGCTCGATCGTGCGTCGCGTGAGCGCGACCTCGAACGCGTCGCGCTCGGGCACCGGGTCGACCGTTCTCGGATCCGGCACGGCCCCGTAGGAGGCGGGGTCGATGTCGGCGCCGCCGGCCAGCATCAGCCCGTCGACGAGGTCGAGCGCCTCGTCCGGGTCGGCCGTCAGCGCCGGGTCGGGCGCGAGCAGCAGGGCCATCCCGCCGGCGCGGCGGATCTCCTCCAGGTAGTTCGTCGGCAGCAGGGCGGCGTCCTGGTCCCACACGCTCCACTGCGCGCGCTCAAGCGGGGTGCAGATGCCGATGACGGGGCGACGGATCATGACCCGAGCCTAGTCGCTGAGATCGACGCGGCGCAGGTCGCGGACGGGCAGCCCGTCGAGGTCGCTGCAGGCGTGGAAGCGCGCCAACTCGCGGACGCCGAGTCGCGCGAAGCCGCGCAGCACGAGGTCGAGGTACTCGCGGCTGACGACGGCGCAGCCGGCGGCCGTGCCGGCCGCCAGGCGCGCGCGGCCGGCCGCCGAGCCGACGTAGGCCCACACGCGGCCGGGTGGGTCGGCGACGTGGGCGGTGACGTCGCGGCGGTCGTAGTTGCGCTCGCGCGCGTCGAGTGCGGCAAGCTGCGCCGCTGTGACCGGCCGGCAGACGCCGTTCACGGCGTCGTCGTCCGGGCTGGCGAGCAGGTCGAGGAACGCGACGTGGACGGCGGGGTGGGAGCCGTCCGTGTCCACGTAGCGCTTGTAGCCGGGAATCGCCTCGCGATTGTCCATCGCGACGCCCCAGCGGCGGCGATGGCCGTGGAGCGAGAAGACGCGCTCGCCGGGGATCGCGACTGCCGCGAGCGAGCCGTAGCCGAAGACGAGCTCCATGGGTGCGGAGCCTAGGTGGCGAATCGTGACGCCTGCGTCACCTTCCCTGGTAGCGTCTGCGCAGATGGAGGAGAACGCCCGTCAGTTCGACTTCGACTGGCTCGTGATCGGGTCCGGCTTCGGCGGCAGCGTGTCCGCCCTGCGGCTCGCCGAGAAGGGCTATCGCGTCGCCGTGCTCGAGTGCGGCAGACGCTTCCGCGACGAGGACTTCGCGAGATCGACCTGGAGCCTGCGCAGATACTTCTGGGCCCCGCGCGCCGGCATGCGGGGCATCATGCGCCTCTCGACCTTCAAGGACATCGCGGTCGTCTCCGGCTGCGGCGTCGGCGGCGGCAGCCTTGGCTACGCGAACACGCTCTACGTGCCGCCGTCGCCGTTCTTCGAGGACCCGCAATGGCGCGAGCTCGGCGACTGGGAGCGCGACCTCGCCCCGCACTACGCGGAGGCGCAGCGGATGCTCGGCGTCGTCGTGCACGACAACGACGACCCGGCGGACCAGCTGCTGCGGGAGCTGGGCGAGCACCTCGGCGTCGGCGACACGTACAGAAAGACGCCGATCGGCGTGTATCTGGAAAATCCCGGCAGAACGGTTCCGGACCCCTTCTTCGGGGGCGAGGGCCCCGACCGCACCGGCTGCATGCAATGCGGCCGCTGCATGGTCGGCTGCCCGCACGGCGCGAAGAACACGCTCGTGAAGAACTACCTGTGGCTGGCGGAGAGACGCGGCGTCACGATCACGCCGGACCGCACCGTCGTCGACATCCAGCCACTCGGCGACGCCGAGGACGGCTCCGACGGCTACGCGATCACGAGCGTCGCGTCCGGCATGCGCCGCGACCGCGACCGGCGCACGCTCACCGCCCGCGGGGTCGTCGTGGCGGCCGGCGCGCTCGGCACCAACAGACTGCTGCAGCGCTGCCGCCTGAACGGCTCGCTGCCGCGCGTCTCGCACCGCCTGGGCGAGCTGGTGCGCACCAACAGCGAGTCGATCCTCGCCGTCACGGTGCCGGAGGACTTCCCGGAGGACCTGACGCGGCGCGTCGCGATCACGTCGTCGATCTACCCGGACCCGCATACGCACATCGAGACGGTCACCTACGGGCATGCCGGCGACTCGATGTCGACGCTCTACACGCTGCTCGTCGGCGACGGCTCGCGCGTGACGCGTCCCTTCAAGCTGCTCGCCCAGATCCTCCGCCACCCGGGCAGATTCGCGAAGGTCCTGTATCCGCGCGGCTGGTCGCGGCGCACGATCATCGTGCTCGTGATGCAGACGCTCGACAACGCGATCGCGCTGCGCCCCAAGCTCACCCGCTCCGGCGACGTGCGGCTGCAGACCGAGCAGGACCCGTCGAGACCGAACCCGACGTTCATCCCGGTCGCGAACGAGGCGGCCGAGTGGCTCGCGAGACGGACCGGCGGGATCGCGCAGAGCTCGGTCATGGAGGCGACGATGAACATCCCGTCGACCGCCCACATCCTTGGGGGCGCCGTGATCGGCGCCGACCCCGATCACGGCGTCGTCGACGCTCGCCAGCAGGTCTTCGGCTACGAGAACCTGCTCGTCTGCGACGGCGCGGCCGTGCCGGCGAACGTCGGCGTCAACCCGAGCCTCACGATCACCGCGCTCGCCGAGCATGCGATGAGCAGGGTCCCGCCGGCCGGGACGGCCGCCGCGCCCGCTGAGCCGGCGGCCGCCGAGGTCGCCTGAGAGGCGTCCGCGGCGGCCGCGCGGCCGTCAGCGGTGCAGCAGCAGCCGCACGCGGACGGTGACCGCCGTACCGTCCGCAGGCCGATGCCGGCACCGTCACGGCGATTCGCGCAGCGCGCTTCGTGCGCAGATGGCGCTTCGCTCTCGCCGTGATCGGCAGGCGCACCTGACGGGCGCCTGCACGTTGGAGGCGCAGCTTGCGGACCGCGATCCGCGTGTTGCGGTGATGCGCAGCTGGGGAGCATCGCGCCGACCTTAGCGGCGGATCCCAGTCGCCCCCGAGTCGGTCTTGCGATCAGTCTGAGTCGAATTGCTGATCGCCCGCCGCGGGCGCTGGCGCTATCCCAGTTCGCGCAGCAGCGCCCGGCGGACCTTGCCGGAGGCGGTCTTCGGCAACTCCCCGGCGAAGTCGACACGGCGCGGATACTTGTAGGGCGCGGTCGTCGCCTTGACGTGGTCCTGCAGCTCGCGCGCGAGCGCGTCGCCGGGCGCGTGGCCGTCGCGCAGGATGACGACCGCGCGCACGATCGCGCCGCGCTCCTCGTCGGGCGCCGCGACGACGGCTGCCTCGGCGACGGCCGGGTGCGCGACGAGCGCGGACTCGACCTCGAACGGGCCGATGCGGTAGCCGGCGGAGATGATGACGTCGTCGGCGCGGCCCTCGAAGTAGAGGAAGCCGTCGTCGTCCTGACGCACCCGGTCGCCGGTGCGCCAGCGATCGCCGGCCTCGTGCGGCGGGTCGCCGAGGTAGCCGAGGAAGAACGTGGGGATGGTCGCCGGGTTCGCGACCAGCTCGCCGTCCTCGACGCGCAGGTCGACGCCGGGCAGCGGACGGCCCATCGAGCCCGGACGGATCGCCTCGCCGAGCGGCGCGCCGGTCAGCTGGCCGGTCTCCGTCTGCCCGTAGCCGTCGCGGATCAACAGCCCGGTCGCCTCGTGGAAGGCGCGCAGCACCTCCGGGTTGAGCGCCTCGCCGGCGGCGACGAGCCCGCGCAGGCCGGGGACCGGGCGCGGCTCGGCGCGCTTGGCGATCACGCGGTACTCCGTCGGCGCCATGCAGAGCACGTTGACCTGCTCCCGCTCCAGCAGCTCGAGCCGCTCCTGCGGGTCGAAGCGTGCGTCGTGCAGCAGAGCGGCCGCGCCGCGGATCCAGGGCGCGATGAAGACGTTGCGGGCAGACTTTGACCAGCCGGACGCGGCCGTGCACCAGACGAGGTCGCCCGCCCGCGCGTCGAGCCAATGCTGCGCCTGAACGTGCTGGCCGCTCAGATAGCGCTGCGCGTGCAGCACGCCCTTCGGCTCGCCGGCCGTGCCGCTCGTGAACGTGATCAGGCACGGGTCGAGCGGGTCGAGCTCGACTGCGGGCGCCGGATCCGGCGCGTAGAGCGACTCGTCGGGGATCGTGAGGACGACCGGCGGGGCGGCGCCCGCCGGCGCATCGGCCGTGGCGGGCAGCGCGAGCGCTGCGCCGAGCTCCCCGGCGTTGCGCTCGTCCGCCAGCACGAGCGCCGGCCGCGCCGCGTCGAG
>Ga0193706_1000755_pt1 | contig 16648 bp, 15 predicted proteins | sample U3c1metaG_FD_160130 | JGI IMG/M metagenome (GOLD analysis project Ga0193706, IMG submission 160130) | Soil microbial communities from a riparian zone of the East river system, Colorado, United States - U3c1 | ecosystem: Environmental > Terrestrial > Soil > Riparian zone | place: USA: East River... | reverse complement strand
CGGAAGGGAGCGAAGCAAAGCTGCGCGCGCGAGCTTCGTCGCAGCGGCGCACGATCGAATCGATGGCCGGCTGGGCCTGGGCCAGGAAGGGCGTCGGCGCGACGCCGATCCAGAAGATGAAGACCACGATCGGCAGCATCAGGCCGATCTCGCGCAGATTGAGGTCGGCGAGCTCGCGGTTCGCGCGCTTGGTGATCGGCCCAAACAGCACTTTGCGCGTCGCCATCAGGAGATAGATCGAGCCGAAGATCACCCCGAGCACGCCGACCACCGCCAGCCAGCGGTTGGCGTCGAAGGCGCCCTTCAGGATCAGGTACTCGCCGATGAATCCGTTGAGGCCGGGCAAGGCCGCGGACGAGAGCACGGCGATCACCAGGAACACCGCGAACATCGGCATCGACTGCGCGATGCCGCCGAACTCGTCGAGGGCGCGCGTGTGGCGGCGCTCGTAGATCATCCCGACCAGGAGGAAGAGCATGCCGGTCGACATGCCGTGGCTGACCATCTGCAGCACGCCGCCGGAGAGTCCCGCGCTGGTCAGCGCGAACATTCCCAGGATCACGTAGCCCAGGTGGCTGACCGACGAGCAGGCGACCAGGCGCTTCAGGTCGTTCTGCGCCATCGAGAGCAGCGCTCCGTACACGATCCCGACCGCGCCGAGGACCATGAACAGCGGCGCCCACTCGACCGCCGCGGCGGGGAACATCGCGATGCAGAAGCGCAACAGACCATAGGTGCCCATTTTCAAGAGCACTCCGGCCAGCACCACTGAGCCCGCGGTCGGCGCTTCGGTGTGCGCATCGGCGAGCCACGTATGGAAGGGGATCACCGGCACTTTGATCGCGAAGGCCAGGGCGAAACCGGCGAAGAGCCAGCTCTGCGTCGTGCCCGGCAAGGCCGCGGCGGCGCTGGTCAGCTGCGGAATGTCCGAGGTGTTGAACTGGTAGAGCATCGCGATCACCGCGACCAGCATCACCAGCGAGCCCGCCAGCGTGTACAGGAAGAACTTGATCGTCGCGTAGATGCGCCGCTCGCCGCCCCAGATCCCCACCATGAAATACAGCGGGATCAGCGAGACTTCCCAGAAGAAGTAGAACAGCACGAGATCGAGCGAGAGGAACACGCCGAGCATGCCGGTCTCCATGACCAGCATCCAGACCATGAACTCCTTGACGCGCTTCTCGATGTGTCCCCAGGTCGAGAGGATCACGATCGGCATCAACAGCGAGGTCAGCGCGACCATCAGGAGCGAGATGCCGTCGACGCCGAGCTTGTAGTGGACCGCCGGCCCGTCGCGCAGCTGGAACCACGGGATCGAGATCACGTTCTGCGCGCCGAGGGCCGAGGCGTCGAAGTCGCGATAGACCATCACCCCCATGACCGCGACCGCGAGGGTCACGGCCAGGGCGATCATGCGCTGGAGCTGCGCCGCCGCGCTGGGCGTCAAGAGCACCGCCGCGGCGCCGACCAGCGGCAGGAACGTCAGCCAGGTGAGGTTGGTCATCGCTGGCTCAGCTCCACATCCACAGGAAAGTGATCAGGGCCGCGCCGCTGCCGATCCAGATCGCATAGGTCTTGATCCGGCCGTCGGTCAAGGCGCGCAGGCTGCCGCCGGTCGCGCGCGCCAGTGCCGCCGAGCCGTTGACCGCGCCGTCGATGCCGAACTGGTCGATCACGACGTAGGTGACGAAGGCCAGGAGCTTGAAGGGCTGGACGATCTTCTGCGTGTACGCGTCGTCGATGCGCCAGGCCTGGCCGAGGAAACCGAACAGGCCCGGACGCTTGCGCTCGAGCTCGTCGTCGCGCTGCGTGCCGGACTTGTAGGCGCGGAAACCGAGGTGCGCGAAGACCAGGGCCACGGCAGCGCCGAGGCCGAGCAGGGCCCATTCCATTGTGTGCGAAGGCTCATGCAATTCACCGCCGTGGTGGCGGGCGAGCAGCTCGCTTCCCGCGGCAGTCACCGGCTCGAGCCAGGCGCCGAGCGCGTGGGTGATGCCGAACACCACGGGCAAGCCGAGCAGGCCGCCGAACACCGAGAGAACGGCGAGGATCGCGAGCGGCAGAGTCATGACAGCCGGCGACTCGTGCGGGTGCACGTGCTTCGCGTCGTAGCGCGGCTCGCCGAAGAAGGTCAGCGCGACCATGCGCCAGGTATAGAAGGCCGTGATCGCGGCGGTGAGCAGGCCGAAGCCCCACAAGGCGTAATAGACGCCGCCGTGCTCGAAGGTGTGGGCCAGGATCTCGTCCTTCGAGAAGTAGCCGCTCATCAGCGGCAATCCCGACAGGGCCGCCGCTCCACAGAGGAACGTCAGGAAGGTGCGCGGCATCGCGGCCTTCAAGCCGCCCATCTTGCGCATGTCCTGCTCGTCGTGCATTCCGTGGATCACCGAGCCCGCGCCGAGGAACAGCAAGCCTTTGAAAAAGGCGTGGGTGACCAGGTGGAAGATCGCCGCGGCGAAAGCTCCCGAGCCCAGGGCCAGGAACATGTAGCCCAGCTGCGAGACGGTCGAGTAGGCGAGGACCTTCTTGATGTCGGTCTGCACCAGGGCCGTCGTCGCGCCGATGAAAGCCGTCAAGGCGCCGATGATCGCGATCACGAGCAGCACGTTGGGGCTCGCGGCGAACAGCGGATTGAGCCGCACGACGAGGTAGATGCCCGCGGTGACCATGGTCGCCGCGTGGATCAGCGCGGACACCGGCGTCGGACCCGCCATCGCGTCCGGCAGCCAGGTGAACAGGGGGAACTGCGCCGACTTGCCGCAGCAGCCGCCGAAGAGCAGCAGCGCCGCGAGGATCAGCTCCTTGGTGTGCTGGCCCGATTCGAGCATCGCGCCGACCGAGCCCGCGACGTCGGAGAGGTCGAGCGTGCCGAACAGATGGACCAGCAGGAACGAGCCGATCAGGAAGCTCGCATCGCCGATGCGGTTCATCACGAAGGCCTTCTGCGCCGCTTCCGCGGGCCAGCCCTTCGCGTACCAGAAGCCGATCAACAGGTAGGAGCACAGGCCGACGCCTTCCCAGCCGATGAACAGGCCGAGCAGGCTCGAGCTCATGACCAGCATGAGCATCGCGAACACGAACAGATTCAAGAACGCGAAGAACTTCGCGTAGCCCGGATCGCCCTTCATGTAGCCGAGCGAGTAGACGTGGATCAGGAAGCCCACGCCGGTGATCACCAGGCACATGACGCTCGAGAGGTGGTCGAACACCATCGAGATGTCGACGCTGAAGCCGGTGACCTCGATCCAGTGCCAGGGCCGGCTCTCGATCACGGAGGCTGCTTCGCCCAGCGCGCGCAGGTCGAAGAAGCTCTTGACCGAGAGGGCGAAGGCCGCGGCCATCGCCGCGCAGGCGATCAGCGCCGCGAGATTCGCGGAGGCCTTGGGCGCAGCGGCTCCGTGGCCGCCGTGCCCGCCATGATCGTCGTGCGCAACTTCCGCCGCGCCATGGGCCGGCGCTGCGTGGCCCGCGGCCGCGCCGTGGTCCGCATGTCCATGGCCCGCAGACGCAGTCTTGCGCTCCAGGCTGAACAGATAGATCAATCCGCTGATCGCGCTTCCGGCAAGCGGCAGGGCCGGGATCAACCACAGGAGGTCGTTCATCGCTTTAGCCCTCCATTTCCTGCACGGAGTCGGCCTCGGTGGTCTGGCGCAGGCGGAACAGGGCGATGATCAGGGCCAGACCGACGGCGGCTTCGGCCGCGGCCACGGCGATGACGAAGATGGCGAAGACGGGTCCGACCAGATTGGGATGGTCGGGCGTCGAGTGCTGGCGGCTGGCGGCCAGGAAAGTCAGATTCGCGGCGTTGAGCATCAATTCGATGCACATCAGGACCACGATCACGTTGCGCCGGATCAGGAAGCCCAGCACGCCGATCGCGAAGAGCAGCGCGGCGAGGACCATCAGATGCTCGCTGGGGACGTTCATCGCTGCTCCTTCTCGCGTCCGCCGCGCTGGCGCTTGGCGAGCAGCACCACCGCGACCATCGTCGCGAGCAGCAGCATCGACATCGCTTCGAACGGCAGGCTGTAGCGGCCGAACAGCTCGGCGGAGAGCGGCACGAAGCCGTCGATGCCATCCGGTGTCGGGACCACGGGGTTCTGGCGCAGGGCCTTGGCCGAGGTGCTGATCAAGAGCGCCGCGCCGATCGCCACGGCGACCGCGGCGCCGATCTTCGCGCCGGTGCCGCGCAGGAGTCCCGGGCTCGCTTCCGAGCGCGCGTCGATCGCCGAGAGGTTGAGCAGCATGATCACGAACAGGAACAAGACCAGGATCGCGCCCGCGTAGACCAGGATCTGGGCCGCGAACATGAACTGGAAACCTGAGAGCAGGTAGACGCCCGACAGGCAGAAGAACGTGCCCAGGAGATTGAGCACGCTCATCATCGGACTCTTCACCAGGACCACGCCCAGCGCGAAGAGTACGGCCAGTGCGCTCAGCGCGTAGAAGAGGACTTCCGCCATCGGTTGTTGAGTCGGTAGACGTAGTCGATGCGCTTTTGCAGCGCGGCCTTGGGACGCTTGAGCTTGTGGATGTCGTAGACCAGCGCGGCGCGCGTGTAGTCGGCGAGCTCCAGCTCGTCGGACATGTAGATCGCGTCCTTCGGGCAGGCCTCTTCGCAAAAGCCGCACAGGATGCAGCGCAGCATGTCGATGTCGAAGCGCACCGGCTCGCGCTCGATCGTGCGGTCGGTCTCGCCGCCGTCGATCGTGATCGCGTAGGCCGGGCAGGCGATCTCGCACATGCCGCAGGACACGCAGGCGATGTTGCCGTCCTCCTTGACCACCAGGCGCGGCTGGCCGCGCGTGACCTCGGTCTTCGGCAGCGGCTCCTCGGGATACTGGCGCGTGATCTTCTTCTCGAAGATCTTGCGGAACGTGATCGAGAGCCCGCGCGCGATGGCGGGCAGGTAGAGCTTCTCGGCGAACGAGAGCTGCTTGCGCTGGACGATCACCATAGGTCGACTCCCCAGGACACGGCCGCGCCGGTCAGGAACAGATTGGCGAGGGCCAGGGGCAGGAAGACTTTCCAGCCCAGGTGCATCAGCTGGTCGAAGCGGAAGCGCGGCAGGGTCCAGCGCACCCACAGGTACAGGAACAGGAAGGCCGCGGACTTCAAAAGGAAAGCGGCGATGCCGACGAACCAGGGCGCGTCCTCCCAGAACGGCACGGAGTAGCCGCCGAAGAACAGGGTCGTCGACAAGCAGGCCATCACGATCATCGCGCAGTATTCGCCGAGGAAGAACAGGGCGAAGCGCATCGACGAGTACTCGGTGTGGAAGCCGCCGACCAGCTCGGGCTCGCACTCGGCGAAGTCGAAGGGATGTCGGTTGGTCTCAGCGAAAGCCGCGACCACGAAGAGCAGGAATGCCAGCGGCTGGCTGAACACGTTCCACTCGCCGATCGTCTTCTGGGTCTCGACGACGGCGCGCAGATTCAGCGAGCCGGAGACCGCGACCACGGCCAGGATCACCAGGATCAAGGTCAGCTCGTAGCTGATCATCTGCGCCGACGCGCGCAGACCGCCGAGCAGCGAGAACTTCGAGTTCGAAGCCCAGCCGCCGAGGATCACGCCGTAGATCGACAAGCCGCCGATCGCCAGGAGGAACATCAATCCGATGTTGAGGTCGGTGATCGAGAAGTTCGGGTAGTTCCCCATGAACTCGAAGGGGATCGCGGGCCCGAAAGGGATCACGCCGATCACGAGCATCGCCGGGATCGCCGCGATCAAGGGCGCGCAGCGGAACAGCCACTTGTTGGCGCCGTCCGGCATCATCTCCTCTTTGAAGATGAACTTGATCAGGTCGGCGATCGGCTGCAGCAGACCCCAAGGCCCGACGCGGTTGGGCCCGATGCGGTACTGCATCCAGGCCGAGACCTTGCGCTCGGCGAGGGTCATGCCGGCGGCCGTGCCGAGCAAGCCGCCGTAGATCAGGTTGCACTTGAGGAAGACAACCAGGAAATCGCGCAGCATCGGATTCATCGGCTGCTGGCTCCGCTGGTGGCGAGCAGCGAGGTCAACGAGGCGAGCGTGCGCGTCAGCGGCTCGATACCCAGCGGCACGGGGCGCGCCATGCTGAGCTTGCCGACGTGGCCGTCGACGTTGACCCAGTGACCGATCTTCTCGACCTGCTCGGGAATCCCGACGCAGACCATCGCGGCGGCGCCTTCGAGGGCGTGGGTGTCGAAGGTGACGATGCGCGTCGCGGTCATCGTGGCGAGCATCGCGCGATCGCACAGCTCGATCACGCGCTCGCCGGCGAGCACGGAGACGCTGGCTCCCGCGATCCGCGCACGGGCGTCGGCGACCGACACGGCTTCGAAGCCGAGCTCCGCCAGGCCGCGGCGGTTCGGGCAGGGATCGCCGGTGTTCAACAAGGAGTCCTGCAGACCGCTCGGCGGCGGCGACACGAAGGCCGGCGTGGCGCCGAGGCTCTTGCACAGGGCCCCGAAGGCCTTGCCCTCTTCGACGGTCATGAACGGCGAGGCCAGGCACACCGCGCCGCTGTGGGCGAGCAGGGTTTCCGCGGCCTGAGCCAGGGCTTCGTCCACGCTGCAGATCCGCAGCAGGTCCTCGACGCGCCTCGCGGCGGGGACCACGCGCTCGATCGCATTGTGCCGCTCGGAGGAGAATCGGCCGGTGTCGCACATCCACCATTGATTGACGGCGGGCTCGTAGCGCGGGCGGAAACGCTTGACGTCCTTGCCGCGCAGCACCTCGACCGTGATCGCGCAGCCACGGCTGCACTCGCCACAGGTCGAGAGGGTCTTCTTCAAGTTCCAGACGCGCGCCTGGAAGCGGAACTGCTTCAACGTCAGCGCTCCGACCGGGCAGACGTCGGCGAGGTTGCCCTGGTAGTTGCCCGAGAGCGGCCGGTCCATGAACGTCGCGATCACCGAGCGCGATCCGAGGTCCGCGACGGCGAGCTGCGGCGTCTTCGGAATCTCCTCCATGAAGCGAACGCAGCGCGAGCAGAGGATGCAGCGCTCCTCGTCGAGCACGATCACGTCGCCGAGGCTCTTGCGCTTGTCGAGCTTGCGCCGCGGCTCGTTCGAGCGGCCCTCGCCCTGGCCTTCGGCGAAAGCGTAATCCTGCAAGTCGCACTCGCCCGCCTTGTCGCAGATCGGGCAGTCGAGCGGGTGGTTCTTCAGCAGGAACTCGAGGCACTCGCGGCGCACCTCGTGGGCCTTGGGCGACTCGGTGTCGACCACCATGCCCTCGACCACCGGCGTGCGGCAGGCGACGACCACGCGACCGGGCGCGGTGCCTTGCTGCACCTCGACCTGGCAGATGCGGCAGGATCCCACCGGCGTCAGACCCGGGTGGTAGCAGTACATCGGCACGTCCGCGCCGTTCTCGTGGCAGGCCTGGATCAGCGGCTTCTTCGGGTCGGCCTCGACCACGCGTCCGTTGATGGTGATTTTCGTCACGGGTCAGTGGGCTCCAGCGAAAGAAGGTCGCTTCACTCCGGCGGGCAGGAAGGGACAGCAGCCCTTGGCGACGTGGTCCTCGAACTCACCGCGGTAGTGCGCGACCGCCGCGAGGGTCGGAATCGCGGCCGCGTCGGACAACGCGCAGATCGTCTTGCCCGGCGCCATGCCGCGCGAGAGGGTGACCAGCATGTCGATGTCCTCGCGCTTGCCCTGACCGATCTCGATGCGGTGGAAGATCTGGTGCAGCCACTGCGTGCCTTCGCGGCACTGGCTGCACTGGCCGCAGCTCTCGTGCTCGTAGAAGCGCGCGATGATCTCGTGGGCGCGCACCATGCAGGTGTCCTCGTCCATCACGATCATCGCCGCGGTGCCGAGCATCGAGCCCGTCGCCTTGATCGCGTCGTGCTCCATCGGCGTATCGATGAACGAAGCGGGCAGGACGCCCGTCGAAGATCCGCCGGGCAGGAAGCCCTTGAGCTTCTTGTGCTTCCACATGCCGCCGCAGACGTCGTCGAGGATCTCGCGGCAGGTGACGCCGAAGGGCAGCTCGTACACGCCGGGGCGGTTGACATGACCCGACACGCCGACCAGCAGATTGCCAGTCGAGGTCTTCGTGCCCATCGATTTGAACCACTCGGCGCCGCGCAGCACGATGAACGGCGCGTTGAACACCGTCTCGACGTTGTTGACCGTCGTCGGCTGGCCCCACAGGCCGAACATCGCCGGGAAGGGTGGCTTGGGACGCGGGTGGCCGCGCTTGCCCTCCAGCGATTCCATCAAGCCGGTCTCTTCGCCGCAGATGTAGGCGCCCGCGCCCTTGTGCATCCAGACTTCGCAGGAGAAGTCGCTGCCCAGGATCTTCTTGCCGACCAGGCCCGCCTTGCGCGCGTCCTCGACGGCGGCCGCGACGCGGTTGTAAGGAGCGCGGTATTCGCCGCGCACGTAGATGTAGATCGCTTGCGCGCGGATCGCGTAGGCGGCGACCAGGCAGCCCTCGAGGAATCCGTGGGGATCCATCTCCATCAGGACGCGGTCCTTGCAGGTCCCGGGCTCCGATTCGTCGGCGTTGAGCGCGAGGTAGCGCGGGCGCGTGTCCTTCGCCGGATCGGGCATGAAGCCCCACTTCATGCCGGTCGGGAAGCCCGCGCCGCCGCGGCCGCGCAAGCCGGAGTCCTTGACGACCTGGATGATCTGCGCCGGCGTGATGCCTTCCTTCAGGACCTTGCGCAGGGCTTCGTAGGCGCCGTGCTTCGTCGCCACCGCGAAGGTGTGAGCGTCGGGGAGCTTCGCGCGGTCGAGCAGATAGGTCGGGTATTGGCTCATCGCTCGCTCACTTCACGCTGCCCAGGATCTTCACGACTTTCTCCGGCGTCAGGTCCTCGTGGTAGACGCCGTCGAGGTCGAACATCGGAGCGTTGGCGCAGGCTCCCTGGCACTCCACCGTCGCGACCGTGAAGCGGCCGTCGGCCGAGGTGTGGTGCGGCTGGGCTCCGGTGATCTCGCACACCTGCGCGAGGAGATCGTCGGCGCCGCGCAGGGCGCAGGAGATGTTGTGGCACACCGAGACCACGTGCTTGCCCGGCGGGCGCATGCGGAACATCGGGTAGAAGCTCGCCACGCCGTAGACCTCGACCGGCTCGAGTCCGAGGAAAGCGGCGCAATCCTCCATGGTCTGCGGCGAGATCCAGCCGCCGAGCTCTTCCTGACAGCGGTGCAGCGCCGGAATCAGCGCGGCTTGCTTGTGCGGATAGTGCGTCAGGAGCTCGTTGAACTCCGCCACGAGTCTTGCCGGCAATGCCATCAGCGATCGACCTCACCCATGACGAAATCGAGGCTGCCGATGATGGCAACCATGTCGGACAACAAGCGGCCCTTGCCGAGCAGGGGAATTCCTTGCACGTTCATCAAGCCCGGCGCGCGGATGTGGCAGCGCAGCGGATTGGACGTGCCGTCGGAGCAGACGTAGAAACCCAGCTCGCCCTTGGACGACTCGACCGCGTGGTAGGCCTCGCCCTTGGGCAGGCGCAGGTCGGTGACCACCTTGAACTGGAAGATCAGCTCTTCCATCGAGCGGTGCACTTCGGCTTTCGGCGGGAGCACGTAGCGGCGGTCCTCGGCGAGCACTTCGGCGCCGCGCGTCTTCTTCAATCGGTCCAGCGCCTGTTTGGCGATGCGGCAGGACTGGCGCATCTCTTCCATGCGCACCAGGTAGCGATCGAAGCAATCGCCGATCGTCCCGACCGGAACGTCGAACTCGTACGTTTCATAGCCGCAGTAAGGCTGCTGCTTGCGCAGATCCCAGTCGAAGCCCGAGCCGCGCAGATTCGGGCCGGTCAAGGACCAGGCCATCGCGTCTTCCTTCGAGAGCACGCCGACGTCGCGGTTGCGGCCGTACCAGATCCGGTTGCCGGTCAAAAGTCTTTCCAGCACCTGCAACTTCTCGGGGAAGTCGTCGAGGAACTTCTCCAGCATCACCTCGACGTTCTCCTCGACGTCCGCGTACACGCCGCCGAAGCGCACGTACGTGTTGTTCATGCGGTGGCCGGTGTACGCGTCGAGAATCGAGTAGATCAGCTCGCGCTGCTCGAAGGCGTAGAAGAAATTGGTGACCGCGCCGAGGTCGATCGAGGTCGTGCCGATGTAGATCAAGTGCGCCGCGATGCGCGAGATCTCCATCAACAGCACGCGGATCACCTGCCCGCGCTCGGGGACAGCGATGCCCGCGAGCTTCTCGCAAGCCAGGGCGTAGGCGATGTTGTTGAGCAGCGGCTGGACGTAGTCGAGCCGGTCGGTGTGCGGGAAGAAGCGGTGCCAGCCCAGGGTCTCGCAGGTCTTCTCCTTGCCGCGGTGCAGGAAACCGACGTCGGGATCGATGAAATCCATCGTCTCGCCGTCGAGGCGCACGACCAGTCGCAACACGCCGTGGGTCGCGGGGTGCTGCGGCCCCATGTTGACCATCATCGGCTCGCCCTGGACCGGGTCGTCCTGGTCGACGGCCGGCATGGTGCGCGAGTATTCGTAGACCTGCGTCTTGCTCATGTCGCGGCGTTCCAGTCCTTGCGGCGCTGCTTGTCCCAGGTGCGGTAGAGCTTGTCGGGCTCGATCCCCTGGTGGGGGAAGTCCTTGCGCAGCGGGAAATGCTCGTATTCCTGCGGCATCAACAGGCGGCGCAGGTCGGGATGGCCCTCGAAGAGGATCCCGAACATGTCGTAGCACTCGCGCTCCGAGAAGGAGGTCCCCGGCCAGAGGTCGGTGATCGTCGCGACGCGCGGTTCCTCCTCGCTCAAGCGCGTGTGCACGCGCACGCGGTCGTTGTTCGCGTACGACAGGAACTGGTAGCTCATCTCGAAACGCGGCGTCGCCGGATAGTGATCGACCGCGGTCACGAAGGTGTTGGTCTCGAAGCCTGCGCGCTCTTTCAAGCGCTTGCAGACTTCGTGCAGGTCCAGGCGAGCGACCTCGAGCGTCGTCATCCCGTCGCGCGGCTGGACGAATTGATGGGCGACGCCCTCGAGCGCCGTCACGATGCGCACCTGGGTCGTGGTCACGGCGTGGTCTCGCTCGGATGCGATTCCGGATCGTGGGCGTGCCGGTCGTTGACGCTCTTGTGCACGCCCTGGTTGGGCTGGAACACGACGTTGCCCGTTCCGGTGTCCGGCGTGTCGGGCGGGCCGTGGAGGATGCGGCCGACCGGATCCTCGCGCGCGATTTTCTGCTGCAGCTTGATGATCGCGTCGATCACCGCGTCCGGCCGCGGCGGGCAGCCGGGCACGTAGATGTCGACCGGCAGGATCGAATCGACGCCCTGCACCACGGCGTAGCTGTCGTACATGCCGCCCGACGAGGAGCAGACGCCCATCGCGATCACCCACTTGGGATCGGGCATCTGGTCGTAGATGGTCCGCACCGCGGTCGCCATCTTCCAGGTCAAGGTCCCGGCGACCACGAGCAGGTCGCACTGGCGCGGCGAGAAGCGCGCGGCCTCGGCGCCGAAGCGCGCCAGGTCGAACTTGGGGCCAATCATGGCCATCAATTCGATCCCGCAGCAGGACAGGCCCAGCGGCATCGGCCACAGGGAATTCTTGCGTCCCCAGTTGATGAGGAAATCGGCGCGCGTGGCCAGGAAACCGAGCTCGCCCGCGCCTTCGACCGGTGTCAGCGATCCCAATTCAGTCCTCCCTTGCGCCAGACGAAGGCCAGCCCGACGCCGAGAACCACTGCGAACAGCGCGATTTCCGCGAAGACGATCTTGCCCAATCCCAGCGCGTAGAACTCCTTGGCGGTCACGGCCCAGGGGATCAGGAAGATCGACTCGACGTCGAACAGGATGAAGAGCACGGCGACCAGATAGAAGTGGATCGAGAGCCGCACCCGCGCGCTGCCGAAAGGCTCCATCCCGCACTCGTAGGCAGCCTGCTTGGCCACGCCGCGGCGGCCGCCGCCGAGCACGTCCGACAGCACGATGTTGACGACCGCGAACCCGATGATCAGCACCAGGAGCAGCAAGAGCGGCGCGTAGTCGATGAGCATGGGGTCGGGGCTGGGAGGGGCTCGCGGCGCCTGCGAAACTCGCTCGGCGGGGGAGAGCGCCGCGGCGCCCTCGTCCCGCGTGCCTCGATCGGTGGCCGGAACCTGGCGGAACGCCGAGGATGGGGGATCCGGACACCCGACCGGGAGTTCGCACGCCCTTGGGTCTGGTGGGCGAGAAGTCTAGCGACCCGAGCGGCGCGCTCCAAGCAATCCGACACCACCAAGCTGGCCGGATTTCTAAGGATCGATCTGCACGAACTGGCCGCCGGATTCGAGGGCGAGCGCCTCCAGGGTGCCGTCGCCGCTGTTTCCGATCTGGACGCAGTCGAATCGCAGGCAAGCGGACTCCCGCACGGCGCGCATCAGCGGGCTGACCCAGGCGGCTCCCTCGGCCGTGCCCCCGTCGCAGAGCACGATCACCGTGTCGGCCTCAAGCTTCTTCAGGTCGGGCAGGCCGGTTCTCGGATCGAGCTCGAGGACGCCGGTCACCGCCGGGCGCAGCATGGTCCCGCCCTGGGGTGGAGCATTCCGCGCCCACTCGAGCGCCGAGGAGATCATCGCCGGCCTGGCCGGCTTGAGGCAGGTGCTCCAGGCATGGGGGGCGTCGGAGAAGAGCACCAGATTGAAATGGGTGCGCGGCCCCAGTTGCTGGAGGAACATGGCCAGCTGCCGCAGGGCCTCGGTGTAGCGCGAAGCGCGGTCGGTGCCGAAGGGCCCGGCCATCGAGCCGGAGCGATCGATCACGAACACCACGCGATCCGTCCAGGGGTGCAGGCCGAAGAAGGCCGCCTGAGTCTGCGCCTCGGATTCCTGACCGGCGGCCTTCGGGTCCGCGGCCGTGGGATTGGCTCGCTGGACTTTCCACCAGTAGGTCCAGCGCTCCGGCGCCAAGCCCAGATGCTTCTTCGAGCGCAGCTCGAGCTCCTCGACCAGCAGGGCCTCGACGCGCCGCGAGGAAGCTCCGCCCAATCCGCGCTCGTGCCACAGGGACAGAGCCTCGATCAGCTGCGGAACGGCCAGCTCATTGCTCAGGACGCGCATCAGCGGGATGCGGCGCACGGCTTCGCGCCAGTCGGGCGACACCGAGGACCTGGCCAGGGCCGAGGCCACTTCCATCGCCGCCGAGCTGTCGCCAGGCAGGGAACGCTCGGCAAAATGCCGCAGCAGCGGCTCGGTCTAAAGGAATGCGGGCTCGCGCAGGGCGCGCAGGGTCAAGCGAGCGAGATAGCGATCGACGGTCTCGGATTTCCAGCCGCTGAGCGCGCAGACCGAGGCTTCGCGCAAGCCGCGCTCCGCAACCGTGCTCGAGGTGAACAGGGCGAGCAGGGTCGGCTCCCAGTGCCGGCCGATCAGGGCCTCGGCAACCGCGATGCGCCGGGCCAGCGGCTGGTCCTTCGCCGCGGCGAGGACCGTGGTCGCGAGGAAGTACGCGCGGCCCTGCCCCGAAGGCGCATCGAGGGCGCTGCGCAACACGACGCGCGCCTGGCTGCGCACATTCGATTCGCGCTCGTTGGCGACGTAGCTGCCCTCGGCCATTCCCGCTTCGCTTCCGGCTCCAGCGATCGAGGCCAGGTCGCAAAGCAGCACCAGCGCGTCGTTCTCGAACTCATCGGTGGACGCCAGGCGCTTGCGGAGCGCGGCGAGCGCGGGTCCCAGCGAGGCGTCCGAATCCGGATTGAGATTGGCTCCCAGCCGGTGATAGTCATTGGTCCAGCGCGCGAGGGCCGCCAGCGGATCCACCGCGGCCGAGGGACGCGCGACCTGCGCCGCGGAGGCGGGTGGGGCGATGCCCGCGGCCAGCGCGAGAATTGCGCAGCCCAGGGCGCGAGCCACCAGAATTCCGGCGCGCTGGAAAGCCGCACTTCTCCCCATGAAATCAGTCTAGACGCGGCGACCCCGCAGGGGACAGGCGCTCACGGACGTTCGGAAAGGACCTTGGTCAGGACGCGGGCGATCAATTGATGGCCGAGGAGGTTGATGTGCCAGTCGGTGTTCCAGTAGGCCGACTTGGGAGCTGCCCGGAAGGTCGGACGCAGGTCGACGTTCTCGATGCCGAGGTCGGAAAGCCTGGCCAGGAGCTGATCGGCCATTTCATCGGTGCTGCCCAGGGCCTTGGGCCCCACCTTGAGCGCTGCCAGGAGCGGCTTGAGACGCACCTCGGGCTTGTCGGGCTCCACGTCCTGCCAGGGGGGCAGGTACATGACAATCAAGCGGATCCCGCGTTCGCGGCACAGGGCCTGGATCTGGACGAAGACGTCGCCGGCAGCCTGGACCGCGACCGCCTTCTGATCGGGGTTGGCGTCGAAGTACTTCACCGAGATCATCGCCTGGGCCAGGGCCGGCTTTCGCACCCGGACCGCGGCATTGATCTCGTCCTCGTACTTGGCCGCTCCAGGCGGGCGCTTGCCCTTGTTGAAATAGAAGTGCCACGGGGTGAGCACCTCCTCGAAATCATTGCCGCCGTAGATGTTGACGACGAAGACGTCGGGCTTGAGATCCAGATTGCGCTCGAGGACTCCCAGGTAATTGAAAAACGAATGGGTGCCCTTGCCAGCGTTGAGCACCTCGATCGAGCTGGGATCGAAGGACTGGCCGTGCGCTTTTGCCTGGATTTCCGCGCGCGTGCGCAGCCAGGCTTCGGTCAGGTTGGCGAAGGACTCGGGGTTGTTGCACACGCCATCCGTGTGCGAATCGCCTGACACAAGGACTCGCAGCGCCGGCTTCGAGGGCAGCGGATCGGTGTCCTCGCGCATCGACAGCGAATTGGTGTCGAAGTGGATGATCTTCGCCGGATGCTCGGGGAACACCACGGTGAAATGGATGTTGGGCTTCCAGAGCTTGCCGCAGTAGGGATCGAACTTCTCGTTGTCGCCGGGAACGAATAGATAGCTGGCCTGCCTTTCAGTCCAAGGCGGATACCTCGGGATGCGCATGGCCTCGCCCGCGTGCAGGGCCGGAGGCGTCGCCGTGGCCCAATCGGGGCCCGGTTTCCAGGCCGGCATGGCCCCGGCGGCCTTGAGCACCACCGTATCGCCGTCCCCCGAGGCCCGGCGCGTCAATGCCAGGAGCAGGAGCACGAAAAAGGCCGCAATGCCGAACAGAACCCACGGCAGACGGCCCAGACCTGGTTTGACGATGGTGTACACGGAGGCATGCCCAGGGACATGGGCATTGGGGAAGCCTATCCGAGAGCGCGGGGCCGCGCCCAGCCTCTCAAAACGCAAACAAGCGCGAGTCGTCGGGAGTCTCCACCCGGGCGAAGCCGCGCGCGCGCAGGGTCAGGGCCAGCGGATCGCGCTGCTCGTTCTCACCGTGCACCAGGAACAGGCACGCGGCCCGGGCGGCGTGGGGCGTGAGGGCGGCGAGCAGGCCCTCGCGGTCGGCGTGAGCGGAAAATCCCATCAAGGCGCTGATCGTCGCGCGCACCGAGAAGCGCCGCCCGAGCATGTTCACTTCGCGCACTCCATCCAGCAGCTTGCGTCCGAGCGTGCCGCGCGCCTGGTAGCCGACGATCAGGATCTCGCAGTCTTCTCGCGACACGTTCCACGCGACGTGGTGGACGATGCGGCCGCTCTCGAGCATCCCCGACGCCGAGAGGATCACCAGCGGGCGCGGATCGCGGTTGAGCGCCTTGGATTCGTCGACGCTCGCGGTGAACGCGAGACGCTTGCCCAGCAGGCTGCCGGCTTTCAGCAGCGCGAGCTCGCTCGCGGTTTCCTCGTCGAAGTACTCGGGGTGGCGCACGACGATCTCGGTCGCGGCGGTCGCGAGCGGACTGTCGACCACGACGGCGACGCTGCCGACCTCGTGAGTGCGGAAGATCCGGGCCAGGGTGTACAGCAGATTCTGGGCGCGGCCCACCGCGAAAACGGGCACCAGCAGGCGTCCACGTCCGCGCCGCGCGAGCCGCTCGACGGCTTCGCCGAGCTTGCGCTCGGTGTCCTCGAAGGGCGGGTGCGAACGATCGCCGTAGGTGCTCTCCGATAGGAACACGTCCGCTTCGCACAGCGGCTCGGGATCGCGCAGCACGGGTTGACCGGGGCGGCCGTAATCGCCGGTGAAGACCAGGCGCTGGACTCGCGTCCCTTCCGTGATCTCCGCTTCGATCCAGGCCGAACCCAGAATGTGGCCGGCGTCGTGGAACCGCACCCGGATGCCGGGCGAGACGTCGAACCACTCCAGATAATGGTGCTGCTCGAACAGGCGCATCGAGGCCACCACGTCTTCCTCGAGGTACAGGGGCAGGAGCTCGTGCTCCGGCAGGTGCGCCTTGCCGATGGACGGCGGTTCCTCCGCGTCGTCGGCCGGGAGCGGCAGTCGCCGCAGGCTGCGCAGGCGCTCCTTGGCGCGCAGGCGGTTGAGCAGCTCCGCATCCTTGATCTGGATGTGCGCCGAATCGCGCAGCAGGACGTCGCACAGGTCGCGCGTCCCGTGGGTCGCGTGCACCGCGCCGCGAAAACCCTCGCGGACCAGCATCGGCAGCTTTCCGGAGTGGTCGACGTGGGCGTGCGACTGGACCAGGGCGTCGATGCTCTGGGGGCTGAAGGCGAATTCGCGGTTGCGGCGATAGGACTCCCCCCGCCGGCCCTGGTAGAGGCCGCAATCCAGCAGGACGCGCGCCCCGTTCGCGCTGAGCAGGTGGCAGGACCCGGTCGTGTCCCCGGTGGCCCCGAAGAATCGCAATT
>Ga0193706_1000754_pt1 | contig 16658 bp, 11 predicted proteins | sample U3c1metaG_FD_160130 | JGI IMG/M metagenome (GOLD analysis project Ga0193706, IMG submission 160130) | Soil microbial communities from a riparian zone of the East river system, Colorado, United States - U3c1 | ecosystem: Environmental > Terrestrial > Soil > Riparian zone | place: USA: East River... | reverse complement strand
CCCAGCGGTCTGCATCGTCTCGAGCATCGCGCCGTAGCTCGCCGCGAACTCGCGCAGGCGCGCCTCGCCAGCTCCCAGCGAATGCTGCGACCACAGGGCCATCGAGAGGTGATTCGCGAGCCCGCCGCGGTAGCGCGGGTGCTTCGTGCGGTTCCACGCGAGCAGCTCGCGCAGCGTGTCCCCGGAGGTGTCTCGAGTCGGGGACGAAGTCACGTGGAGCGGGCCTCCCGCGCAGGCGATCCAGGCCGGTGCCGCGGCGAACGCGGAACCCGCGGCGAGAATCTCGCGCCTGCTGGGCAGGTCCATGCGCCCACGATACTCGACCTCGCGCAGCGCGGAAGTCCGCGGGGAGACGATCGCAGCCTCCGCCGTTATGATCCTCCGCCCTACAATGACGAAACTTCGCTTTGATCTGCGCTTCGAGGACCTCTATGCGCGCGAGGGCCTGGGGCGCGTCGACGCCGCATTCCTGAACTTCCTGGGCGAGATCGACCTGTCGATGCGGGAGCAGCTGATCGCCGCCCGCGCCTCCGCGGAAGCCCTTCCGGCCAAGGCGGAATCGGATCTCCTGATCGACCTCGCGCCGCACCTCGACGATTTCGTGGCGCGTCTGTTCTCGATCGAGAGCGAAGTGCACGAGCTTTCCGCGCGCCACGACGCCCTCGCCCCGCTGTATTCGGTCAAGCGCGCCTTCGTGCAGCGCCGCGCGGTCCCCAAGATCAAGGCCGAGGACCTCGCCACCTTCGATGGCGCAGCGGCGGAAGCCGAGCTCTCGGCCCTGCTCGGCGAGCCGTTCAGCGAGTTGGCCTTCGCGACCCGGGTGACGGAGTGGCTGCGGGACGAGGCTGCTCACCCAGGTCCCCTCGATTTAGCGCTGCGCTACGCCGCCTGGGCCGCGACCACGCCCGCGGGCAAGGCGAGACATCGCGCGGGCGTGCTCTTCAAGCTCCCGATCAAGCTGGACATGCAGAAGCTCGTGCCCGTCGAGACGCGCACCGAGGACGGGTTCGAGCAGCACACCCTGGGGCATCACCACCTGCGTCGCCGCGAGGGGTTCGAGCTCACCGACGCCGGCACTGACCTCGTCGGCGCCCTCGACCAGGCCAACTACTGCATCTGGTGCCACGAGCAGGGCAAGGATTCCTGCTCGAAGGGGCTCAAGGAGAAGGCGCCCTCGGAGGAATACAAGAAGTCCATTTTCGGCGTGCCGCTCGCGGGCTGTCCGCTCGAGGAGAAGATCTCGGAGTTCCACCAGGTCAAGACGCGCGGGCAGGCGCTCGCCGCCCTGGCGATCATCTGCGTCGACAATCCGATGGTCGCCGCCACGGGCCATCGCATCTGCAACGACTGCATGAAGTCCTGCGTGTTCCAGAAGCAGGAGCCGGTCAACATTCCGCAGGCCGAGACGCGGACCTTGAAGGACGTGCTCGAGCTGCCCTGGGGCTTCGAGATCTACTCGCTCTTGACTCGCTGGAACCCGCTCAATCTGCGCCGGCCTTTCCCGCGCGCGCCGTCCGGGCGAAAAGTCCTGGTCGTCGGCCTCGGGCCGGCTGGATTCACGCTCGCGCACCACTTGATGAACGACGGTCACGCGATCGTCGGCATCGACGGCCTGAAGATCGAGCCCCTGCCCGCGGAAGTCTCCGGCATGAATGCGCGCGGCGAGCGCTCGGCCTTCCGCCCGATCCGTGACGTGCACGAATTGTTCGAATCGCTGGGCACGCGCGTGATGGCTGGCTTCGGCGGCGTCGCGGAATACGGCATCACCGTGCGCTGGGACAAGAATTTCCTGAAGCTGATCCGCCTCCTGCTCGAGCGCCGCAGCGAGTTCGCGATGTTCGGCGGCGTGCGCTTCGGCGGCACGATCACGCTCGAGGATGCCTGGGCACTCGGCTTCGACCACGTCGCGGTGTGCGTCGGCGCCGGCAAGCCGACGGTGCTCGAGATTCCCAACGGACTCGCGCGCGGCGTGCGCGCAGCCTCGGATTTCCTGATGGCCCTGCAATTGACCGGAGCCGCGAAGCCCGACTCGATCGCGAACATGCAATTGCGCCTGCCCGCGCTGGTGATCGGCGGGGGATTGACGGCGATCGACACGGCGACGGAATCCCTCGCCTACTACGTCGTGCAGGTCGAGAAGTTCCTGGCGCGCTACGAGACGCTGGCGGCCGAGATCGGCGAGGACGCGCTGCGCGAGAGCTGGGACGATCAGGAGCGCGAGATCGGCGAGGAATTCCTCGCCCACGCGCGCACGATCCGTACCGAGCGCGAGGCGGCGAAGCGCGAAGGCCGCGAGCCTCGCGTGGTCGAGCTGCTGCAGAGCTGGGGCGGCGTGACCATCGCCTACCGCCGCCGCCTGATCGACAGCCCCTCGTACACGCTCAATCACGAGGAAGTCGAGAAGGCCCTCGAGGAGGGCATCGCCTTCGCCGAGGGGCTCACCCCGACCCTGGTCGACATCGACAACTACGGCGCTGTGCGCGGCATGCGCTTCAAGCACGCGTCCGGCGAGAAGTGGCTGCCTGCCCACACCGTCTTCGTCGCGGCCGGCACCCAGCCGAACACGGTGCTCGCGCGCGAGGACGCCTCGCACTTCAGCCTCGACGGCAAGTACTTCGCCGCCTGCGACGAGGAGGGCAAGCCCGCGAGTCCCCAGCGCTCCACCTCCAAGCCCAAGACGCCCCACGTCTTGCTCTCGCGCCGCGACGACGGTCGTTTCGTCAGCTATTTCGGCGACGTCCACCCCTCGTATTTCGGCAACGTGGTCAAGGCGATGGGCTCGGCGAAGCAGGGCTTCCCCGTGGTGTCCCGCGTGCTCGCCCATCGCGCCGCCGAGAGCCATGAAACAGCCGCGCAATTCTTCGCGCGGCTCGCCGATCAACTCGTGGCCACGGTCCACAGCGTCGAGCGCCTGACCCCGAACATCGTCGAGGTCGTGATCCGCGCGCCCCTCGCCGCGCGCAAGTTCCAGCCGGGGCAGTTCTACCGGCTGCAGAACTTCGAGTCGCTGGCTCCCTTGGCCGCCGGGACTCGCATGCAGATGGAGGGTCTGGCCCTGACCGGCGCCTGGGTCGACACGGACAAGGGCCTGGTCTCGACGATCGTCCTGGAAATGGGCGGCTCGGCCGACCTGTGCGCGATGCTCCAGAAGCACGAGCCCGTGATCCTCATGGGGCCGACCGGCGCACCGACCGAGATCGAGCCGGGAGAGACCGTCGTGCTCTGCGGCGGCGGGCTCGGCAATGCCGTGCTCTTCTCGATCGGCCGCGCCTTCCGCGCCGCGGGCTCCAAGGTCCTGTACTTCGCCGGGTACAAGAAAGTGATCGACCGCTACAAGGTCGACGAGATCGAGAGCGCCGCCGACGTGGTGGTCTGGTGCTGCGACGAGCAACCGGGCTTCCAGCCGCGCCGCGCGCAGGACAGCTCGTTCGTCGGCAACATCGTCCAGGCGATGGATGCCTACGCCAGCGGCCGGCTCGGAACCCCCAGGCTGCGCATGGAGCAGGCCGACCGCCTGATCGCGATCGGCTCGGACCGCATGATGGCCGCGGTCGCGCGGGCCCGGCACGACGTGCTCAAGGCGCACTTCAAGCCCAACCACATCGCGATCGGCTCGATCAACTCGCCGATGCAGTGCATGATGAAGGAGATCTGCGCCCAGTGCCTGCAGCCGCACAAGGACCCCGTGACCGGTGCGACGAGCTGGGTGTTCTCGTGCTTCAACCAGGATCAACCCCTCGACCGGGTCGACTTCCTGGCGCTGAACGAGCGTTTGAAGCAGAACTCCCTGTCGGAGAAGCTCACCGTGCAATGGATCCGGCATTGCCTGCCCGATCTGCGCCGTCAGCGCAGCCTGGTCTGAGTCGAGCCTCGATCACATTCGCGAGTTTTCTTGCGTCGGATTTCTGGGACGCGCACGCAGAGAGATTCGCGCCGCAAAGTGCAGCGGCCCCGCACTTGCATTGGACGCAGGGCGACTCTCCAGGAATCGGCCAGGGCACTCGCTCATGCGAGCCGAGCCTCAGATGCAAGCTCTTGCAGGCCCGCAAGATGCGGCGGTACGCGCAAGGGTGGGGAAGGCTGGTACGCCCGACAGGATTCGAACCTGAGACCTTCTGCTTCGGAGGCAGACGCTCTATCCAGCTGAGCTACGGGCGCGCTCGAACCTTGAAACGGCGGGAGTATAGCCGAGCCGGCGGACGGGCAGGATTCGAAGAACTCGGTTACCTGGACAGTTTTTCGCGGCTACCACTAGTATAGTCCCTCGCGGCTCCTTCCTGCATCGAGGCTGTTCTGTTCTGATGGAGCTCGATCCGCCCATGAAGCAACCTGGCAGCATGGCAACTCTCACGCTTTCCCGTTCACCCCTGTCGATCGCGTCGCGTGAAAGATTCCGAATCTCTCGCGCGCTGAGCCTCGCGCTCGGTCTGCCGATCTGCCTTTGCTTCTTCGAGCCGAGTTCCCAGGGCTCCCCTGCGATCCAACAGCGCGTCGGCGCGGGCGTGCGGCCTATCGTGGAAGTCCTGCGCGACGTCGACGGCGATGGATTGGATGACGTGCTCGAAGCAGGGCAATACTCGGCCGCGGACCAGGTCGACACGGACGTCGACGGCTGGAACGACGCCGAGGAACTTGCTCGCGGGAGCCTCTCGACCGCCTTCTGCTCGCAACCGAACCACAACTCGAATTCGATCGGCGCGAACGCCTACATGCGTTCCGGCAAGCTCCACGTCGCCATTGCCGCCTACATCCGCAGCGGCTCGCTGGAGAACGTGCACGTCGACGTGGGACTCTACTCGGCCCACATGATGATCCAGCTGACGCCCATGAGCTACGGGCAGCACGCGACCATCACGACCGTGCCCACGAAGAACCCGGGCGAGCTCCTGATCGTCACCGACATCATCGTGCCCATGGCCCCCCTGGTCCGGACCGGCGCGATGTCGATCTTTTCGAAGATGCGCGTCGAGAACACGGTCTGCTCGGCGGCAGTGATCAACCTCGTGATGCATGGGGACATCCCCACGGCCTTGATCACGCCCGCCCAGATGTCGCCCCTCGCTGGGGAGCTGCTCGGGCCGGGATTGCTGCATCGCCCCCTGGGTGGGACGGCCCCTGCCTCCTGGTCCTCGGGCGAAGTCTGCTTCCAACGCCTCGAATCGGTCGGAACCCACGGCGCCGTGGTGACCCAGGAAGTCAGCTCCGCGGGCTGCATCAGCGGCTGGGACGGGTATTGCGACGGCGGGAATTGCGCCTCGTCGGTGGGCACGACCGTGGACCTGGTCGACCCGGCAGGTTTGATCGGCGGTTGACCCTGGGTCGGGGTTCGGTCCGCCGATCCCCACAGCCCGAGTCGGTCCCGCAATCTGGAGAGTCCCCCTAGCCCCAGTTATCCGTCCGTGGCACGCTTTTAGGCGTGAAGGGGGGAGTCGGGGTGGAACCTGGACGCGAGAAGTTGCGTCGTAAGGCAGCTCTGGGCCTGCCCTCGCCTCCGCGGCACTCACTTTTCATGACCCCTGATCTCGACGCGAATCTGGTCCAGGCCTGCCAAGCCGCCTTGGCGACCGCTGGCCAGGCGGGATTGGAGGGGCCATTTCGCGAGCTGTACGAGCAGTACAAGGACCGCGTCTACAACGTCTGTTTCCGCATCTCGGGCAATGCGCCGGACGCCCTCGACGCCAGCCAGGAGACCTTCGGGATCCTGTTCCGCAAGCTGCCCGACTTCCGATTCCAGTCGAAGTTCTCGAGCTGGGTCTACCGCATCGCGGTCAACGCCAGCATCGATCTGCGCCGGCGCTCCAAGCGCCTGACCTCCCTGGAGGGATTGACCCAGGACCCGGGCCGTCAAGGCGGGGGAAGCGCGGGGGCTCCGCACGAAATCGAGGACGAGCGGGTGGAGCTGCCGGTGGCGGCGATGACCCGCCGCGAGCTTGAGCATCAGATCCAGGGCGCGATCGACAGGCTTTCGCCCAAGCTGCGCGCGATCACGGTGTTGCGCTACATCGAAGCCCTGTCCTACGAGGAAATCTCCGAGACCCTGCAGGTTTCGCTGGGCACGGTGAAGTCCAGGCTCGCCAGAGCCCACGACTCGCTCGATCGCGAGCTGACTCCGATCCTCGATCGCTACCACGTCGGCGAGAGCGACTGGAGGACCCGATGAATCCGGGACTTCCTGATCGCGCCGTCTGCCAGCTCGCCCGCGAGGGCCTGCTCGATTTCGTCGACCCGTCCGGCCCGACCCGGGCGATGCCGCAGGCTTTCCATTGCGACGCCTGCCGCGCCTGGTTCGAGCGCGCAGGCAGCCAGGCCCGCGCCATCCACTCGCTCCCGCGCCGAGTTGCGGACATGGCGCCCCTCGATGGGCTGGTCGTCGCCGAATTGAATGCCGGTCGCCGGCAGGAGCGCGCGGGGGCTGCCCTGGCCGCCCTCCAGCGCCTTCAGGTCCCGTCCGAGCTCGACGCCCTGGTCAAGGACCAGCTGGGGAGGGCCCGTCGCGGTGCGCCCGCCGAGCTGGAAGGGCGCGTGGCTCTCGAGCTCCAGGCCGGCGCCGGACCGCGCATCGAGCGCCAGCTCGGTCGCCTGGCCCGACTTTCCGCTCCCGCCGAGCTCGACCTCCGAGTCGCAGGCTCCCTGGCGGATTCCCCGCGCTCGGACGGCGTTCCGATGCGCCGCTGGATCGCGATTGCCGCGACTCTGTTCGTCGTGTTCGGCGCGGCGACGCTCGTGCGTCAGCTCAGGGACGAGCCGTACACCTTCCGCGTCGTCCATACCAGTTCCACGGCCAGCCTGGATCCTCTGGCCCTCGGCCAGCTCTCGGCCGTTTCGGGTGTCTGGTTCGGAGGGGCGCAATGAGGCTCGCACGCCTTGCCCTGCTCGCCCTCGCCGCGGCTTTCGCCGGCTGCGAACGCGTCGAGGTCACCAATACGACGCTGCCGACGAACGAAGGAAACCAGACCCTGACCGGCACGCCGAACGCGACCGCGACGCTGATCGATCGCATCGCCCATGCCCGCGACACCACGCGCTTCCAGGGTGTGCGGCGGGTCGAGATCCACTTCGAGGACGGCGGGCAACCGCGCGATTTCCAGGTTCGCGAGCGCGTTTCCGCCGACGGAAACGGGGCCTACGCCATCGAGGCCCTGGATGTCCTCGATCCCGCGATGGGGGACGCCGAGCGCAGCCTGTTCCTCACCCTGCAGTCCGTGCGTCAGGGAATGAACTGGCGCTACCGCGACTTCTCGATCGACCAGGTCCAGCTCTTCCTGCAGAACTACCGCACGACGGACACGGGTCTCACCGTGGACGTCGCGGGAGTCAGCTGCCTGGATCTCGACGTCGAGCGCCCGGATGGCGGGGGCAGCATCTACTCGCTCTCCGTCCATAGCCCGACCGGTCTGATCCTCAGCTCGCGCGAGGAGACCTACCAAGGCGTCCTGGTCGCCGAGATGGTTTACGAGTCGATCAGCTTCAGCCCGGATCTTTCCGCCGTCGCCTGGCACCAGAGCACCAACAACGAGCAACCCCTGCCCTTGACTGGCGCGCTGCTCGGCATCGTGGGCTTCGAGCCGCGCGTTCCGCGCAGCCTTCCCCCCGGATACCAGCTGCTCGAGCGCTCGAGCCTGCTCCATCCCCAGGACGGCAGCCCGTGGGTCAAGGCGACCTACGGCGACGGCGTGGAAACCCTGTTCTACCTCCACGGCGGACCGATCGTCGCCGGCAACGGGATCAACTCCGGCGCTCCCCGGATCGAAGCCGATCTGCTCGAGATCACCCAGACCGCTCCCTGGATCGTGGCCCGCGGCAACCTGCGCAACGAGCGCGTGATCGCCCTCGGCAAGGTGCACGAGGACGAGCTGATCTTGATGGTGCGCTCCGCGATGGAGTGAGGTTCGGGGTGTGTTTCGAGGCCTTTTCCGCGCCATGCTGCTCGACGCATGGCCCGCGGGCACGGGGTAGGCTTCTCTCGGTGACAGGGACGCCCCCTGTCCCGCCCCTCCTGGAGCCCCCATGAAACCCGATCCCGATCAGCCCTTTTCCGAGACCTACCTGAACTCGCCCGAGTACCGCGAGCGCCTGATGCGCAAGCTGAACACCTTGATCGCGGTGCTGGAGGTCGCGAGCGCCAAGGTGCGCCGTTCGATGGACGGGCCAGGAGCCGACCTGACCAAGCTCGGGCGGATCCGCAAGAACCTGCAGGACACCCTCGAAGTCTGCGCCAGAGCCCGAACCGCCCTCGAGAATCGCAGCCAGATCTCGGGCGCCCTGGCCGACGACCTGAAGAAGGTCAGCCCGGACCTGGCCCAGTCGGCTCGCGCCCTGCACGCCGCGGGCGCCATGGCCAAGCCGAAGCAACTGATGCGACCCGGGGAATGGACCTCGGCCGCCGAAGCCGCGCGCCTCGCCGCGCAGCCGCGCATCCATCCCGAGGAAGTCTGGACCTGCGACATCGACCTGCTCGCCCGCCAGCTGCAGGGGTAAGTCAGAGGTCGGGCCGTGATCGCGCGATATCCTCGCGCTGATGTCGAGCTCTCCGTGTCGGGCGTGGCTTCCGATCCTCGTGGCCTGCGCCTGCATCGGCCAGGCGTCGGCCCAGTCGCCCCTGCGCGTATTCCTGCGCGGCGGCCCGAAGACCCACGGGAGCGGTGAGCACGACCACCCGGCCTTCGTCGCGGACTGGACGCCGCTCCTGAAGGCGCGCGGCGCGGCCGTCGATGGCTCGCTGGAATTTCCGACGTCCGAGCAGCTCGCGCGCACGGATGTTCTCGTCCTCTACGCAGCCGAGGGCGGCTCGATCCACGGCCCGGATCGCGAGCACCTCGAGAGCTACCTCGCGCGCGGCGGTGGCATCGTCGCGATCCACGACTCGGTCTGCGGGGATGATCCGCAGTGGTTCAAGACGGTGATCGGCGGCGCGTGGGAGCACGGTCACGCGAAGTGGGCGACCGGCACGACGGACCTGTACGTGCGCGACTTCGATCACCCGATCACGAAGGGCGTCGCGAACTGGCGCTTCGAGGACGAGCTCTACACCGAGCTGCACATGATGCCGGAGGCACACGTGCTGATGGCGGGCTTCCAGGACGTGTTCAACATCACGCCGCAGATGTGGACCTACGAAAAGGAGAAGTATCGCGCGTTCGTGGCGATCCAGGGGCACTATCGGAAGTCGTTCGAGCACGATGCGTGGCGGACGATGCTCTTGCGCGGCATTGCGTGGAGCGGGAAGCGCGATGTCGATCTGCTGACCAGCCCTGAGGATCGCGCGTCGCTCGCTTATCCGACGGGCGGACCGCTGCGGCCGGAGGCGGCGCAGAAAGCGTTGGTGCTCCACGAGGGCTTCGATGCGTCGCTCGTCGCTGCCGAGCCGCTCGTCGTCAATCCGATCTCGCTCGACTGGGATCCGAGCGGGCGTTTGTGGGTCGCGGAGACGCCTGGTTATCCGATGAAGGAGGAGTTCAGCAAGATTCCGGCGCACGACACGATCTCGATCCTCGAAGACAAGGACGGAGACGGGCGCATGGATTCCAAGCGCGTCTTCGCCGACAAGTTGGATCTCGTGACGAGCTTCGTCTTCCACGAGGACGGCGTGATCGCACTCGCGGCGCCGAACATTTTCTTCCTACGCGACACAGACGGCGACGGCGTGTGCGACAAGCGCGAGGTCCTGTTCACCGGCTTCGGCTACGGCGATACGCACGCAGTGATGTCGAATGCGCGCTGGGGGCTCGACGGTTGGATCTACGCGACGCAGGGTTATTCGGGCAACGGTTCGACGGACGTGCGAAACGTCGGCCCGAGCGGCGAGCGGCACTTCGGCAAGATCGGCAACGGCATTTTACGCTTCAAGCCCGATGGCAGCGCGATCGAAATCGTCTCGTCGTACGGCTCCAACACGTGGGGCCTGGACTTCACGCCCGATGGCGAGCTGTTCTTCTCGATGGCGAACGGCGCGCACTTGCGTCACGTCGTCGTGCCTGAGAAAGCCTTGGCGCGAGCAAGATTGCCGGGGACGGAGACGTGGGCGGATGTCCCCGATCACGATCGCGTCTTCCCGCTCGTCGTGCACAACGAAGAGGCCTACCGCCAAATCGATTTCATCGGCGGCTTCACGGCTGCATCGGGTCTTGTGATCTACGACGGCGGCGCGTGGCCGGAGGAGTTCAATGGCCGCGCGTATGTCGCTGAGCCGACGGTCAATCTCGTGCACGAGGACGTGATCACTCCGAAGGGTGTGACGTTCACTTCGACCAAAAGCGAGGAAAAAGAATTCATCGCCAGCGCCGACCTCTGGTTCCGTCCCGTGCACATGCGCATCGGCCCCGACGGCGCAATGTACGTGTTGGACTTCTACAACCAGGCCGCGGTACACAACGACACGCGCGGACCAGAGCATGGACCGACAAATGCAGCGGTGAGGCCCGACCGCGATCAAGCGCACGGACGGATCTGGCGGGTGCAGCATCGCGCGGTGAAGGCATCCCCGAGCGGGTGGCTTGGCAGGCTCAGCGGCGAGGATCTGGTGTCGGCGCTCAAGGAATCGACGAATGGTTGGGAGCGCGGGACAGCCTTGCGACTGCTGTGCGAGCGCAAGAAACCGCTAAGCATAGGGATGGGTGTCAACCTCGATGCTTGCGTCAGCGTGGTTGTGCACGACTTCGCGAGCGTTGCTGCCTGGTGGGCCTATTCCAGGCGCGGCGGACTCAGTGCGACCGGGCTGCATCGCGCACTTCGAACCGACCAATTCCCAGCTGTCCGCCGCAACGCAGCCCGGATCGCGGCGACCGGGATGCATGTTGGAGATCCAAGCGAGCTGATGGCTTGCCTGAAGGGCTCAGACGCACGATTGAAGCTCGCGGCCCTGCAGGCAATCGGAAGCGCAGAGTTGGAGAATCCAAATCGGCTGCCATTCGAACTCGCGGAGTGTTTCATCTCCACGAGCGATCCCTGGGTACGATCGCTTGCACTCTCTGTCGCCGCACGCACTCCTCTGGCTTCCGTCATCCCAGCTGCGCCGCTGGGATCGGACCAATTGCTCGAATGGAACGTTGAGCTTGCTGGCGTCGTTGCCAAGAACGGTGACTCCGAGCTGGCGGGCGAGCTCGTGGTCAAAGCCGCGGAGAATCGCCCCACTTCGAGCACGCGAGCCATCCTCGAACGCTTGTGGCGGGACCGGAAGCAAGGAAGCGTTCCGCAGGCGACGCCGCAACTTCGCGAGACGCTTGCCAGGTTGATTGCTTCGCCCGATTTCGAGCTCGCCAGCGTGGCCCTGCGATTCGCAACGAGCTGGGACACGCGCGGCGAACTCACACCCGAGATCCGAGCCTTGGGCGACCGCCTCGAGCAGGAGGCGGCGAACACGACCACCGCCTTGGACCGGCGTCTGACTTGCCTGCGCTCGTTGTTCGGGATCCCCGATCGACGTTCAGGTGCGATCGCAATCGCGGAGTCGCTATTGACTCCGGAGTCCGCGCCCGAAGTCCAGCTCGCGCTGATCGATGAGCTGGGCCGCAGTAATGACGACGCTGCGGCCGCGGGGCTCGCCAGGAGTTTCAAGTCGATGTCGGCTCCGGCACGCGAGCAGGCCTTCATGCACATCATTCGACGGCCGAAGTGGGTCGAGCCGTTGCTCATCGAGGTCGAAGCAGGCCGCATAGCTCCCAACGATTTCGGACCCTTGCGCATCTCGCAGCTCAAGAACCATGGCGACTCCGCCGTTTCCGCGAGAGCTCGCGCAGTGCTCGACAAGATCCAAGGAGCGCAGAACAAGACGACTGAAGAGTTGATCGCGAAGATCCTGCCGATCGTCGAAGCTCCTGGGGATTCGACGAAGGGTAAGACCCTCTTCGCGCAGAACTGCGGCACCTGCCACACCTACAAGGGCGAAGGAGCGCACATCGGGCCGGACTTGACGGGAATGGGAGCTCACGGAATACGCGCGCTGCTGCCTGTGATCCTCGATCCGAACGCCTCCGTCGAAGCCGCGTATCTCGAGTACGCGGCGATCACGACCGACGATCGCATGATCACAGGCATCATCGTGCGCGATACGCCGCAGAGCGTGGTTCTGCGCGCGACGACCGGCGACACGGAGATTCCGCGCGACGAAATCGTCTCGCTGAAATCGACAGGCCGCTCGCCGATGCCCGTCGGCCTCGAATCGATCGGGCCGGAAGGTCTGCGCGACGTGCTCGCTTACCTGACGAGCGACTACCCGGGTTTCCGCGTGCTCGACCTGCGCCCCTTGTTCAACATGTCGTCGCGCGACGGCATGTACGATCCGGAGAAGGCGCCCGACCACATGGGTCTCTTGCGCACCGGCGTGATCGACGTCGAGGGCGTGCCCTTCGAGCTGCGCGATCCCGAGAAAGCCGAAGGCGGGCGCAATGTGCTCTGCCTTCGCGGCGGGATGCACGCGAACTGGTACTCGCGCACGAGCCTTCCGAAGTCCGTCGAGATCCCTGTCGGCTTCGCCCTGTCGAAAATGCACGTGCTGGGCGGTATCGCGGCCTGGGGTTTTCCGATCAGGGACGACAAGCAGCCTTGCGTGAAATGGACCTGGGTCTACGACGACGGCTCGCGCGAGGAAATCGTGCTCCGCGACGGTGTCGAGTTCGCCGATTGGATCGGGCGGCGCGATGTGCCGGGGTCGAAATACGTGGAGGATCTCGTGAAGCCCGACAGCTACGGACAGATCCGCACCTTCGACGTCGCGCCTTCGAAGAATCAGGTCGTGGCTAAGATCGTGCTCGAGAGTTATGACAACCACCTCTCTCCGACCTTCGTCGGCTTGACCGCGGAGCTCGACGGAGCGGTGCGCAAGATCGTGAAGACCGAAGTCAAACCGTTGGACGTGCTGATCGTTGGCGGCGGATCGAGCCACGATTTCGAGCGCTGGTTCAAGACCGAGGATCTCGCGACGCTCGAGGCCGCGAAAGTCGGCTCCGTGCGCTACACCGAGGGCACGGGCGATGTTCGCGATCAGCTCGCGCAGCTCCAGGTCCTGTGCCTGACGAACAATCAGCCGCTCGCGGGCGATGCCTTACGCGCCGCGCTCGTCAAGTTCTATGCCGATGGCGGTGGCCTCGTGCTCGTGCACCCGGCGACCTGGTTCAACTGGAGCGACTGGCCCGAATACAACGCGCGATGGGTCGGCGGCGGCGCGCGCAATCACGAGAAATACGCGGAGTTCGAAGTGCGCGTCGTCGATGCGGCCCATCCGCTCGCCAAGGGCGTGCCTGCGACCTTCCGAGTCGCGGACGAGCTGTATGAAACGGCGCTCGATTCATCGCAGGCGAAGACACACGTGATCGCGGTCGGCCGTTCGCTTTCCACCGGCAAGGAATATCCCGTGCTCTGGACCGTCGAGCGCGCGCGCGGGCGCACCGCCTGCCTGACGCTCGGCCACGACGGCGCGGCGCACGAGCTCGCCGCGTATCGCGCGATGTACACCAACGCGATCCGCTGGGCGAAGGAACGCTGAGCAATGTGCACCGAACGCTGCTTGCGATTCATCGGCGCGGGTGACGTCGAGGTCGAGACCATGCCCTGGGGACCGCACGAATGGTTCTCGCGGCCGGGCTTGACCGCGGCGACCAACCTGCAGCTCGTGCGCGTCGTGATGCCGCCGGGCAAAGCCCACGCTTTCCACCGCCACCCCTGCTTCGAGGAGCTGCTCTATTACCTCGAGGGCGAAGCGGAGCAGTGGGTCGGTCGCGAGAAGCGCATCATGCACGCGGGCGAAGTCGTCCATGTTCCGCGCGACGAAGTCCACGGCACGTACAACTCCTCGCGCAAGCCCTTGACCTTCCTCGCCGTGCTCTCCCATGCGCGCTTTGACGGGCCCGCGGTGATCGACATGAGCCAGGACGAGCCGTGGAAGTCGCTGCGCGCGAGCGCACCTTGAACGTGGCGAAGCTCAAACGATTCGCGGCGCAGCCCGAGCGCTTGTTCCGGCGCGGCGGGCGCGTCTATCTGCGGGCTCCGCAGCCTCGCGACGAGCACGAGTTCTTCGAATTGCGCCGCTCGAGCCTCGAGTTCCTCGCTCCCTTCGAGGTGCGCCCGCCGCGCGGCATCGACCCCATTGGTCCGCAGGTGTTCCGCGCCTTTCTCGATCAGGGGCCTGGCAAGGGACGCGAACGCTGGCTGATCTGCTCCGCGCGCAGCGGCGCGATTCTCGGCGCGATTACCATAGGCACGATTCGCGGCGAGCCCTTCCAGAGCGCGGTGCTCGGCTATTGGATCGGCGCGGCACACGCGCGCCAGGGATATATGTCGGAAGCCTTGCCGCTGGCGATCACTCGCGCTTTCAAAGGCCTGGGATTGCGGCGCGTCGAAGCCGACATCCTGCCCGGGAATCGAGCTTCCAAGCGGCTGTTGCGCTCCGCGGGCTTCGTCAAAGAAGGTCGCGCGCGCGAGTTCGCCCATGTCGCGGGCCGCTGGCAGGATCACGAACGCTGGGCGCTCTTGAAGGGCGACGCGAAGAAGTCTCAGCGACCCCAGTCGCGCAAGTAGCGGAAATCCTGGTTGACCGTGCGCTGCGAAAGCTTGGCGATGATCGGCGGCACGCGCTTGAACTGGGTCGACGCGATGCGCGCCACGATCTTGCGCACGAAAGCGAGCTCGAATCCAGCGCGCAGCAGATCGTCCTCGCTGTAGCGCTCGTCGACCATCAGATAGAGCAGGCGATCGACCGCTTCGTACGTGAATCCAAGCTCGCTCTCGTCGGTCTGGCCCGCGAAAAGATCGGCCGACGGCGCCTTGGTCACCAGGGCTTCGGGCATCTTCAAGTGACGCGCGAGCTGGTAGACCTGATTCTTGTACAGATCTCCGATCGGGTTGAGCGCGCTCGCGCTGTCGCCGAATTGCGTCGTGTATCCGAGCAGCAATTCCGTCTTGTTGCTCGTGCCCATGACCAGCGCCTTGTCGGACGCGGCGCGGTCGTAGAGCACGATCATGCGGCAGCGCGCGAGCACGTTGCCGCGCCGCAGCCGATCCATTTTCGGAGCGAGAGAAATGTAACCGTCCGCCATCGCGCTGATGTCGACCTTGTCCCTTCGGATGCCGAGCGTGTCGCACAAGAGGATCCCGTCGATCTCGCTCTGCGGAGTGGACTCGCGATAGGGGAGGAGCACTCCCAACACGTTGTTCGCTCCCAGCGCGCGCGCCGCGAGCGCCGCGACCACCGCCGAATCGATGCCGCCGGAAACGCCGAGCACCGCGCGCGTGAATCCAGCGCTGTGGATTTCTTCGCGCAGGAACTGCACCAGCAGGCGCTCGACGAGCGCGGTATCGATCGCGAGGCTCAAGCCTGGTCGGTCCATCAGTCCTGGGTTCGATGGCGCGCGAGGCTCTGCTCGAGCAGCCAGGGCTTGGCATCGCGGCGCAGCGGCGTCATCAGCCGCGCGCGTTCCATGTCGCGCGAAGTCAAATGCACGTCGAGCCTTCCAGGCTCGAGACCCTCGATCATCGCGAAGGTGCGGCCGAAGGGATCGACGACTCGCGAGCCGCCGGAGAAAAAGATCCCGTCCTCCCAGCCGACGCGATTGGTCCACACGACCCAGGTCTGCGTGGTCAAGGCCTGGGCGGCGAGCAGCGTCTGCCAGACGCGCTGGGAGCCGAGCTCGCCGTCGTCATTCTTCGCGACGTCGCGGCCGGGCGCGCAGGAGTGCACGAGCAGGAGATCGACGTCGGCGAGGAAATAGGGGTAAGCGCTCGAGACGTGCCAGAGGTCCTCGCAGATCAGGAATCCGAAGCGGCCGAGCTTGGATTCGAAAGCGACGAAGCGGTCGCCGGCCGCGAACTCGCGCTGCTCGTCGAACATGCCGTAGGTGACGAGGTGCACCTTGCGATGGACGTGCAGCAGCGCTCCATCCTCGAAGAAGCCGATCGAGTTGTAGAGTCGTCCTTCGGGCGAGCGCTCGACGAATCCAGCGGCGATCGAGATCTTGCGCGATTGCTCGGCGAGGCCTTTCAAGAGCGGCGAATCGAGCCGCAGCGCGATCTCGGAAGTCTGGTCCTTCAGGAAATAGCCGGACAGGGAAAGCTCCGGAAACAGGACGAGCTGGGAGCCCGCGCTCTTCGCGGCCTCGATTTCGGCGACATGCAGTTCCAGGTTCTTCGTCAGATTCCCGAGCGTCGGGTTGATCTGCGACAGCGTGATGCGGCAATCCATGGCCCGACAGTGTAATCCAATGCCCTGCCAGGCTCGAATTCGCGCCGACCCCGGTGGTCGCCGCGGCAGACTTTGGTATCCATGGAGGCGAGGTGATGGCGATGATCCGATGGACGAAGTGGCTCGCGGTCTTGTTGCTTGCGCTCTCGACACAGGCTTGCGCCAGCTTGACGCTCGAGGAATGGGCGAACGACCGAGCCCCGCGTTCCGAGGTCATCGGCTTCATCGACGGACACGGGCGGGGAGACGCGCTGATCGTGCGATTGAGCGGCGAGCCGGATTGCCAGGACGGGGTGTATGCGATAACGATCGTGGAAAGGGTGAAGCGCCAAGCCGAGCTCGTGACTCCCGCGCCGATGCTCTTGGATGTTTCGGAAGTGACAGCCTTGCAGGCGATTTCCTCTGGATCCCCGCGTGTCGCGCGTCTGGATTGTTCACAAACCAGGCATTCGCCTCAGCTTCTGGCTGTCGATGGCTATGAACGAGT
>Ga0193706_1000753_pt1 | contig 16680 bp, 11 predicted proteins | sample U3c1metaG_FD_160130 | JGI IMG/M metagenome (GOLD analysis project Ga0193706, IMG submission 160130) | Soil microbial communities from a riparian zone of the East river system, Colorado, United States - U3c1 | ecosystem: Environmental > Terrestrial > Soil > Riparian zone | place: USA: East River... | reverse complement strand
CGCTTCGGCGGCAATCTCCTCCTCACGCGGCTCCTGGTTCCCGAAGCCTTCGGAGCGATGGCGTTGATCAACGCCTTGCTGGTCGGCCTGCAGCTCTTCTCCGACATCGGAATCGGCCCGAGCATCGTCCAGAGTCCGCGCGGCGATCAACCGGCCTTCCTCAATACGGCCTGGACGATGCAGACGCTGCGCGGCTTCCTGCTCTGGCTCGTCGCTTGCGCCCTCGCGCACCCGGTCGCGGTGTTCTACGGCGATCCGAGGCTGGCCTGGATCCTGCCGGTCGCGGGCCTGACCGCGCTGCTCGGCGGTTTCAATTCGACACGCATTTTTTCCGCGTACCGACACGTCGACCTGGCGCGGATCTCGGTCCTCGAGCTGATCAGTCAGGCCGCAGGTCTCGTGGCCATGGTCGTGCTGGCGCTTCTTTACCACTCGATCTGGTCGCTGGTCGCCGGCGGGATCGTCGGCACCCTGGCGAAGCTGATCCTCAGCCACACCAGCCTGCCGGGAATTGCGAATCGCTTTTGCTGGGACAAGTCCGCGCTGGATCAGATGTTGCGTTTCGGCCGCTGGATCTTCGCCAGCACGCTGCTCACTTTCCTCGTCGGTCAATCCGATCGCCTGATCTTCGGGGCCCTGATCCCGCTCGGCGCGCTGGGCGTCTACAGCGTCGCTTCGATGATCGCGGTGATGCCCTCCACGGCCCTCGGACGCATGGCCTCGGGCGTTTTCTTCCCGATCTACAGCCGCGTCCACAATGCCGGAGGCGACCTCGGACCGGTGTTCCTGCGCGTGCGGCGACCGCTCCTGATCCTTGCCGGCTGGATGATCGCCGGCCTCGCGGGCGGAGGAGCAGCAGCGGTGCGGCTCCTCTACGACGCGCGCTACGAGCAGGCAGGCTGGATCTTGCAGTGGCTCGCTCTGGGCAGCTGGTTCGCCATCCTCGAAGGCACCAACGCAGCTGCGCTTCTCGCGCGCGGACAATCCAATTGGACCGCGGCGAGCAGCGCGGGAAAGCTCGCGGGCATGGTCGTGCTGATTCCGCTCGGCTACCACTTCGGAGGCTTCGCTGGCGCCGTGGCAGGGTTGGCGATGACAGATCTGTTCAAGTACGGGATCTCCGCCTACGCCGCGGCGCGTGCTGGCCTGAAGGGCTGGCGGCAGGATCTCGAGCTCACGGCCTGGGTGCTCGCGACCGCGACGCTCGGCTTGATCGCGGCGGAATTTGCGCAGCGCGAGGGCTTCTCGAATCTCGGCGCCGCGGCGCTGGTGTTCTTCGCGGTCAGCTGTGCCTGGATCCCGCTCGGATCTTCGTTGATCGCGCTGCGCAGAGCCGAAGTGCGGCTCGAGAATTGACGCGTACCAACTCTACTCGCGCGAACTCGACGCATGTGCCGATGTCTCGCTTTGCGCGGTGGCCTAACGAGTGTTCCGGACTCGAAGGGTGCACGTGCAAGACAATCGAAACACCTCAGTCGGGATCGTGGCCATCGGACGCAATGAGGGCGAGCGGTTGAGGAGCTGCCTAGAATCGATCCACGGCCAGGCGGCGACGGTCGTGTATGTCGACTCCGCATCGACCGACGGAAGCCGCGAGCTCGCGCGCGAATTGGGCGCCGAGGTGGTCGAACTCGACCTCTCGACGCCGTTCACCGCGGCTCGCGCGCGCAACGCAGGCTTCGAACGCCTGTTGGAGCTGGCGCCCGACACGGAATTCGTGCAATTCGTCGACGGCGACTGCGCGCTCCAGCCCGAGTGGATCCGGACCGCGATCCTGGCATTCCGCGGGCACGAGGATCTGGCGGTAGTCTGCGGCAGGCGCCGCGAACGCTATCCGGAACGCTCTGTCTACAACCGCCTGTGCGACGTCGAGTGGGACACTCCGCTGGGCCGCACGCGCGCCTGTGGCGGTGACGCGCTGATGCGCGTGGAGGCCTTCCGCGAGGCCCATGGCTACGATCCGGCGATGATCGCCGGCGAAGAGCCGGATCTATGCCTTCGGATGCAGCGCGCGGGCCACTGGATCCTGCGCCAGGACTGCGAGATGACGCTGCACGACGCCGCGATGACGCGCTGGACCCAGTGGTGGCAGCGCGCGGTGCGCACCGGCCACACGACGGCGGAGCTGCTCGCCAAGTATGGACGCGCCTCCGAGCACCGGCGCATGCGCCGCGCCCTTTCCGCGCTGTTCTGGGCCGTCGGCGTGCCCTTCGGAACCCTGTGCCTCTCGATCTGGGCCTTGTGGCGCCTGGACTTCCTGCTGTTCGCCGCGGTGCTCATCGCGATCGCGCCCGCATACGTCGTCCTGCTGACGCGCATCCAGCGCAGCTGTCTTCGCAGAGGCCGCAGCATCGCCGACGCGCGCGCCTATGCCCTCTCCTGCGCACTCGCCAAGTGGCCCGAAGTCTGGGGCATGGTTCTCTACTCCGTGCGCCGCGCTTCCGGCAAGCGCGCGAGCTGGATTGAGTACAAGGACGTGCCCGCCCAGTTCAGCGCGCGGCTCGAGTCAGCCTTGCCGCGAGAGCGCGGCTCGGTGCTCAGCCATTCGAACTGATCGATCCCCCGCCGTCGGATGGACGGCGCGCGACGGCAGCAGTCGCGAGTCGAGTCCCCGTGAAGGTCGCTTATCTCACCAACCAATACCCCAAGACCAGCCACACGTTCATCCGGCGCGAGATCGCCGGTGTCGAGGCGGCAGGTGTGGAGGTCCAGCGCATCTCGCTGCGCGCCACGGACGAGCAGCTCGTCGACGAAGGCGATCGCGCCGAACGCGATCGCACGCGGGTGATCCTCGCGCATGGGGCCCTGGGGCTGCTGCCCGATGCGCTCGCCGTGTTGCTCTCCCGCCCGCGTCGCACTCTGCGAGCCCTGCGCAGCGCGCTCGACATCGGCCGGAACTCCCAGCGCGGTTTCATCCGTCACCTCGCCTACCTTGCCGAGGCCTGCGTGCTGCTGCGCTGGACGGCGCACCGCGCCATCCACCATGTCCACGTGCATTTCTCGACCAATCCGACCACCGTGGCCCTTCTGTGCCGCGACCTCGGCGGGCCTCCCTTCAGTTTCACGGCCCACGGCACGGCGGATTTCATCAGCGCATCGTCCGACTCGCTGCGCGGCAAGATCGAGAAGGCTCGCTTCGTCGTCGCGGTTTGCGAGGACGGCCGGCGACGGCTGATGGTCTTCACGCCGAGCGGGCAGGAGCAGAAGCTCTACGTCGTCTGTTGCGGAGTCGATGCCTCTTTCCTGGAAGCGGCGCCGACTCCGATTCCCTCCCTGCGGCGCCTGGTGTGCGTCGCGCGACTCAGCTCGGATAAGGGCATCGCGGTGCTGCTTCGCGCGGCGCGTCTCCTCGTCTCCGATGGATTGCAGTTCGAGCTCGCGCTGCTCGGCGACGGGCCGGAGCGCGGCGCGCTCGAGGCGCTGAGCTCGAAGCTCGGCCTGTCTTCCCATGTGCACTTCGAGGGCTGGCGCAGCGGCGCGGAAGTGCGCGAAAGCCTGCTCAGCTCGCGCGCGCTGGTCCTGCCCAGTCTTTCCGAGGGATTGCCCGTGGTGATCATGGAAGCACTGGCGCTGCGGCGGCCGGTGATCTGCACTTCGGTCGGTGGAATTGCGGAGCTCGTGACTCCTGGCGAGTGCGGATGGATCGTCGCCCCGGGCTCGGAGAAGGAGCTGGCCGTCGCAATGCGCGATGCGCTGCTGCGTGATCCTGACGAGCTGGACGCCACGGGCCGGCGCGGGGCGAAGCGCGTCGCGGCTGCGCACGATGCTGGCACGCGGGCCCGCGAGCTCGCGCAACTCTTCCTCGCTTCGCGCAGCAGGCCCCACTCACTGACGTGCTCCTGAGCACACGCGCCCGACCTTACCCACATTCATGCCGGGTACTGGGTGAATCGCTCGATTGGGCATTTTCGACAGCGACCTAATCAGGCGGGTCGAACGCGGAGAACAGCGGTCGGCAGTGAACAAACCGACAGGCATGGCCGCGCAAGAAACAAGTCCCAATCGATCCCACGAGCTCCGCGGTCTTCATGACGAGGTCACGCAGTTCGAGCGCTCGCGCGAGGGATCCTCGCTCGACGTTTCCGAGGAACTAGGGCGCGCGCCCGAATTGCGTTTGCAGGATCACGAGAACCGCTCGGCGAGAAACGTGCTCGGCGCCCACGAGTTCGAGCTGTTCCTCGCCCGTGAGCGCGACCTCGCCGACCGGGGCACCCGGCTGTTCAGCTTGATGGTGCTGCGCGACCGCGAGCCGAACGGCAGTTTGCTGAGGCAACTGGCGTCGAAGCTGCGCGAGCGCCTGCGCGCCACCGATCTCGTGGCGCTGTTGGATACGTATCAGATCGGGCTGCTGCTCAGCGACACGAATCCCGCGGGAGCGCAGGTCGTCGGAGATTGGATCGACAAATCTGCCGCGGAGCTCGGAATCCAGCTCGACGCGATGATCTACGTCTACCCCACCGTCGAGGAGGCCCTCGGGCGCGTTCGCGACGAGGACAAGAGCTCGGACGGCCCTGGCCCGTCGAACGGCAACGGACATGGCAACGGACATGGCAACGGACATGGCAACGGACATGGCAACGGACATGGCAACGGACATGGCAACGGACATGGCAACGGGCACGGCAACGGGCACGGAACGAATGAAATGAGCCGCAACGGCTCCTCGCACGAGGATCAGCCTCGCGACTCGTCGGAGATCGAGTACCGCGCGAGCATCGGCCCGGCCGGGCGCTGGCCGATGGCGGATCTGTGGCCCCACCTGTGTGCTCCGATTCCGGCCTGGAAGCGGACTTGCGACATCGCCGGCTCCGCGCTCGCGCTCCTCGCGCTGCTGCCGGTTTTCGCGCTGACCGCTCTCGCGATCAAGCTGGATTCACCAGGGCCCGTGGTCTTCCGGCAGACGCGAGCGGGTCGCGCTGGCCGGCCCTTCGACTTCTACAAGTTCCGTTCGATGTTCGTCGACGCGGAGGCGCGGCGCGCGGAGCTCGCGGCGCACAACGAGCAGGACGGCCCGATCTTCAAGATCCAGCGCGATCCGCGCATCACGCGCGTCGGACGCTTCCTGCGGCGCTGGAGCATCGACGAGCTGCCGCAGTTGTGGAACATCCTCAAGGGCGACATCTCCCTGGTCGGGCCGCGTTCGCCGACCCTCGACGAGGTCGCGCAGTACGAGCGCTGGCAGCGCCGGCGCTTGAGCATCACCGGAGGGGTCACATGCATCTGGCAGGTCAGCGGCCGGAGTCAGATCGGGTTCCGCGACTGGATGCGGATGGACATGCGCTATGTGCGCTGCCGCGGGCTTTGGCTCGACGTGTGCCTGCTCGCTCGGACGGTCCCGGCAGTCCTCTCCTGCCGCGGCGCTTATTGACCGGATCCCGCCCGCGGAGTGAACACCGGCGCGCGCCTGGTACGAGATGAACGTGGACGCGCAGAGTTCCAGCCTCCTCCGTCCTGCGCAGATCATGGCGCCCGAGCTCACGCCGGCGCTCCGGCCGCCGCGCAGACGATTGCCCACGCTCGAGGTCGTCAGCGCGCCTGTTTCGCGCTTCGATGCCTTCCGCGCGCAAGCTCGCTTTCCTGCGCTGGACGGAATCCGCGCGATCAGCATCCTGGCCGTGATCTGGCATCACACGGCCGGCGGATTCGGCGGCGTGCCTTTGAGCTCGAACGGTTTCCTCGGTGTGGACATGTTCTTCGTGCTCAGCGGCTTCCTGATCGTGAGCTTGATCCTGAAGGAGCGCGAGCGCACGGGGGCCATCTCGCTGCGCCGCTTCTACGCGCGGCGCACCCTGCGCATCTTCCCGATCTACTACCTGGTCCTCGCGGCAATCCTGGTCTTCGTGACCGTGATCCGACCCGAGTCGGGCATGCGCGATCCGTTCCTGTCCGAGCTGCCATTCCATGCCAGCTACACGACGAACTGGATCCAATCGACCACCTTCCTTGCGATCGCATGGTCGCTGGCGACCGAGGAACAGTTCTATCTATTGTGGCCGCCGCTGGAGAAATTCTTCGCGCGCCAGGTGCTACCTGTTCTGGTGGGATTCCTGGTCGTCAACCAGCTGTTGAACTTCGGCTTGCTCGACGGCCTGCTCGAAAGTCGGCTGGGATTGGCGCGCGGCGACTATGCGATCCTGCAGGTCACTTTCACTCCGATCTGCCTGGGAGTGCTGCTCGCGCACGCCCTGGCCCGTCCAGGCGGATTCGCGCGCCTCAGGTCGGTGTTCGCGAGTCGTTGGTCCTTGTGGATTGTGCTCGTCGCCCTGATCGCGGTCTGCAATGCGCCAGGCGACATCTCCGGACTGCCGCGGCTCTCGATCCAGCTCCTGATGGGAATGTTCCTCGCCGGCTGCGTGCTCGACGAGCAGCACCCCGTGGCACGGGTGCTCTCGCGGCCTTGGATCCGCTGGATCGGCGCGATCAGCTACGGCATGTACCTCTACCATCACTTCGCGCGCCATGCCGCGGCCTACTTCCTGCGCGAAACAGGGCTCGAATCGCCCTTGCTGCTCTTCCTGCTGTGCAGCGCGCTGACCGTCGCCGTGTCGGCTTTGAGCTTCCGTTTCATCGAGTCGCCGCTGACGGGTTGGAAGCACCGCAGGCACGCGTAGAGTGAAGCGGCAAGGCGGCGCGACCGTGCGCTGACCATCGCGCCCGCGGCGGAGCCCGCTGACGCACCGAGTGAACCGTGCCAGTTTCTGGCACACGCTCCTCTCCTTCCCGCACTCGAGTCGCCGTCGTGCGCTCGAGACTCGCCCGAGCAATTTCTTTTCCCGGCTTGGGGTCTGAGCACCACTCCTGCGGATCCAGGTAGCCCGCGCTGGAAAATGACGGAAATGTCCGGTTTCCATCCTGGGTTCCAGGTACTACCCTTCGCAGTCGAAATCTGCCGCGGGCGCTCATCCGTGGTGCGGCAGAGGCAGGTAGCGCCGGACTCCGTTCATCGATGCTCCCGAGCATCACCACTCGCCTCAGCTTCGAGCCCCGATCAGTCGACAGGGGAGATCGCGCAGGGGAAGTAGGCAGAGGACGCGTGCACCGGTGGTGAACGTCCTGAAGCAGTTCCTGCGGCAGGCAGAAACGGAAGCGAGCTAGGGCGGGGCATTTCCCCGCGATCACGTCGAACGCGCGGGGTCGATTCAGCGGCACCGACTCCGTGCGCGGCGCGATTTTGTCACGAACTGGCCGTCGGGATTGCCCCATGTTCATTCGATCAGCGACCCGCCCTCGGGCGAGTGCGCTGCGCGTCATCGCGGGCGTTGCAGCATCGGTTTGTGTTCTTTCCAGCGGGAGTCTCGCCCAATCGGGCAGAGTCGTGGTGCCCCTTCCCGAGGCGCTGCTCACCGCTGATACGCCCGCGCCTTCGAGCCCTCTGGTGCTCAGCTCCGCGGAGGATTTCCGCCTGGGGCCCGACAACGATTTCGACCCCGATGCGCGCCGTCGCACCTATTCGCTGATCAACAACAGCACGGAGCTCGTGAACTGGGGCGCGCATGCCTCGGAGCCCTGGGTCAGCTTCGCAGGCCCGTCGAATGGCGCGCTGCAGCCGGGCGAATCGGCCGAGATCTCCGTCGAGGTCGATCCCTTCGAAGCGCAGCGCAGCGGCGAGGAACAGGGAATCGCCCAGCTCGTATTCACGAACCTGGATACCTCGATGGTGGCAGCCCAGGCGCGCGTGCTCGTGCACAAGGAATTCCTGGGCGGCGGAGTGGTCAACGGCTGGACCCGATTCCAGGCGAGCGTGGACACGCGCAGAGTGTTCGTGAGCAACACTTCGGGCAACGATCAGAACGACGGCCTCTCTCCGGCGACGGCCGTGCGCTCGCTCGCGGCGGGCAAGGCCTTGATGCGCCACGGATATCCCGACTGGATGTTGCTCGAGCGTGGCAGCGTGTGGCACGAGAGCCTGGGTCAGTGGATTGCCTCAGGGCGCTCCCCGGCCGAGCCGATGCTGATCTCCACCTATGGCGCATCGCCTTTGCGCGCCTTGCTGGAGACCGGCACTGAAGGCGGCATCCGGACCAACGGCGGCAATGGATCGCCTGCGACCATCGACAACCTCGCGGTCGTCGGTCTTCACTTCCACGCCAGCGCCTACACTGGCGGCGGGGATTGCATCGGCGCGCAGATGCTCCAGCCTGGCTCGCACATCCTGTTCGAGGACTGCGAGTTCCAAGGCTACAGCGGCAATCTGGTCTTCCAGGGCTACGGCGGACGCCACAAGGACTTCAGCCTGCGCCGCTCGGTGATCATCGACGCCTACGCGATCCATTCGATCGGCGGACACTCGCAAGGTCTCTACGCCTATGCCGTCGACGGCCTCCTGATCGAGGAGAACCTGTTCGACCACAACGGATGGAATGAGTCGGTCCCCGGAGCGGGAGCCGACATTTTCAGCCACAACCTCTACATCGACAACGACAACACCGCGGTCACGGTCCGCGGCAACATCATCGCCAACGCCTCCTCGCACGGGATGCAGCTGCGGCCCGGCGGCTCGGTCGTCAACAACGTCTTCGTACGCAACTCCATCGCGCTCAGCGTCGGCGGCGGGAACAATCCCGAAGTGGCCGGCGTGGTGGCGAACGTGGTCGGCAACGTGATCCTCGATGGCAAGAACATCGACGCCGCCAACCCGCGGGGCTGGGGCCTGTGGTTCGCCAACATCGCCTCGGGGCGCGTGCGCCACAACCTGATCGCGAACAACACGCTCGGCAGCCAGCCGAACGTGATGACCCTGTGCGGCACGCACGTCGGCGACACTCACTCGAGCATCGGCGTGCACAATCTGGCGATCCAGAGGAACGTGCTGTTCAACTGGGCTGGCTCGATCCGGATCGAGGGCGATTCGTGGCAGGTGTCGAACGTGAGTCTCTCCGGCAACGACGTGCAGAGCACGAATTCTTCCGATTGCCTGATCGAGGAGCCCGTGGCCAACAGCACGGTCTCGCTCAATTCGTTCAGGAACCGGTTCTTCTCGCAGCTCGCGCCGACCAACGCCTGCGCGATGATCGGATCGGTTGCCCACCCGCTCTCCTACTGGTTCGGCCAGATCGGCGACACGACCTCGACGATCCAACAAGTTGGCTACGCGCAGCCGAACAGATCCGCCGCAACCTACAACGGGGTTCTCGGCGGACCTTCGACCCTCGACGCGTTCCTGCAGCAGGCTCGCCAACAGGCTTCGCGCAACTGGCGCCCTGAGTACTCGGCGGTTTCACTCGCGCGGTACATGCGAGCCGGCTTCTGACCAGGGCTCTCAGACACCGAAAATCAAACCGGCCTCGAGCACGTGCTGGCGCGTCTCCAGGTCGAAGCTGACGTTGTTGACGTCGTCGTCGATCTCGGCATCGTCGACATTGAGGAAGCGGTAGCCGAAGTGGAGCGAGGTGCTGGTCGCGAAGCGCCATTCGACGCCCGCCTTGAGCTGCCAGGCGAGGAAGGGCCCGTCGTCCTCCTCGAAGTTTCCGGCCGTGTCCGAGTCGAGCCAGGCAGCGCCTGCACCGGCGACTCCATAGATGGCGAAGCGCTCCGCGATCGGAATGTCGATGACTGCGTTGAGCAGCGCGCCGGCAACCGTCAAGTCGTTGACGGCCTGGAGCCCGCCCGTCGTCGATGCATCCTGGTCGGTGAACACGCCCTCGAGCTCGAGCCCGATGCCGACGGTGCTCGTGATGTGGCCGAGACGCTCGCCGATGCCGATGGAAAGCAGGTAGCCCTCGTCGAAATCGGTGTCCTCACCGGAAGGACCGTTCGAGTCCTTCGTTGTGACGAAGCCGCCGGTCAAGCGCAGGCGCAGGCCGCTTCCAGCAGGCGTGGTGTCGTAAGCGGCCCCACCTTGCACATAGGAGGATTCGAGGTTTGAAAAAGCGGGCTGCTCAGGCTGGTCTGAGGGAATTGAGATTCCGGTCAGCAGACTCGTGGCAATCAGTTGAACGAGGAGCATACTCGGGGTTTCCTGTTGAAGAGAGAGTGATCGGAGTCGGAGACCGCTTGACGAACATTCGCCGGCCCACCGCTCGCGCCTTCCATGGCAACTGACGTGCCTAATTCAGGCGCTCGTCCGGAGCACTTCCTGACAAGCAAAGTCCGGAATTACACGCGTTTCTACATTGAGCGAGAACGCGAGATGACTCGGCAGTGACAAAACGAGAACAGGCAGTCTGATGACTGCCTGCTCTCGATTCAGTCCGTAGAGCTCAGAGCGACTTGGCGAACTCTTCTACTTGTTTGGGGGCTCCGTCGCGACCAATCCCGTAGGCCTCTTGAATTCGGCCTTCGAGCTGCTCGCGCTTGCCTTGAATCACATCAAGCTCGTCGTCCGTAAGTTTGCCCCAGCGTTCACGGACTTTCCCGGTGACATTTTTCCAATTCCCCTCGATGCGGTCCCAGTTCCTGTGAGGTCCTGGTTGATCCGCTCGATTCAGGGATTCTTCGGCGGCTTCGGCGCGGGCGGCGCCGGCGGCTTGGGCGCCGATGCGAAACGAGCCGTCTTCCAGAAAGGATCGCAGCCGTAATAGGTGCAAAGCTCGGTCATCCAGGGCGTGCTGGACATGCGCTTCCAATCCTTCTTGTCGTACTCGGGCGCGACACCGAAGCGCGCGAGCTCGACCTGCGTGGTGGCAAGCAGCTTGTGGTCGTTGTCATAGGTGTACGCGACCTTGGACCAGGGCAACGCGACGTCCTTGTCCCCTGCTTCCTTGGTCGTGTCGACCACGGCGTAGGCGATGCAAGAATTCATCGGGGCCAGGATCACGTCCTGGACCTTGCCGACTTCCTTGTTCGAAGGATCGCGCAGGACGACTCCGTCCAGCTCGCTGCACTCGACCAGCATCGGCGTGCCCTTGCCCGTGTAGGCCCAGGAATCGTCCTTGCCGAAGGAGGCTTCGATCCGCTTGTCGAGGTCGGCCTCGAAGCGCTGATCCTTCTTGACGGTCGGCGCTGCCTTGACTTGCTGCTCGGTCAGAGTCGTGCGCGCATGGCATTTTTCAGCGTCTTTTTCGTCCGCTTTGATCTGGATGAAGCTCCAGGGCACGACGCGACGATCCTCGCCGACGCCGAGGAATCCGCCGACTTCGAGCACGGCATAGCGAATTTCGCCCGAGCGCGGATCGATCAGGATGTCGCCGATCTCGCCAAGCCCCTTGTCGGAGTCGTTGCTGATCTTGAGACCGAGCAATTTTCCGCACGGGTACAAGGGATAGGTTTGAGCAGAATCCTGGTTGAGCGCACCAGGCGCGGCGCTCTGAGCCAGCACTGCGGAAGGAAGGAGTGCCACACAGGCTGTGGCGATGAGCATGTCATGGATCTTCACGGTGGTGTTCCCCTGTGGTGGGTGATGGTTCGGAGGAGGACTGCTGCAGCGCACTCGCGGGCACGTCACTCGGGTAACTAGGTATTCAGGAACGCGAGAGGTGTGTCCGCAAAGCCCATGCCGCTCTTTCGAATGCAGCTCCCACGCGAACGATTGCCGTGCAAATTTGCAGTTTGTTCAGACGCGTGCACATCGCGTGGAACGCGGTTTGTAAGAACGCGGCGTCTCCTCGTCCCCGATTCCATGCGACGCGGGGATACAATCCCCTGTCGTGCAGGCCCACTGCCCCCCCACCAAAGACCCGACGATGACGCGGACTATCAATCCTTCTCCGCTGAATCTTCTCGTCGTTGACGATGACGACGATTTCCGGGACAGCCTCGTACGCCTGCTCGAGCGCGAGGAGCACAAGGTCGAGACGGCTTCGGACCTCGCGACCGCGCGAGCGCTCCTGACGGAGAAGCGCTTCGACGCCGTGCTCGCTGACGAGCAGCTCCCCGACGGGCTGGGGTCCGACCTGATCGACGATCCGGCGCGCCCCGCCGGCACGGAGGTCGTGCTGGTCACCGGGCACGCGACGGTCAGCCACGCCGTCGAGGCCCTGCGGCGCGGCGCCGCCGACTACCTGACCAAGCCGGCCGAGCCCGAGGTGCTGAAAGCGACCCTCTCGCGCCTGACAGGCGTGCGCGCGTTGCGGCGCGAAGTCGAGGAGCTGCGCGACGCCCTGCGCGACCGCGGGCGCCTTGGCCCGATCATCGGCCGCTCGCGCGCGATGCAACCGGTTTTCGACATGATCCAGCGCGTGGCGCCGACCGACGCCGGCGTGCTGATCCAAGGCGAGAGCGGCACCGGCAAGGAAGTCGTTGCCCAGGCCCTGCACGAGCTGAGCCGCCGCAAGGATGCGCCGCTGGTCGCGGTCAACTGCGGGGCCATCCCGGAAAACCTGATCGAGAGCGAGCTGTTCGGCCACGAGAAGGGCAGCTTCACCGGCGCGGACCGCCAGCATCGGGGCTTCTTCGAGCGCGCGGACGGCGGGACCCTGTTCCTCGACGAGATCACGGAGATGCCGCTGCAACTGCAGGTCAAGCTCTTGCGTGTGCTCGAGACCGGCCGGATCCAACGCGTCGGCGGGACTTCGACCATCCAGACCGACGTGCGCGTGCTGGCCTCCACGAATCGCGATCCCAGCGCCGCGATCAAGGGCGGCAAGCTGCGCGAGGACCTGTTTTTCCGCCTGGCCGTCTTCCCGATCCACCTGCCCCCCCTGCGCGAGCGGGAGGGTGACGTCGCGTTGATCGCTCAGCACTTCCTCGAAGGCCACAATCGGACCCATGGGACCGACAAGCGCTGGGCACCGGGCGCCCTGGACGCCCTTGCGCGGCAGGAGTGGCGCGGCAATGCGCGCGAGCTGCGCAACGCGGTGCAGCGCGCCTTCATCCTTGCCGACGATCTGCTGCGGGCCGAGGACGCCGCGGCACCCGCCAACGGGAACCCCGTGGCCAACTCCCCGTCAGGAAGTTTCAGCGTCCAGGTCGGCACCTCCATCGCCGACGTGGAGCGCGTGCTGATCCGCGCAACGCTCGAGCAGCTCGGCGGCGACAAGCCGCGAGCCGCGCGCATCCTCGGAATCAGCCTGAAGACTTTGTACAACCGGCTCAGCGTCGAGCAGGCCGTTGAAAAAGTCCCCTAGCGTAGGCATAACGGAAATGGCCCCTTCGAGCGCCACAGCCATGAGTTCGCCGCGCGGAACCGATGCCTTGCCGAACCAGGCGCTGAACCGTTTCCTCGAGCGCATCCGCGTTTCGTATTCGCACGACCTTCGCACGCCGCTGAGCACGATCGTGAATTACGCGGCCGTGCTCGAGACGCACAAGAGCGACAACCCCGAAGCGGTCCGCGACCTCGGTCGGCGCATCCGCGAAAACGCCTTGCGCACGGCGCGGATGGTCCAGCACATGGCTGTCGCGACCGGACTGGCGAGCCGGGCCCTGCAGACCTCGCCGGCGGACCTGGCGGCACTCGGTCGCGCCGTCCTGGTCGCATCGGGCGGTCGCGGCGAGGTCAAGCTGCTCGACGCGTCGACTGCGACCGCGAGCGTCGACCAGGAAGTGCTGAGCTTCATCTGGCGCGCCTACGTGGCCGTCGAAGTCGACGCGGCCGCGAGCCCGCTGCACTCGGTCGATCTCCGGGTGCGCGCATCGGCCAGCGAGGTGACCATCGAGCTGAGTCACGGCATCGAGGATGCTTCCGCGGTGCCGGAGCTGATCGAATTGCAGGGCTACGCGCGCCAGAACACGGGCGCCTCGCGCATGGAATGCTCGATGGCTCTGCACCTCGCCCAGGATCTGCTGCTGTGCCACGGCGGCGAGCTCAGCGTCTGGGGCCGCGCGGGCAGCGCGTCCGGATTGCGGCTTCGGATGCCTGTCCAGGCAGCGACGTCGCTCGCCCCGGCTGCACCCGTCGCCAACAATAGCGCCGGCGGCCGCTGAGACCCGGCTGGCGAGTCTCCGGGGCCGGGGAATGCGTCCTGCTCGCCGGCATTCACCAGCGGCAGGAAGGGCTCAATACTCCAGCGAGGTCAGGCCTTCGCGCACGGCGTATTTCGTCAGCTCCGCGGTGCCGTGCAGCTGGAGCTTCTGCACGATGTTGCGGCGGTGAGTCTCCACCGTCTTGATCGAGATGTGCATCAACTTCGCGGTCTCGGGCGAGGATTTGCCCTCGGCGACCAGCTGGAGGACTTCGCGTTCCCTCGCGCTCAAGCGTGAGAATGCGGAGTCGTCGCTGCCCGGCTTGTCATTGCTGTAGCGCTCGACGACGAAGCCGGCCACTTCCGGGCTGAGGTAGGTGCGCCCGGCGCTCACCGCGCGCACGGCCCGCACCAGCTCGTCGTGGGCATCCATCTTCGGCACGTAAGCAGAGGCTCCCGCGTCGAGCATGTGCCCCACGTAGCGCCGGTCGAAGTGCGTCGACAAGGCGATGACCTTGACGCGGTCGTATTCCGCGCGGATCTGTCGCGTGGCCTCGACGCCGTTCATGTCGGGCATCTCGATGTCCATCACGACGACGTTCGGCTGCAGGGTCCGGATCAGGTTGAGCGCAGTGCGGCCGTCGGCAGCCTCGCCCACGATCTCGAAGCCCGGTTCACAGGCAAGCAGAGCGCGCAGTCCTTCGCGAACCATTTGGTGGTCGTCGACCAGAAGAATTCGAATATTCATGGATTAGCCTTGGTGTTGGTCGCGCGATCAGCGGCCAATGGTGCGCACAGACAGACCGTCGTACCGTGCTCGGGAACCGATTCGATTTTCATGCTTCCGCCGACATGGCTGAGGCGCTCTCGAATGGTGAACAGACCGTAGTCGTCGCTGGCTTCCGCGTTGGTGCGCATGCCGATTCCGTCGTCCTCGACGGTGACCCGGATGTTGCGCTCGGCACGCTCCAGCGACACGCGAATTCTTTGCGCGCGCGCGCGCTCGGCGGCGTTGATGAACAGCTCGCGCATCGAGCGGAACAGCGCTTCGCGGGCCTTGGCTTCGGTGGGCTTCGGCCGGCCGTCGTCGCCGACCACGATCTTGACGCCGTGGCGAGCGCCGACCTCCGCCGCGAGCTCCTTGATCGCCGCTTCGAGGCCCTGCTCGTGCAGCGACGGCGGCTCGAGTTCCTGGGCGATGCCACGCGCGCTCTTGTCGGCCTGCTCGAGCAGCCGTTCGATCTCGAGCACGGAGTCCGCCAGCCTGGGGTCGGTAGACCTGCGCAGGGCCGCGAGCTTCATCCGGATCAGCAGGATCGTGCGGTCCAGCCCGTCATGGAACTCCGACGAAAGGCGCCGGCGCACCCGCTCCTCGACGCGCAAGAGTTCCGCCGTCAGCCCGCGCAGCCGCTCCTGGTGGAAGGCCGATTCGCGTTGGCTCTGGCTCCAGGCGGCATTGTCCGGAAGGCTGTCCAGCGGCCCCGAAGCCGCCGACGTGTCCCGCGGAGCAGTCTCCAGCGAATCGCCGGAGGCCCGCGAAATCGGATCTCCTTTCGCGCCGAATCGATTCGGAGTGCTCCCCTCGCTCTCACGGCTGTCGCGTCCCGTGCGATCGAGCGAGATGTAGTTGGGATTCATCGGACTTCTGCGGATCAAGGTGAGAGCGAGTCGTCGGGGACCTCGCTCCGCATCGCGAATCTCTCGCTCCTTGGGCGCGTAGGTCTTTGGAACGAGCAACTTTTATGCCGATATCGGGAAACAGGTTCGAGGGTATCGCTAGCCGCGCGATGGCCGATCCAGGCCTGTTCGCCCTGCTTTCCCCGATGTAATCCTTGGAAAGGCGATGTAATCCCTGGAATCGTTGTAGAAATTACCGACTTCCAGAGAGGAGGACTGGCCGGCAAATGCCCGGCGCCTCGGGGATCGCCTTACGCAGACTCAGGGCTTGGCGCTCGCCATCTCGAGCGCCTGGCGCAGTCGCTGTTGAGCAGCCTTCTGTTCGGGCTGATCCTGAGGCAGAAGGCAGCTCGGCACCGCCGCTAGCAGGAGTTTCGCGGCCTCGAGGCTCTTGTCGTCCGGCATCGTCTTGGCCAGCTTCTCGGCCCGCGCTTGCAGGGTATGGAAGCGCGCGGGATCGGCAACCGGGGCCTTGCGCCAGCTGCTTGCCTCAGGCGGCAGGCCGGCGGCGTGCTTCTTCGCATCGTCGACCCGCGACTTGAGGCTCGGGTGATCGCTCATCATCTCGCTCTGCGTGTCGAGGCCCATGTCGATCATCCGCTGGAAGAAGTCCCCGAAGCGATCCGGGTCCCAGCCTGCGTGGGTATAGAACTGGAAGCCGAGCTTGTCCGCCTCGGCTTCGTCATCGCGCGTGTAGCCCATGTTGATGAACTGTCCGGCCGCGAGGCCCAGGCCAGCGGCGATCGGTCCGTATTCGGCCCCGTGTTCCTTGCCGCCCAGCAGGTAGGCGCCGATGCCCGCCGCGGCGCCGCCGCCGAGCGCCAGGTACTGGCGGTTCATGCCCTTGTGCACGTGGCGGGCATAGACATGGCCGTATTCGTGGGCGACGACCGCGGCGAGCTCGTCCTCGCTGCTGCAGGTCGTCAGGAGCTTGGTGTAGATGTACATATGGGTTCCGCCGGTCGTGAAAGCGTTCAGTGTCTCGCTGTTCACGAAGTGGAAGGCCATCTGGTCGGAGAACATCCAGGCGTCGTCTTCCTTCTTGTGGCTCTTGGGCCCGAAGCCCTGGGCGTCGAGGGCTCGAGCCGCGTCGACAACACGCCGCCCCATGGTCTGGATGTAGCCAGCCAGCTCGGAATCCGAGAGCACGGCGGGCTTGAGCTGGTTGTGCGTGTCGGAGGCCTGGGCGATGACCTGGCGGTCGGTCGCGCAGCCCGCCAGG
>Ga0193706_1000752_pt1 | contig 16719 bp, 16 predicted proteins | sample U3c1metaG_FD_160130 | JGI IMG/M metagenome (GOLD analysis project Ga0193706, IMG submission 160130) | Soil microbial communities from a riparian zone of the East river system, Colorado, United States - U3c1 | ecosystem: Environmental > Terrestrial > Soil > Riparian zone | place: USA: East River... | reverse complement strand
ACCGACGTCTCGGATCACGTCTATGGCACGACCGGCATCGCGCACCTGCAGCAGCACACGATCAAAGGGCCCAAGGCTTGGAGCTGGCGCTCGGAGACCGAGGACGACATGTACCAGCACGAGCACCACGTGCTCTTCGCCGCGATCCGCGCCGGCGAGGTCGTCGACAACAGCGCCTACATGGCGAGCTCGACCTTGATGGCGATCCAGGGACGCATGGCGGCCTACACCGGCCAGACGATCACCTGGGAGCAGGCGTTGAACTCGACCGAGGATCTCTCGCCCAAGTCCTACGCCTGGGGAGAAGCGCCGCTCGCGTCGATCGCAGTGCCGGGCGTGACGAAGTTCGCCTGAGCGCGGAGCGAGCTTCAGCGCGCGAGGAGGTTTCAGCGAGCTACTCGCTCCGCGGAATCCGAAAGGCGTGAGAGGAGTGAAGCTCGCTGGCGCCCGTGCGCGCGAGAATTTCCGCGGCGTTGTGCGCGCGCACGCCGCCGCCGGGCAGGATCACGATGCGGCCGCGAGCTCGAGCGACGAGCGCGCGCAATGTGTCGAGGCCCTCGAGCGCCGAAGCTGCAGCGCCGGAAGTGAGCAGGCGATCGACGCCCAGCTCGATCAGGACCTCGAGTTCCGCGCTCGGATCGCGAACGAGGTCGAAAGCGCGATGGAAGGTGACCGTCATCGGGCGTGCGAGGGCGATCAGCTGTCGCGTGCGCTCCAAGTCCACGCAGGCGTCGCTGGTCAGGACTCCGAACACGACTCCATGGGCTCCCTGTTTTTTCACGCGCAGCAAATCAGCGCGCAATTCGGAGAACTCCGCTTCGGAGGGAACGAAGGCCTGGTCGGCACGCGAGCGGACCATCGCGTGGACGCGCACCGCGCTTGCTCCAGCCGCTTGCAGCGCCTGTGCGAGCAGCTCCGGCGTGGGGGTGAGACCGCCCAGGTCCAGTCGAGAGCAGACCTCGAGGCGCGCTGCTCCGCAACCCAGCGCCGCCGCGAGCTGATCGCGCGAGTCGACGCACACCTCGAGGATCGCCATGGACCGCGAGCTCTTCAACTGGCGCGCGGGTGCGCCTTTTCGTAGATCCGCCGCAAGTTCTCGATCGACACGTGGGTGTAGATCTGCGTCGTCGCGAGGTGCGCGTGACCCAGCATCTCCTGGACCGAGCGCAGGTCGGTGCCCGCGTCGAGCAGATGGGTCGCGAAGCAGTGGCGCAACGTGTGGGGCGTGGCCTGTCGGTGCAGGCCCGCGCGCAGCAAGGCCGAGGCGACGATGCGCTGCAGCGATCGCGTCGTCAGCCGCGTGCCGCGCAGGCTCAGGAACAGCGCATCCAGGGCGCCAGCCTGTGGCTTGGGCCGCTCCGGATCGCGCAGGTACTCGTCGAGGGCGCGCAGGGCGAAGGAGCCGAGAGCTCCCTGCCTTTCCTTCTTGCCCTTGCCGCGCAAGCGGACGATTCCGCGCCGGCTGTCGACGTCGGCGTGGTCCAGACCGACCGTCTCCGCGGCGCGCGTGCCGGCGGAATACATGACTTCGAGGATCGCGCGATCGCGCCGGCCGGCGGCGGTCGAGACATCGGGAGCTTCGAGCAAGAGCTTCACCTCGCTGGTGGCCAGGTGCGAGGGCAGGGGCCGCGACGCGCGCGCTTGCCGCAGGCCCGTCGCCGGATGCACCTGGAGCAGGCCCTGCTCGACCAGCGACTGGAAGAAGGAGCGCGCGGCCGAAAGCTTGCGCTGCACCGAGGTTCGCGCGAGCTTGCGCTCGTCGAGCTCCATCAAGTAAGCGCGCAGCACGCGCGGCGTGACGCTGCGCACGTCGTCGATCTCGAGGCCCCCGAGAAAGCGGATCAGCTCCGCGAGGTCGCTGCGGTACGCGCGCAACGTGTGCTCCGAGGCTCCTCGACCCGCGGCGAGCTCGCTAAGAAATTTTCCGACCTTGGCCTGAATCGAATCCGCGGAGGAAGGCGTCGGCTTGCGCGTCGCTGCGCTGGCTTCACGGCTCGTGCGGCTCCGTGCTTGCCGCGCCATGCTCAAACGTGGACGGGGGCGTCGAGCCCGAACAGCTTCAACAACCAGTAGACCAGCGCGCCGAGCGCCGCGCAGGTGGGCAGGGTGAAGACCCAGGCCATCATGATCTTGCCTCCCAGTCCCCAGCGCACCGCGGACAGGCGCCGCGTCGCTCCGACGCCCATGATCGCGCCGGTGATCGTGTGCGTGGTCGAGACCGGCGCGCCGATGTGCGCCGCGATGGCGAGCGTGATGCTGGCACCCGTCTCGGCGGCGAATCCGTGCACCGGTTGGATCTTGATCAGGCTAGAACCGAGGGTGCGGATCACTTTCCAGCCGCCCGCCGCCGTGCCCAGGGCCATCGCGGTCGCGCAGACAAGTTTTACCCACAGTTGCACTTCCGTGCCGCTCTGGAATCCACCGGCGATCAAAGCCAGCGTGATCACGCCCATGACTTTCTGCGCGTCGTTCTTGCCGTGCTCCCAGGCCATCAGCGAGACGGACGCGAGCTGCAGCTTGCCGAAGGTGCGCTGGACCCTGGTGTTGCTCCACTTGCGGAAGATCCACAGCAAGGCTCCCATCAGCACGAAGCTGATCGCGAAACCTGCGAGGGGCGAAATCAACAAGGCGAGCAGGACCTTCTTGATGCCGGCCATGTGCAGCACGGCCATCGAGCCATTCTTGGCCAGAGCCGAACCGACCAGGGCGCCGATCAACGAATGCGAGCCGCTGATCGGCAAGCCTGCCGCCGTGCAGAACCAGACCCAGCTCGCCGCGGCGACCATGCAGGCCAGGATGGCGGTCTGCGAGATCAACGCTGGATCGACGATCCCGGTGGTCAGCGTCGCCGCCACTTTGACCGAGACCAAGGCGCCGGCGAGGTTGAGCACCGCGGCCAGCATCACCGCTCGTCCTGGCGAGAGCACGCGGGTCGAGACCACCGTGGCGATCGCGTTCGCCGAGTCGTTCCAGCCGTTCATGTAATCGAACAGCACCGCCGCCACGATGACGACGATGATCAGGAACGTCGGTTCAGCCATGCTTCAGCACCACGGCCTCGATGATGTGGCCGACGCCTTCGCAGCGATCGAGAGCCTCCTCGGTGATCTCGTACACCTCCTTCCAGACCAGGAGACGGATCGCGTCCTTCTCCTCCTGGAACAGGCGCGCCAGGGCGCCGCGGAAGACCGTGTCGCCCTCGTTCTCGAGCCGGTTGAGCTCGATCAGGTGCTCGTGGATCGCCCCAGATTTCTTGAGCGTGCGCAATTCGCCGACGGCGCGCTGCAGCTCGGCGGTCGCCATCACCAATAGGTCGACCATCTGCCGCAGGGCCTCCGGCACGTGGTCGATCGGGAACATCACGAAGCGTTGCGCGGCCGCGTCGATGTAGTCGATCACGTCGTCGAGCCGCGTGATCAAGGCGTGGATGTCCTCGCGATCCAGGGGCGTGACGAAGCTCTTGTAGAGCTTCTCCAGCGTCTGGTGCGTGACCTTGTCGGTCTGGTGCTCGAGCTCCTTCAGCTTGCGCGCGTTCTCGCGGAAGTGCGCCGGCTGGTCGAGCAGCGAGCGGTACGCCGTCGCCGCCTCGACGATGCGCGCGGCGGACATGTCGAACAGGTCGAAAAACTCTTCGTCGCGGGGGAACAGACGCAAAGTTGGGGCCTCGCTGGCGCTGATGCGGGACGTGGGGGGCCTGCGCCGCGCATGCGGCTTGCAGATCTTGCCGTTAGCTACCACGCGCCCGGCGCCGGATCAAGACGAGATCAAGCCAAGATCGACAACCGGCGTCGTGCACTTCCTACAAGAGTCGCAGCACGGCCACGAGACCGCCGTCGAGCGCCACGTTGACGACTTTTTTCCTCGAAGCGCGGCCGAGGATTCCCAGGCGTTGCTCGCTCGCGAAGAGTCCCAGGACGCTGAAGTACTCGGCCAGGGCGAGGCCGCCCTGCTCGTCGATCACCGGGAAGTCCTTCTCCGCGACGGGCGAGTAGGCCTGCGCGACCCACGCGCCCGGACTGGCCAGTGCGCGCTCGAGCGCGGACGTGAACTCGGCGTCGCTGAGATCGCGGCCGAGCAGGATGCCTTCGCCGCCGTAGCTGCGATTGGGCTTGAGCACCGTGCGCGCGCGCTGCGTCGACAGCCAGGGCACGAGATCGATCTCGGCGCCGTCGGGGTCGGTGGTGCGCCTGGAGAGGACGCGCCGCGTCCACGGCAGGTGCTGGCGGAATACGCGCCGCTCCAGGGCGGTGAAGTGTTCCGAGAGGGCGGGGGTCGTGAACACCTCGAACACGCTCTTGTGGTCGAACTCGCCGGCCAGCGAGGAGATGCAACGATTCGTGCGCAGCGCGTGGCGCATCCCCGACAGGTCGTCGCCCGCGGCTTCCTTGCTGGCGAGATCGTTGATCTCGTGGTCGCGGTACACGATGTCGATCGGATGGTCGCCGAAAGTGAGCTCGCCGCTCACCACGCAGAGCTCGCGCGGATCGACGTGCCAGGCCTGGATCCCCAGAGCGCGGAAGAATTCGACGTTGCGCGGGAACTCCTCGACGCCGCCGTCGAGGCCTTTGTATTGACACAGCGCGAGGTTGAAGCGCTTGAGCCGCAAATGCCGCGCGTGATCCGCCATCACTTCGAGCATCACGCGCCGTGGATCGTCGTTGGGCTCGAGCAGCAGAGTCGGCGCCACGCGCGCCAGCGCGGGAGCCACGTGGCGCAGGATGATGTCGTCGACTGTCGGCGCGAGGTAGGTGCCGCCGGCGCCGAGCGGATTGAACTCGAAGAACTGCGTGGACTTGATCCAGTCGTGCGAGCCGAAATCGGTCGAGGCGTCGAAGCGGCCGAAGAACACCTCGACCTGGTGCGGCGTGTGCAGCTCGCGCATCCAGCGCTCCTCGGCCTCGGTCAGCGGCAGGATCTCGCGCACAGCGGGCAGCTGATCCCACAAGGCGAGCAGCTTCATGTACGCGTGCTCGAGGACCCGCGTGACGCGGTGCAGGTAGGCGCGCTGGTTGCCGCCGAGCACCCGTGGCCGCAGGAGCAGCGGCGTCGCGCGCGGCTGGTTGTCGTCGTCGAAGTAGACCACGCCGCGTTCGAGGGCTTCCGCGCGCACGGCTTCGCGGATGGCGCGGCGCTCGGTCGCGTCGATGCGCTCGAGCAGGCCGTTGAGCGTGGTGCCGAGGCTGTCGCGGAGATTGCCTCCGCGCAGGAACGGCGATGACAAGCGCCTCATCCGCGCGATTGTCGAGAGAGCGACCTCCGCGAACAAGGGTCGGCGCGGGCCCGCGCAGGATTCGCGAGCTTGGAGAGCGTCAAGATTCCTGGCGAATCGCCAGGAATCAGCGACGCGCTCTCACTCGAGCAGTTCTTCGGGAATCGGCTTGCGCCCCGCGAAGCCGCCGTCGCTGGTGTGGTACCAGACCACCGCGGGCTCGTCGCTGCGCCAGCACAACAGGACGTCCAGACCGCCGATCTCGCCGGGAAAATCAACCAGCCCCATCTCGAAACCCCAGTCCTTGTACGCGCAACCGATGCGCGCGAGCTCGTCCTGCAGATCGCGCATGCGCGCATCGATCTCCGCGCAGCGTTCGCGCGAGCCGGCCTGGTTGGGGCGCTTCGAGAGCTTCTGGCGCTCGCGACCGTAGGTGATCAGGTCCTGGACGATGCGCCGCACCAGAGGCAGGGTCTGGTTGGCTTGCTTGGGAGTGAAACGGCGTCGGACCATCGGGCTCTCAGGTGTAGCCTCCGCCCCCCGCCGCTGGAAGCGCGAGGCTATTGACCGGCCGGGGGCGGACTGACGATCTTGACTCCCTTCGAGTCCTTCACGATCACGGTGGGCACCGGCTTGGGAGCGTCTTTCTGCACGCCCGCGAGGTAGCTGCGCCAGCCGCCGAGCAGCACCACGCGCGAGTCCGGGTTGATGCCGAAGGTAAAACCCTTCTGCTCGGAATCGTCGAGGATGCGCGCGAGCTCCACCGCGCCATCGGCCTGGTTGGCGGCCCAGCTCACCAGCTGGTTGACGAGCACGCGCGTCTCGCCGAGCTCTTTCTTCAGCGCGGCGACATCGTTGTTCATCGGCGCGGGAAGGGCGTCGAGCCGCGCGTTCAGGCTCTTGACCTCTTTCTCCAGTGCGTCGAGCCGCGCCCCAGGCGGAGGCGTGGGAGTCGGAGTCTGGGCGAGGGCGAGGCCGCACAGGGCGGCGGTTCCGAAAACGACGAGTGTTTGTTTCGAGTTCATGGCGCCTCCTTATCGGTCACCCGGGGCGGGGGAGCCAAGTCGGGGAAGTCTCCAGCCTCGAAACCAGGCCCGGAGCGGGGACGGCCGCCTCCCCAGGGGGATAGACTCCGCCCCGCATGGCAATCCAGGGCAAGGAAGGGGAGCGGCGAGGCTCGGGGCGCTCCCCGCTGCTGTTCATCTTCCTGACGGTCTTCATCGACCTCCTGGGCTTCGGAATCGTGCTGCCGCTCCTGCCCGTGTACAGCAAGGCCTACGGCGCGAACGAGGTCACCCTCGGCCTCCTGTTCTCCTGCTTCTCGGGGATGCAGTTCTTCTTCGCGCCGATGTGGGGCCGGATCTCCGACCGCATCGGGCGCCGCCCGGTGTTGATCGGTGGACTGGTCGGCACCGCGGCGTCCTATGCCCTGTTCGCCTTCGCGCACTCCCTGCCCCTGCTCTTCGCCTCGCGGCTGCTGGCCGGATTCTTCGGCGCCAACATCTCGACCGCTCAGGCCTACATCGCCGATGTGACCACGCCGGAGAATCGCTCCAAGGAAATGGGCCTGATCGGAGCGGCCTTCGGTCTGGGCTTCACCCTCGGTCCCTTGCTCGGCGGCGAGCTGACCACCCTTTCGCCGATGGCGCCGGGTTTCTTCGCCTGCGGCTTGTCGCTGTGCGCGGCGCTGTTCGGATACCTGCGTCTGCCGGAGCCCGCGCGCAGCGGCTCGGGTTCGCGCGTGTTCCACGCCTCGCAGCTCAAGCGCGCGCTCGGCGAGCCGCGGATCTCGTCGCTGATGCTCCTGACCTTCCTGTCCGTGGTCGCCTTCGGCTCTTTCGAGGCAATGTTCACGCGCTTCGGCCTCGCGCGCTTCCCGAAGATCTTCCACCTCGACGGCCCGCTCAACGATGCCAGCCTCGAGCAGATCATGGCCGCGGCCCCGGTCGCCGGGCGCTACCTCGCGGGCGTCGGCGTGATCTCGGCGTTGATCCAGGGCGGCTTGATCCGCAGGCTCGTGCCGCGCTTCGGCGAGACCACGCTGACGATCGCGGGGCCGGCGATTCTCGGTCTGTCGCTGTGCGTGGTCGGAGTCGGCGGCGTGCTGGAGAGCTGGGGGCTCGTGATCACGGGCTGCATCCTGCTGCCGGTCGGCTTTGGCTTGAACAATCCGGCTTTGACCGGGCTCGTGTCGCGGGCCAGCCCGATCGAGGAGCAGGGTTCCTTCCTCGGCATCAACCAGTCGATCTCGAGCCTCGCGCGCATGAGCGGTCCTCCGATCGCGGGCCTGTGCTTCAAGCAGTTCGGACCCCAGTCGCCGTTCTTCGTCGCGGCACTCGTGCTCGGCTGCGCGACGCTGGTCGCCGTCCGCTACAAGCAGCGTTTCGGCGCGAGTTTTGCTCCGCGCGCCGTGTGAGCTCGATGGACCGCGGCTTTCGCTTGCGCGCGCGCGTGTTCGAGCAGGCCCGCGAGCTCGAGCCGGCTCACGCGCTCGGCCTGCTATCCGCGCATCGCCTGCCGATCCTGCTCGACAGCGCCGCGGGCGAGCCGCGTCGCGCGAGCCTCCTGGCCTTCGATCCCTTGCCGCTGGGACCCGACCATGCGCGCGCCGCATCGCGACCAGGCGGCTTGCGCTCGCTGCTCGCCGCGCTGACGCCCGACGGCGGAGACGAGATCCCGGGTCCGTTCCACGGCGGCCTGCTGTGCGCCCTCGCCTACGACCTCGGCGCCGCCGGCGAGCGCCGGATCGACGTCGCCGCCGAGCCCTGGGCTCAACCCTTGTTCGTCGGCGGGCTGTACGTCGACTTCCTGGTGCGCGACGAGCTCGCGGGCCGCACCTGGCTGGTGCTCGCGGACGATCCCGGCGACGGTCGCGAGCCGCTCGAGCAGCGCCGTCGGACCATCGAGCGAGAATTGCGCGCCGCGCCTCGCCTTGGAGCGACACGCGCGCAACCGCTGCAGCGTCACGTGACGCCGCAGGAACACATGCGCCGGATCGAAGCACTGCGCCAGTCGATCGGCCGCGGCGATCTCTACCAGGCGAACCTCGCCCATCGCTTCAGCGCGCTCGCGCAGGGCGAGCCGCACGACTGGTACGCGCGCCTGCGCGCCGCGAATCCCGCGCCGTACATGGGCTACCTGCGCTGGCGCGCGAGCGACGGCTTCGAGCCCGCGGGCGCCCTGCTTTCGGCTTCGCCCGAGTTGTTTTTCGAGCTCGAGGACGGCGTGGCGCGCACGCGGCCGATCAAGGGCACGATCGAGCGCTCGGACGATCCGGCGATCGACGCGCAACGCGCGCGGACGCTGCTCGCGAGCGAAAAGGACCAGGCCGAGCTGGCGATGATCGTCGACCTCGAGCGCAACGATCTCGGCCGCTGCGCCGTCGCCGGCAGCGTGCGCGTCGAGGACTGGCCCCGGCTGCGCAGCTACGCGCGCGTGCACCATTTGACCGCCGACGTCGTGGCCAGGTTGCGGCCAGGTCTCGATGCCTTCGACCTGCTCGATGCGCTCTTCCCCGGAGGCTCGATCAGCGGCGCACCGAAGCTCGCCGCCATGGCGCGCATCGCCGAGCTCGAAGGCGCGGGCCGCGGTTTTTTCACCGGCTCGCTCGGCTTCGTCGACCTGCGCGGGAACGCCGCCTTCAACATCCTGATCCGCACCTTTCTGTGGCGCGAAACCGGCGGCGGCGAATTGTCCTTCCAGGTCGGCGGCGGGATCACCTGGTCCTCCGACGCCGCGGCCGAGGAGCGCGAGACCCTGGCCAAGGCTCGAGCCATGCTGGAGGCTCTGGGCGCGAGCTCCGACCAACCCCACGGAACTGGTAGGAACTCGGGGCGGCCGTACTAAGACACTTCCTTCCGATCTTCCCGCCGACGATCTTTCCACGGAGGGTCGGTCTGCGTACGGTTAACGAACGCGTACTGTCCGAGCAGGACCCCGAAGCATTTACCTATGAACGACGCCATGAAAGCCTGGATCCTCTGCGCGAGTGCACTCTTCGTTCCTTCCATCGCCGGCGCCGCGCCTCTCGCCGCCGTCGCCCTCGCCGCTGGACAGCAGCCTGCGCCCAACACCAATCCGGACAATCGTCCGGAGATCAAGGAGGCGATCGACAAGCTCGGCGAGCACGCCGGCAAGCGCGGCAAGGAGGACGAGGACGCGATCAAGATCCTCGACACCCTGTTCAAGGAGTTCGAGAAGAGCGGACCCAAGGATCGCCTGATGATCGTCAAGGGCATCGACAAGTGCTTCGAGGCCAAGCGCCAGGAATCCGCCGAGGGCGTGCGCGACAACAAGCTGTACATGGCCTCGGCCGTGTGCCTGCGCGACATGGGCCCGGAGAGCGCGCCGATCCTGATGAAATGGATCGGGCACAAGGACCACCGCAAGGACCTGCCCTTGCAGGCTCAACTGATCAAGTCGCTGGGCAAGACCAAGGACGAGGACGGGCGCAAGGCCTTGATCAAGCTGCTCGTCGACAAGACACCTGCGATCCAGGCCGCTGCCGCCGAAGCCCTGGGCGAATTCGCCGAAGCCGATCAGAAAGTGCGCAAGGAATGCGTCGACGAGCTGATCAAGAACGCGTTGATGCCCGCCAAGGGTGCGATCGACGTGCAGACGCCGAACCAGGCCGACAAGGACCGCTGGGACACGATCTCGGCGCCGATCATCACCAGCTTGCAGCGCTTGAGCCGGCACACCGAGACCGATCCGCAGAAGTGGCAGGCCTGGTGGAACGACAACAAGAAGAAGGACTGGGACAAGTCTTGAGCGGTACGGATCCGGCCTTGGATCCCGAGCTGGGCGTTCCCGGGCGCCGCGCGAACCGAGGCGGTCCGTACCTGATGTTGATTCCGCTCGCGCTGAGCGTCGCGGCCGTGTGGTGGATCCGCCATCCCTCGCTTTCGCTGGTTCCCACGCGACCGCCGGCGCGCGCTGATCCGGACGCGACCCACGACGTGCTCGGCGGCGAGACGCAGCTCGGCGGCGCGACCTTGGCTTTCTGGCTCGCCCCGTCCGAGCCCGATGCGGGACGCCAGGCTTTCCAGGCCAAGGCCTTGCGCAGCCGCTACGGACTCTCCGAGGGTGAATCCTGGCGCTTGAGGCTGGAGTGGCGGCCGCTGGAGGGAGCGAAGACCGCCGGTGAGCCGGCGTCGCTCGACGTCGGGCGCTTGAGCATCGTCGACAGCTCGGGCACGGCCCTCGCGCCGATCCGCCTCGGCCGCGATCTCGATCCCCTGGCGACCCTGCTCGCGCCGCCGACGTCGCCGCTGGTGGTCGGAACCTCGCTCGACCTGTTCCTGTGGGGCCGCGCGCCTCTCCCAGGGGCTCGGCTGGCCGGACTTTCCGATGGATCTAGCAACGGCGAAGCCGCGCTCGAAGTCGGCCTGACTTCGCGGCCCCTGCGCCAAGGCGACCTGGTCGGGCCGATGGCGAGCCTCGACGCCGCGGCTCCCGGATCGAGCTCGAAGAGCGGCGGGAAGACCGCCGCGCCCGGCGCGTCGAACCCTGCCGGGCAGGGCACGAATGAGGCGCGTTATTGATTCCAGGCTCGCGCTGACTCGTGCGGGACTCGGGCTGATCGCGCTGCTGCCGATCTGGATCGCGAGCTGCGATCGCGAAGCTCCCTCCGCGCCTGGAGCCTCTCCGACCGCGCAGGCCGCCGAGTCGAACGATCGGACCGCGCGGATCGCCCAGCTCGAGGCGGAGCTCGAGAGCGCGCGCATCCGCCAGGAGCAATCCGACAAGCGGCTCGACGACATGCGCGCGCAGCTCACCGACAGCGAAGCCCGGCGCCTCTCGCGCGAGCGCGAATGGGCGGAGTATTCGATCCTGCTCTCGAAGGTGTCGCCGGAGCGTCTGCCGGGCGGCAAGAATTTCGGTGCCGAGCCGACTGGAACCGAGGCCAAGGATGCCGAAGCCGCCGAAGCCGCGGCGACTTCCGCCGAGGCCCTCGCCGCGGATCCGGTGATCCAGGCTCGCTCGCTGCACATCGCCCGCGCGCTGCGCACGCTGTTCACGCTGGAGCAGATCCGCGGCCTGGATCTGCTCGAGTGCGGAACTCTCGAAGGCAACGCGATCGGCCCGGTCGTGCTGCGCCTGCTCGACGGTCAAGGCCGTTTCGCCGGCAGCCTCTACGCCGCGCGACTGCGCATGGAGGCCAGCCGCTCGGCGCGCAGCCTGACCCTGGTGCTCGAGGACGGCTACGAGACTCGCGCGGGTCAGCGCATCGAATTCGAGCCGAGCGGCGAGGGCCGCACCAGCGCGCGCCGCATCGTGCTCCAAGAAGTCGATCCCAAATCGTGGGTCGACGATTTCCGCGAGCTGTTCGGGGAGAAGGGCCTGGATCTTTCCGGCGACGACGGACTCTGGGACCTGATCGTCGTCAAGCAATCGCTCAACGACCTGCTGAAGACGCAGACCGCGGGCGGCGTCTACCGGCTGCGCACGCTCGGCGGCGTGCAGGATGGATCGCTGCTCGAAGTCCACCTCGAGCGGCTGGACGAGCGAGGCGACGTCGAGCGCCGACTGTTCGCGGATCGGATGAAGATCTCCCGCGCGGCGAACGGCGTGGAGCTGACGCTCGAGAGCGGCGTGCAGGTGCGCGGCGAGGACGAGCGCGTGCCCTTCCTCGACGGCCGCTACCGCATCCTCTTGCCATCCGCGGATGCGCAGGTCTGGATCAGCGCCGGAATCCCCGGCCTTGCGGAGCCCAAGGAACGCGCAGAGTCCGCTCCGGTCCTGCATTGACTCCGCGCGAGGATCCGAGCATAAGATCCGGCATGCCCGCGCCGACCGAGGATCTCTTCACGCCTCGCGAGCCGAACGAGGAATCCGCCGCGAGCCAGGAGTCCGCGCCGCGCGTGCAGACCGTGCGCGAGCTGACGCGGCGCATCGAGAAGCTCGTCGGCGGCCTGGGACGCGTCAGCGTCGAAGGCGAGGTCTCGCGCGTGGTCCGCGCCGCTTCCGGTCACCTCTACTTCGACCTCAAGGACATCGACGCGAAGATCGCCTGCATGGTCTGGAAGAGCCAGCTCGCCCAGGCGGCGCGCTTCGAGCTCAAGGAGGGCTTGCAGGTGATCGCCCACGGCAAGCTCGACGTGTACGCGCCGCGTGGCACCTACAGCTTGAACGTGCAGCGGCTCGAGCCCGCGGGAATCGGCGCGCTGCTCGCCGAGCTCGAGAAGCGCAAGAACGAATTGAAGGCGCGCGGCTGGTTCGAGCGCAAGCGCCCTTTCCCTGCCTTGCCCTTGCGCATCGGCGTCGCGACCAGCCGCGACGGAGCCGCCTTCCAGGATTTCCTGCGCACCCGTTCCGTGCGCTGGCCTGGCTATCCGCTGCTGCTCGCGCACACGGCCGTCCAGGGTGCGACTGCCGCGGCCGAGATCGCGCGCGCGATCCGCCGCCTCGACGACGCGGGGGTGGACGTGATCGTCATCTGTCGCGGCGGGGGCAGCCTGGAAGATCTCTGGGCCTTCAACGAGCTGGCCGTCCTCGAAGCGATCTGGAATTCGCGCACGCCGGTGGTCAGCGGCGTCGGCCACGAGGTCGACGTCACCCTCGCCGACCTGGTCAGCGATCGGCGCGCCCACACGCCGACCGACGCTGCGCAAGTCGTGATCCCCGATCGCGCGGCCTTGGCCGTCGCCCTCGAGCGTTCCAGCGGCCACCTCGCGCGCGCGATCGACATCAGCTTCGCTTCGCGCAGCGAGCGCCTGCAGCGCGCCGCTGCCTCGCGGGTGCTGCGCGATCCGCGCACCCTGTTCGGCGTGCGTCGCGAGCGCCTGGGTCGCCTGGCTTCGCGCCTGGAAACTGGTCTCGCGCGCCGCGTCGAGCGCGCGCGCGCGCGGCTCGCGCAACTGGAGCGCACCCTCGAGCGCAACGGACCGCGTGCGAAGCTCGCCGAGCGCGAGAAGCGTCTGGAGAGCGCGCGTCACCTGCTCGGCTCGCGTCTGCAGGCCCTGCTCGAACGCCGCATCGCGCGCCAGGCTTTGCTCGCGGCTCGCCTCGAAGCCCTTTCACCGACGGCGATCCTCGGCCGCGGCTACTCGATCTCGGCGCGCGAGGACGGCCGCGTGGTGCGCTCGGCCGCCGAGCTGCACGGCGGCGAGATCCTCTTGACTCACTTGAGCGATGGCCGCGTCCGCAGCCAGGTCCTCGATTCGGTCGTGGGGCCCTCGGATTCCTGATGCGCATCGCCGCGGTGGTCGTCAACTGGAACGGCGGCGCGGCGAACGTCGCCTGCCTCGCGGTGCTGCAGGGCGCCGCCCTCGCGCAAATCGTGTTCGTGGACAACGCCTCGAGCGACGGCTCGCTCGAGCTCGTGCGCGAGAGTTTTCCGACCGTGGAGATCCTGCGCAACGACGCCAACCTCGGCTTCGGCGAGGCCTCCAACCGCGGAGCGGCGCGCGCGATCGAGCTGGGCTGCGACGCGCTCTTATTCGTCAACAACGACGTGCTGCTGCGGCCGAACGAGCTGGAAAAGCTCGTGCGCGAGCTGGAGCGCGATCCAAAGCTCGGCTTCGTCGGCCCGCGCGTGCTCGACGCGCGCGATCCGACGCGCATCTGGGCCGCGGGCGGCAAGCTCTCGTGGCGCCAGAATCTGACCACGCTGATCGGCCAGGGCGAGCCGGACGGCCAGCGTTTCCACGCCACGCGCGACGTCGATTACGTGGTCGGCTGCGCGCTGCTCGCGCGCCGCGAGGCCTTCGAGAACGCGTCGGGGTTCGACGGCCGCTACTTCGCCTACAGCGAGGACGTCGACCTGGCCCTGCGCGCGAAACGCCTCGGCTGGGGATCGCGCGTCGTGGGCGAAGCCTGCGCCCTGCACCTGCCCTCGAGCTCGACCGGCGGGGGCTACAACCCGCGGCGGAAGTACATGATGGGCGTCAACTCGATCTGGTTCCTGCGCGAGCACGCCAAGCCGCGCCACTGGATCTCGTTCTTCGTGTTCGACGTGGCATCGCTGCCCTTCGTCGGCCTGTTCGAGCTTTCGCGCGGCCGCGGCCGCTCCGTGCTCGCCAAGGCCCTGGGCATCGTCCACGGCCTGCGCGGACGGCGCGTCGACGCGCGCGCCCTCGAATCCGGTGGGACGTTCCTGTGGTGACAATCGTCGAAACGGAGCCGGGCTCGATCACGACATCGATCAGCCGGCGTCGACGGCGCCGAGCTCGCTGAGCGCGCGCTCGAGAGCCTTGGGGTCGATGTCGGTCGAGTTCGCGCGCAGCGCGGCGCGCAACCCCGCGGCTTCCGTGGCGCTGTCGGGAGCCTGGAGGGCGGCGGCGACGCAGCGCGGGTGGACGGCGATCGGCCCGTTGCGGACCTGATTGCCGAACTCGACGGCGCGCAGGATCACGACGCGCGGCGCGCCCTCCTCGATGCCCTCGCCGCACTGCTTGCACTTCGAGCGCGCGCTCGGCGCGATCTCGACCCAGGGCGCCTGCTTCTTGTTCTTCTTTTCCTCGGCGGTCTCCGCCGCGAGCTTGCGCAGCTCCTCGATCGGCGGCACCTCGACGCCCGCGTCCCAGGCCTTCTCGGCATAGGCTGCTTCGACGTCCTCGATCCGGCGCTTGGCGGCGCACTTCAAGTGGTACCAGAGGTACCCGGACCCGAAGGGGCCCTCGATCATGACGCCCAGGCGCAGCGCGCCCTTCTCGATCTTCTTGCGGCAGGCCTTGCACGAGGAACGCGAGGAACGCGCGCCTTCGAGTCGGTAGGGCGGGAGCTGCTCGATCGGTGCCGATTCGTCGGTCATGGTGTTCAGCGCTTGGCGTCGGTGCGCCGCGACTTCTTGGGCCTCGCCGCAGGCTTCGCCGCATCTGGTGTGAGCGGCGCCAGCGGGTAATGACTTTCCTTGCGCAATGCCGGCGCGCGGCGGCGCACTTCACTCATCAGCTTGGCGACCAGCTCCTCGCGCTTGTCGAACAGCCGATACCCGGCCGTGTCGCGCAGGTAGCCGCGCGCCTCGGGGTGCTTCAGGAACAATTCCTCGCGGCCCATGCGCTCGGCCCACAGGGCGAAGCGCGCGCGCTTATCGAGCAGGGCCTTGGTGATCAAGGGCATCACGATCGAGTAGTCGACCTGCATGGACTCGCAGGTCGACTTGTAGTGATCCTTGTCGACCTTGCCCCAGGTCACGGCTTCCGCCGGCGGACACGAGGACAGCGAGCCATCCGTGATCGGCGCCGTGGTCAGCTGCACGTCGTAGAGGTAGCCCTGGATGTCCTCGAGGCCGAGCACCTGGCTGAGCGCGGGCTCGGGCTGCAGATTGAAATTCTTCGGCACGCCGCCGCCGAGGATCAAGGTCCCCAGCGCCTTGGTGTCCGATTCGCGCAGTCCCCAGCGGTGGTAGGCGCAGCTCTCGAACACCTCGCCGTGGATGTCGAGATCGAATTTGTAGGCGTCGCCGCAGGCTTCGCGCAGGGCCCACAGGGCCATGGAATTCAAGAACACCGAGCCGTCGCCCGGCGCGCCGACGAAAATCGGTATCGCCTTGCGCGTGCACAGCGCGAGCAGACCTTCGCGGGCTCCGTTCTGGCGCTCCTGCGCGGCGTAGCGCTTGCCGAGCAGGTAGCGGAACTCCGGCCCGGTCATCTTGCGCTGGAATTCCTTGCAGGCGAGCACCGCGCGGATGAACTGGTCCTGGCCGAGCAGCACGTCCTCGTCGAAGCCGACGTCGGTGACGCGGATCGTGCGCTCGTCGCGCAGCGCGCCGTCGTCGCCGAAGATCGCGACTTCGTGGAAGGGATGGCTCTTCGCGTTGTCGAGGGCGCGGTGGCCGTCGTGGTAGCAGACCGCGTCGGTGGTCGAGACCAGCATGAACCAGCCGGTGTCGAGCAACGGCGAGAGCCAGGCGAAGTGCTGGCCCGAGACGGTCACCGGGCCAGCGACGGCCATGGTCATCGGCAGCCCCATGCCGACCGCTTCGTCGAGCAGGGTCCAGATCCGGCGCAGGTAACCGCCGCCGAAGGAGGGCAGCGACTGCTCGAAGAGCTGGTCGAGCCCTTCGGTCTCGGTCACGGGCCGCGTCAACAGCTCGCGCAGCGGCGCCGCGGCTCCGCCGGCGGATTTCCGGCCGGGACCGCCGGGACACGAACGCTGATCCTGTCGCGTGGGGGACATGGGCGCGAGAGTCTACGCGAGGCGAGCTTCGCGCTCCAAGACTCGCCGCGCCTTGCATGCGGTCGATTCGTGGGGGATGCTTGGCCGCCAACCCCTTGCGAAGCCCATCCATGACCGAATTCAATCCCTCCGCGAAAGCCCGCTACTCCAAGCAGGATTACGCTCCCAAGCGACGCATCGAAGGCGTCGAGATCGTCGAATTGAAGCGTTTCAACGACGACGGGGGAGCGATGACCGAGCTCGGTCGGATCGATGCCGGCGTGCACAAGCAGCTGCCCGGCTTCCAGGTGCGCCAGGTCAATTTTTCCGTGCTGGAGCCCCTGGCGATCAAGGCCTTCCACCTGCATGCGCGCCAGACCGACGTCTGGTTCGTTCCGCCTTCCGACAAG
>Ga0193706_1000751_pt1 | contig 16730 bp, 12 predicted proteins | sample U3c1metaG_FD_160130 | JGI IMG/M metagenome (GOLD analysis project Ga0193706, IMG submission 160130) | Soil microbial communities from a riparian zone of the East river system, Colorado, United States - U3c1 | ecosystem: Environmental > Terrestrial > Soil > Riparian zone | place: USA: East River... | reverse complement strand
TTACACGAGCCTCACCCTCGTACCTTCCATCATCGAGGTGGGCGATATCGATATCGAGTTCATCAAGATCGGCAACAGCACGGAAACCGCCGATATCGACAAGAACTGTCAGGGAAAGTACCAGCTCGACGGCTACATGGGGGCCGAAGACAACTGCCCCAATTACTTCAACCCCTCGCAGATCGACGCCAACGGCGACGGCGTCGGTGACGACTGCGAAGACTATGACGGCGACAAGGTCATCAATGCCTGCGACAACTGCCCGAGCCGCTCCAACGCTACGCAGCTGGACGATGACCATAATGGTCGCGGGGACGCGTGCGACGGAGACGACAGTGGCGGATGTGCGATCGGTCGGTCAGGCCGACCTTTGACCGGCCATGCAGTCGGCGCAATGGGCGTCCTCGCATTGCTTTTGCTGAGACGCCGTCAGCGCACGTTCGCAAAACCAGGAGTGTAGTGCCGAACACAGCACCCAAGCTTCTTTGATCGGCCATCTCGGATCGCACGTTCGCATCCGATTGACTCTCGCGAGTGGAATGTAAGAGGAAAACGAAATGTCGAGATGGCTCCTGCTGATTGCGCTAGCGATGGCGACGGTCATGATTGGACCGACGATCGCTTTTGCGCAGAGCGGCGCTGCAGGTTCGATCGGCGGCTCGGTGACCGATCAATCGGGAAACCCTCTACGAGGCGTAGAAATCAGGGCGGAGTCGAATGTCCTCATGGGGCCCGGCAAGGTCACCCAATCGAACGAGGAAGGATCGTTTCACATCCAGGGATTGCCCCCGGGAACGTACAAGGTCACCGCCTCCCAGGAGGGCATGAATCCCGCGGTCCAGGAAAGCGTGATCGTTGGAATCACGTCGACGACCGAAGTCAACATTCTCATGGAGGTCCAGGCGGCCGAGGGCGAGACGATTACGATCATCGAGGCGCCGCCCATGATCAGCACCTCCAAACCGGCCATCCAAACGAAGCTTGAACTGAAGACGATACAGTCCACGCCTTCCATCGATCTCATCAACGTTTTTCGCGACGTACTCGAGACGACTCCCGGGACGACCGCCAGCCGTCGCGTTCGCGGCGCGCCCGTCCGCGGCACCTTGTTCACGCAGGACGGGTTCGAAATCAAAGAGCAGTTCCCGTCCGCCCGGTCATCGGCGGCACTCGAGATTCAGACCGCCGGTTATGGAGCCGACGCCCCCACGGCATCGGGCGGCATCGTGAATCTCGTGACGCGTTCGGGATCCAACAAGACGGTGTTTGAAATGACGATGGCGGCGGACGCCAGCTTCGCAAGATTGGGGCTGGACCGCGGCGAACCATCGGCGGGCACCAAGCGCTTACTCCTCAATCCCACCGTGTCCGGCCCCATCGTGCAGGACAAGCTTTGGTATCACCTCAACGTCGAGACGCTCTTCTTACAGGAGCCTCAACCGCGCGACCCGTTGCTGGTTCTTCCGGAGACGCAACCATTCTTCAACGTGATCCCCAAGGTGACCGCGAAGGTCAGCTGGCAAGTCAACTCTCGCAACAAGATCGACGTGGTCTTCAACGGGGACTGGCCCTATCAACGCAATAACCGCCGGAACCCGGGCATCTCCGACGAGGCACAGGCGGATCGTCTCGCCGAACGGTATTTTACGGGCGTCATTTGGCAGAGCACGTTGACCGATGCGCTCCTCTTTCGCTCCCAGCTGGGATACGGCGCCTTCCACGAACACATTTATCCCTCCAACTGTCGGTCGCAAGACGACGCTTGCTACGCGGTACCGAACATCAGGCAGCGAATCCCAACCGCTCTCGAATTCGGCAACGCTCCCACGCACAATCGAAACGACCTTCAATACGTTCAATTCATCAACACCCTCGAGTACTTTCTCAGCACCAAGACGGCGGGCGATCACAACCTCAAGCTTTACGACAAGGTGTATGTCGAAGAGGACGTGCGCGACGTCTCGCAGAACGGCAATCTTTTTTACGAATATGCCGGCACGATCGCCACCAACACGACGACGTTTTACGCCAACGACCCGCGGCTAGAAGCCCCTCGTTTCGGCAACTTCGTGGGCGGCGTCACCGTGCTGAAGCACCAGCTCACGGCGAGCGACACCTGGAAGGTGAACCGCCACTTCACCGCCACGCCGGCGGCCTCCTTCGTGCAAGCGAGGGCCACCAACACGGCGGGGTCCTTCCCTTTCGACAATTACACCGTCGTCCCCGCCATCTCCGCCATCTGGGACGTCGGCGGCGATGGCAAGACGGTGCTGCGCTCGAGCGGCAGCGTTTATGCAGATCTCGATCTCACGCTGGTTGGGCGCCACTCCCTCGGCACGCAAGTATCCCAGCGTTGCGGCTGGAATCCGACGACGCAGCAGTTCGATCGCGATTGCGTTTACAGCGGTGGCTCGAACAACACGGTCAGTTCCAGTCTGAAAATTCCGCGCACTTGGGAGGCGCAAGTGGGCGGCGCGCGGCAGGTTGCGCCCGGTATCGCGGTAAGTCTCGACGGCATTTACCGGCTGTTTACGAACCAGTTCGAAGACTTCGAGACCAATCGAATCTGGAACGCTTCCGGAACGGCGGTCATCGGGTACCGCAACGGCAACGCCGAAACGATTCTGGATCTGCGCACGCCGAAGGAGGCGAAGCGAGAGTACGTCGGCGCGACAGTCGCGATAACGACGACCGGTGGGCCGTTGACGATGAACGCGTCGTACACGTTGTCCCGCTTGTACGGAACGGTCCTCGACGGCTTTCAAAACTACTACGGCACGATCCCCGCGCAAGACCAGCTCCTCTACGGGCCTCTCGCCGACGATCATCGCCATGAGATCAAGGTCTTCGGCACCTACGACTTTACGGAGTGGCTCACGGCAGGATTCCGGTACACGTATTACTCCGCCAGCCCCACCAATCGCCTCTTCTACGATCCGGTTCTCAACAGCTACACGTCGTACCGTTCGACGCCGGGCGTCGATCCTGGACCGAACCTGAACGACCCCAGCGACGACCGCGATCTCAGGTTGCCCGATCAGATGAGACTCGATCTGCGGCTGATGGGTCGGTTGCGGCCGCTCATTGGTCGCACCCTCAACGTGTTCGTGGACGTTCTCAACGTGCTCGGCCTGCGAACGGCGACGAGCTACGGCGTCGGCGACGGACGTGATTTCGGCGTGACGGCTACCCGCATGATCCCTTTCACGCTTCGAGTGGGACTCGATTTCAGCACCGAGTGAGATTTTCAAGTGGAGAAGTACGCGTGACACGAAGAGCCTTCGGTGGAGTTGGCGGCATGGATGGCCGAAGCCGAGTCATCGCGCTTCTTGCGCTTCTCTCCTTGTGCGGAGGATGCAGCGAGGTACGTGGTCGCCGCCGAATTCAGAAAGCGAACCAGCTTTACCGCGACGGACAATACAAAGAGGCCGTGGCGATGTTCCAAGAGGCCGAGCAGTTAGTGCCCAACTTCTGGGTGCTGTGGATCAACAAGGGCTACACGTGCCGGCAGATGCTCGTCCCCGGCGCCCAGACGGCCGAGAACGCGGTCGCCACTCAGTGCGCGCTCGATGCCTTCACGCGTCTAAAAAAGTTGAAGCCGAGCGACCCGCGCGGCCCCGCCCTCTACGAACAGACATTGTTCGAAACCGATCAATACGAGACGCTGGCGAAGATGTACACGCAGCGCATCGAAGAAAATCCCCGCGACGAGGAAGCGCTGAACGGTCTCATCCAGGTGTACTCGAAATGGCCCGAGCACCTCGGCGACGCCGTCGCTTCGTATCGCAAAAAAGCGGACATGAAGCCGACCGACGCCGAAGCGCAGTATGCGGTCGGCGTCTTCATCTGGCATCAGCTCTTCGCCAAAGGCGGCGGGGCAGACAAGGCGGGGTACGACCCACGGCCCGACCCCAACATCAAGAAGCAAGTCAAGGAAGCGCCGCCCTCAGCTGCCGGGGAGATCGTGGGACAACGACGCATCGAGCTGAGTGAGCTCGGAATTCAATACCTCGAGAAAGCCATCGAGGTGCGCTCCAAGTACCACGAGGCCATGACCTATCTGAATCTGCTCTGGCGCCAGAAGTCGTACGCTTATTTCGACGACCCCGACCAATGGCAGCGCTGTGTGGACAAGGCTACCGAGTGGCGTGACAAGACGATTCTGACGATCGGTAAGGCTCCGGCTGCGCCCGGAGCGCCCGAAGCAGCGGCAGAGGAGGGCAAGCCGCGCGAGCCAACGGCGGACGAAGGAGCCCTCGGCGCGACCAACAAAGGGAAGAAATAAGGTCATTCATCATGCCGTTCGAGGCATTCCTCACCCAGCACGAGACCAGACCGCGACGAGGGCGGCGGTTGACCGTTGCGCTCTCGCTGGTGCTTCACGGCGGGTTGGTGATAGCCGCAGTCGTGTATTCCTTCTGGCACGTCGACGTGTTGTCGCCGCCCACCGTCACTGTCACGTTCTTGAACAATTCTCCCCCGCCACCACCACCCCCGCCTCCGCCCAAAAAGAAGACGGCGGCGCAGACCAAGCCGGTCACGCCCAGAGACATCGTTCAACCGAAGCCCAACGAACTCCTGCAGCCCAAAGCCAAGCTCATCGAGGAGCCGAAGGAAGACGACGGCGTGGAGGGGGGTGAGGAGGGTGGCGTCGCCGGCGGCGTGGTGGGAGGCGTGCTCGGCGGCATATCGGTGGGTAGTCTGCCGCCGCCCCCGCCGGCGCCCAAGGCGAAGACGGAGGAAATCGCTCCCAAGTTTCTGCCTCCCAACATTGCCGGGCAGCAGCTCCTCACCGATCCGCGCAAGGATCCGCAGTACCGAGTGGCTCTGCCGCCCGCGCTGGGAAGCGCCGGCATGCGACTGTGGGCAATGCTCAAGGTATGCGTGTCCGAACAAGGCGACGTTTCGGACGTGAAAGTCATCAAGAGTATGGATGTTACCGCCGACTCGCTGCTCCAGGCAAAAATCAAAACGTGGAAATACAAGCCGATCAACATCGACGGGCACGCCGTCAGGTTTTGTTACAACTTTCGATACGAACACCTTCCGCAATGACGCGACGGGCGTAGCGAGCGGCATTCCGCAAAGGAGCTGATGAAAATGGACTTTTCTATCTATCACATGTGGCAACAGATGGGCATGACCGCCAAGGGCGTGGTGGTCATTCTGCTCATCATGTCCGTTTACTCCATCGGCGTGTCCGTCGATCGCTGGGTCGCGCTTCGCAAAGGGCGGAACCAATCGGTTGGCTATGTCGGAGCGCTTCAACAGATCGTCGGAGCCAATAGCCGCCTCGAAGAAGTGGTCGGCCTCGACCAACGATGGAAGGGCAGCCCGGTGGCGAACGTCATCGGCAACGGGGTGAAGGAGTTTTTGCGGGGGGTCAAGTGGTTGGGCCCCAAGGCCGCGGACCCGATCGAGCTCGAGATGATGGTCGACGGGGTCGGCCGTTCCATGAACCGCGTCAAGGCGCGCGAATTGGCCAACATGAAGCGCGGCCTCTCGGTACTGGCGACCATCTCGTCGTCGGCGCCATTCGTCGGTCTCTTCGGAACCGTGTTCGGAATCATTACCGCCTTTCAGTCGATGGGTGACCCCAGCAAAGGCGGCGGAGGCGGGCTGGCCACCGTGTCCACCGGCATCTCCGAGGCTCTATTGACGACCGCCGTGGGCCTGGCCGTCGCTATCGTTTCGGTATGGTTTTACAACTACTTCATCGACAGGGTCGACGAGATCACCATCGACGTCGACGAGACGGCCGGTGAAATGTTGGAGACAATGCTGCGCGAGGGCCGTAGTCGACTGCCGGGCGACGGCAAGGTCTCCGAGGCTTCGACCTGAAGATGAAACGCGCGGCAAACAAACCGGAAAACGAGAGCATCGCCGCGCCAGGCCTGCAACGGCTGCGGCTCCGCCGTTTGCGCGCCCATCCAAACGAGCACGAGTCGCGCCGCGAGAACAAGGTCAAAGCCGACATCAACGTCACGCCCTTGGTCGACGTCGTGTTGGTGCTCCTCATCATTTTCATGGTGGTAACTCCGATCATCGCCAGCGGCGTGCCGGTCGAGTTACCGAAGACCGTCCATCACACGCGAAAACCAGACGACGGCAAGGACATCATCATCGCCGTGACGGCGAACAAAACCGTTTATGTGGCAGGGAGGGCCGTGTCGGCGGCGGCGGAAGTGACGCGGCTCGTCGAAGAAGAGCGGCGCCGGCACCCGGAAAAGTCTGCCTTCGTCAAAGCCGACAACCGCACGACCTACGGCGCAGTGCGCGAGGTCATGGAGGCGGTGCACAAGGCGGGACTCGATGATGTGATGCTCGGCACCGAAGAGGCGAAGGAACAGCCGTAACCGGCGTGAGGAGCGACGACGATGGGTATGGACGTAGGTAGTAAGAAGGGAGCCAAAGGCGACATCAACGTGACGCCTCTCATCGACGTGGTGCTCGTGCTCCTCATCATCTTCATGGTGCTGGTGCCCTCCATGCTGAAAGAGCTGAGCGCCAACATACCGAAGAAGGACAATTCCAGTGCGCCGCCCGATCCCAGCGTCGTGCCCATCGTGGTCGAGTACACCGGCCACCGCGAGCTCTCGATCAATCAGGAGCCGGTCGCACCGGAAGGGCTCGCCGACAAAATCGCCGAACGCCTCAAGTACAAGAATCAGAAGGTGGTGTTCTTCAAGATTGACGACGAAGCGCCTTACGGCGAGGTCGTGCACTTCATGGATATCGTGAAGGGCGCCGGGGCCACGACCCTCGGCATCGTGACCAAGGACTAGGGAACGCCCACCCCGCTACCGAGGTCCAGCGCAAGCCTGCACTAGCGTCGGGATGCCGCCGGCGGGCTCGATGGTGGCCGAGTAAGGGACGCTCGTGAACGGCGTGCCACCGCCACCGGTGACCTGATTGCCCGTCGTGTTGTTATAGGTATTGTTTCGCGCGGTGATGGAGGCGGTCATCTCGTCGGTCGCGTCATTGAACTCGTGGGGACTGTTGACGGCGTCGAAGTAGTTACCCTCGATGAGAAGCTGCCCATAGCTGCCCGCGCGCACGCAGTAGTTGTTGCCCGGCGAGGCGAAGTAGTTGTTGAACACGTGCACCTGGCCGAAACGAACGCGCGGCATGCGCTCGATGACGCGCTCCGCCCACCAGTTGTGGTGAAAGCTCACTTTTAGCCGCCCCGTGTCCTCCGCGGCATTGTCATCGGAATGGCCGAGCAAGCTCGAAAACCGGTGATCGGACGTCTCACCCGACGGGCGCTGGTAGGCCGTCGTATAGCGAAACTTGGTCCACGAGACGGTGACCCAATTGACGGCGTGCGACATGTCCATGTTGCCGTCGGGACCGTCCCATACGTCGCAATGGTCGATCCAGACGTGGTGCGCGAAGTAGATTTGCAACGCATCGTTGTCGACGGTGGTCGTGAGGCCGTTGATGTGCACATTCCGGAGAATCACGTTTTGTACAACGTCATCCGCGTAGCCGCGAATTCGGACGCCGCCGTTGATGGTCGCATTGTTGCCAATGCCAACGAGCGTCTTGTTCGAAAGGACATCGAGGCGCGGCACGGAGAACGTACCGACGATTTCGATGACGCGCGCTGAAGTGTCACTGGCATAGGCCATCAGCTCGGCAGCGGTCGTTGGCCGGACGGGAGCGGCGTTGCCGCCTCCGGTAGTCGCTGTGACGCCATCACCGCTGACCGTAGCCCAGCCGACGAGCGCCGTCGGGCACGTAGAAGGCGGACCGCTGTCCACAGTCCCCCCGCCTGCGCCGCTGGAGCCGCCCTGACCGGCCGCACCCGATTTACCCGCCCCGCCGTCTTTTCCGCCTGCGGCGCCGCCGCTTCCGGCGGATCCGCCGACTGCATCTCGACCCGCGTCAGCCAATCCGCCAGATCCGCCGCTTCCGGCGCTGCCGCCGGGAGCATCGCTGCCGCCGCCATCCGGCGTGCCTCCGACTCCGCCACCGCCGTCGACGGGACCCGTACCGCCGGTCCCGCTGCCCGCGCTACCGCCCGTGCCGCTACCGCCGGCTCCGGACGCTCCCGCGGTGCCGCCGCTGCCGCCGCTGCCTCCGCTACCACCTTTGCCAGCGGAGCCACCCGCACCCGACGAGCCGCTCGTGCCGGTGCCGCCGCGCCCGGCCTGACCTCCTCCCGTGCCGCCATTGGCACCGCCCGCTCCGGAACGGCCCGCGCCACCACCGCTGCTTTGCGATCCACCACCGCCCGTGGGATCGCCGTCGCTCGGATCGCCGCAATGAGCCGCCAAAAGAAGACCCGATACCAGCGCCAGTCCGAGTCGCCTCTTCATGTAAAGTGCCATGCTGCCCTCTTGCTGTGAGTTCGGCGTTTTGACGATATTGCGAATGGCAGTCAGGTTTGCACTGCAGACGAGTTTCTCGGGCGGTGACGTATATTTTCCGCGGCCGCGTTAGCCGCGCGGACGTGACCGTCAGCGTTGCGCGCCGACTCGGCTCGCCTCGAGCCCAGAGCCCGCTTGATCGAAACCGGCTTGTACGTTGACGACACCGAACTGCCGATCTTCGACTTCCCGCCGCGCGGCCATCATCCAGATGAAGTTGATGCTGTGGCCTGGCGCCGCGACGTTGGGGTGAAAGCCCGCCGGCATCAGTACTGCGTCGCCGTCGCGAACGACGGTGACGAATTCGGGCTCGTCCGGATTGGTGTAAACCATCTGTATTCCGAACGCGGGGGGCGGCATGTCGAAATAGACGTAGAGCTCCTCGAGCGTGTTCGTGTGCTCGTGAGGAGGCCAGCTCGTCCAATTTCCTGGAACGGACCGGGTAAATCCGGCTAAAAGCCGGCCGGCACGCACATTTTGTCCGATGATGATGTTGAGGTCGCGCGACGTGGAGGGCCCGCCGCTCCGAAACTTTTGACTCGGGTTCTTCACCACGTCGGGATAGCGGACCACCTGGACGGGATAGCTGCCGCTCACCTCTGCCGAGCACTCGACCAGATCGACTTCGGAGTCCGTCGTCACCTCTACCGTGGCGCCAGGCGGAACATAGATGCCGTCGTACAAGTCGATGTCGTGCGAATTGCCGTCCACCGTGACGCGACACCGGCCGCCCATGCACAAGAGCGCCGTTTCTTGGCGGCCCGTCTCGAAGCCCGCGCGCGCCACCGTCGCGTCGAGGCGAGTACGCCCGTAGCTGAGATAGTCGAAAGCGCTGTTCTGCGGTGAGACGCACACGGCGCGCCCGAGGTGGGACGCCGTGCGGGGAAAGATCAACTTGCGAGGATCGAGCGAGGTCTGGGTCATGGCCGTTCTAGTCAACACCCACGTGTGGTCTAGCGTTGGCCACCGATGTGGTCAAGCACAAAGTGGTCGGACCACTTTGTGACCGAGGCCGCGAGGTCCGCCATTTGGACCACGGAAAGCGGTACCAATGAAAAGATGTATTGAATGACGGCTCGTTCGCAAACGACCACGGCGGATCAGAAACGCGAGCCGGCTCGCGGCCGATGCGCGACTACCTACGCTGGTGTCAAGCGCGGCGCAGCTTGCGATGCGCACCATTGCCGGTACGCGTTGGCTTCTTGCGTTTGACGGTAGCGGCGGCGAGTTCCCGCCGGCGAGCACGCTGTGTCTGATCGAGATGTCGGTTCATCGCTTCGCGGGCGCGAGCCGGGTCACCAGAAGCGATGGCGCGATAGATGCGCCGATGCATCGCTAGCGACGGGGCAAAATCGCGGGCACCGGCCACGGTTTGTCGTCGATGTTGATAGAGGATGGTCGCCGTCAATTCGACGAGAGCGGCGAGAATGGGGTTACTGGAAGCGCTCGCCACCATGCGATGAAAGCTCATATCGTGCACCAGGTATTGCTGCGGATTGTGCAGCGCGCTCGCCATTCCCGCGATCTCCTCGTGCATCTTGTCCAGATCGGCTGCCGTAGCGCGTTCTGCCGCCAACCCCGCAACGCCCACCTCGAGGTGCCGCCGCGCTTCGAACATCTCGTCGTCCGTAAAACCATGGAGGCTGGCCAAGAGAGAGAGTGGCCCGTCATTCAGTACCGGTGGGCCGTCCTTGATGTACGTCCCCGATCCATGCCGAAATTGGAGCAGCCCCATACCCGCCACGGAGTGGAGAGCAGCCCGCAGACTCGCGCGGCTCATCTTGAAACGCTTCGCCAAATCGCGCTCGGCGGGCAGACGATCGCCCGGCTTTAGCTCACCGCTTTCGATCATTCGCCGGATTTGCTCGAGCACGATCTCGGCCGTCGAGCCGGCTTTATAGTGTCCTCCGTCTTTTCCAGCGGTACGCATTGCTGCCAAGACTGCCCGACTATGCGTCCGGGTCAAGAAGTCGTGTCGACTGCGCCACGGAGCCGGACGCAGCTGGCGCAAGGCTCGCTCGTGCGTCAAGGAGCATGGCGTGAGGTGACAGCGATGGTACGGACGGCGCCTTCGATGGTGTCGGCCGCAACGACGATCGGTTTCTCCACGCCGAAAAAGTGACCGGCTTCTACGACGATGGCAGCCGATGCTGGCCCCTTGACCTCCAGAAAAATGTCGGAACCTGGCGCGGCAAAGGAGCCTCGGACCAGGCTTCGGGCGACGTTGGATAAAAGGATGACCGGCGTGCCTCGATGCGGCGCTTGTGTCCTCACGCCGGAAAGCTCGAGATCCTCGGTATGCTCGGCGGTGATCGCCGGCCCGTCCGCAGCATCGATGCGAACAGTGTCGAGCTCTACATTTCTCGCATTTCTGACGATGAGCCCCTTTTTCGCCGAAAGGGCAATATCGGACAGCGTGATGTCCTCGAGAGGCGATTCCTCGAGGCCGAGGAGCAGTCCCGCCTTCTCCGCGTCTCCGCTGATCGCACTCAGGTGGATTCCTCGCAAATGAGGCGTGCGGTCCGACAACGGTTCGCGCGGCGCATTCGTGTAATAAAGGTTGAGACTTATGGCCTCCTCGCGGATGTGGCTCATCACGATATTGCTCACCCGGACGTTTTCTATCGTCCCGCCCCTTCCTCTCGTCGACTTGATGCGAATGCCGCGATCGGTGCCATCGAAGACGCAATTGGAGACCGCAATGTTTTTGACCCCACCGGACATTTCGCTGCCGATGACCACACCGCCGTGTCCCCGCAACATGGTGCAATTCGTGATGGTGTGATTCTCTGCCGGACGGTTGGCTCGGCGGGCAGGATCGTCGCGCCCCGATTTGATGCACACGCAATCGTCGCCAACGCTGATGTGACAGTCAGAAATGTGGACGTTACTGCACGATTCCGGATCGATGCCGTCGGTATTGGGAGCGGCGTCCGGATTGTCGATGGTGACGCCGGCGATCGTGACATTGTCGCAATAGACAGGATTGATCGTCCAAAAGGGAGAATTGCGAATCGTGACGTCCTTGATCGACACGTTGCGCGAATTCAGCAGCTGAATGAATGGGGGCCGGAGAAAGCCCATCTCGATTCGCCGCGTGTCGTCAGGCAGCGGGATACCTTGGTTCAGGCGCGCGAACTCGCGCTGCCATCGCGAATCCGTCTTCCAACTGCCGCGCGCCGCGTAATCTCGTTCCAGCTCTTTGAAATAATTCCACCAGACTTCGCCCTGCCCATCGAGCACGCCCCGCCCGTGGATGGCGATATTTTCGAGCTTGTCGCCGTAAATGAGCGGCGAAAAATTGGTAACTTCGGTGCCCTCCCAGTGAGACAAGACCATCGGAAGGTAGTCGTCGAAGTCGGGGCTAAACCTGACAACGGCGCCAGGATCGAGATAGAGCGTGGTGTTGCTCTTGAGGTGAATGGGGCCGGTGAGGAACTGTCCCGCCGGAAAAAAGACGGTACCTCCTCCGCCGGCAACGGCCGCGTCGATGGCTCGGCGGATAGCGTCGGTGCTCTTGGATTTGCCGTCGGCACGTGCGCCGAACTCACGAACGTCGTAAACAATTCCAGATTGACGGCGCGGCTCAGTGCAAGCCATCGCTCCGCCCGCAAGCGCGACGAATCCGAGGCCCACGAGCACCATCGAGAGTGCCTGCGCTGCGGCTCTCGCCACGCTGCCGGCGAAAATGCGATTCATTCGCGCTCGAGACCAGCAACTTCGACGCTGGCTAGAACGAACGCTCCTAGACCTTTGGGATCGTTGGTTACGACTTCGGTGCTCGTGTAATACGCGTAGGATCCGTCACGGTAGGGTTCGCCGCCGAGTCCCGCCACCTTGCATATGCTTTTGAGGTTGAATTGACCCTGGGCGTCGACTTCCACGAATTGATCGATGATGCCCCGGTAGCCACGACGAACGACGGGCTCGTACGTCCGCTGGTCGAGCCAGCCGCGACGCACCGCCTTGGCTAGAGCGTAGACGAACATCGATGAGGCCGAGGCTTCGCGAAAGTTCTTTTCTCGGCCACCGGCGTCGAGCACCTGCCACCAAACACCGGTCGTCTCGTCCTGCACAGCGGCGATCGAAGTCGCCAAACGTCGAAGGACGTCGATCACCGCGGGGCGATCGGGGTGACCGGTCGGCAAGAAATCGAGAACATCGACTATCGCCATCGCGTACCAACCCATGGCGCGACCCCAGAATTGGGGCGAAGTCCCCGTGGTCGGATCGGCCCAGCGCTGCTGCTTGCTTTCGTCCCAGCCGTGATAGAGAAGGCCGCTCTTGCCGTCGCGGGTGTGTTTTTCGACGAGAAGAATTTGATGGGCTACGTCGTCGAGAAGGCGCGGCTCGTTGAAGCGGACGGCAAATTGAGCCAAAAAGGGCGCGCCCATGTAAAGCCCGTCGAGCCACATCTGATGAGGGTAGATTTGCTTGTGCCAAAAGCCGCCTTCCCGGGTGCGGGGGTGGGCGAGCATCTGCGAGCGAAGGAGGCGGAGCGCTCTTGCATACCGTTCTTTGTCTTTGCCGATGCTGGTATCTTCGTGCAGGAGAAAGAGAAGCTTGCCCGGGTTGATCTCGTCGATGTTGTATTTCTCGGGCACATAACCCTCGATGTTGCCGGCCGAGTCGACGAAACGGTCGATGCTTCGCTTCACATAGTCAATGTAGCGACGATCCTTGGTTCTCTGTCCCGTCTGCTCGAGCCCGCGCAGCACGAGCCCTGCATCGTACTCCCACTTGTCGCCAAAACCTGCCGGGTGGCGTCGCATGACGGTCTCTGACGCCTGCAGCAGCCAAGCCGCCGCCCCGGTTGCGCCGCCAGCCGTCGGCAACGATTTGGCTTCGAGCGCAATCGTAAGGGGCGCCTCGAGCGCGCTCGCCAACGCGAGCACCTGGCTGCGCCAACCGTTGATGTCGGTGACATCGCCGCTCTTGTCCCATGCGAAACCGGCATGGTAAACGCTCGTCGTCGTCGTCGACGCGCGGGTCACGAGCAGGGAATCAGTGGCCGTTTGCTGGTAGTCGATGACCTGGTCGCGAGCGGCGACGACGGCGCAGCCCAAGTGGCCGTTGTTCCCCTTGAGGCGCTCCCAAGAGATCATCGCGCCCGCTTGTTTCTCGAGCGATACCGACCCCGCCTCGTGCTTGGCGATGCCGATACCGAGGGCCAATGGCGCGTCTCGGCGTTCGACTTTGAAGGTGCTTTCGAAGCGCCCGAAGTTATTACCGGCGTCGAGCGTGACCCGTTTCTGTTCGGACACCGACAGACCGCCGGCGTTCCACGGCGCATAGGAGAGCTCGAAGATGAGCCGAATGGGGCCGTTGGCGAGCACCCGGCTATCGATGAAGTTGCGCGATACGTGCAGCCGGCCGTCGACCCAGATGCCGGTGCCGCCGCAGCCACGTGACTTGCCGACGGAGTAGAGGTCGGCGCCGTCGCCGCTGTCCTCGTGGTAATTGTCCGTCAGATACCAATCGTTGATCACCAACTTGCGCGTGCGTTTGCACCACACGTCGATGCCACTGCTGGTGAGCGGTTCGGCCGCCCACCGCTCGAGAGCTGCCCCGTACATCCGATGAGCGACGCGATCGTTCTCCCACGCGAAATCGTCGTGACGTTCGCGCGCAAAGCGACCGTACACCTTGAACTGCTCGCGCGCGGGGGCGCGCCTTTCGCCTGGCTGCGCAACGAACGTTTTGGTTTCACCGGCTGAGAAATCGGCCTGGAATACCAGCTCATCCGGGGTTTCGTCGCCGTCGGTGTCGACGAGCTGCGAAACGATCGGCGCCTGCGCTTCGTCGACGACGACGATATTCCGCCGATCGAGAAATGGGACGAGTTGTCGTATTGCCGCGAGCCGCACGACGACCATTTCCGATGCGCGTGGCACTTGCAAGGTGTTCGCTACGCGGATCGAGACGCTCGGCTGCGCGCTGGACGTACCGGCGCCCCCGCCATCGGCACGCGCCGTCGCCTTAGGCGCGACCGCGGACCGTGGGTCACCGTCGGGTGCGCGACCGAGCGGCGCCCGTGCACAAGCCGCCAAGAGGACGAACGCAGCCGTCGCACACCTTCGAAGAGAACGCAGATTGACTCCTGCTTCGGTGCCGCGTTCGGCGACCATGCGGCGCAAAGTAGCCCGTCGCATGCGCTCGCGTAAAGCCACAAGTGATCTGACCACTTTAGAAAGTGATGCGCCCCGCAGCGAGGCTCGCGAACTGGAGTCTTTCGAAAAGTGGTCTGATCACTTGTCAGTAGAAGGACTTGCTCCGCCTTTCGTGCCGGGCACGCCGCGCGTGTTTCCTGGAAATTGCCGGCCGCCCCAAAAAATCGGGATCGATTCGGCCGGCTCGATGAATCATCGTCGACGCACCGTAGCGAGTCGCGCGGCAGGATCGTGCGTCCGAGCCAATGTCGAGAACACGGAGCAAGCAAGAATGAACCAGCGCATCGTATTTCTTGGAATCGCGATTTTGTCGCAAGCCGCCCTGTTTCAGGCGTGCGGCGAAGACAAGGGCGACACCGGCGGCACCGGGACCGCCGGGGCCTCCGGGTCGACCGGTACCGGCGGCAATGCGGGAACGGGCGCAACGGGAGGTGCGGGCACGACGGGCACCGGCGCAACCACCGGCTCCGGCGGAAGCGGCGGCGCGGGCGGCGCGGCAACGGGTGGCAGCGGAGGCGGAGGCACCACAGGCGGTTCGGGCGGCAGCGGCGCGACCGGCGGGAGTGCGGGCAAGGGAGGCAGCGGCGGCGCCGCCGGCACGGCAGGCAGTGGGGGAGCGGGCGCCGGCGGTGTCGCGACAGGAGGAAGCGCGGGCGCGGGAGGAAGCGCGGGCGCGGGAGGAAGCGCGGGCGCCGGCGGAATGGCAGGCCGCGGCGGGAGCTCGGGCAGCGATGCGGGCGCGGGAACCGATGCGGGCGCGGGAACCGATGCGGGCGCGGGAACCGATGCGGGCTCGGGCACCGACGCTGGCAATCCTGATCCCAACTGCACCACGGCCAACGCAAAAACTGGCGCAACCTGCACCCAGAACTGCCTCCTAGGTTGTGGCTTCAACGCGATCGGGATCAAAACCTGCACCTGCGCGGGCGGTGTGTATTCCGAATGTCCTTGTCCGCGGCCCGCCGCCTATATGGGTGCCGCGGCCGCTCCCTATTGCGCGACGGCCGACGGTACGACCACGACGCTGAAAAACATGCCTTGCACTAAGGAATGGGACGAGTGCATCGGCAAGGACGTCGTCACCGGCACGACGCCCCAAGGCTGTGCATGCATGCGCGATCCTGCGTCGACCATGCTGCAATGGTCGTGCGGCTCGACGAACAAGTGGTTCGCGCTCTCGGACGGCGGCGTGTAATTGCGAGTACGGAAGCGGGTGAGCTCGTTCTGGCCTCAGTAAAAAAGAAAAGGCCAGAAGTTTTTCATCCGCTTCCCGTCAGCATCGATGGCGGTCGTTCCGAAGCCGGGAAGGCTCTGGCGCCAATAGATTTGCCACCCCGTTCCGCAGTCGGATTTGTCGAAAGCGGTATCGTAAGCCGCTGCTTTATCGAACGAGTAGAGGTCAGGCAAATCCTGCCCGCCATCGCCGTCACGCATGCCGTAATGCTCGCACCGCGACTGCACCTGACCTTTGTTGGCCCAATCGTAACGCCATCGCGCGTTGGGCGGAAACTCCGGCGTCCCGCACCCTTGCAGGAAAGGATTGATCGTCCAGGCGACCCCATTGCGCGTGCCCGACGCCTGCGTCGGGGTGGGGTAGCTGGCACATTGGGTGTTGTTCCTGTCGCAGATCTCGTCGAAGGTGTCGAAAGGCGCGCCGAACCGACTCCTGAAGTCGGCATTCAAAAACGAGCGCAGGTTCGTCTCGAGGTACGGAATGGCGCTGCGCATGTTCTCGACGTTCCAACCGCGCACATCGAGATCGCACCCCGTGCCGCGGGTCGGGTCGAGGTGCGCCATGCGGACGGTGGCGCGACAGCTGATCTCGGGAGCGCAGGTTGAGCCCTTGATGCAGATGAAGGTTCCGGCGATGGGATTGCCGGCGGCGTCGTAAGCCTGCTTGCGCTCGAGCATGAGCGGCGGACGACGGCGCCCCGACTCCCCCACGACGAGCCACGCTTCGTTGGCCAAACCGCGATCGAAGATTTCGCACAGCGTCAGATTGCGCGATGACGCTGGATCGGGAAACCCTTCGGCCCCCATATCGTCGGCAAATTTTTGAGAGAACAGCGCAGCGGTGTCGAAGTCGCCACTCGCGGTGACGGGCAATCGCGTGCTGGACGGGTTGGTCCAGCTGGGCGGCGGCGGCGGCGGGTGATCGGTCAGATCGACCGTTCTGGCAATCTCGTAT
>Ga0193706_1000750_pt1 | contig 16737 bp, 16 predicted proteins | sample U3c1metaG_FD_160130 | JGI IMG/M metagenome (GOLD analysis project Ga0193706, IMG submission 160130) | Soil microbial communities from a riparian zone of the East river system, Colorado, United States - U3c1 | ecosystem: Environmental > Terrestrial > Soil > Riparian zone | place: USA: East River... | reverse complement strand
CTGCCGTCGTCTCCAGTCTGAAGAGGCACCCCGCCCTCTACGACGCGCTGCGCGCCCGCTTTCAGCACCTGCCACCCTCGACGAACGTCAGCTTGAAGCGGTTGCGGCGACGGCTCGCCGAAGCGCTGACCGATCGCTCGTTCCTCGAGAAAGTCGTGACGAGCGGTCCCGGGCTCTCGCGTGTGGCGATTGACGAGACCATCCGCCACACCATGCTGCAGCTCTCCGATCACGTCGACAAGGAGCTTGCCTCTATCGTGGTCCCAGAGATGAAGCAAGCGCTCGACAACCGCGCCATCGACGAGGGAACGCCGGGAGAGATCGCAGGCTCGCTCGACGTCGAAGATCTCCCCATCCTGCTTTTCATGCGCGCGGCCGTGGCCGGCCTCTCAGCGCCGCGCACGGCGCACCTCGTGCTCGACGAGGCCGAGGATTTTGCACTGTTCGAACTCGACGTCCTGGGGAAGCTGCTCGGCACACCGCGCAGCGTGACGCTCGCCGGCGACGAGGCGCAACAAACGTCATCGAGCTTCGCCGGCTGGCCGCGATCACTCGAGACGCTCGGCGCGAGCAGCGCGGCGACCTTGCGGCTCGCGACCTCGTACCGATGTCCGCGACCAGTGGCCGAGCTGGCGCGTCGCGTGCTCGGTCATCTCGCGCCCGTGGTCGAAGCCCGCATTTCTCGCGAAGGAGCGCCGGTGGGGTGGTTCGGCTTTCCGACCGAACAACAGGCCGACCTTTTCTTGGCGGGTGCCGTGCGGGATCTGGTCGATCGCGAGCCGCATGCGTCGCTCGCCGTGTTGACACGCGACGCCGATGCGGCCCGTCGTTTCTATGAGCTGGTGCGCGAAATTCCCGAAGCACGTCTGGTAGAAAACGGCGAATTTACCTTCGACGCCGGCGTCGATGTCACTGGGGTCGAAGACGCCAAGGGGCTCGAGTTCGACTACGTGATCATCCCCGACGCCACGGTCGGTGCGTACCCGACGACCGACGATGGACGCCGGCGCTTGCATGTCGCCATCACGCGCGCTTCGCACCAGCTCTGGATCGCGTCAGGAGGCGTTCCTTCGCGTCTTTTGCCCGAGCTCGCCGCCTCGCCAGCCCCCTGACGCACCAGCGCTGCGTTCAAGTTTCGCCCTGCAACGTCGTTCAAGATGACGATGCACCATCGCTTGTTCGCAATCAGTGTTCTATCGGCTCTGGCCGCCACCTCTGCGTGGGCGGGCGCTGAGCAGGCGATCGACCCTACGCTTACATCGGCACCCGGCGGCGCGCAGGTGCGAAAAAATCGGTTCTACCCCTGGTACCCCGCAGCGCCGGGTCGCAAGCTGCCCGCCGATTCGGAGCTCACCTGCGCGGCCGGATGCAGCGTCCGCACATCGGACGGCAGCACGCTCACATTGGACCCGGGCGCGCTGATCACGGTCAATCAGCTCTATTTCATCATTCTCGAAAACGGACCCTTCGCCTCCCTTGGTCGCCGCTTCGAGCTCCGCAGCGGCGGAGTTCGAGCGAACGTCGTCGCCGACAAGAAGCGCCCGCGCACGATCGTCATCGGAACTCCCGGCGACGGAATGGTTGCTGTTCGCCCCGGTGAAGCGCACGTCGTCGTCACCGACGGTCGCGCCGGTGTTGCATCCTGGGCCGGCGGAGCGCGCGTGAAGCAAGGCAAGCGCGTGCTCGAGCTTGACGCAGGGCAAGCGACGACCATCGGCACCGACGACGGTTCCCTCGTCCCGCGCGCGGTGGCGCCGAGCCCCGAATGGGCCGCTCCCGTGGGGCGGCTCGACGAGCCGCAGCCCCTCGCGGTGGCACTCGATAGCCGCTCTGGCGCGCTCGGTCTCGCGTGGCGCCCCGTCGTCGACGCCAGCGGCTACCGCTTCGAAATCGCGTCCGACGAATCTTTCCAGAAAGTGACCGAAGCCATCACTCTCAAGGCGGATCAGCATTCTTACATGGCGCAGAGTCTTTCCGAGGGCGCGTACTACGGCCGTGTCATTGCGCTCGATCGCGACGGCGTCGGCAGCCGTCCCTCGACGCTCGCGCCTCTTCGCGTCATCGCCGTTCACATGCCGGAAGGCGGAGCGGTCGATCACAACGCTTCGACGGTCGTCGCTCCCCAAGGCACGAGTGTGCGGCTCTCCAATCACGACCACCTCGAAATGGCCGTCGACGATCACAAATTTCGCCCCGCGGCATCCGAGCTCAAGGTGGACGAGACGCCGCATCTCGTGCGGCTCAGAGTCGAGGGGGACTACGGGCGCGAAACGCGGCTGCATGTCGAACCTCGCGCGCTCAAAGCCGTCATCCAGATCGGCCCGGCGTGGGCCCGCTGGCCCGACGATGCGATCGAGATGTCGATCACCATCCAAGATCCGAGCGGTCGGTTCGACCCACAATCGGTACAGCCGGAGGTCGAAGTCCTCCTCGGGATCGAGCGCGTGGAAGTCGATTGGAAGCGCGAAGGGACGCGCATGACAGCGCGTCTCGCACCGCGCACGTCGTCACGACCCGAAGTGCTGCGCGTCATCGTCCGCGATCAGGGAGGCGTGCAGCTCGGTCGCAACTTCCTCGAGATCGAGCCGGCCAACGCCGAGCGCCCGGACAAGCCGCTCGCGCGTCGCTGAAACGCCAACGCGCTCAACGCACGACGGCCAGCCCAGGTTGACCCGAGGCTGGCCGCACGTGGCTAAACGTCTTAGCGGGTCAGAGGCTCGCGTTGAGCGGGTCGTACTTGTCGCCGCCCTTGTGGAACGGATCCGTCTTCTTGCGCGGTCCCGAGGGCGCTGCGCTTCCGCCGCGCGACGGTGCGCCCTTCTGCTGCTGCATTTTGGCGGCGCGGGTCTTGTCGGCATCCATGAGGGCGCGTTTGGCGTCGTCCGAGAGAACCGGTTTGGCAGGCGCCACGGGAGCGGGTGGCGGCGTAGGAGTCGATTCGTAGGACGGCGCAGCGACGGGTGCCGCCGCAGCCGCGACGGGTGCCGCGGCTTCCGGTGCCGAGCTCATGTTCATCGCTGCAAAACCGAGCCCGCCGAGAACCGCTGCAATGCCGATGATCCACTTGGCCGGCGAGCGCTTCTTCGAAAAGTTGACGGTATCGAGATCGAAGTCGATGTCCGCTGCCACCGGCGCAGTGCTGCGCGTGAGCGGATCGGGGACAGCGGACCCGAAGCCCGCTTGAGGAAAGGACTGACCCTGCGCAGCGCCCTGGAAAACGAAAGGCGCCGCTGCTGCTGGAGGGACCATCTGCGCCGCAACAGGTGCGGCGGCCTGAACCGGAGGCGCGGCCCCGAGAGGAGCGGCGGCGCCGTTGACTGCCGCACCCTGATCGCTTGCCGGCGCTTCGGATTCGGACTCGAGACCGGCGACTTCTCGGAGGGTCACCCACTCCGACGTGCCGTCCTGCATGATGAGCGTGCTCTCCGTGATGAGGCCGTCTTGAAAGGCGTCATCTAGAAGTTCCAGCGTCATGCGGCACACTTGGCCGGATGCGAGCTGGACCTGCCAGAGCGGGTCGTTGCTTTCAGTCTGGTCCGTCGTCGGCTCGACTTCACTCATCGATTTACTCCTTGTTGTAAATGCGAAAGCATCAATGGCGAGAAGCTAGGAACCCGAGCCTAGCATCCCCGTCCAGTCGTTTCACTGCGAACAACGTGTCCACTACCGCGCGTTTTTGCTACGCCGGTAATAGTCCATCACGACTGGAGTTCGCCGGGCACTGCGACAATTCGAGGCGCAAATGAAGCACCCCAGCGGAATCCTCAGCGGCGAAAATCCGACGTTCGACCGAGCAGCGACATGTGCTCAATTCGAAGTGTCGTCGCCCGCACCCACGGCGCGACGATTGCCGTCAGCGCCCTGCGCGCGCCAGAAGGCGAATGCCTCTTCGAGGTACACCTCGCGCGCACCGTGGTCGACGGGGTGCTCGGCGACGCGAATCGGCCAGTGCGCACGGCTGAGCACATCGACCAACGTCGGAATCGCGCGCCGGACGTATCCATCGTACTTGCCGTAACCGATGTAGAACGGCTTTGGTGCGAGGCGAGCAAGCTCCATCGTCTCCGATCCGGTGCCACCCGACATCGCGCCGAAGCCATCGACGTCGATTCCGCCGCGCAGCGCCAATCGGGCCACGAAGTAAGCGCCCGAGGAGGATCCCGCGAGGTACACCGGTGCGAACGTGACGCCGGTCAGCGCCTCGAGCTTCTTCTTCGCCGCAGTGATGTCGCCCACGAGGTCGGCAACGTACTTTTCATAGAGCGTGTCCGTCGTCGGCCAGCCGACCCAGCTGTGACGACCGATCGGTCCGAACCCAGGGCGGCCGCGCGGCACGAGAGCAACGACGCCAGCGCGCTGCGCCGCTTTCAAAATGACGCGCTGTACCTTCGTCTTTTCGGGACTCTCGTCCCGAGGCGGAACGATGCCATGCAAATAGATGAGCAGCGTGCGCGTCGGCACCGCGGGCAGGATGTAACACGCGTTCTCGTCGAGCGTAGTCAGGCCGTCGGCGCACCACGCGGCGCGCGCCGTGGCGGGCCCGATCAGCGGCCAGCTCCTTGGCGGAATCGTGCCGGCCAAAGACGGCACCGCGCGAGCCTCGGTCGACTCGAGTAAAGGTCCGCGCGACTCGCCCGGCGCGGGCAAACGCTGCTGCGGGACTGAAGTCATAGGAGCAGGTCCCGCAGGGCTCCGCCCCATGCCGTCGCGGCCCCCGCGGCAAGCGTTGAGGAGCATCAAGGTGAACAGGCTGAGGCTACGTACGAGCATCTTCGGCAGCTGGTCGGTGCGGCGCCACGAGCTTCCGCACCGGCCACTCCCCGCATGGTAGCGCGAGACGCACTGACTCCGATGTTCGATTGACACCCGCGCTGCGCGCGAGAAACCTCGTGCCATGAAAGACAAGCCCTACGAGCTTTTCTATTGGCCCTCCATCCAGGGCCGCGGCGAGTTCATTCGCTTGGCCCTCGAGGAGGCGGGGGCGCCTTATGTCGATGTCGCACGCCTTCCGGAGGGGCGAGGTGGCGGGGTCAAGGCGCTGATGAAGGTCATGCGCGGTGCACCGGGAACGTTGGAGCCATTTGCACCCCCTTTTTTGCGCGCGGGTGAGCTCGTCATCGCGCAGACGGCGAACATTTTACAATTTCTCGCCCCGCAGCTCGACCTCGTCCCGGCCGAAGAGGCCCGCCGCATCGAAGCGCATCAACTGCAGTTGACGATTGCCGACTTCGTCAACGAGGTGCACGACGTCCACCATCCCCTTGCATCGAGCCTCTATTACGAAGATCAAAAGGCGGAAGCGAAACGGCGCTCCCAGATCTTTCGCGCGGAGCGCATACCAAAGTTCCTCGGCTACTTCGAGCGCGTGCTCGATCACGGCAAGGCCGGTCACCTCGTGGGCGGACGGCTCTCCTACGTCGACTTGTCCATGTTCCAGGTGATGGTCGGCCTTGCCTATGCCTTCCCACACGCCACGGCGGCGTTCGCGGCCAAAATTCCGGGGCTCGTCAAGCTTCGTGACCACGTCGAGGCGCGGCCGCGCATTGCCGCTTACCTCGCCTCCGAACGGCGCATCGCCTTCAACGAGGATGGGATTTTTCGCCACTATCCCGAGCTCGATGCGAGTTGACCTCGTAACAGGGACGAGAAGGTGAGATTCGCACGAGCCAAGCGACATGCGAATGCCCGGACGCGGAGGCGCGGCGCTCATCGCCGGCATTTTGCTGCTCGTCAGAAACGTCACCGTCGTGTCGGGTAGGGAGCCTTCCTACTGGTTCGCAACGCGGAGGGCGCGGTCGAGTCGTGTTGACCCGCCGCGCCCACGCGCCTCATAAGGAAGTGAAGTTAGCGTTCGCCCGACTTAGCGCTTGCCGTGAGCAGCGCGCGCTGCTTCGAGCTCCTCTTTCGTGACCTTGCCGTCGTTGTTGGCATCCGCCTTGACGAGGTGCTGCCAGAATCCCTCTTTTACTTCGTCGGACGTTAGCGCACCGTCGTTGTTCTTGTCGAAACGCTCGAACATTCTGCCGTGACCCTTGGCGCCCGACTTGTCGCCAGCGTCGCCTCCGGCGCCGTGATGTCCTTTGTGATCCGGACCGCGCAGCTTGCCTTCGGCGCGGGCCTGATCGAGCTCGGCGCGCGTCACGCTGCCATTGTGATCCGCATCGGCGACTTGGAGCCGTTCCCAGCGACGACCTGTTTCATCGGCGCTCAGCGCACCATCGTTGTTCTTGTCGGCATGCTTGAACATCTCGTCGCGGCGAGCCTGAGCATGCGCCTTGAGCTCGTCGACCGTGATGGCGCCATCGTTGTTGGTGTCGGCCTTAGCGAGCCACTTCTGCATGCGCTCGGGCAGCTCCGCGAGCTCGACTGTGCCGTTGCCGTTCTTGTCGAAGCGCTGCACGAACCGCGCAGGGTCGTGACCTGCTTGGGCTCCCTCGGCCCTGGCACCCATCTCGTTCGGCTGCGGCGTCTGCCCAGCGGCCACCGAGCATCCAAGCCCCGTTGCCAAAACGATTGCCCCCGTAAGCGCCCAATTGACCATCTTCGTTTGCATGAGTAAGCCTCCTTGCCTGTACCGACGACGGCACGGGCGCCCCCCCTACGCTCCCGATTCTTTTTTTTTCGACGATGCAAGAGAACGACATGTCGGACAGGGACATCGCTTGTTCCGGTCGGTCGCTCGCAGCGGGCGAAAATCCAACACCTGCCCGTAGGGTGCGGCCGCTCGCAGGCGTCTCTCTTGAAGAAGAGGAGAGTCGGGTAGTGTGTGGCCGGGAGATCTTGGTTGAGCAACCTGGAAGGAGTGGTCGAGCGTTTCTTGAAGGGGGACGCTGCGGCCTTCCAAGAGCTGGTCAATGCGACGAGCACGCGGCTCGTTCGGCTGAGCGCTAGGATGCTCGGCAACGTGGCGGATGCGGAGGACGTGGTGCAAGAGGCTTACGTAAAGGCGTATCGATCCCTGCTCGACGGGCAGTTCGATCGGCGCGCAAAAATCGAAACGTGGCTTTATCGCATCGTCGTCAACGCCACCATCGATGCGCGGCGCAAACGCACGCGACGCGGACCAGCTGTCGTCATCGATGAAGAAACGGCGATTCCCGCGCAAGAGGGGCAGCCGGCCGGCGAAGCTCGGCGCGCGCTGACCGAGCTTGCCGATTGGCTCGACGACCTCCCTCCCGATCAACAGGCGGTGCTCGTCCTCAAAGCGGTCGAAGGCCGAGAGTCGGCCGAGATCGCCGAGATCCTCGGCTGCAGCGAAGGCGCCGTCGAGCAACGGCTGGTGCGTGCACGCGCAACGCTTCGTCAACGGAGGAACGACTCGTGAAGGATCAAGACGAAGACATCGACCGTCGGCTCGATCGACTCGCGCGCGCAACGGAAGGAATTGGGCCGCGTCCCGATTTCAGCGCACGGGTAGCGCGAGCGATCGAAGGCGAGCAGCGCGGTGGACTGCTGGTGGAGCTCGGCCGACCTGCGCGTCGCATTCTGCCGGCGTTGGCCCTCGCCGCCGCGGTGAGCTTGGTGTGGGCAGTAGAGAGCGATCAGGCTTTCGACGACGCACTCTCGGTTTATGCCGATGAAACGGTGGAGCTCGAATGGTAAGCCGTCGGGTTTACGGTTATCTCGTTCTCGCCGCGGCGTTTGCGGTGGGCGTCGCCAGTGGCGGGGGCGCCGCCTTTGCATACGTCGCACAAAAGCACGCCGCGATGTTGCGCGACGATGGGCGCGGCCCGGAAACGCGACGGCTCCGCATCCTCACGCGCAAGCTCGAGCTCGACGCCGACCAGGAGCAGCGTATCCGCTCGATCCTGACGCAGGATCGGGACACCCTGCGCGATCTGGGGCGCAGCATGTTCGAACGCTGCGGCGAGCCATTGCGGGCACAAAAAGTGCGCGTAGAAGCCGATATCCGAGGCGTGCTCCGCCCGGAGCAACAGCGTCGCTATGACGACCTCCTCGACGAACGGCACGAACGACTGTGGATCGGCCCCGGGTTCTTCCGCCATCGCGGCGAAGAGCGAGGCCCGTAAGCCGTCGATCGCGATGGGGCCTACGAACGTGGATCCCAACGCGGGAAGAACGTGTAGGATGCCGCCGCTCGCGGCCAGTCGCGCTCGAGCCCTTGCACAAGTCGACCAGGAGAAACGAGAACGTCATGGGCATCGCTTCGATCCGCCGCGCAGTTTGGGCTTTCCCGCTGGTGCTCGCTTGTGGCGGGGGCAGCGGTGCGCCGCCCTCGACGCCGCCGGCAACGACGGCGAGTCCGGCAGGTTCTGCAGGAGAGGCCGCGCCGCCCCCTTCCGGCAAGTGGAGCGACATGAACCGAGACCAGCGCATGACCTACATGAAGAAGGTCGTGCTCCCGAAGATGAAAGAAACGTTCACTGCCTTCGACCCCAAGCAATTCGACCACGTCACTTGTCTCACTTGCCATGGCGCCGGCGCCAAAGACGGCTCGTTCAAGATGCCGAACCCCGAGCTTCCCAAGCTCTCGCCCGACGGCGGCTTCAAAAAACACTTGGATCAAAAACCGGAGATCACGAAGTTCATGATGTCGAAGGTGCTTCCGCAAATGGCCGAGCTTCTCAACACGCAGCCGTACGACCCGAACACGCACCTCGGCTTCGGATGCTTCGGCTGCCACGCCATCGCAAAGTAAAGCGCGGTTAGCGCCCGGCGCGCCCAATGTAGGGAGGTGCGTGCGACGCACCCGTTTTCAATCCAATGACGCTCCCGGTGCGATTTTTCAGTGGAGCTTCTAACCAGTGCGGTGCGCGGCGTTCGGTAGCGTGCAGGGCGCGCACCAGAGGCGCCGAGCCTTAGGCGCCAAACGAACTGAAATCGTAGCGTTTCTGTTGGGTCTCTCCCTATCGGTCGCCGGACGACTTGACGGCGCCCACGCTTGGGCCAAGCATGCGAAACCATGCGCCCAGAACTAAAGACGCTGACCGGAGGCATCGAGGTCGCCCTCGGACCGGGCCAGCCTTACTCGAACCATCCACCGCCTTTCTTCGGACGAGCCCCCGCACTCGAAGCGCTGAAGGCCGTCGCCGAGAGCGTGCGTTCAGCGACGGAATGTCGCTGCGTGACGGTGGTGGGCGCTGCAGGGATCGGCAAAACGCGTCTCATCGACGAGTTCGTGCGGGCCGTGATGCATCGTACCGACGACAATCCGATGCGGATTTTTCGATCCAGCGCCGTCGATGACGGCTCGCTGTGGTCGTGCTTCACACAGTTGCTCCTGCAGCGTTTCGACGTGGTCGACGCGCTCGGTCCCGAAGAGGCGAAGCTCGGCGTGCGCTCACAAGTGGCGGCGCTTCTCGACGATCGCAAGGTGGGGGACGTGCTGCACGTGTTGGGTGGGCTGCTCGGACTCGAGTTCCCGGACAGCCCCATCACCAAGGCGCTCGCCGATCCCGCGCTCGATCCTTCGCTGCCGAAGCGCGCGATATTGAAGAATCTACTCGAGCTCGATGCCGCTCAGGGGTCGCTCTGTCTCGTGCTGGACGATCTGCACCTCGCGCACGAGCAGACCATCGACATGCTGCATTTCTTGGTCGAGAACCTGCGCGGTCCGGTGCTGTTCGTTTGCGCCGCGCGCCCTGAGCTCTTGGCGCGTCCCGAGGTGAAGGCAGAAAGCGCGCGCTATTCCGTGCTGCAACTCGAACCGCTCGGCGAGGTCGACACGGCAGCGCTCATTGGTACGCTTCTCAGCCCCGGCGGCCTTACGCCCATGCACGTCGTGGAGCAAGCGCGCGAGGTGACGGGCGGCAACCCCGGGCGCATCGAAGAGACCGCACGCTATTACCGCGATCGCGGCAGCTTGCCGCCGCCCCCTTCCGCTCCCGAAACCGCGCTGCAAGCGCGAATCGACGAGCTGGCGCCTGCCGATCGTCTCCTTTTGCAACGAGCGGCGCTCATGGGTGGCGTTTTCTGGTTCGGCGGCTTGGTCGTGCTCGATCGCGCCGACCGCGAGCCCCCCGTCCTGTGGAATGAAGAGGATGACGAGAGCCGACTCGATATCACCGACCGGCTGCAGCGATTGATGGAGCGTGACTACGTCATGCGCCTCCCGGATTCGACGTTCCCCGGCGACGAGGAGTACGTCTTCCGCCGTCGCTCCGAGCGGGAGCGCATTTCCGCGCTCACTAGCCCGGCCGACGCGCGCAAGTGGCACCGCTTGCTCGCCGATTGGCTCGACAGCAAAGCGGAGATCCGCACCCACGAGCAATACTTGGAGATGCTGGCCGAGCAGCGCGAGAAATCGGGCATCGCCGATTGGGCGGCGCGCGCTTACCTCGAGGCGGCAGGCCGCGCACGCGCACACAACGTCGTGAAGCGCGAGCTCAGCTACTACTTCAAGGCGCTCACCTTGCTTGGTGAGCACGACTTCGGCCGTCGGCTCGATGCCCTGCTTCGCATCGGTGAGCTGCTCGAAGGGCTCGATCGCGCCGAAGACGCCCTCGATCGCTACAAAGAAGCGCTCGTGTTGGCATTCCGCCTCGATCGCCACGCGTCGTGGGTTGTGGCGCGGCTCGCCGCCACGCGTCTGCTCGCGAAGCTCGGCCTCACCGACGAATCGATGACGCACCTCGAGAGCCAGATCCCCCCGGCGCCGGAATTCACCATCGACGTGGTCGAGTCGTCTTCGAATCCGGCGATGGTGGCCGCCGTGGCCGTCGATCCTGCCGAGCCCTTGATCGCCGCTTCACGAGCTTCCTACCCGTCGAACGCCGAGCTGCAGATGCCAACCGCAGACGCCGCGCCGCTCGGCGCGGAAACGGGGACGACCGAAGGCGGCGATCCCAGCTCGCCGGAGATCGACTTCAGTGCGAGCGCGGCAGTCGCGCCCATCGCGCTGCCGCCGGTTGTCGCGCCGGACAGCGCTTTGGTCGAGCAACTCGTGGCCCCAGTGAGTCCCAATCCGAGCGATCCCGGCACTGAATTGTCCGACACGCCGCGTCTCGCTCTCGTGCCGGAGCCGGGCATCGCCATGGCCGCGGCGGCGAGCGACGGCAACATGGGGTCGACGGAAGCGACGTAACGGCCGAGCCCTCGCTACATCAGCGCTGCAGCCAGCGCTACGATTTGGCGACGCTTCACGACGAGCTCTTCGAGCAGCGTCGTGCTGAGACCGAGGGCCGCGACGGTGTCGTCTTTTTCGAGGGTCTCGAGCGCACGCGACTCGCCATAGGCGAGCGTATCGGCAAGGTGCACGATAGCGAGGCTCGCGGTCGGCTTTTTCACCATGTCGTGATGGCGCGCGATGACCTCTGCCAAGCGCGGCGACAGACCCCAGGTCTCGACGAGACGACTGCCGACCCGCGTGTGATGGATCTCGGCCAGCTGTTTCATGGCCGCACGGGGCAACGAAAAATTCTGCGTCTTTGCCATCTCGCAAAGGCCCTGCAGCACCACGGCGTGGCCGACGTCGTGCAAAAGACCGCCGAGGAAGGCCTCCTCATCGCCGACGCGCACGAGCTTGGCAATCTCGCTTGCAAATAGCGCGGTGACGAGCGAATGAGCGAAGAGCTCTTCGACTTCGGTTTCCCATCCGCGCAGCCGAAACACACGCGCCTGACAGGCAATGGTGATGGCGACGCGGCGAAGCTCGAGGATGCCGAGCCGCGCGACCGCCAATCGCAACGAGGAAGCGGGATACGCGGGCGAGTACAGGGCCGAGTTTGCAATGCGAAGCAAGTGCGCCGCGAGCAACGGGTCGCGCTGCACCACGTCGCTCAGCTCTTGTATCGTGCAATCGTCGCTGCTCGTCATCGATAGGAGCAGCGCGGACGATTCGGGCATGACGGGCAATTGGAGCTTACCCGTCGCTATCCACTCCTCGACCTTGAGGCGCACGCCCTCGGGGATCTCGTCCTTCGCCAATGCGTCGGGTTTTAATACCCACGTCCCGTCGGCACTGATGACGTTCAACTTCTGCGAATTCTCCAACGGGTGGTCCAACCTCCGTGCACCTAGCGAGGCGTACGAACGGCCACTCGCTCGAAATCTTGAACAGACCCGCGCCAAACGACGCGAATTGTCTTTGCCGTTCGATGAGTTACCGACAGCGACGGCGGCGCCAGGGTCCGCGTTGACCGGGCAGTCGTCTACGCATTCGAAGTAGCGATGCTGAGGGGGCAACCGTGTTCGCGTCGATGTACCGCTCGGCTCACTGCACCACGAGCACGTGGGCGCCGCGCAGGTCGGCGCGACTCGACACGTAACCCATCGCTCCCGGTTCCCGGAGAACGAAGCGGATCACGTCATCGTCGGATGTGAGCTCCGGCGGGGGAACGCCACGACCGGAAAACACAATCTGTAACCAATAGCTCCGCACGGCGGACACCGACCGGCCCAGGACTTCTTCGCTGAATTTGCGGCGCACCGGCGAATCGATGGAGAGGTCGACCGGCCGAATCACGCCGCCGTGGTCCCAGGTGACGACCTTTTTGAGAAAGCTCTGTGTGGCGAACTCGCGATCGACCGAATGAACGGGGTTTTTGGGGTTCACGACGATCCGATAGACCTCCGGCGAAGGCTGCGCCTGCGCGAGAGCCGGCGGTTCGGCCACGCACCACAACGCCCAAAGGAATGCCACGAACACGAAGAGCGAAGCCGCACGAATCCCCACCTCGGAGCGGCTCCGTTGTTTTCGATGCGTGGAGATTCGGCTAGTGACCATCGTGATTAGAAATAGGCGGTGGTTTTGACGAAGAACACGCCCCAGTCCCGCTGGAGCAGTTTCTTGGCGGTGCCATCGTTCAGCTCGGGGGAAAGGTCGAGTGTCCCGTGCATGTAGTGGCTCTCCAGCTTCACGAGCCAATGCGCGTTGAGATCGAACCGGAACGTCATCGCGAGATCGTCCTGGAAATTGTCCCGCACCATCGGCTTGTCGACGTTCTCGACCAGATGCGAGTAGTAGACGCCAGGGTAAAACCAGGAGCTCAGTCGGTAGGCGGCCATGACGTAATAACGCTCGTTCACCACGGTATCGACCTTGCTGACAGGTCCGATCGTGGTCTCGAGGTCGGCCTTCCACCGCCCGTACTCGGCGGCAAGCAGAAGATCGTGCGCGGCGTATTCAAAGGACGCGAGCCAGAGCACGAACGGGATTCCGATCGTGATCTCGGGAGGAGGCATGGGAGGCGTCGCGGGCAACGTGTAGACGGTGTCGAAGCGCAGCGCCTGAACGCTCCCTCCTACGCGGAGCCCTTCGATCGGCGCCTCCCACATCAGACGACCACCAACGACGTACGGCACGCGGAAACTCTTCAACGCCAGCGGCGGCTGCGCAATGGGCGGATCGAGAAAGAGCGTGCCCCCGTAGAGGCGGTATTCGAGCGCGCCGGCGGGCTTGATGGGCACGTAGCCGTAAACCTCGCCCCCCGTCTGCGCGAGAAGGATGTCTCGGTTGAGAGTGGGATAAACCGACTGCGGCAGAAGCACGGGGACACGAGCCGAATCGATGTCGTTGATCTCGTTGTAGAGGCCGAAAGGGGCTTTCAATCGGCCGGCACGAATTCCCAACCAATCGGCCAAGCGGTAGTCGAGATTGAACCAGTCGAGCTTGGGAACGTAGTTTCCGACCGCGCCGAGATCCCGCGCAAAGAACTGGAGGCCGACGCGCAAACGATCGCCGAGGCCTTTGGTGAAGTTGATCCCCGCCTCGTTGAACTCGAAGCTGCCGCGTTTCGAGTCGGCCAGGTAGTTATTGCCGGAGCTCAAGATAAAGCCCTGACTCACGAATCCGTGCACATCCACAGACAAGGGCCTGTCGCTGGCACGGCTTTCTTCGGCCGTGAGCTCTTCGGCCGGAGCGGTGGGCTCTTCGGCCGGCGTACCTACGGCGCTCGACGTGGGGGCCGGGTCCGCCGGCGGCGCATCGACTGCGGTCGAACGCGGCGGCGCGGGTTGTTCGGCCCGGGCTGACGCACCTCCGCCCAGAACGAGCGCGAGCGCGAGAAAGACCCGCGATATCCCCCGCACCACCCGCCCGGCCCTGCGCTGCAGGCCTCGAACAGATCGCACGACACCATCATCGGCGCTAGCGGCACGCCTCGTCAAGCATTCAGCAAAGAAGCCGCGGACCGTATCAACGCGCGGGCACGACGAAGGTCATCCACACTTGCACCGCGACGCCCCCCGTCTGCCGCGTGCAAACGAGTTCGAGGTCGACCTTGCCGACACCGTCCTCTTCGTATTTGCGCGCAATTTTGCCGGTAAAGGTGAGAACATCCCCCGGCCACACTTGCTCTTTCCAGCGCATCCGCGTGCGGCGCACATTGTCGGGGCCGAGCCAATCGGTCGCCCACGCATTGAGCACGCCGGCCTGGAACATGCCGACCGCGAGCGGCGCGGGGTAACCGGCCTTTTTGGCGAATTCCTCGTCGTGGTGAATGGGATTCATGTCGCCCGAAGCGCCCTGGTAGCGCACGAAATCGGTGCGCGTGAGCGGGCCTACCACGCGAGGCGGGGGAAGCTTCGTGTCGTCGAGGTCTTGAAAGCGCACACTCATGTCATGACTCCGACGGCGGTTTCTCGGTTTCTACACCGGTGAGCCGCGCCTCGGCGACGAGCTTGCCGTCGGCATCGCGGAACTCGGTCACCATGACGGCAAACGTAAGCTTGCCCCCGCGACGGCCGGCTTTTTCGTAAACCGACTCGATGCGCGAGCGGCAGCGGAGACGCGCACCTGCCGCAGGGGGCGGCCCGTAAAAGACGTACTCTTGCTCGGCGTGCATCCCGCGCTCTGGATCGAGCTTCACCTTGGACCAGGGGTTGGCGCCGTCGGTGAGCTCTTGCCAAAAGAGAATCGTCGTCAAAAACGTGGCGGGGGGAGACTGGGGGTCGCCCCGAAAATGACTGGGGTGGGAGGCATGGGTAGCGCGAGCGAACTCACGCACCTTGCCGTGCTCGACAAAAAGATCGAACTCGGCTCCCTCGGCTCCCATCGAAGAAAAATCGGCCATCTCGACCCCGTCTCCTCAAGCGTGTTGGCTGCTCACCGATACGATCTCGCCCGTCATATAGGATGCGTACTCGCTGGCGAGAAAGACCATGACATTGGCGATCTCCCACGGCTCGGCGGCGCGGCCGAACGCTTCGCGCTCGGTGAGATCGGCGAGCAACTCCTTGGATGTGACTTTTTCCAAGAACGGGTGCATCGCGAGGCTCGGGGCGACGGCGTTGACGCGAACGCCGCTCGGCGCCGCTTCGATTGCAGCGCACCGCGTGAGCGCCATCACGCCGGCTTTGGCGGCGGCGTAATGCGCTTGCCCCGCTTGCGCGCGCCACCCGAGCACGGAGGCGTTGTTGACGATCGAGCCCGCGCCGCGCTTGGTCATGTGCCGGAGGGCGCTGCGCGTGCAACGGAAAGTGCCCGTCAGGGTGATGTCGAGAACCGTGTGCCACTGCTCGTCCGTCATGTCGACGAGGGGCGCCGTCCCACCAAGGCCGGCATTGTTGATGAGCGCGTCGATGGCGCCAAGCTCGCTCAGCGTGCGCGCGAAGAGCTGATCGACGTCGGCTTGCAGGGTGACGTTGCAGAGCAGCGCGAGCGGGCGACGCCCCATCACGGTTTCCAGCCGTTCCGCGGCCTCGCCGAGCCGACGCTCATGGATGTCACTGATGACCACCGTGGCGCCTTCTTCGGCGCAACGCTTGGCGGCGGCATAGCCGATGCCAGTTCCGGCGGCCGCCGTGACGATGACCACCTTGCCCTCGAGCAACTGGTGGCCCTTGACGTAATTGGGCGGCGTGACGCTCATGCGCCACCTTTGCCCGAGCGCGGCTCGGGGGGCAAGCCGAGCGCCCGCTCGGCGATGATGTTGCGCTGGATCTGATTGGAACCGGCGTAAATCGTATCGGCCCGCGAGAAGAGAAACATGCGCTGCAGCGCGGTGAGACCGTGAGGCTCTGCTTCACCGATCTCGGAGGCTGCCCCGAGCACGTCCATCGCGAGCTTGCCGAGATCGCGGTGCCAGGTGGCCCAATAGATTTTGGAGATCATGGCTTCGCGGCGAAGCTCCCCGTCCTGCATGAGGCTCAGCGTGCGCAGCGCGTTGAGTCGCATGACCGTGAGCCCGATACGGGCCCGCGCGAGCCTGTCGCGCAAAATTGGATCTTTGGCGGCGCCGTTTTCCTTGGCGATAGCCACGACGTGATCGAGCTCGTTCTGGAAATTGAATTGCTGACCGAGGGTCGACGCGCCGCGTTCGAAGGCGAGCGTGCCCATGGCGACGCGCCAACCGCCGTTGACCTCCCCCACCACGTTGTCGGCATCGGTGCGCGCGCCGTCGAAGAAGACTTCGCTGAACTCGGAGCCGCCGTTCATCTGAGCGATGGGGCGCACGACGACCCCACTCTGTCGCATGGGGACGAGCAAATACGAAAGGCCCTTGTGCTTCGGCGCGACGGGGTCGGTGCGACAGAGAGCGAAACACCAGTCGGCGCGCGCCGCGAGCGAAGTCCAGATCTTCTGTCCGGTGATGACCCATTGGCCAGCAACGAGCTCGGCGCGTGTCTGCACATTGGCCAGATCGCTCCCCGCGTTCGGCTCGGAATACCCCTGACACCAGAGCTCCTCGCAGCGCATGATGGGCGGCAAGAAACGCCGACGCTGGGCTTCGGTACCGAATGCGATGAGGGTCGGACCGAGCAGCCCCTCGCCGATGTGACCGAGCCGGCCCGGCGCGCAAGCGCGCGCGTACTCTTCGTAGAAGATGACCTGCTCGG
>Ga0193706_1000749_pt1 | contig 16748 bp, 16 predicted proteins | sample U3c1metaG_FD_160130 | JGI IMG/M metagenome (GOLD analysis project Ga0193706, IMG submission 160130) | Soil microbial communities from a riparian zone of the East river system, Colorado, United States - U3c1 | ecosystem: Environmental > Terrestrial > Soil > Riparian zone | place: USA: East River... | reverse complement strand
CCTACACGCCGAGGCCGGGGCCGCTGCAGGCGGCGTCGCCGGGTGCCGCGGTCGCCTACCTCGGCGCCCTGGCCGCAGTCGCCTTCCTTTACTCGAACCCGCTGGTGCTGGCGGCGACCGGCATCGGCCTCGCTCTCGCCGGGCGCCTTGCCGGCGCCGGGACCGCGGTGCGGGCGGCGATCCGGCTCGGCCTGGCGATCGCGCTGCCGATCGTCGTCGTCAACGCGCTGGTCGTCAACCGCGGTGAGACCGTGCTGGCCCGGCTCGGCGACTGGCCCCTCCTGGGCCAGGTCGACGTCACCGCCGAGGCCCTCGCCGACGGCGCCGTCTTCGGCCTGCGGGCGGTGGTGGCGATGATCGCCTTCGCCATCTACTCGGCCTGCGTCGATCCCGACCGGGTGCTGCGGGCGCTGCGGCCGATCGCCGGCCGCTCGGCCCTCACCGCGAGCCTCGTCTCGCGCCTCGTCCCGGTCGCCGCCGCCGACGCCGGCCGCCTGCGCGACGCGGCGCGCCTGCGTGGCCCCGGCGCCGCCGAGGCGGGCCGGGCGCCGCTGGCCCGCCGCCTCCTCGCTGGGTCCCTCGACCGCGCCGTCGATGTCGCCGCCACGCTCGAGCTGCGCGGCTACGGCCTGCCCGGCGCTCGTGGCCCTCGCCAGCGCGAAGGGTTACTGCGGCTGGGGCGACACAAATCCTTCGAGCTGGCCTCGCGATTCGACCGCCGCTTCTACTGCGCCGGGGCTGGGGTGCTGGGTGCCGCGATCGCCGTCGAGCTGCTGGGCGGCGACGGCTTCGGCGCCTACCCGACGATCCAGCTCGGCTTCGGCCCCGCCACCCTCGCCCTCTCGGCTCTCCTCGTGCTCAGCGGCCTGGCGCCGCTGCGTCGCAAGCCGAAGCGCCGTTCCCCGGCGTCGAGCCCACAGCTGCCGGCCGGGCCTCCTCGCGGCCCCGACGCCGCTCCCGCGCTCGGAGCGCCGGGTGTCTGAGCTGGCGATACGCCGCGGCGCGGTGCCGGCCCTTGCGATCGAGGGCTTGGGCTACGCCTACCCGAGAGCCCCCCGCGCGGCCCTCGACGACGTCTCGCTGGAGATCGCCCCTGGCGAGTTCGCCCTCCTCGCCGGCTGCTCGGCCTCTGGCAAGTCGACCCTGCTCAAAGCCGCCTGCGGCCTGGTTCCGCACTTCCACGGCGGCGAGATCGAAGGCAGCGTCACCGTCGCCGACCTCGACGCGATCGCATCCGGCCCCGGCGAGCTGGCGGCCGCCGTCGGCTACGTGGCCCAAGACCCCGAGACCCAGGTCGTCTCGACGACGGTCGCCGCCGAGGTCGGGCTGCCGCTGGAGATGCGAGGGGACGCTCCCGCGTCGCGCGCCCGCGCGATCGAGGAGGTCGCCCTGGCCCTGGCAATCCCGCACCTCCTGGACCGCACCGTCGACACCCTCTCCGGCGGCGAGCTGCAGCGGGTGGCGCTCGCGGCGGCCCTCGTAACCCGCCCGAGCTTGGTGCTCCTTGACGAGCCCACCTCACAGCTGGACCCGGTCGCCGGCGACGAGCTGATCTGGCTCCTGCGCCGCCTCAACGAGGAGTGGGGAGTGGCCGTCCTCCTGGCCGAACACCGCCTCGAGCGCTGCCTCGCCGCCGCCGATCGAGTCTTCGCGATGGATTCGGGCCGCGTTGCCTTCGACGGCGCCCCCGGCGACTTCCTCGCTTGGTCTCATGCCAGCGAGCCCGCCCTGACCACTCCCGCCGCCCGCCTCTTTTCCCTGGCCGGGATCGAGCCGCTGCCAACCGGCGTCCGCCAAGCCCGCCAACTCCTCGCGTCAATCGGAGCCCCCCTCGATGCCGAGGTCAGGGCTCCCTCCGAGCGGCCCGCACCGCTTGCGGACCACGCCCTCGAGGCGCGGGGATTGTGGGTCGAGCTGGCCCGTGGCGAGGAGCCTCGCGATGTCCTGCGGGGCGTGGATCTGCTGATCGCACGGGGCGAGCGGGTGGCCCTGATGGGCCGCAACGGCGCCGGCAAGAGCACCCTGCTGAAGGCCGCGGCCGGCCTGCTCGACCCGGTGCGGGGCGGGATCGAGACCCCGGGTGGGATGGCGCTGCTGACGCAGAACCCGAGCGACTACCTGGTCAGGGAGCGGGTCGGGGACGAACTGCCGGGAGAGGCCGGCGCGGCGGCGCTGCGGGTAGTCGGCCTGGAGGACGCGGTCGACGCCGATCCCAGGGACCTTTCCGGCGGCGAGCGGCAGCGGCTGGCGCTGGCGATCGCGCTGGCGGGACAGATGGACGGCGAGGCGCTGCCGGGGCTGGTGACCCTCGACGAGCCGACCCGCGGCATGGATCGCGCCCGCAAGGACGACCTCGTCGCCCTGATCGAAGATCTCGCCAGCCGCGGCGCCGGCGTCGTCGTCGCCACCCACGACGTCGAGTTCGCCTCCGCGTTCGCGGACCGGGTCGTGCTGCTCGGCGACGGCGTCGCGATCGCCGACGGCCCGGCAAGCGACGTCCTCTCCGGCGGCTGGTACTTCGCCACCGAGGTCGCCCGGGTCCTCGACCTGCCCGGCGTCGTCACCCCTGAGCAGGGCGCCGCGGCGCTGCTCGGCGAGGAGCGGGCGGGATGAGCTGGGAGCTGGCCAGCTTCGTCATCCTCGGCGCCGTCCTGCTCGCCGGCTTCGTCTGGTACGAGCGCTCGCGGCCGCCTTCGCAGGTGGTCGCCCTCGTCGCCGCGCTGGCCGCGCTGGCGATCGCCGGCCGCATCGCCTTCGCCGCTTTTCCCAACGTCAAGCCGACCACCGACATCGTCATCTTCGCCGGCTTCGCGCTCGGCCCGGCGCCCGGGTTCGCGGTCGGCGCCCTCACCGCGCTGGTCTCCAACCTCTGGTTCGGCCAGGGCCCTTGGACCCCTTGGCAGATGGCCGGCTGGGGCCTCTGCGGGGTCCTCGGCGCGGCGCTGGCCCTGGGCGGGCGCAACGTTGGCCGGCTCGGCCTCGCCGCAACCTGTGGCTTTGCAGGCATCGCTTACGGCGCTCTGCTGAACTTCTCCCTGATGGCGACCTATGGAGGAGACCTCTCGCTGGAGCGCTTCGGCCTGCTGCAGGCACGGGCGCTGCCGTTCGATCTTGCCCACGCCACCGGCAACATCGTCTTCGCCTTGATCGCCGGCCCGGCGATGGTGCGGATGCTGACCCGCTTCCGCGAGCGCTTCGAGTGGGGCAGGGGAGATCGATCGCCGGCGCCCGCGCCTCGCGACGGCAGGCTGACCCCCGGCCTGCGTGGAGCCGGCGTCGCGATCCTGCTCGTCCTCGCCCTGGGGCTCGGGGCGCTGGCACCGGCCCGCGCCGAGGCCTCCGAAGTGAGCCGGGCGGCGGCCTGGCTGGTGGCCGCGCAGAACCGCGACGGCGGCTTCGGCTCCGCGCCCGACAAGGACTCGGGCGCGGAAATGACCGCCTGGGCGATGTTGGGGCTGGCCGCCGCCGGCCGCAACCCGCTCGACGTCGCCCGCGGCGGCCACACTCCGGTCGACTTCATTCGCGGCGCCATCGACGAGCTGAGAAGCCCGGGCGACCTCGCCCGCACGATCGTCGCCCTCCAGGCGGCAGGCGTCGACCCGCGTGAGTTCGGCGGCGCCAATCTCGTCTCCCAGCTGCTCGCCAAGCGCCGTGGCAACGGCTCCTACGAAGGCTGGCCGAATTCAACCGCGTTTGCGGTGGTCGCCCTGCGCACCGCCGGCGCCACCGGTGGGCTTGACCGCTCGCTGTCCTGGCTGCGCAAGGTCCAGAACGACGACGGCGGCTGGGGCGACCTGCCCGGCACGGCCAGCACCGCCGACGGCACCGGCGCAGTCATGCAAGCGCTCTCCAGCGACTCCAAGGCGGCCCATCGCGGGATCTCCTACCTGCGAAACGCCCAGCGCCCGGGCGGCGGCTTCCCGCTCGGCGGCAACGGCTCGGTCAACAGCCAGTCGACCGCCTGGGCGATCCAGGGCATCCTCGCCGCCGGCGGCGATCCCGCCTCCTTCCGGCGCGGCGGCTCCAGCGCCCCCGACTACCTCGCCAACCGGCAGGAGGCCGACGGCCACTACCGCTACTCCAAGTCCAGCGACCAGACCCCGGTCTGGGTGACCGCCCAGGTTCTCGCCGCCGCCGGCGACTACGTCCCCGTCCCGGTCCCCCCCCGCGCGCCCAAGCCGGCGCGAAAGACCGCCAACACCGGTGGCCTCAACCCCGGGCCGATCCCCTCGACGCCACCCCCGGTCGGTCCCTCGGTTGCCCTGCCCGGCGCCCGGGGAGTCGCGCCTGCATCGCCGGGCGCTTCCGCGAACGGAGGCGGCCGGCCCCTCCCGAACGTCTTGCGCCCCCCGGGCCAGCCGCCCTCCGGGTCGTCGGCCGCTCCGCTTGTCCCAGACGGGGGAGAGAGCGAGGAGCCCGCCACGCCGGCAACGGAAACGCCGGCGTCGGAGACGTCCACCGCGGACGCTTCGAGCGGCAGCCCCGTGGGAGCCGCCGCGCTGGGCCTCCTCGCCGGCGCTCTCTGCTTCGCCGTCGCCCTGGGCGGCCGCCGCGCCTGGATGCGCTGGCGTTACGGCGTCTAGGCGGCGGCTGGCCGATACGCTCGGGCGATGGACGTAGAGACGGCGATACGCACCCGCCGCACCCACAAGGCGTTCGCGGCGGAGCCCTTGTCCCGCGCGCAGATCGAAGAGCTGCTGGAGCTGGCCAGCTGGGCGCCCAACCACCACCTCACGGTCCCCTGGCGCTTCCGGGTCGTCGGGCCACGGGCGCTGGGGCGCCTCAAAGACGCCGCCGGGCCCGAGGGCGCGGCCAAGCTCGACCGCTGCCCGACCCTGGTCGTCGCCTCCGCGGCCTTGGGCGAGGACCCGGTCCAGAGCGAAGAGGACCTGCTCGCGACCGCCGTCGCCTCCTACATCGTCCTGCTCGCCGCCCACTCCCGCGGCCTCGCCGGCTACTGGCGCAGCCCGGGCCTGCTGCGTGGCGAGGCGGGCCGCGCCGCCGTCGGCCTCGCCGACGGCGAGCGCTTCGTCGGCCTGCTCCACCTCGGCCATCCGCGCCAGGACCGCCCGGCACCGGCGCGCGCTGCCACTGAGACCACGATCTTCCTCGACTGATGCTGACTCGCGCCGCCGCAATCGAGACGATCGCCGGCCAGCACTTCGAGGTCGTCGTCATCGGCGGCGGCATCACCGGCGCCGGCGTCGCCCTCGACGCTGCCTCCCGCGGCTACTCGGTGGCGCTGCTGGAGCGCGGCGACTACGCGGTCGGCACCTCCAGCCGCTCCTCGAAGATGGTCCACGGCGGGCTTCGCTACCTGCAGAACTTCGACCTCGGCCTGGTCCGCGAGGCGCTGCTGGAGCGGCAGCTGATGGTCCAGCTCGCGCCCCATTTGGTCTACCCGACTCCGTTCCTGGTCGCCGCCCTGGGCGAGGAGCGCCGCGACCGCAAACTCGGCCTCGGCCTGAACATGTACGACGTGATGGCGACGACGCGGGTCGGGCGCAGCCGCCGTGAGCTGCGCGCCTCCAAGGAGGAGGACGAGGACTTCTACTGGTCGCCCGACCGTCACCGGACGATCGATCGTGACGAGCTGCTGGCGTTGGTCCCCGCCCTGGCGGCGCGGGAACCCAAGGACGCCTACCTCTTCTATGACTGCCAGACCGACGACGTGCGCCTGGTCCTGACCGTGCTCGGCGAGGCCGAGCGCTTCGGCGCGGTGATGCTCAACGGCGCCAACGTCACCGAGGTGCTCGCCGATGACGGCCGCGCCACCGGGGTCGCCGTGGTCGAGGCTGAGTCCGGCGAGCGCTTCGAGGTCGGCGCCGACCACGTCGTCAACGCCACCGGCGTCTTCGCCGACCAGATCCGGCCCGAGGAGATCGCGGGCGAGGAGGACGTGCCGCGAATCGCTCCCAGCCGCGGCACCCACCTGATCCTCGACTCGGCCGACCTGCCGATGGGGGGTGCCGCCTGCATCGTCCCGGCCGGCGAAGGACGGATGATCTTCTCGCTGCCCTGGTACGGCCGCACCCTGATCGGCACCACCGACAACGACTTCGACGGCGACACCGCTCACCCCCGGCCGGCCGAGGACGACGTCGGCTACCTGCTCGAAGCCGTCAACGACTTCTTCGGCACATCGCTGACCCAGTCCGACCTGGTCGGCGCCTACGCCGGGGTGCGGCCGCTGATCTCCAGCGGCGACCCGCGCAAGTCGGTCGACATCTCGCGCAAGGCGGAGCTGTACGAGACGTCCTCCGGGATGCTGACGATCACCGGCGGCAAGCTGACCACCTGGCGGCGGATGGCGAAGCAGACGGTCGACCGCCTGGTCGAGCGCGAGGGCCGCGCGGCCCCCTGTCACACGGCCGAGATCCCGCTCGGGATGGAGGCCCGCGCCGAGGACCTGGAGGCGCCCGAGGGCGTCGGCGAGGAGGCCGTCTCCCAGCTCGCCTTCCGCTACGGCCACGCCGCCCGCGCCGTGCTCGACCTCGCCTGGAAGGACCCGAAGCTGGCGCAGCCGATCGTCGCCGGCCGCCCCGACCTGCTGGCCGAGGTGGCGATCGCCGCCCGCCGCGAGCAGGCCCGTTGCGTCGCCGACGTGCTGCTGCGCCGCACCCGGCTGGGGATCCTCGCCGCCCCGCAGCTGCGCGACGCCGCTTCGGCGCGCCCCGTCGCCGAGGTCCTCGGCGCCGAGCTGGGCTGGTCGCGGCGCCAGGTCAAGAAGGAGGCCGAGGCCTGGCCGCAGGCCGCCGCCCTGGAGGGCATCGACCCCGCCGCGGCCGGTTGAATAACCTGCCGCTTCGATGACCAAGGCAGAGTTGGAGAACAAGCACCTGGGCGAGCTGCACTCGCTGGCCGCCGCGGCCGGCATCGAGCGCTACCGGATGCTGTCGCGCGCCGAGCTGATCGCGAAGCTCGCCGACGGCGATTCCAGCCCTGCCCGCCAGCCTTCCCCGAGTCGCCAGTCCCCCTCCGGCCGCCAGCCCTCCTCGGGCGGCGACGGGGAGCAGCGCGATCGTCCACCGCGCCGCCGCCGTCGCTCCGGGCCCAAAGCCGACTCGGGCGAGGGCCGCTCGCAGGGTGCCGGCCGCGAGCCGCGTGCCCCCCGGCCGCCCCGGCCCGCGCCGGAGCCCGCCGCGGATGCCCCCGCCACGCCACCCGCCGCCGCTCCCAGCGAGACTTCGCGTCCCAAACGCCGCCGCCGCCGTCGCTTTGGCCGCCGTGGCAAGCAGGGCCTAACCCTGCAGGGCTTGCTGCTGCCGCCCGAGGCCGGTCGCCAGGCGCTGCTCTGCGCCGAGACCCGCGAGGCCTGCACCGATCTCCTGCGCGGCATCGCCGCCGACCTTTCCGCCGGCGCCAACGGCCCCGACCCGGTTGCGCTGCTGATCGACCCCAGCCCCGAGGAGCTGGCCGACTGGCGCCGCGACGCCCCCAAGGCCGAGATCGTCGCCGCGGGCCAGCCACGCCACGCCAGCGACGCCCTCGCCCAGGCCACCGCCCGCGCCTCCGCCGGCGACGACGTGATCCTCCTGGTCGACTCTTTGACCCGCCTCGGCGAGGCCTACGAGGACGCCGAAGCCGCCAAGCAGTTCTTCGACGCCGGCCGCCTCCAAACGGGCACCGGTACCCTCACCGTAGTAGCAGCCCTAGAGCGCCCGGTCTGAGTCCGTCCGACCGGCGCATCTCTGCGTCCTCGGCCGCTCGCGTGCCGAGCACGCCACGCGGCCTGCGTCCTTGACCTGCTTGGCCTGACGGCCTCAGGCCCGAATTGCCACCTGCTCTCGTGAGCCGGGTCCGGGCAGGGCCGGAACGTCTTCTACTTTTTCGGCGCTGCCCAATCTCGGACGGTCACAACCGCCGTCGAAAAAGTTAAGTGAAGGCCCTGCCCGGACCCGGCTGGCTAGCGCCGGTAGGCGATACGGCGCCAGCTCGGCTCTTTGGAGAGCTCGATTAGCTCAGGGCTGCGATCTGGCTGCACGTAGCCGAAGGTTTGGGTGCGCTCGTCGAAGACGACGTCCAGCTCGCCCTCCTTGACCCGCTGGTCGAGCCAGGCGCCGCGGAAGACGAGGCGGCGGATCCAGTGGACGAGGCTGCGGTTGGCGGGGCCGACCAGGTCCTCCCAGTTCTCGTTGATGTGCTCGCCGAGGCGGGAGCTGGGCTCGGCGATCTCGCCGCTGACAGCGAGGTCGAGGAGGTCGTCCAGCTCCTCCTGGCTGAGTCCCTGGTGGACGAAGCCCAGCTTTACTGCGGCCTGCTCGACCCGCTGGCCGAAGTCGCCCTCGTTGAAGGCGAAGCGGAGCTCCCCGTACTCGAGCACGTAATCGGAGCCAGACTCGTAATTCCCTCGACGGGTCGTTTTCTTGTCCATGAGTTGAAGCCCAACTGCTCCCACAAGCCCAGCGGGAACAGGTCCATGATCTTGCCGATCATCGTACGCCCGTGCCTGTCCGGGGCGGTAGCTGAACGGCCGTTTGCACCTTGGGAGGAGTCGCCCAGGATCGAGTTCGGGCGCCGAAACGGGGGAGAGGCCGGTATCGCCGCGGCCTTGGCAGGGCATGATCGCCCCGCGGCTCCGCCGGCTTCGCCAGGATCGTGTCTGCGGCCGCGCGATCCCGGTCGCGGACGGCTTCCGCAGCCGCCTGCTCGGCCTCGCCGGGCTGCGCCGCGAGCAGGCGGGGCCGGGCCTGCTGATCCCGCGCTGCGCCAGCGTTCACACCTTCGGCATGCGATTCGAGCTGGACCTGGTCTTCCTCGATCGCCACCAGCGCCCGCTGGCGGTTCGCTCCCGCGTGCCGCCCGGCCGGCTGGCCTGGCACCGCGGCGCGGCCGCCGTTCTCGAGATTCCTTCGCCGCAGGGGGGAGAGTTTGCGGGCCGCCAGGCCTTGGGGAGGCATGTTGCCGCAGAGAAATGAGATCGCCAGCATCGTCGTCTGCGAGGACGACGCGCGGATGACGCTCGATCTCCTCTGCGACCACCTGGCGGCGGACCGCTTCGGCGTGCTGCCGGCCCCGAGCGCCTCGGATGCGCTCCGCCTCTGCCGCTACAACCACCCCGACCTGCTCCTGCTCGACCTCTCCCTGCCCGACGCCTCCGGCCTCGACGTGCTGCGCGAGATCCGCGAGGCCGACGGGGTCGAGTCGCGCTTCGACCCGCAACTGCCGGTGATCATCCTCACCGGCCGCGGCGCCCAGGCCGACCGCGTTCGCGGCCTCACCGCCGGCGCCGACGACTACCTGACCAAGCCCTTCAACTTCGAAGAGCTGCGGGCGCGGATCGGCTCCGTCCTGCGCCGTCGCGCGACTCGTCGCGACGGCCCCTGCCGGGTCGGCGAGCTGGTCGTGGACCCGCTGCGTCGCAAGGTGGCGGTCGGCGACCGCGAGGTGCCGCTGGCGAAGAAGGAGTTCACCCTGCTTCGCGTTCTGGCGAGCGACCCGACCAGGGTCTTTTCCAAGGGGGAGCTGCTGCTGGAGGTCTGGGGGTATCGCAGCCCCGGCAAAACGCGAACCTTGGATTCGCACGCAAGCCGGTTGCGGCGAAAACTGGACCCGGAGCACAGTCGCTACGTCGTCAACTGCTGGGGGATCGGCTACCGCCTCGTCGACGGCTGAGCCCCGGGCCCGCGCTGCTACTTGGAGCTCTTGGCCTCCGGCGACTCGAAGTGGAGGATCGCCAGTTTGGTGCTGATGGCGCCGGCGCTCTCGCCGCTCAGCCGGGTGACTGCTTCTTCCTGGATCGCGATCGCCTTGTTGAGGGTCTCGGCGAGCAGCTTGGTGACGTCCGACCAGCCCTTGTCGTCGAGGGCGAGCGGGGTGCGGCTGACGTGCGAGTCGCTGCGGGCGTCGATGGCGCCCGCCATCAGGGCCTCGGTCGCGTCCTGCCCGACCGTCTCGAGGATCGAGCCGGAGATGCCCTTGCGCGCTGAGGCCGGGATCTTCTCCCAGTCGCCGGCGCTGAAGAAGGCGCGCTCGGTGGCCCGGTAGAAGTGCTCGACGGCCCCGCGCCTCGGCTCCGTTTTGACCAGTTCTACGCAGTCGTACTCGAGCAGCGTTTTGACGTGGTAGCTGACGTTGCCGAGCGGCTCGCCGAGTTCTTGGGAGAGCTGGTTGGGGCTGGAGACGCCCTTGTGGAGCGAAGTCAGGATCCGCACGCGCAGCGGGTGGGCAAGCGCCTTTGCGAGCTGCTGGGTGATGCCCTCGGGGGAGGTTCGAGTCTGGGCCACTGGGAAATTCTCCGATCTGTGGGGGGCCGGGGGAGAGGGGCCCCGGGATGGAATCCATCCCGGTTTCTAAATCAAGTATTCCAAAACGCTCCGTCGTTTTGCGGTCAAAAGGTTTCTCTCAGTGCCCAAAATAAAACCGGTTAGTCCCCTATTTGACACGATTCGACGGAACATATGAATCTGTTCTAACCGTGTAGCGGTCTATCCAATGCGCACCCGCTTTCCCGAGGCGCCTGGCCGAGACCGCTTTGGGATGGCGGGTGCGCTCTTTCCGCTGCAGCGAGCGTTCAGGGGGGAGAGATCGACTGCCCCCGGCCCTTGGAGGGCCATGGAGACCGGGGCCGTCGGGGCGGGATCGAATTGACGCTGGAGCTGGCAGAGGTGGTCGTGGCCGGGCCGCTCGGTGCATCTCTGGCGGTCGCGGCTGCGGCGCGGGCGCTGTATGCGGGGCGGCGGCGGACGGCGCTGAACGAGGCGCTGCACGAGTTGCGCCGGCCGCTGCAGGCCCTTGCCCTGGCAGCGCCGACGGCGGCCCCGGCGGAGCCGGCTGCTCTGCAGGGGGCGCTGCGGATGGTGGCCGGCGCGCTGGAGCGGCTCGAGCGGGAGATCAACGGCGAGCCGGTGCCTTCGGCTCGCAGAGCCTTGTCGGCCCGGCCGCTGCTCGACTCCGCGGTCAGGCGCTGGCAGGCCCGCGCCGCCCTGGCCGGCGGCTCCCTGGCTCTGCGATGGGAAGCCGGGGACGCGGCTATCGACGGCGATCCCTGCGAGGTGGCGCAGGCGCTCGACAACCTGATCGTCAACGCGATCGAGCACGGTGGCCCGACGATCGCGGTCGAGGCGCATCCCCTGCCGGGCAAGCTCGGCGTCACGGTGGTCGACTCCGGCCGCGCCTCGCGCCCGCCGTCCCGGCGCGAGAGCCCGGCCGAGCTGATCGCCCGGCTTTCTGGCCGCGGCCGTCGCGGCCACGGGCTGCGCGTCGTCAGGAGGACGGCCGCCGCCCACGGCGGGGGCTTCCGCTTGCGCTGGTCGGAGCGGGGGACGGAAGCGATCCTCGAGCTGCCGCTGTCGGCGGGGGGCGGCGCATGAGCCGCCGCGGCCGGGCCCTCGCCTTCGTGCTCGCGTCGGCGATCGCGGCGGCGGTGGCGGCCGCGATCGCCGACGGCTACGGCGCCAGCGTCGCGCGCGGCTACGGCGAGCTGCGGCCGGTGGTCGTCGCTCGGTCGGGGCTGGAGGCCGGTCGGGCGATCGACCCGCGCCAGGTCGCGTCCGAGCTGGAGTCGCGGCGGATCCCGGCGCGGTTCGTGCCGCCGGGCGCTCTCCGCGACCCCACCGAGGCGATCGGTCTTGCTCCCCGCGCTGCGATACCCGCCGGCTCCTACCTGCTCGCATCGCAGCTGCGCCCGCCGCGCGCGGAGGCGGCTGGGGCCCTCGGGCTGGGCCGGGGCCGCCAGCCGGTCGAGATCTCCGTCAGCGGCGCTGAGGCGCTGCTCGTCGCCGGAGCGCAGCCGGTCGGCAGCAGGGTTGACGTCGTCGTGACCACCGAACCGGGCGGTTCGGGGCCGGGTCGCACCTATGTGGCTGCCGCAGCCGTGCCCTTGTTGGCTCTTGGCCCCGGCCGGGACGAGGCGGCCACGGAAGGCGCTGCCGCAGCGACCCTCGGGCTGACCCGGCGCCAGGCCCTGCGGCTGATCGCAGCCGAGAGCTTCGCCCGCGAGCTGACGCTGCTGCCGAGAGGCTGAGCCATGGGCGCCCGAGAGCGACACGTTGCCGAGTTGGCGGCCGCGCTGCGCGGCCGCCTGGTCGAGCGACGGCGGCTCGCGGCGGCCAGCGGTGGCGATGGCGACCTGCGCGAGGCGGTGCGGGAGCTTGTCGAGGAGGAGGCGGCCCCGCTCGCGGTCGCCGACCGTGAAGAGATCGCGATGCGGATCGTCCGCGACAGCGTCGGCCTCGGGCCGCTGGAGGCCCTGCTGGACGATCCCGCGGTGGAGGAGGTGATGGTCAACGGGCCAGACGCCGTCTACGTCGAGCGGGGCGGCCGGGTCGAAGCCAGCGACGTCGTCTTCGCCGACGAGGATGAGCTGCGCAACGCGATCGAGCGCATCCTGGCCCCGCTGGGCCGCCGGGTGGACGAGCTGAGCCCGATGGTCGACGCCCGCCTCGCCGACGGCTCGCGGGTCAACGTCGTGATCCCGCCGTTGGCGATCGACGGGCCGCTGGTCTCGATCCGCCGCTTCGGCGCTCGCCGCCCGGGCCCGGACGAGCTGGTTGCCCTCGGGACCCTGTCGATCGCCCAGCGGGACTGGCTGGCGGCGGCCGTCGGCGGGCGCCGCAGCGTCCTCGTCAGCGGTGGCACCGGCTCCGGCAAGACGACGCTTCTGAACGCGCTTTCCAGCTTCATCGCCGCGGGGGAGCGGGTGGTGACGATCGAGGACGCGGCGGAGCTGCGGCTCCAGCAGCCGCACGTGGTGCGGCTGGAGAGCCGGCCGGCGGGAGTGGAGGGCCGCGGCGAGGTGACGATCCGCGACTTGCTCCGCAACGCCCTGCGGATGCGGCCGGACCGGATCGTGATCGGCGAGGTCAGGGGGCCGGAGGCGCTCGATCTCCTCACCGCGCTCAACACCGGCCACGACGGCGCTCTCTCGACCGTCCACGCCAACTCGCCGGCCGATGCCCTGAGCCGGCTGGAGACGCTGGCGTTGATGGCAGGGGTGGGATTGCCGCACGCGGCGGTCGCCGAACAGGTCCAGCGGGGCATCGACCTCGTCGTCCACCTCGAGCGCCGCCGCGACGGCCACCGTGTGGTCACCGAGATCGCCGAGGTGGTGCGGGCGGCGGGCACCACCGCGGTGCGGGCGATCGACGCCGCGTGACCGGCATCTCCGGGACTCTGCCGGTCCTGGCCGGCGCCGTGGCCGGCGCCCTGGTGGCGCTGGCGGCGCGGGAAGCGCTGCTGGCCAGTCCGGCGGCGGCGCGCTGGCTGCGCCTGGCGCTGGAGCCGCTGCGCCGGGCCGGCCGCGAGGGATATGCCCCCTCGACCGTCGAGCGCCGCCGGCTGGCCGTGCTCGCCGCCGGCGCCGCGGTCGCCGCCGGCTGGCTGCTGGCCGGGCCGGCGCTGGCGCTGCCGCTCTCCGTCGCTGGGCCGGCCACCGCCGGCTGGGCCATCTCCAGCCGTCGCCGTCGCTACCGCCGGGCGGTCGAGCGCTCGCTGCCGGAAGTCGCGACCGCGATCGCCGACTCGCTCGCCGCCGGCCGCTCGCTGCGCGCCTCGTTGCCGGCTGCCGCTGCGTCGCTGGACGGCCCACCCGCTTCGGAGCTGGCCCGGCTCGGCGCCGAGCTCGATCTCGGTGCGGCGACGGCCGCGGCGGTCGCCGCCTGGCGGCAGCGGATGCGCTCGGAGCGGGTCGACGCCTTCGCCGCCGCCCTGCTCAGCCAGCGCCTCGCTGGCGGCGACCTGGCGGGGTTGCTGCGCCGCTTCGCCGCCGGCGCGGCCGAGCGCGACCGCGTCGCCGAGGATGCCCGCTCGGCCACCGCCCAGGCCCGTTTCACCGGGCTGCTGGTGGTGGCGATGCCGAGCGGCGGCGCTCTCTTCGCCGAGCTGATCCAGCCGGGCTTCGCGGTCAAGCTGCTGGCCTCGCCACCGGCGGCGCTGCTGCTGGCGTTTGCTGGGGCCCTGCAGGTGGTCGGCTTCGTCGCGATCGGACGGCTCTCCCGAGTGGCCGAGTGAGCGCCGCCGGTTGGCTGGCGGGCCTGGCGGCCCTGCTTGCCTGCGCCGCCGGGCGCGAGCTGCTCGCCGGCCGGTCCGGGCGCGGGCTGCCGGCATTGCCGTTCGGCCTGCGCGGGCGCTCCGCGGGGGCGGCGCTGCGGCTCGGGCTGCCGGAGCGCCTGCGCCGCTCCGGCCTCGAGGCCAGGCTGCCGCTCGCCGCCGTGCTCGCGGCGAAGCTGGCCGGGGCCGCTTGCGGCGGCCTCGTCGCGATGGCCGCGGCCCCGGCGGCGCCGGGCCGGACGGCGATGCTGGTCGCGATCGCGATGCCGGCGGCTGGCTTCCTGGCTCCAGACGCGCTGCTGGAGCGAGAGGCGCGGCGGCGCCAGCGGCGGCTGCTGTCGGCGCTCCCCGACGCGCTCGACCTGCTCGCTGTCAGCGCCGGCTCCGGACGTGGCCCGGCGGCGGGGCTGGCCCAGATCGCGCAGGCCGGGGAGGGGCCGCTGGCCGAGGAGCTGCGGCTTACGGTCGCCGAGCTGTCCTGCGGGATGCCGCTCGGCGCGGCGCTGCGTTCTCTCCGCGCTCGCGTTCCCGGCAGCGAGCTGGCGACGCTGGTCGCCGCGATCGAGCGCTCGCACCGCTTCGGCTCGCCGCTGGCCGACCAGCTATGGCGTCAGGCCAGCGCCCTGCGCCGCGACAGCCGCCGCGCCGTCGAGGACCACGCCGCTCGCGCCGCGCCGAAGATCCAGCTCGTCGTCGCCCTGGTCCTCGTCCCCTCGGTGCTGCTGATGATCGCCGCCGGCCTGATCGCCAACGCCGGCTCCCTGCTCTCCAGCTATTAGGAGAGCGACTGACCGGCGGGTGGCGTGGTGTCGGAGGCCGAGAACGAAAACCTCGCCCGCAGGCCTCCGACACCACGACAGGACCCGCCGGCCTGGGCTACTCCAGCGACTCCTCGCGCAGGCGCTGGGCGACGGCGGCGGTGGCGGCGCTGATCTCGTCCAGCTCCCCGGCCTTCTTCTTGTGGCCGCTGACGTAGCAGCAGAGGGTGCCGCCGACCAGCTCGAAGGCGAACTTCTTCGGGGCGGCGTCGGTTAGCCAGACGATGAAGGTGGGGGCGAAGAGGCGGCGCAGCCAGACGGCGTCCTGGCCCTTGGCGGCGAAGATCTCGTACTTCTCGTCGAGAGCCTCGCTCTCCAGCTCGACCCGCTCTTTCTTGGTGCGGAAGGCGTCCTCGAACTTCTCCAGGGAACGCAGGCCGAACTTGCGCTGGCAGTAAAGCTCGGGCAGCAGCTGGGCGCACTCGGGGACCGGGGCCAGGCCGACCGTGTAGCGGTAGTAGCTGGTCTGGCGGTTGCCCTTGCTATCGGTCGTCTCCTCCTCGTACGTGTATAGAGCGAGGATGCCTTCGACCCCGTCGGCCAGCGGGCCAGAGAGGGTGCGCTCCGCGTAGCGGTCGTCGCCTTTGCGCAGCAGCGGCGTCGTCGGCGGCAGCGGCGCCTGGCCGCCAAGCTCCAGCCCGTGCCGCTGGGCGTAGGCCTGGAAGAAGGCGTCCTCGGCGCGGGAGTCGGCGATCCCGAAGACGACCAGGACCGAGAGCAGGAACATGCCGAACGCGGCGGCACCGCCGACCGCGGGCCCGACCAGCACCGCGCCGGCGATCCCGGCCGCGAGGGTGAAGCAGGCGATCAGCACCAGCGTCAGCGTCTTGCGCATCAGCTGCCGGAAGTGGAAGCCGCGCAGGTCGTTGGCGTCGTCTGGGGCGGTGGCTGGTTGGGAGCTGGGTCCCTCGGTCGAGTTCACGGTCGGAACCTAGCGCCCGCCCGCGGATGCAAACGGCCTTGCAGAGGGAGGTGGTGTTGCAAAGTGGGGGAGTGTGGGTTATTGTGGCGTTCGAGTTGAAGCCCAGGACCGGGGTGGTGAGGTTCCTCCCACCTCATCACTCCGGTCCCAACTCTTTCCGGCCCTCCCGCTCAGAAAGGACTCGCCGAGGTGGCTTTTCGGGGTCTCTACGAGCACAGTCTCGATTCCAAGGATCGGCTTACGGTTCCCTCGCGGTTCCGCGCATCGCTCTCCGACGGCATCGTTCTCTCCAAGGGCTTCGACCCCTGCGTCTGGGTCCACACGACGGCTGAGTTCGAGCAGCTCTCCGACACCTTCCTCTCGCCGCACAGCCCCTTCGGGCGCGACGCGCGCCAGCTGCGCCGCCGCTTCCACGGCGGCTCCTTCGACGAGAAGCTCGACTCGGCTGGGCGCATCCGCATCCCCAAATCGCTGATCGAGCACGCCGGCCTCGACGGCAACTGCGTCGTGATCGGGGCGGGGGAGTACCTGGAGATCTGGAACGCCGGCGCCTGGGCCAAGCAGGAGGAGGAGCTCGACGCCGCCGCCCCCGAGATCGCCGAGGGCCTTGCCGCCACCGGCACCGCGTGATCATGAGACTTCATGCCGAGCGAATCCCCATTTCCTACAGCCGCGAGTACCGGCCCGGCAGCATCGAGCCGATGACCCACCTGCCCGTCCTCGCGCCGGAGCTGACCTCCTTGCTCGCCCCCGAGCCGGGGCAGACCGCGGTCGACTGCACCTTCGGCGCCGGCGGCCACGCCCGCGCCGTCGCCGCCCAGCTGGGGCCGACCGGGACGCTGATCGCGATCGACCGCGACCCGGCCGCCACCGCCCGTTTCGCCGAGTTCGCGGTCGAGGTGCCCTGCCGCACCCGTTTCCTCAACGTCGACTTCGCGGAAGGTTTGCGGGCCCTGCGCGGCGAAGGCATACGCCCAGAGATGATTTATGTAGACCTCGGGATGTCCTCGATGCAGGTA
>Ga0193706_1000748_pt1 | contig 16803 bp, 16 predicted proteins | sample U3c1metaG_FD_160130 | JGI IMG/M metagenome (GOLD analysis project Ga0193706, IMG submission 160130) | Soil microbial communities from a riparian zone of the East river system, Colorado, United States - U3c1 | ecosystem: Environmental > Terrestrial > Soil > Riparian zone | place: USA: East River... | reverse complement strand
TGCGGATGCCGCCGGTCGAGCTGGTCGACATGCGCGAGGCCGACCCGCGCTCGGGCCCGCTGCACGCCGACACCTGGGAGGCCCTGGAGGAGGTCCGCGCCGCCGGCCGCAAGGCGATCGTGATGATCAACCGCCGCGGCTTCGCCCCCTGGCTGACCTGCCGCTCCTGCGGTCACCACTGGAGCTGTCCCAACTGCGACGTCTCGCTGATCGTCCACCGCCACAGTGGCCGCCTCGTCTGCCACCACTGCGCCCACGTCGAAGCGCAGCCGCGGGCCTGCCCCGACTGCGCCTCGACGACGCTCTCACGGGCCGGCGCCGGCACCGAGCGGATCGAGTCGCTGCTGGCCGAGCGCCTGGCGCCGATGCCGGTCTTCCGGCTCGACACCGACACCGCCGCCGCGCGCGGCGCCCACGCTCGCATCCTCGCCGCCTTCGGCGAGGCGCCCAGCGGCGTCCTCGTCGGCACCCAGATGGTCGCCAAGGGCCACGACTTCCCCGAGGTGACCCTGGCGGCGATCCTCGACGCCGACGCGACCCTGCGCTTCCCCGACTTCCGCGCCGAGGAGCGCACCTTCGCGATGGTCGCCCAGCTGGCCGGGCGCAGCGGCCGCGGCGAGGCCGGGGGAGAGGTGATCGTCCAGACCCTGGCGCCGAACGCCTCGAGCATCGAGCACGCCGCCCGCCACGACTCCGCCGGCTTCCTCGCCGGCGAGCTGCAGCGCCGCCGCCTGCTGCGCTACCCGCCCTACTCCCACCTGCTCCGGATCGGCTTCGCCTGCGCGCAGGAGGGCCGCCTGGAAAGCGCCGCCACCGCGCTCGCCACGGAGCTTCGCGAGCAGCTCCCCAAGGGCTCGGACCTGCTCGGCCCGGCGCCGATGTTCCGCGTTCGCAACCGCCACCGCCGCCGCATCCTGATCAAGGCCTCCGACCGCGAGGGGACCGTCGCCGCCGTGCGCGCGGTGGTCGAGCGGCGAGCCGCCGACCGCTCCCTGAAGGGCGTCGCGATCAGCGTCGACGTCGACCCCCAGTAGGCCCATACAATCGATCCATGAGCGACGAGCAGGCGATCGGGGCGGACGAAGGCGAGCAGCAGCTCGAGGCCGAGCTGCTGGAGCGGCGCGAAGCGGCGCTCGCCCACGTCGTCAAGTTCGGCGATCCGGTTCTGAAGAGCGTCGCCTCGCCAGTCGCCAACTTCGGCCCCGAGCTGCGCGCCGAGGTGGAGCGGATGATCGCGATCATGCGCGACGGGATGGGCGTCGGCCTGGCCGCCACCCAGCTCGGCGTGCTGCGCCGCCTGCTGGTCTTCCAGGCCGGGCCGGACGGCGAGCCGACGGCGCTGATCAACCCGGTGATCGAGTGGCTCTCCGAGGAGGGCTCGCTCGCCGAGGAGGGCTGCCTGAGCCTGCCGCGCGTCTCGATGGACGTCGAGCGCCCTCTGCACGCCCGGGTCAGCGGCCGCGACGCCGAGGGCGAGCCGATCGAGATCGAGGCCTCCGGCCTCGAGGCGCGGGTGCTCCAGCACGAGATCGACCACCTCGACGGGGTCCTGATCCTCGACCGCACCAGTCGTGACCAGCGCAAGGGCGCCCTGCGGGCGCTGCGCGAGGGCGGCAGCTACAGCCCCCCCGGCGATCATGAAGCCGAGGACGAGGGCGAGCTTCGCGAGCCGCGCACCGACGCGTGAGCACCGTCTACCTGGGCACCTCCGACTTCGCCGCCACGGTCCTGAGGCGGCTGGCGAGCTCCGTGCACCGCCCGGCGCTGGTGGTGACGCCGCCCGACCGCCCCCAGGGGCGCGGCCGCAAGCTGACGCCGCCGCCGACCGCCGCGGCCGCGCGGGAACTGGGGATCGAGCTGCTGCAGGCCGAGGACGTCAACGACGAGGCGGCCCGGGAGCGGATCGCCGCCGCCAAGCCGAGCGCGGTGATCGTCTGCGCCTTCGGCCAGCTGATCCGCGAACCGCTGCTCTCCGAGCACCTGATGCTCAACGTGCACCCCTCGCTGCTGCCGCGCTGGCGCGGCGCGGCGCCGATCGAGCGGGCGATCATGGCCGGCGACCGCCGCACCGGCGTCTGCGTGATGAAGCTCGTCGCCGGTCTCGACGCCGGGCCGGTGGCGCTGAGCGCGGAGGTGCCGATCAGCGCCGATACAGACTTCGAGGCGCTCTCCTCGACCCTGGCCGGGCTCGGCGGCGAGCTGCTGGTCCGGGCGCTCGAGCTCGCGGCCGAGGGCAAGCTCGAGTTCACCGAGCAGGACGAGGCGGAGGTGACCTACGCCGAGAAGATCGACCCGGCCGAGCGCCGGCTCGATCCCGCCCGTCCGGCCACCGAGCTGGCCGCGATCGCCCGCGCCCTGACGCCGCACATCGGCGCCTACCTGGAGACCGCCGATGGCGAGCGGCTCGGCGTCCGCCACGCCCGCGCCGTCGACGTCAGCGTCCAGACCGGCGCCGTCAAGTCCGAGTGGGGGGCGCTGCTGGTCGGCTGTTGCCGCGGGGCGCTGCGGCTGGACGTCGTCCAACCGCCCGGCGGCAAGCCGATGCCGGTCGACGCCTACCTGCGCGGCCACTCGCTGCCGAAGCTACCGTGATCGCGCCGGCCCGCTCGCTCGCCTTCGCGACGATCCGGGAGACCTTCGAGCAGGACGCCTTCACCGAGCGCGCCTTCCGAGCCGGGGCCGAGCGCCTCGACCTCGACGGCCGCGAGCGCGCCCAGGCCCAGCGGCTCGCCTACGGCGCCGTCCAGCGCCGCGGCACCACCGACGCCGCGATCGAACGCCTGGCCGGCCGCTCGATCCGCCTGCTCGACCCCCCGGTGCTTGCCGCGCTGCGGCTCGGGCTCTACGAGCTGCTCTTCGCCGACGGCACGCCGGACCACGCCGCCGTCGACCAGGCGGTCGAGCTGGTCAAGGGCGCCGGCGCTGCGCACGCCGCCGGGCTCGTCAACGCGGTCTTGCGGCGGGCGACCCGCGAACGCCCGCAGCTGACGGCCGCCCTGCTGGAGGACGACTCGACCCCCGAGGCGGCCGCGGTCGCCCACTCGGCGCCGCTCTGGCTGGCGCGGATGTGGTGGGACGAGCTGGGTCCCGAGGTGGCGCGCTCGCTGCTCGCCGCCTGCAATGTGCCCGCCGAGGTAGCGATGCGGGTCAACACGACAGTCGCGCCTGTTGACCCTGCTCGCGAGGGCCTGCTTGTGAAATTGAGCGAGGCAGGGGTCGAGGCGCATGTGCCGGTAGGCGAATGGCCCCTGGCCGCCCCCGAGTCGATCGTGATCGAGGGACGGACCGGCGAGGCGGTCCCGGCCGCCGTGCTTGCCGGCGAGCTCACGCCCCAGAGCCGCGGCTCGACCGCCGTGGTCGAGGTGCTCGACCCGCACGAGGGCGAGCACCTGCTCGACCTCTGCGCCGGCCCCGGCATCAAGACCGGCCAGATCGCGACGCGGATGGGGGACCGCGGCGAGCTGATCTCGGTCGAGCTCGACTCCAGTCGCGCCGAGGAGATCGCCGCCCAGGCGCGCCGCCTCGGCCTGCGCAGCGTCACCGTGTTCGAGGCCGACGCGACGAAGATCGAGATGCCGGCCGATTTTGACCGGGTCCTGCTCGACGCCCCCTGCTCGGACCTCGGCGCCCTCGCCTCGCGCCCCGACGCCCGCTGGCGCAAATCCCCGAAGACGATCGAGCGCCTCGTCGAGGTGCAGGAGCGGGCGCTGCTCGGCGCCGCCCAGGTCCTGCGCCCCGGGGGGACCCTCATCTACGCGACCTGCACGATCTCCCGCCGCGAGAACGAGGACCGGATCGCGGCGTTGCTGGCCGCGGCCGCCGCGGGGCAGGCGCCGCCGCTGGAGCTGGAGGACCTCGGCGCTCGCGCCCCCGAGCTGGCATCGCCGCTCGAGCCCCGCTGCCTGCAGCTGCGCCCCGACCGCGATCGGACCACCGGATTCTTCATCGCCCGCCTGAGGCGGCATGATTAGAGGATGAGCGACTCTGGAGATGTCGGTTCGGCAGCAGGGACGACGCTGGGACGGGCGCCCTGCCCGAACTGCGGCGAGCCCTGGCTGCGCCCGACCCAGCTACCCGGCCGGCTGCGCTGCGTCAACTGCCTGAGCCGTTTCGAACTCGTCTCCCAGTGCCCCAACTGCGGCGAACACCAGACGATCGCCCGGATGAGCCACACCGAGGACATGCAGTGCCAAAACTGCGGCGCCTCGATGTTGCAGCCGGCCTGAGCGCACTCGGACGCGCCTGGCGGTGTCCTCGGTCGTTCGACTTCGGGTCACGCACGGAGTGCGCTCCCCTCGTCTCGCTTCCTGTGTCCTTGCCAGCCACGTCCGAGTGCGCTCAGTAGGGTCAGGCGCCCATGAGCGAGCGAATGCGTGAGCTGATCGAGTCGCCCCGGGTCGCCCCGTCGATCCTCTCGGCCGATTTCGGCAAGTTGGGGTCGCAGGTCACCGAGGTGATGGAGGCCGGCGCGCGGGTGATCCACTTCGACGTCATGGACGGTCACTTCGTGCCGCCGATCACGATCGGGCCGCTGGTCCTCGGCGCGATCGCCGACCAGGTTCACGACGCCGGCGGCGTCGTCGACGTGCACCTGATGATCGAGGCGCCCGAGCGCCAGATCGAGGAGTTCGCCAGGGCCGGCGCCGACTCGATCACCTTCCACGAGGAGGCGACGCCGCATGCCAACCGCACCCTGCACGCGATCCGCGAGCTGGGCTGCCTGGCCGGCGTCGCACTCAATCCCGGCACGCCCGCCGCGGCGGTCAGCGAGCTGCGCGGCTACGCCGACGTCGTCCTCTGCATGACCGTCAACCCCGGCTGGGGCGGCCAGGCCTTCATCGAGTCCTCCCCCGCCAAGGTCGAACGCCTGCGTTCACTGGTCGGCGAGGCCCGGATCGAGGTCGACGGCGGCATCGACACCACCACCGCCGGCCCGATCGCCGCCGCCGGCGCCTCCCTCTTCGTCGCCGGCTCCGCCGTCTTCGGTGCAGCCGATCCCGCCCGGGCCTACACCGAAATCGCGAACGCCGCAGGCGCGAGCTGAAGTACGCAGCAACCGCTGAGACCAAGTAGCTCAAGGACGCAGGGAGCGAAGCGTGCTCTGCACGTGAGCGACCGAGGACGCCGAGATACGCCGGTATCAGCGGTTGCGCCCACGCGCAATTAAAGCCCCCGTGACCTCCTGCCACCAGGCCCGCTCCTCGATGTCGACGCCAGGGCGTTCGGCCTTGCGCTCGCACCAATCGGCCAGCGCCCTGCGCCCGCCGATCGCCACCACGGTCTCGCTGGTCACCGCGTAGCGCCCGTCGGCCAGGGCCACCATCGCGCCGCTGCTGTCGCTGCGGGTGCGCATCACCGCCAGCACCGGCACCCCTTCCAGCTCGTTCAGCCCCCGCAGGTCGTCGCCGGCGCGGACGGGCCGCACCGAGAACACCTGTGAGGCGCCCCGCCGGGGTAGCGCCGGCGGTCGCTGCCGCCCGATCGGCCCCTTGGCCCAGATGTTCGTCAACGCCTCGACCTCCTCGCGCAGCTCGCTGCGGACGAGGACGTGCAGCTCGTCCCCCTCCTGCAGCTCGGTCGATCCGCGCGGCGGGATCGCGTGGCCGTCGCGGACGATCACGTTGACCAGCGCCTCACGCGGCAGCTCCAGCTCGCGCACCCGGTGACCGGCGGCCGCGGCTCCCTCCGGCAGCCGGTAGGCGACCACGTCGCCGCCCATGCGGCGGATCCGCCCCGACTCGAGCAGTCGCCGCGGCAGCGCCGGCTCGTCGGTGGTCAGCCCGAGCCGCGTCGCCAGCGGCTCGAAGCTGGCGCCCTGGACCAGGGTCGAGGTGACGACGACGAAGAAGACGATCGCGAACTCGGTCTCGCCACCGGCGATGCCGGCGACGACCGGGAAGGTGGCGAGCCAGATCGGCGTCGCCCCGCGCAGCCCGGCCCAGCCGAGCATCGCTTTCTCGCGCACGTTGAGCGGCGCGAAGGCGGTGGCGAGGAAGGTCGCGATCGGGCGGGCGACGAGGATCAGCACCGCCGAGAGCGCCAGCCCTTTCAGCGCCACGTCGTCGAGCCGGCTGGGGAAGACGAGCAGGCCGAGGAGGATGAAGAGGGCAATCTGGGCGACCCAGCCGAGGCCCTCGTGGAAGGCGACGACGGTGCGGCGGGCGGGGATGTTGGCGCCGCCCAGCGCCAGCGCCGTCAGGTAGACGGCGAGCAGGCCGGAGCCGTGGGCGATCTCGGCGACGCCATAGGCGAGGGCGGCGATCGCGATCGTCGCGACCGGGTAGATCCCGTCGGTCGGCAGCCGGGTCGCGTTGAGGGCCGCCACCGCCAGCCGCCCGACCAGGTAGCCGACGGCGATCCCGACCGCCAGTTTCAGCGCCAGCAGCCCGGCCATGTCGGCGAGGCCGAAGCCCGGCTCCTGGATCCATTCGATGAAGCCGATCACCAGCAGCAGCGCCACCGGGTCGTTCATCCCCGACTCGCCCTCGAGCGAGCGGGCCAGCCGCTTCTCGAGGGTCGAGCGGCGCAGCACGGCGAAGATCGCCGCCGAGTCGGTGGCGGCGATCGCCGCCCCGACGATCATCCCTTCGAGGGTGCTGAGGTCGAAGATCAGCTTTGCCGCGAGGCCCGCGAGCAGGGCGGTGACGACCGTTCCCAAGGTGGCCAGCGAGGCGGCGGTGCCGAGCACCGGCCGGATCTCCGCCCAGCCCGCGGTGAGGCCGCCCTCGAAGAGGATCAGGATCAGGGCGATCGTGCCCAGGGTGCGGGCCAGCTCGGTGTTGGAGAAGTCGATCCCGCCGAGCCCCTGCGAGCCGGCCAGCATCCCCAGGCCGAGAAAGAGCAGCAGGCCGGGGACCCGCACGCGGTCGGCCAGCAGCGCCCCGAGGATCCCCGCGGCCAGCAGCCCGCCGGCGATCAGGATCAGCTCGGCGTCGTGTCCACCCATCGACGGACCCTAGATGATCAAATCGGGCAGTCGGTCCAAGCGGCGCCAGCCGCTAGGTGTTGCCGTCGATCATCTCCAGCTGCGCCTCCAGCTCCTCCGCGGAGCCCGGCTGGGGCACGTCCTCGGCTCGCTCGTGCGGGCGGCGGTAGACGTAGTAGAGAAGCGCGAAGAGGACCCCGGCGGCGAGCAGGAAGCCGATCTCGACGCGGCGGAACTCGTCGTTGACCAGCGGCACGAAATTCCAGCCGATGAAGAGGGCGGCGCAGCTGATCCAGCGGACCGCCGCGCGCCGCACCTGGCCCTGGGCGATGCAGGCCTGGTTGACCGTCACCGAACAGAGGTAGAGCCCCATCCCGACCGAGACCAGCAGCAGCCCAGGGCGGTCGTAGGTGAACTTGTTGCTGAAGGCGATCTGCATCGCTTTCGGTCCGGCGATCAGGACTACGACCACGACCAGGGTGGTGAAGGCGGCGATCCCCAGCAGCACGACCCGCACCGTTTTGCCGAATTCCCCCCTGCTCTCCTCGGTGCCACTGGCGTGGAGTTTGGTGAGGTGGGGGAGGATGCTGGTCGAGATCGACTGAAAGAGCTGCAGGGGGGCCCGGGCCAGCATCAGCACGTTGAAGATGAAGCCCGCCGCCGCGGCTCCCTGCAGCCCGCGGGTGATCAGCGGTCCGGCGTTGAGGAAGGCCTGTTCGCTGAACATGATCACCAGCACCGCGGCCGCGAAGCCGCCGCCCTCGGCGAAGGAGAAGTGCTCCTGATCCTCTTTCGCGACCGCTGGCGGGGGTGCCTCCGCCTGCTGTTTGGCGCGCCGGGCGAAGGCGAAGGGGACGACCAGCAGGCTGAGGGCGGGGGCGGCGGTGATGCCGATCGCCACGGCCGACTGGCCGCTGAGCACGCTGACCGCGACGAACACCGCAAAGATCGTCCGGAAGCAGGATTCGGAGAGGATCAGCGCCACGAAGAGGCCGAAGCGCTGCTGGCCGGCGAGGAAGCCCCGGGCGAAGTAGCTCGCCGCGTAGAAGAGGACCGAGGAGAAGAAGACCCAGTAGAGCGTTTCGTTGCCCTCGAGCAAGCCGTTCTGGATTGGGCCGCGCAGGGACACAGCGAGTACGGCGAAGGTGAGCGAGAGGCCGAACTGGATCGTCGAGGCGACCCGCATCGGCTGGCCGATCGGTTCCCCCTTCACCATCCGCTCGGAGATGTGCCGGGAGAGCAGCTGTTCGATCGGCCGGTAGAGGGTGGAGATCGTGATGAAGACCGCCGACCAGAGCACCGTGATCTGCCCGTAGTCGGGCTTGGAGAGCACGTGCGAGGCGATCAGGAAGTAGGCGTAGGTGATCAGGCCGGTGAGGCCGACGCCGACCGCCAGGAAGCTGGCGGTCTTGCCGTAGTCGGCACCGCTCTCCGCGGCCGCGCTGCTCGGAGTCGCTCCGTTCGCTGCCGCGCTCATCGCTCTTGGTCGGCGCCGCGCTCGTAATGGGAGGGCTCGACCCCGAGCGCCAGCTCGACCCGCCGCACCCGCTCGAAGACCCGCTGGGTCATCACCCGCTGGCCGGCCAGCAGGTCGCCGATGACGCCGAGGGCGAACAGCTGCACGGCGGCGATGAAGAGGACGGCGCCGAGGATCAGCGACTGGATGTGGCCGCTGCCGTCGCCGTTGAAGATCCAGTCGATCAGGAAGGGCAGCCAGGCCAGCAGGGCGAGCAGGAGGACGACGAGCCCGGCGGTCGCGAAGGCGCGCAGCGGCTCGTAGCGGGCGTAGATCCGCAGGATCGCCGGGCCGTTGCGGCGCACATAGCCGCCGGTCGAGTCGAAGAGCCGCGACTCGCGGGTCCGCGGGTTGGTCCCGATCTCGACCTGGTCGACCGCGACCAGCATCTTGCCGGCCTGGATCAGGCTCTCCAGCGTGTAGGTGAAGTTGTCGACGACCGAGAGCTGCAGGGCGGCCTCGCGGTTGTAGGCGCGGAAGCCGGAGGTGGCGTCGCTGATCTCCGTGCCGGAGAGCTGCCGCACGACCCAGCTGCCGAGCCGTTGCAGCCCCTTTTTGGAGCCGGAGAAGTGGTCGATCTGGGAGACCTGGCGATCGCCGACGACCATGTCGGCCTCGCCGGCCAGGATCGGCGCCACCAGCTTCGCCACGTCGGCGCCGTTGTACTGGTTGTCGGCGTCGGTGTTGACGACGATGTCGGCGCCCAGCTTCAGGCAGGCGTCGAGCCCGGCCTGGAACCCCGCCGCCAGGCCCTTGTTGTTGGTCAGGCGGACGATGTGCTCGACCCCGTTCTCGCGGGCGACCGCGACGGTGCGGTCGGTCGAGCCGTCGTCGACCACCAGGAGCTCGATCTCATCGATGCCGTCGATCTGGCGCGGCAGGTCGGCGATCGTCGCGGGGAGCGTCGATTCCTCGTTGAGGCACGGAATTTGGATGATCAGCTTCATAGAGCGTCAGAGAGTATTTGGGGGCGACTCGATATGGCGTCGCATCTCTGCGTCCTCGGTCGCTCGCGTGCAGAGCACGCCACGCTCCCTGCGTCCTTGATCTGCTTAGCCATATCGAGTCGTAGCTAGAATTGATTGATTGACTTGTCAATCGGTCGCATGAATTCCCAGCTCACAGCCACGGATCAAGCGCACCTGCGACGTGCGCTAGAGCTTGCTGAGCGCGGGCGCGGTCGAGTTAGTCCGAATCCCCTCGTTGGTGCGGTCGTGGTCAGGGATGGGACGGTCGTCGGCGAGGGGTTCCACGCCGAGCTGGGTGGGTTGCATGCGGAGCGGGCGGCGCTCGAGGACTGCCGTAGGCGTGGGGAGGACCCGGCGGGGGCGACGATGTACGTGACGCTGGAGCCCTGTGCGCACCAGGGGCGGCAGCCGCCCTGTGTGGAGGCGGTGCTCGAGGCGGGGATCGCGCGGGTCGTGATCGCCTCCGAGGACCCGAGCGAGAAGGCGGCCGGCCGCGGGCCCGGAATTCTGCGCGACGGCGGCGTCGAGGTCGTGTTTGCGGCGGGCGCCGAGGCAGCTGCGGCGCGGCTGCTCAACCAGCCCTTCCGCAAGCACGCCCGCACCGGTCTGCCACTGGTCACCCTGAAGCTGGCGATGTCGCTCGACGGTCAGACCTCGACCGCAGCGGGCGACTCACCCTGGATCTCCGGCGAGCTCAGCCGTGCCCTCGTCCACCGCTGGCGCGCCGAATCCGACGCGATCGCCGTCGGCATCGGCACCGTCCTCGCCGACGACCCCCTGCTCACCGCCCGGATTGTGGATCCGGGGCCCGGTAGTCCTTTGGTCCGCTATGCGGACCAAAGGACTACCGCGGGCACCATGCGGCAGCCGCTTCGTGTCATCTTCGACTCCGAGGCTCGCCTCCCGCTCGACTCGAAACTCCTCGCGACTCTCGACCAGTCCCGAGTCCTCGCCGTCGTCGCCCCCGACGCAGATTCCACCCGAACCGCCGCCCTTGAAGCCGCGGGCGCCGAGATCTTGGTGGCGAGTGGAGGAACCCCAGGCGACCGAGTCATCTCGGCTCTCAATGACCTCGGCCGCCGCGAGGTCACCAGTCTCTTCCTCGAGGGCGGCAAAACCCTCGCCTCCGCCTTCCATGCAGCCGGCCAACTCGACGAGTCCCGTACCTTCATAGCCCCCGTGCTCCTCGCTCCCTCGACATCGGCTCCTCGCCCGGGCGATCCGGAGAGGGAGGCCGAGAACGTAAACCTCGCCCGCAGGCCTTCCTCTCCGGAGCGCCCGGGCGCCGGAACGCGCTTGTCGGCCCTCGAATCCCACACCGAGTCCGTCGGCGACGACACCCTGATCACGGCCCGTTTCAAGGAGTGGTGACGTGTTCACGGGACTAATTCAGGACGTTGGCAAGGTGGGGACCCTCAAGTCAGGCCCTGACGGCGCCCGCCTGCGCATCGTCACCTCGCTCGGCCCCGAGATCGCCCTCGGCGACTCCGTTGCCGTCAACGGCGCCTGCCTGACGGCGACGAGGGCCGGCGCCGACGGCTTCGAGACCGAGGCGATGAACCAGACCCTGGAGGTGACGGCGCTTGGCGCGGTAGAGACCGGCAGCCGCGTCAACCTGGAGCTGGCGATGCGGGCCTCCGATCGCCTCGGCGGCCACATCGTCCAAGGTCACGTCGACGGCGTCGGCACGGTCGTCGCGGTCAGCGAGGACGGCTTCGCCCGCCGCGTCCGCGTCGCCCTCGACCCCGACCTCCTTCGCTACGCGGTCGACAAGGGCTCGATCACGCTCAGCGGCGTCAGCCTGACGATTGCGGCGCTCGGCGATGATTGGGCGGAGGTGTCGCTGATCCCCGAGACCCTGCAGCGGACCAACCTCGGCGAACTGGAGCCGGGAGACAACTTGAACGTCGAGTGCGACATCGTGGCGAAGTACGTGGAGCGGTTGCTGGCACCATTCGCTGGAAAGGAGCGAGCGTGAGCCATATGACGGAGGCGCAGGACAAAGTGGACGTGAAAAAGGCGGAGAGCCCTTTCTCGACGATCGAGGAGGCGATCGAGGAGATCCGCCGCGGTCGCATGGTCGTCGTCTGCGACGGCGAGGACCGCGAGAACGAGGGCGACCTGGTGATGGCGGCGCAGTTCGCCACCCCCGAGGCGGTCAACTTCATGGCCAAGGAGGCGCGCGGCCTGATCTGCCTGGCGCGGACCGCCGAACGCTGCGAACGGCTTGGCCTGAACCTGATGGCGGCCAAGAACGAGGCGCCGCTGCAGACCGCCTTTACGGTCACGATCGAGGCCGCCGGGGGCGTCAGCACCGGCATCTCCGCCCACGACCGCGCCCACACGATCCAGGTCGCGATCGACCCCAACTCCGGCCCGCGCGACATCGTCGTCCCCGGCCACATGTTCCCGCTGCGGGCCAAAGAGGGCGGCGTGTTGGAGCGCACCGGCCACACCGAGGCCAGCGTCGACATCGCCCGCCTCGCCGGCCTCACCCCGGCCGGCGTCATCTGCGAGGTGATGAACGACGACGGCACCATGGCCCGCGTCCCCGACCTGATCCCCTACTGCGAGAAGCACGGCCTGAAGATGGTCACGGTCGCCGAGCTGATCGCCTACCGCCGCCGCACCGAGAAGCTCGTCGAACGGGTCGTGGCGACGGGTCTGCCGACCTCCTTCGGCGACTTCACCGCGGTCGGCTACCGCTCCCTGGTCGACGAGAAACATCACGTGGCGATGGTCAAGGGTGACGTCGACGGCGCCGAGGACGTGCTCGTCCGCGTCCACAGCGAGTGCCTCACCGGCGACGTCTTCCACAGCATGCGCTGCGACTGCGGCGAGCAGCTGGCTGCGGCGCTGGCGATGATCGAGGAGGAAGGCCAGGGCGTCCTCCTCTACCTCTCCCAGGAGGGCCGCGGAATCGGCCTGCTCAACAAGCTGCGCGCCTACAAACTGCAGGAGGAGGGTGCCGACACGGTCGAGGCCAACCTCAAACTGGGCCTGCCCGCGGACCTGCGCGACTACGGCATCGGGGCCCAGATCCTCGGCGACCTCGGCCTGACCAGCATCCGCATCCTCACCAATAACCCGAAAAAGATCGTCGGCCTCGAGGGCTACGGACTCTCGGTCTCCGAGCAGGTGCCGATCGAGGCCAACCCCAACACCCACAACGAGGCTTACCTGCGCGCCAAGCGCGACAAGATGGGCCACTCGCTGCACCACCAGGGCTTGGCCCTCGACGAGGAGATGATCCACGACGAGGAGGAGCGCGACGCGAAGGCCTCCGATGGCTGAGGCGGGCGCCTTCCTCGAGGAGTTCAGGGCCGAGGAGCGCGCCGCTCTGGCGCCGCTGCGCTTCGCGGTCTGCGTCGGCCGCTTCTACGAGGACCTCGCCCAGCGCCTCGTCGCCGGCGCCCAGCAGGGCTTCGAGCTGGCCGGGGTGCCGAGCGAGAACGTCACCGACACCTCGGTCCCCGGCGCCTACGAGCTGCCCTTCGCGGCGAAGCTGTTCGCCGCCACCGGCGACTACGCCGGCGTGGCCTGTCTCGGCGTCGTCATCCGCGGCGAGACCGACCACTACGACTTCGTCTGCGCCGAGGCGGCGCGCGGCATCCAGGACGTCCAGCTGGCCACCGGCGTCCCCTGCGCCTTTGGCGTGATCACCTGCGACAACATGGAGCAGGCCTTGGCCCGGGCCGGCGGCGGCAAGCGCGATCAGGGCCGCAACGCCGCGCTGACGGTCGCTCGGATGGCGCTGTTGAAGCGCCAGCTCGGCAGTTAGCTAAGAAGCTGGCAACGTCGCCACCGGGTAGTGGCGGACTTCGCGATCGGAGGTGACCAGCGTCATGCCCTCGAGCTTTGCCTGGGCGATCAGCATGCGGTCGAATGGATCGCGGTGCCGTCGGGGCAGAGATTCGACCGCAAGGACGTAAGAAAGGGTCACCGGTAGCGTCTTGAAGCGCTGCTCGGCGAGCGCATCCGACAGAGGCACCGAGACCGGCAGCTTCCCCTTCGCTCGTTTGATTTCGATCTCCCAGGCGCTGACGACGCTGACGAAGGTCTCGTTGGCACCGTCCTCGATCGCTGCCGCAGCCGCAGCCGATAGGCGCTTCGGTGCGATCAGGGTCCATAGCAGCGCATGGGTGTCCAGCAGCAGCTTCAATCTTCGCCCTCCTCTTGGGTTCCGGGAGGGAAGATCTCGCTTTCGTCGATCAGCTTCTCGATTTCGCTGTCAACCGCGTCGAAATCCTCGACCGTGACGCCGAGACCTTCCCAGGCACCGAGCTTGCGGCGTCCGAGGTTGGGTATCTCGACCGGCACCAGCTTCGCCGCCGGCTTGCCCGCCCGGCTGATCACGATCTCCTCGCCGCCTTCGACGCGCTCGACCAGCTTCGAGAGATGGGTCTTCGCCTCGTGCATATTCACCCGGTCCAAGTCGTCTGAATTCATTTGTCTCCCCCCGGAATTCGACCGCTGCAAGCCCTCACAGCATTAGTCCACTTAGCTAACTACCGATCAGGGTACTATCCACGACCCGATGGCGAAGGTATGTCACAGCTGCGGCAAGGGACCGGCGTTCGGCCAGTCCCGAAGCCACTCGATGGTCGCCACCAAGCGGCGCTTCGATCCGAACCTGCAGAAGGTGCGGATCCAGGAGAACGGGCGCCCGTTGCGGGCTTACGTTTGCACGCGTTGCTTGAAGTCGAACAAGGTCACTAAGGCCGCCTGACGCGGGGACGCGGTGCGGGGGAGGGGTCTGGTAGCCCTCCATTCGAATTTGTCGCTCCGCGCCCTATGGGCGCGTCGCTCCGGATGTCGGAGCTCGACCTAAAGGTCGAGCAGCAGACAGATTGCATTTCGCGGCCTTCGGCCACATTCGAATGGAGGGCGACCAGACCCCTCCAGCGACACGCACCGCCGGAACGGTCGAAGGTGCGGAACCCTTGGAGACGACCAAGGATGCGGAACCTCTGACAAGGGAAGCCGCGGCGGACGTACGCAAGCTCTCGACTCTGTGGCGCACCTGCTGGGCGCTCCCGTGGCGAGGTGTCGGTGGTCCTCCCCGGGAATGTGTGCGGAGCACGCGACATGCAATCTGATTCCTGTCCGCCATAGGCGGACAGCACGTTGCGGAGCAGCACGCTTTAGCGTGCGCGACTGAATTCCCGGGGAGGACCACCGACACCTCCCCGCCGAGCCCTACTCAGTCAGCCTGCGGCACAACAGGATGCTCACCCGTCGGCGCCGGATCACCGGCGGCCGGCTCCACATGCAGCTTCGGGAGGATGCGGCTGAGCCACTCGGGGAACCACCAGGCGCTCTTGCCGAAGAGCTGCATGATCGCCGGGACCAGGACCGAGCGGATGATCACGGCGTCGATGAAGACGGCCGAGGCGAGGCCGAGGCCGAAGAGTTTGATGATCCGGTCGTCGCCGATCATGAACGAGGCGAAGACGGTGACCATGATCGCCGCGGCGGCCGTGATCACGCGGCCGGTCAGGGCGAGGCCGCGGGTGACGGCGAGGCTGGCGTCGTGTTTGTGCTCCCACTCCTCGTGGATGCGCGACATCAGGAAGACCTCGTAGTCCATCGAGAGCCCGAAGACGATCGAGAACAGGAAGATCGGGAAGAAGGAGATGATCGGCCCGGAGCCGTCGACGCCGATGATGCTCGCTCCCCAGCCCCACTGGAAGACCATCACGATCAGGCCGAAGGCGGCGCCGATGCTGAGCAGGTTCATCACGATCGCCTTCAGCGGCACCAGCACCGAGCGGAAGACGATCATCAGCAGCAGCGCCGAGAGCAGCACGACGACGCCGATGAAGAGCGGCAGCTTGTCGGAGATCGCGTTGCCGAAGTCCTCGAAGATCGCGGTGATGCCGCCGACGTGCAGCTGGGCGCCGGTCTTCGCCTCGATCGGCGGGATCACCTGACCGCGGATGTGGTCGAGCAGGGTGGTGGTGTCCTCGCTTCCGGCGAGGTCGTCGGATAGAGCTGGAACACGCCGGTGTTTTCGGCCGGGTTGAGCACGACCGGCGTCACTTTCGCAACGCCGGCTTCGCCCTCGAGCGTCTTGTGCAGCTGCACCAGGCCTTCGTCGTCGCCCTTGCTCGGCAGCGCCGCGACCATCGCGAAGGGACCGTTGAAGCCGGGTCCGAAGCCCTCGGCGAGCAGATCGTAGGCTTCGCGCGTGGTCGAGCCGGCGGGGTCGGTGCCGGCGTCGTTGGAGCCGAGCCGCAGCGACAGGGTGGGGATGCAGAGGGCGAGCAGCAGGGCGCCGGAGAGCAGCGCCGCGACCCAGGGCCGCCGTTGCACGAGGCGGCTCCAGCGGAACCAACGGCTGTTTTCGTCGATGCTGGTCCGGCGGCTGCCGAGGCCAGGGATGCGCAGGCGATCGATCCGGCGCCCGGCGATCGTCAGCAGCGCCGGCAGCAGCGTCAGCGCCGCGATCATCGTGAACAGCACCGCCAGGGCCGCCGCCATCGCGACGCCGTAGAGGAAGGTGATGCCGAGCAGCAGCATCCCCATCAGCGAGATGATCACGGTGATGCCGGCGAACAGCACCGCCCGCCCGGCGGTGTCGACCGCGGCGATCGCCGCCGGCCGCGGCTCCATTCCCTCGTCGAGGCCGTTGCGGAAGCGGGTGACGATGAACAGCGCGTAGTCGATGCCGACGCCGAGGCCGATCATCGCCGCCAGCTGCGGCGCGAACTCGGCGGTGTCGAAGACGTGGGTGCCGACCGTGACCAGGCTGAGGCCGACCCCGAGCGCGAACAGGGCGGTGATCAGCGGCAGCCCCATCGCCACCAGCGAGCCGAAGGTCAGCAGCAGGATCACGATCGCGGCCAGCAGGCCGATCGCGAAGGAGGAGTCGCCGCCTTCTTCTTCGGCGCGGATTTCCTCGATCGGCTGGCCGCCGGCCTCCACCTGCAGGCCGTTGCCGTCCGCGGCGCGGCTGGTCGAGACGATCTTCTCGAGGTCGTCCTTGCCGATTTTGTTGCTGGTCGTGTCGAACTGGACCGTCGCGTAGGCGATCGTGCCGTCGTCGCTGACCGCGGCGGTGCCGCTGTCGCTGTAGGGGCTGGCCACTTCGCTGACGTGGGGGAGCTTGGCGACGCTGGCGAAGACGCCTTCCATCTTCTTCTTGACCGCCGGCGATTCGACCCCGCCGTCGGCCTTGTAGACGATCGTCGCCGTGTCGCCGGACTGGGCCGGGAACTTGGTTTCGAGCAGGTCGAAGGCTTCCTGGGAGTCGGAAGCGGGCAGCTTGAATTCTTCGGAGAAGTCCGATCCGACCGAGCTGGAGATCATGCCGACCCCGATCAGGGCGACGATCCAGCCGATGATCACGGTCTTGCGGTGACCGGTGCACCAGGTGGCAAAGCTTCGCATTC
>Ga0193706_1000747_pt1 | contig 16834 bp, 11 predicted proteins | sample U3c1metaG_FD_160130 | JGI IMG/M metagenome (GOLD analysis project Ga0193706, IMG submission 160130) | Soil microbial communities from a riparian zone of the East river system, Colorado, United States - U3c1 | ecosystem: Environmental > Terrestrial > Soil > Riparian zone | place: USA: East River... | reverse complement strand
GAAAATGCGGCGGTTGCGGCAGTGCTCGTCGTTCCACAGCGGATCGTCGCTGGGTGTCTTGCAGCGCTCGCTAAGGTGGGTCGGCAGATAGCCGTTCACGTCGGTGATCGCCGAGCCGATGATTCGGTTGTCGCGCGACTTGAAGCGGTCGAGCAATGGGCGGATGTGCATGTCGGCGAAGTCGGCGAAGCCGTTGTCGTACTGCACCGGGTTGGATCCCGGGATCGGGACATAGTTGCGGTCGAACACCGCGTCCTCGCTGATCTCGCCGGTGGCGATGCCGCGGTCGGAGGCCTCGGCGATCGCCCGCATCGCTTCCTGGGCGAGCAGGATGAACGGCGTGTCGTCGATCTCCGCGCCCGAATTGGCGAGCGTATCGAGCATCGTGTTCGACAGCATTTCGAGGTGGGCGAGGCGCTTTTGCGCGGTGACCAGCTTGCCGCCATTGTCGCGCGCATCCCCGGCGAAGCTGGTCAGACCGGCTTTGACGCGATCGACGCTGGTCTGGATGAGGCTGGTCGAATGGGCAATACCCTCGGTCTGGCGGTCGACCATGCCGACGATCTCGCTGACTTCGCGGACGGTGTCGCTGATCTGGCCGAAGCCGGCCTGGGCGGCGCGGCTGCGCTCGACGCCAGTCTTGATCTCGGCGGTGACGGCGCCCGCCTCGCGGGTCAGCTCGCCGATCGTCAAAGCGATCTGGCTGGTCGCCGAGCGAGTGTCGTGCGCGAGCTTCTTCACTTCGGCGGCAACGACAGCGAAGCTTCGGCCGGCGTCCCCGGCGCGCGCCGCTTCGATCGTGGCATTGAGGGCGAGCATGTTGGTCTTGCGGGCGATCGTTTCGATCGTCGAGGATACGGTTTGGACCTGGTTCATCGCCGAAGCGAAGCCGGCCATGCGCTCGCCCAATTGGACGATCAGGTCGGTCAGGCCTTTGAAGCCGGCGATGGTCCCTTCGATCGCGCCGCGGCCGGCGTCGAGCTTGGCTTTGGCCTGTTCGGACAGTAATCGCGCTTCGTCGGTCGAATCGCTGACCCGCGCCTGGTCAGCAAGGAGCCGGGTGGTTACTTCTTCGAGCCCGTCGAGCATCTTCAAATGCTCGGTGATGCGTTCGGAGACTTTTTCGACATAGCCGGCGACATCGCTGCATTCGATCGACAGCGAACCGCAATCGCGCGCCACCGCCCTAATGGCGTTTTCGGTGATCTCTTCGATGCCCAGTGTGGCCATGTCGTCCCCATCCTCGAACTGTTGCACAGGATTTAGCGGTCAACCTCCTACATCTTCGTTAACCACGGTGGCGATTGGCCGGGCAGGTGAATTTCGCTAACGTTGCGTCTATGTTCATTGGGTTCATCGAAGCGCTGCGGATGGCGGGCATTCCCGCTTCGCTGAAGGAGCATCTGCTGCTTCTGGAAGCGATGGATGCCGAGGTGATCGCCGCGGAGCCCGAGCAATTCTATTATTTGGCGCGGGCTACTTTCATTCACGACGAGGGCCAGATCGACCGCTTCGACCGCGTGTTCGGCGAAGTGTTTCGCGGCGCCTTGTCGGGTGGCCAGAATCTCGCTGCGGAAATCCCCGAGGACTGGCTGCGGCGGGTCGCCGAGCTCTACCTGACGCCCGAGCAAATGGCCGAGATCGAGGCGCTAGGATCGTGGGACGAGATCATGGCGGCGCTCAAACAGCGGCTCGCCGAGCAGGAAGGACGCCATCAGGGCGGGTCGAAGTGGATCGGCACCGGCGGCACCTCACCGTTCGGAGCTTATGGTTTTAACCCCGAAGGCGTGCGCATCGGCCAAGAGGGGGGCCGCCAGGGCCGTGCGGTCAAGGTATGGGACCGGCGCGAATTCCGCGACCTCGACGGATCGCGCGAGCTGGGAACGCGCAACATCAAGGTTGCGCTGAGGCGGCTAAGGAGGTTCGCTCGCGAAGGCGCAGCGGACGAGCTCGATCTCGATGCGACGATCGACGGCACCGCCCGCCAAGGCTGGCTCGACGTGCATATGCGCCCGGAGCGGCATAATGCGGTGAAATTACTGCTGTTCCTCGACATCGGCGGGTCGATGGATGGCCATGTCCGGCTGTGCGAGGAATTATTCTCCGCCGCCCGCAGCGAATTCAAGCATCTCGAGCATTTCTACTTCCACAATTGCATTTACGAAGGCGTGTGGAAGGACAATCGCCGCCGCTTCGTCGAGCGCACCGCTACCTGGGATGTGATGCACAAATTCGGCCACGACCATAAATTGGTCATCGTCGGCGACGCCGCGATGAGCCCGTACGAAGTCAGCCACCCCGGCGGCTCGATCGAGCATATGAACGAGGAAGCCGGCGCGCTGTGGCTCAAGCGCCTGACCGACACTTATCCGTCGGCAGCATGGATCAACCCGACGCCTGAGCAATATTGGGGGCAGTCGCACTCAGCGGCAATGCTCAAGACGCTGATGGGCGGTCGAATGTACCCGCTGACGCTCGACGGGTTGGATAATGCGACGCGGGAACTGGGCCGGAAGCGCTAGTAGATCAGAAATTCTTTCCGCTCTTCCTGCCATACGATCTCGTCGGGCAGCGCCAACTTGTCGAGGTCGCCCGGCGGAGCTTCCGCGTCGTCCACCCATTGCCGCAATCCCGGGCCGCCATTGATCACATCGATCGGCAGCTTGCCGAAGGCATATTCGTAGGGAAAATCGCGCCACAGTTCGTAATCGGGATAAAGGCGGCGGATGGCTTTGAAGGCGAGCGCTTGCAGGCGCCACGGCTTGAACGCGTGATGATCATAACCCCGGCCCTCGGCGTGGATGTGGATGCCGTGGCACAACTGACCGGCGTGCTTATGGAAGGTCGGTTCGAACCAGATTTCGCGTAAGGAACAGCCGGCAAGCCATTGGGGTGCAAGGTGTTCCATTTCGGCAAGGACGGCGCGGGCGTCCACGTCGGGCGCGCCGAAAATCTCAAGCGGGCGGGTCGTGCCCCTGCCCTCGCTCAGGGTCGCGCCCTCGAGCATGACGGTCCCGGCGTAGTCGCGCGCCATACTGATATTAGGGGCATTGGGGCTGGGATTGATCCAGACGCGGTCGTCGGGCCAGCCGAAGCCGGGCGCGGCATCGGGCCGCCAGCCTTCCATCGTGATCACCCGATAATCGACGTCCAGCTTGAAGTGATCGACGAACCAGTGGCCGAGCTCGCCCAACGTCAGGCCATGCCGCATCGGGATCGGGCCGGCGCCGACGAAGCTTTCCCAGCCAGGTTGGAGCATCAGTCCTTCGACCGGGCGCCCGGCGGGATTGGGGCGGTCGAGCACCCAGACGGATTTGCCGTGTTCGGCGGCCGCCTCGAGCATGTAAAGCAAGGTGGTAATGAAGGTGTAGATCCGGCAGCCGAGGTCTTGGAGGTCGATCAACACCGTGTCGAAGCTCGACATCATCTGCCCTGTCGGGCGGCGGACTTCGCCGTAGAGGCTGAATACGGGAATGCCGAGCAAGGGATCGGTATAATCGCCACTCTCGACCATGTTGTCCTGCTTGTCGCCCTTGAGGCCGTGCTGAGGGCCGAAGGCGGCGCTGAGGCGGATGCCGGGGCACGCGGCGAGCGCATCGAGGCTGTGGACGAGGTCCCGAGTGACCGAGGCCGGATGCGCGACGAGCGCGATACGCTTGCCCTCTAAAGGGTTGCGCAATTCGGGGTCGGCAAGTAGCCGGTCGATGCCGAACAAGGTCATTCGGCGCTCACTGACGGCAAGCGTGCTGTGAAGCAATCGGGATGATGGAAATCGGGCGGGCCCTTGGCGTGAGAGAGTGCCCAATAGCTTTTGACCCCACCTTCTTCCTCGATCACGGCCGTCAATCCCAGCGGCGATTGCGGGGTTAGATCGGCCGACACGGCCGCTTCGAGGGCAATCCAGGTCTCGCCACCCTCTAACCAGACTTCCACCTCAGCCTCGCTTTCCTTCATGCCCGAACGTGGTGCTTCAAATGCATAAGCCGCCCACTGACCTGATGGAGCGAAGTTGAATTCACGGTAAGAATGCCCACCATCACCGACAAAGGCCTCGAAGCAACTCGTCCGCCAAAGATCATCGGCGCGTATGCGCTCCTTGGATTTGGGAAGCACCAGCATGCCCGCGCCTTCCAGGAGATAGCGGAAATGCCAGCGATCACCGTCGCGCCAGGCATTGACGTCGATTGAGCTGACGCCGGAAGGCGGAAACTCAGGATGGGGTGTGAGTAACATCGGCGAAGCCTGCCCGCGGTTCTTCCGGACGGCAAGAGTGGCAAGGCTAGACGCGCCATGCTAGCCGCCACACCCACATGGCCGGCTATCGCTCCACCCTGCTCCGCTTGCTCGACGAACGCGGCTATATCCACCAGGCGACCGATGCCGCCGCGCTGGATGCGCTAGCCGAGCGCGAGATCATCCCGGCGTACATTGGCTTCGACGCGACCGCGCCGAGCCTGCATGTCGGCAATTTGGTCCAGATCATGACGCTCCGACGGCTGCAGCAGGCGGGGCACAAGCCAATCGTGCTGATGGGCGGGGGCACGACCAAGGTCGGCGATCCGTCGGGCAAGGATGAAGCCCGGCAACTGCTGTCGCACGAGGACATCCAGGGCAATATCGCCTCGATTCGCAAGGTGTTCGAGCGGTTTCTCAAATTTGGTGACGGTCCGAGCGATGCAGTGATGGCCGACAACGACGAATGGCTGGCAAAACTCGAATATGTGCCGTTCCTTCGCGATGTCGGGCGCCATTTCACCATCAACCGCATGTTGACGTTTGATTCGGTCAAGCTGCGCCTCGACCGCGAGCAGCCGCTGACCTTCCTCGAGTTCAATTACATGATCCTGCAAGCCTATGATTTTCTGGAACTTTCGCGGCGGAGCGGCTGCCGGTTGCAGATGGGCGGGTCGGACCAGTGGGGCAATATCGTCAACGGCATCGACCTTGCGCGGCGGATCGACGGCGCCGATCTGTTCGGGCTGACGTCGCCTTTGATCACCACCGCCGACGGAGCCAAGATGGGGAAGACCGCGTCGGGCGCGGTATGGCTCAATGCCGACGCGCTTAGCCCATACGATTATTGGCAATTCTGGCGCAACACACAGGACGGCGATGTCGCGCGGTTCCTAAAGCTTTTCACCGACCTGCCGCTCGATGAGATCGCGCGGCTGGAAGCGCTCCGCGGGGCCGAGATCAACGATGCCAAGAAAGTGTTAGCGGACGCTGCAACCGCGATGGCACATGGCGAGAAAGCGGCTGCGCATGCTTCGGCGACTGCAAAACAAACATTCGAGCAAGGCGGCGCCGGCGAAGATTTGCCCTCATTGTGCGTGCCGGGAGGACGGATTGGGATCGTCGCGGCTTTGGTCGGCCTGGGATTTGCAGCGTCAAACGGTGAAGCCCGCCGCAAGATTGCCGAGGGCGCCGTTCGCCTGAATGGCGAAGTGGTCGACGATCCGGCATTTGTCGTGGCTTTGGAAGGTGATGAGCCCCTGAAGTTGAGCCTCGGCAAGAAGAAGCACGGGCTGCTTAGCCGGACCGAATAAGCCCGACCGCCGAATCGCGTTCGAACAAGTAGAGCGCGGTGCGCGCTGCTTGGCCGCGTGGGCCATCTAGCCCGCCGTCGCGGTCGAGGAGCAGTTGCGCGTCGCCTTGGGCGACGGAGGCGAGTTCGGTCATGTCTTGAGGTGTTGCGACGCGAAAATTGGCCTCGCCCGATTGGCGCGTGCCGAGGATTTCGCCGGGACCGCGCAGGCGCAAATCCTCTTCGGCGATGCGGAAGCCATCGTTGGTCTCGCGCATCAGGGCGAGGCGCGCTCGCGCGGTCTCGCTCAAGGTTTGGCCGCGGATGAGCAGACAGATGCTGTGCCCCGCCCCCCGGCCGACCCGGCCGCGTAGCTGATGGAGCTGGGCAAGGCCGAAGCGTTCGGCGCCCTCGACGATCATCAAGGTGGCATTGGCGACATCGACCCCGACCTCGATCACCGTCGTGGCGACGAGCACGGCCAATTCGCCGCCGACAAACGCCGCCATGACAGCGTCTTTCTCCGGACCCTTCATCCGCCCGTGGACGAGCCCGACCTTGGCGCCGAAGCGCAGGCGGAGCAGAGCCGCGCGCTGCTCGGCGGCAGCGCTGTCGATTTTCTCGCTTTCCTCGACCAACGGGCACACCCAATAGGCTTGCCCCCCGCTGGCGACGTGGCGGCCGAGACCGTCGATCACCTCGGGGATCTTCTCGTCGCTTATCACCCGCGTCTCGATCGGGGTTCGACCCGGCGGCATCTCGTCGATGCGGCTAACGTCCATTTCGCCATAATGGGTCAGCGTGAGGGTGCGCGGGATCGGCGTGGCGGTCATCACTAGCAGATGCGGCGGACGCGCCGCCTTGGCCGACAGCAGCAGCCGCTGCGACACTCCGAAGCGGTGCTGCTCGTCAATCACCGCGAGGCCCAGGGCCTTGTAGGCGACCTTTTCCTGGAAGATCGCGTGGGTGCCGACAAGAATGTCGATCGACCCGTCGGTTAGGCCCATCAACACGGTTTCGCGCGCCCGACCTTTCTCGCGACCGGTCAGGATCGCGGTCCGCACACCGATTGCGTCGAGTTGTGAAACAAGCGTCGCATGATGCTGGCGGGCAAGGATTTCGGTCGGAGCGAGGAACGCCGCCTGGGCCCCCGATTCGACTGCTGTGAGCATCGCCAGCAATGCGACCAAGGTCTTGCCCGAGCCGACATCGCCCTGGAGCAGACGGAGCATCGGCGCGGCCTGGGCCATATCGCCGCGGATTTCCTCGGTGACGCGGACCTGCGAATCGGTCAGCGTGTAGGGGAGGCGCAACCTTTCGGTCAGGCGGCCGTCGCCCTGGAGCGGCGCTGAGCGGCGGCCGCGCGAGTGAGCGCGCAGCAAGAGCAACGCCAGCTGATTGGCGAAAATTTCGTCGTAAGCGAGGCGGCGGCGGGCTTCGGTCGAAGTCGGCTCGGCATGCACTTCTGCCAAAGCCGCGCGCCACGGCCGCCAGCCCTCGCGAGCGGCGAGCGACGGTTCGATCCATTCGGGCAGCTCCGGCGCGCGTTCGAGCGCCGCCATGGCGAGTTCCCGCATGCGACGGTTGGTCAGGCCCTCGGTCAGGCCGTAAACTGGCTCGCGCAGGGGCAGGTCCGCCGCTTTATCGAGGTCGAGCACCTCGGGGTGAACGATCTGCAAGTCGGGCCCGTAGGCGTCGAGCTTACCTGAGACGAGCTTGGGCTTGCCCAATGGAAGTGATTTCTTCGCCCAGCCGGGATTGTTGAAATAGGTTAGAGTGACGGTGTTGTCGGCCTTATCCGAGGCATAGACCCGGAATGGCCCCTTCCCGGCCGACGCACGCATTTCGAACGGGGTGACTTCGACGACGACGATCCGTCCGACCAGCACGTGCGAGACCTCGCCCACGTGGAGGCGATCGATCGACCCAGTCGGCAGATGATAGACAAGGTCGACCGTCCGGGTCAGATCGAGCCGCTTCAAGGCCTTGGCCAGCCCCGGCCCGACCCCCTTCAATGCCTCGACTTCTGTGAATAGAGAATTGAGGAGCTCGGGGCGCATGGCCATGTCTTAGCGCCGCTGGGGTGACAGTCGAGAGGCGGCATCCTAGATGGCCGCCATGGCTCCCGGCGACGATGATTACAAAGCGCTGCGCTATCGCGCTTGGCATCGTGGGACGCGCGAGGCCGACATGATGATCGGGGGCTTTTTCGACGCGCATCACGCAGCGTGGGACGCAGCGAATAGCGAGATGTTCGCCGCGCTGCTCGATGAAACCGACGTTGATATCATGGCCTGGGCGATCGGAACCCAAGTGGTCCCGCCACGGTTCGCCGGGCCGATGATGGAAGCGATGCAGCGCCTCGATTATCTAAAGGTTGCCAAGTGAGCGAGCCGCTACAGCGCATCCTCAGCGCGACCACGCCCTTGACCCTCGCCGGAGTACCTGCCGGGTTCCTGCCGTGGCTGGCGGGCGATCTGGCGCGCGCAGGGCATGGCACGGGTGGCGCCAACGGCGGGCGCGCTATCACGATCGTCGCCGACGAACTGGCGATGCGGGCGCTGGCCGACACGGTCCCGGTGTTCGCGCCCGAGGTCGAGGTGTTGCAGCTGCCGGCGTGGGACTGCCTGCCCTACGACCGCAGTTCGCCGGCATTGCGCGTGATGGCCGAGCGCCTGGCGACGCTCCATGCGTTGCAGGTGCCGCGCAAGCGACCGCAACTGCTGATCGTTACCGCCAATGCCGCGACCCAGCGGGTGCCGACGCCGTTCCGCATCCGCCAGCTGACCCGCCGGCTGGCGGCGGGCGAGCGGATCGATCGCGAGGCGCTGATCGCTCTGCTTGGCGCCAATGGCTACCAGAGCACCGACGCGGTCGCCGACGCGGGCGAATATGCCGTGCGCGGGTCGCTGATCGACCTGTTCCCGGCCGGCGAACCGACCGCGCTGAGACTGGATTTCTTCGGCGACGAGATAGAGAGCTTGCGGCGCTTCGACCCGGCCGACCAGCGCACGATCGGTCCGGCCGAGGCGTTCACCCTCATGCCGGCGTCGGAAGCCTTGCTCGACGAGGCGACGGTCAAGCGATTCCGCGCACGCTATCGCGAGACATTCGGCGCCAATGCCACCGGCGATCCGCTTTACCAGGCGATATCCGAAGGTCGGCGGCTGGCCGGGATGGAACATTGGCTCCCTCTGTTCGAGGAGTCGCTTGCGACCCTTTTCGAGCATCTGAGCGAAAATGACGTCTGGCTGCGCGACACAGGCACCGACGGGGCAATCGATGCGCGCTATGATTCGATCGCCGACTATTTCGACAATCGCACCAAGGCGATGGTCGCCAAGCCGGGCAGCTATCGTCCGCTGGCTCCAGACGCGCTGTATCTCGAGCGGCGGGAATGGGATGCGGCCGTGGCAGCGATGCCGGTCCACCTCGCCTCTCCCTTCAGCGAGGCGCCGAGCGACCGCGCGATAGACTTCGCGGTTGAGGCGCCGCGCGATTTCGCACCCGAGCGCGCCCAGAACGTCAATGTCTATGAAGCGGTCGCGGTCGAAGTGCGCAAGCTGGCGCGCGCCCAGAAAAAGGTCGTGCTGGCGAGCTACACTATTGGCGCGCGCGAACGGCTCGCCGGTTTGCTCGCCGATCATGGGCTGAAGTCGCTTGGCCTGGCCGAAAGCTGGCAGGCGGCGCTTGGGATCAAGACCGACGCCGCGCTGATCGTCCTGCCGCTCGACCACGGCTTCAACGCCGCCGACGTCGCGGTGCTGACCGAACAGGACATGCTCGGCGACCGGTTGGTGCGGCGGCGCAGGCGCCGCAAGGGCGCCGACGCTTTCCTCAGCGAACTGGCGACGCTCAGCCCCGGCGACCTGGTGGTCCACGCCGAACATGGCATCGGCCGCTATGTCGGGCTGACCTCGATCAAGGTCGGTAACGCGCCGCACGATTGCGTCGCGCTTGAATATGCCGGTTCGAGCAAGCTCTACGTGCCGGTCGAGAATATCGACGTCTTGACCCGCTACGGCAACGAGAGCGACGGAGTTCCGCTCGACCGGCTCGGCGGCGAGGCGTGGCAGCGGCGCAAGAGCCGGATGAAGGAGCGCATTCGCGCAATCGCCGGCGAGTTGATCAAGACCGCCGCGCTTCGGGCTACACGTCCGGGAGCCTTGGTCGAGGCTGACAGCAGCTATCCGGCGTTCGTCGACCGCTTCCCTTATGATGAGACCGACGACCAGGATCGCGCGATCGACGAAGTGATCGACGATCTGGCGGCGGGGCGGCCGATGGATCGATTGGTGTGCGGCGACGTCGGCTTCGGCAAGACCGAAGTGGCGATGCGCGCGGCGTTCGTCACCGCCATGTCGGGAATGCAGGTCGCTCTGGTCGGGCCGACCACGCTGCTCACGCGCCAGCATTACACCAATTTCATCGAGCGGTTTCACGGCTTCCCGATCAACATCGGGCGGCTGTCGCGGCTGGTCCCGGCGGGCGAAGCCAAAGCGACTCGCGAAGGCCTGGAGAAAGGCACGATCGATATCGTCATCGGCACTCATGCAATCCTTGGAAAGTCCGTAAAATTCAAGAAATTGGGGTTGGTTATTGTCGACGAGGAGCAGCATTTTGGAGTGACCCACAAGGAACGATTGAAAGCGCTCAAGAGCGACGTCCACGTGCTGACGCTGACCGCGACTCCGATCCCGCGGACGCTGCAGATGGCGATGTCGGGGCTACGCGAATTGTCGGTCATCCAGACCCCGCCGGTCGACCGGCTGGCGATCCGCACTTACGTCACCCCGTGGGATCCGGTGGTCGTGCGCGAAGCCTTGCTGCGTGAGCATTATCGCGGCGGGCAGAGTTTCTTCGTCGTTCCGCGCATCGCCGACATCCCGGCAATCGAGGATTACCTGCGGGATGAAGTTCCCGAAGTAAAAATGGTGGTCGCGCACGGCCAGATGAGCCCAACCCAGGTCGAGGAAAGGATGAGCGCCTTCTATGACCGCAAATATGACGTTCTGCTGTCGACCAGCATCGTCGAAAGCGGGCTCGACATTCCATCCGCCAACACGCTGATCGTCCACCGCGCCGACCGCTTCGGGCTGGCGCAATTGTATCAGCTGCGCGGGCGGGTTGGGCGGTCGAAGACTCGCGCTTACGCCTATCTGACGACGCCCGACCGGATCATGACCGAGGGCGCGACCAAGCGGCTGCAAGTGCTGGTCAATCTCGACAGCCTCGGCGCCGGCTTCCAACTCGCCAGCCACGATCTCGACATTCGCGGCGCCGGCAATCTGCTCGGCGACGAGCAGTCGGGGCATATCAAAGAGGTCGGCTTCGAGCTTTACCAGTCGATGCTCGAAGACGCGATTTTGGAGCAGAAAGCCGGCGGCGCGGTCCGCCGCGAGGAATTCGCGCCGCAGATCAGCGTCGAGGCACCGATCCTCATCCCCGAGGCCTATGTCCCCGATCTCGACCTCAGAATGGGCCTGTATCGCCGGTTGGGCGAACTCGAGGATCGCGCCGCGATCGACAGCTTCGCCGCCGAGATGATCGACCGTTTCGGCGCGATCCCGGAAGAAACCGCTAACCTGCTGCAAATCGTCGAGACCAAGATTAATTGCCGCGCCGCGTCGATCGCCAAGCTCGATGTCGGCGCTAAGGGGGCGCTGGTGACCTTCGTCGAGGACGGTTTCCCCGATCTCGCGGGATTATTGGCCTATGTCGAGCGGCTGAAGGGCGCGGCGAAACTGCGGCCCGACAGCAAGCTGGCGGTGTCGCGTTCCTGGCCGACCGCCGAAGCGCGGCTGAACGGCGCGGTGCAATTGTCGCGGGGATTGGCACGCGTGGCCATGGCTCGGGACGCCGCCTAGCCCTTGGGCTTGACGAACTTGTAAGCGAATTGGCTGGTGTGGCCGCGGATGCTCTTGTCGAATACCGGAATATCCAAAGGATCGGCCGGATTCGCTAGCACGTTGGCCTCGCCGGCGAATTGGAAGCCGGCTGCTTCGACCTGCTGGCGGACCGTGGCCGGGTCGACGCGATGCAGCGTGTCGCTGTCGGCAAGGCCCCTGCCCGGCTTCGCCATGTGATCGACGATCATATAGGTCCCGCCCGGCTTCAGGATCTTGAACACCGCTTTGTTGAGGATCGACGGATCGCCCTTACCCATGAATTCGTCGGGGTAGTCATGATAGTTTTGCGACGTCCAGACGAGGTCGAGCGGCTCGGACGCGGTGAGCGTCGTCGTCGGCTGCACTTCGGTGACGATATTCCCGTAATATTTGTCCGCCGAAAGCTGCTTCAACGTGTCGACATTGCCTTTGGCCAGTCGGGCATAGGCCTCCGGCCACACGGCATAGACTTTGCCTTCGGGTCCGACGATCTTGCTGAAAATGCGGGTCCAATAGCCATCGCCAGGAATGAGATCGAGCATTCTATCGCCGGGTTTGACGCTCGACAGCACGATCAGGGGACCGGGTTTGCGCCTCGCGTCGCCCGCCTCGCGGTTCGATTTCCGCATTGGATCGGCAAGCGCGGAGTCGACTGCTTGCTGAGAAAACTGGCGGTCGGCCTCGGCCGGCGCTTCATTCTGACAGGCCGCAATGGCGAGTGCGCAGGTCAGCGCGGCGAGAGTCCAGCGGTTGATCATCGGTCACCTCCGCGAGCACGTTGAAGGCGAGCCAATCGCGGATGCGAGCGGTTTTCGACGAATGGCTAAGCTGCTTCAGCCTGGGTGCTGGCGACGAAGCGCGTCAATGCCGCCTCATCGAGCGCGCCGGCGCCGAGGAAGCCTTGATAAAGATCGCAGCCCCATTCGGCGAGCAAGTTCAGCTGGTCGGTGCTTTCGACGCCTTCGACGACCACCGACAGGTCGAGTTCGCGGGCCAGGCGGATCATCGCCTTGACGACGATCCGGTCGCGGGTTCCGCCGACGATATCGGCGATCAGGCCCCTGTCGATCTTGAGTGTGTCGAGCGGCAGGCTGGTGAGATAGGCCAGGCTGCAATAACCCGTACCGAAATCATCGACCGCGATGCGCACCCCGGCTGCGCGCAACATGGCCAGGCGGGCGGCGGCGGCGGGCTGATCGGCAAGCAGGCCATTCTCGGTAATCTCGGCGGTTATGCGCTCGGGGTTCAGACCCGCCGAAGCGATTTCGTTGAGCAGCCAGCGCTCATAGCCCGGCCGGGTGAGGTCATCGGCCAGCAAGTTGATCGACAGGCGAAGCTCGGCAAGCGGGCCGGTCCACGCGCCGACCATCCGCAACGCCTTGCGCTGGATCAGCCGCGACAGACGTTCGGATTGGCCGGTGGCGGCGGCGCGGGCGAATAATTCTTCGGGCGAAGCGGCGCCATCCCAGCGGGCGAGCGCTTCGACACCGCTGACATGGCCGGTGGCGAGATCGATCTGCGGCTGGAAATAAACCTCGATCCGATGGCGAGCGATCGCGGTTTCAAGCGCGCGGTCGCGGCGCGGCCTGGCGGGCGCCGGACCACGCTGATCCGACGCCCGCTTGCTCCCCCCGGAATTTCGAAACCAGTCAAATATCATTGCCACGGCCTAATTTGCACCGATCGGACAAGAAAGATCGCTCTGGCGTGCGCCCCACAACGGGACAGTGGCGCCGCTGCGCAAAATCCCTATGTTTGGCCGGCCAAGACAGTCAGAAGGAGCGGCTGTGTCCGCGCACGCCACGGCCAAATCCGCCAATCCCGCCGACCGCGACCTCGCCTCGGCGGGCATTGGACTGCTCGCCTCGACCACCGAAGTGGCGAAAGCGGCCGAAGCGATGCTGCGCAAGCGCTACAAATGGGCCGCGGCCGAAGAAGCCGACATGCTGGTCGCGATCGGCGGCGACGGCTTTATGCTGCAGACGCTGCATGAGATGCTCGACGGCGGCATTCCCCGCCCGGTGTTCGGGATGAATCGCGGCACCGTCGGTTTCCTGATGAACGACTGGCGGATCGACCGGCTGGCAGAGCGTATCGCCGGGGCAAAGGCGATCCGGGTTGCGCCGCTGACCATGAAAACGACCACGGTCAGCGGTCAAGTGAGGACCCATGCCGCAATCAACGAGGTGTCGCTACTGCGCGAGACTCGGCAGACGGCCAAGATCGAAGTTTCGGTAAACCGGCGGGTGGCGATGCCCGAACTGGTTTGCGACGGCGTGCTGGTGGCGACGCCGGCGGGTTCGACCGCCTATAATCTCTCGGCCCGCGGCCCGATCCTGCCCCTGGCCGCGAAAATGCTCGCGCTGACCCCGATCAGCCCGTTTCGGCCGCGGCGATGGTCGGGGGCAATTCTGCCCGATGATACGCAAATCTGCTTCCGGGTGCTCGAGCCCGAGCTTCGACCGGTGTCAGCGGTCGCCGATCAGTTCGAAGTGCGCGAGGTTGCGCAGGTCGATGTAACGCTCGACCGCGACCGCTCGCTGACCCTGTTGTTCGACCCGGAACACGCGCTCGACGAGCGCATCGCAATGGAGCAGTTTGCGACGTGAGCGCTCCTGCGAAGGCAGGAGTCCAGACGCACGCAGCCCCTTGCCTTTGAAGGCAGTGCCGCTATTTAGCCCTCGCTTCCTCGAGAGGTGTTCCCCGGTAGCTCAGCGGTAGAGCGTTCGACTGTTAATCGAATGGTCGCCTGTTCGAATCAGGCCCGGGGAGCCATTTTGGAACGAGGCTGTAAACGCCATGCGTCGCCGGAGTATCCGTCCTTTGCCGATCGGCCGGAGATCCGGCGACGCGCGACAGAACTACTCTGTTCCTTCGATCGCCTTGAGGTTGCTCGCCTTCATCTTGCCCCGCTGGTCTTCCTCAACATCGTAGGACACTCGCTGGTTTTCTCTCAGCGTGGTCATCCCGGAGCGCTCAACATCAGAAATATGAACGAACGAGTCCGCGCCACCGTCCTCCGGTTGGATGAAGCCGAAGCCCTTTGACTCGTTGAAAAACTTAACCGTTCCGATCGGCATTTCGCTATTCCTTCTCATCTGAAACTGGGTGACGGATATCATGGCTTAGAGGAGTGCGGAACTGCTGTCGACGGGAACGCCTCAACCCTAGCTCAACAGCTACACGCACCATCAGTTCACGGCATCTGCAGAATTCGTGAAATTAGCCCTCGATCGCCGCCATCAAGCTCGCGTTGCCGCCCGCCGCGGTGGTGTCGATGCAAGTCACCCGTTCGGTGGCGAAGCGCGCAACATAATGCGGGCCTCCGGCCTTGGGTCCGGTGCCTGACAGTCCCTCCCCGCCGAACGGTTGGCTTTCGACCACCGCGCCGATCTGGTTGCGGTTGACGTAAAGGTTGCCGACCCGGGCGTGGGCCTCGACGAACTTGCGGGTGGTATCGATCCGACTTTGGAGGCCCAGAGTAAGCCCGTAGCCACTGGCATTAATGTCCTCGATCACTTTGCCGAGATCGCCTGAAGCGAAGCGGATAACGTGGAGGATCGGCCCGAAATGCTCGCGATCGAGCTCGGCCAGCGATTTGATCTCGGCCATCGCCGGGGTGACGAAGGTGCCATGTCGGGCTTCGGGCGGAAGGTGGATCCTGGCGAGGATCTTGCCGCTGCTCTCCAACTCCGCAAGATGCGCGTCGAGCGCGGCCTTGGCTTCGGCGTCGATTACCGGGCCGACATCGACATCGAGCCGCCGCGGATCGCCGATCCTGAGTGTCTGCATGGCGCCGGCGATCATTGTCAGCATAATATCCGCAACATCGTCTTGAACGAACAAAACGCGCAAAGCCGAGCAGCGCTGCCCGGCCGACTGGAATGATGACGCCATGACGTCGCGCGTGACCTGCTCGGGCAAGGCCGAGCTGTCGACGATCATGGCGTTCTGGCCGCCGGTTTCGGCGATCAGCGGAACGATCGCGCCGTCACGCTCAGCGAGCGTGCGGTTGATCGTGCGGGCGGTCCCGGTCGAGCCGGTGAAAACGACTCCCGCGAGCAGCGGATGTGCGGTCAGCGTTCCGCCGACGACCCTGCCTTCACCGGGCGCGAGCTGGACGACGTCCTTGGGGATGCCCGCCTGATGCATCAATTCGACCGCGAGCGCGCCAATCAGCGGCGTCTGCCCGGCCGGCTTGGCGATTACGGCATTGCCCGCAGCCAGCGGCCCCGAAACCAGGCCCGTGAAGATCGCGAGCGGGAAATTCCACGGCGATATGCTGGCGAACACTCCGCGGCCGTGGAGGCGAAGCTCGTTCAGCTCCCCGGTAGGGCCCGGCAACGGCATCGGCTTGGTGAACTGACGGCGCGCTTCAGAGGCATAGAAGCGCAGGAAATCGACCGCCTCGCGCACTTCAAGGACCGCGTCAGGCAATGTCTTGCCGGCCTCGCGGATGCATAGCGAGAAGAATTCTTCAGCATGCGCTTCATAGAGGTCAGCCGCGCGCTCAAGCAGCCGTGCGCGCGCTTCGCCGCCGAGCGCATCCCAATCGACTTGCGCCGCATAGCCGGCGCGGACCATGCGATCGACGTCAGCGGCACTTGCTTCAGCGACTTCGCCGACGATGATCCGGTGGTCGAACGGTGCGGTGACTGGCTTGCCCTTACGCTTCGACCCCAAAGTTAAGGCTGCGCGCCATCTTCGCTTCTCAAGATTTTGAAGACGCTTGAGTAACGGTTCACGCACTAGCGGATCGGTGAGGTCAACACCCGCGCTGTTGCGGCGCGCCTCGCCGAAGATCGCATCGGGCATCGGGATTGCCGGATTGCGCCTCGGCTTAAGCGCCGCAAGATCGGCGACCGGATCGCGGACGAGGTCGGAAAGCGACACATGGTCGTCGGCTATGCGGTTGACGAACGACGAATTGGCGCCATTCTCGAGCAAGCGACGGACGAGATAAGCGAGCAATTCCTTGTGGCTGCCGACCGGGGCATAGATCCGCACGGGCGTGCGCGCGTCGCCTACGGCGGTTTCGAGCCTGGCGAGCTCCTCGTAAAGCCCCTCGCCCATGCCGTGCAGCCGCTGGAATTCAAACCTTGCCGTCCCGGCCAGCGCCTTGATCGCACCAATGGTGTTGGCATTATGGGTGGCGAAGGCCGGGTAGATCGCATCGGTCGCGGCGAGCAGCCGCTTGGCGCAGGCCAAATAGGACACGTCGGTCGCGGCCTTGCGCGTGAAGACTGGATAGTCTGACAGGCCGGCGACCTGCGCGGCCTTGATCTCGGTATCCCAATAGGCGCCCTTTACCAGCCGGACCATCAGCTTGCGCTTGTGCTTGCGGGCGAGCGCGACGACCCAATCCGCCAGCGGCACGGCACGCTTCTGATAGGCCTGGAGGGCAATGCCGAAGCCACCCCAG
>Ga0193706_1000746_pt1 | contig 16874 bp, 17 predicted proteins | sample U3c1metaG_FD_160130 | JGI IMG/M metagenome (GOLD analysis project Ga0193706, IMG submission 160130) | Soil microbial communities from a riparian zone of the East river system, Colorado, United States - U3c1 | ecosystem: Environmental > Terrestrial > Soil > Riparian zone | place: USA: East River... | reverse complement strand
GCGTCTACGGATCGCGGCGAAGGTCACCATGTTCACGGCCGCGCGTCGAATGGCGATGCAAACCGGCGGTCGGACAGGAAATTCTCGTCCGTCAGGCCTTCGAGAAATGCAATGAGGTCGGCCTTCTCGTCGGGCGTAATCTGGAAAGGCGCAATCTGAGAATCCTTCCACGGATTCGCCGAACCGTCCCCCGCATTGAGACCGGACGTGATCTTGCGGCCTCCGTTGGCGTAGTGATCGATGACCTCGCCGAGCGTGGCAATGCTGCCATCGTGCATGTAGGGCGCCGTGACCGCGATGTTGCGCAGCGTGGGCACGCGAAACTTGCCCATGTCCTCCGCGCGCTCGGTGATCTCGATGAGACCCTGGTTGTTCGCCGGATAACTCCCTGCGCCGTCGACGTTGTAGAGACCCGTATTGAAAAAGCTGTTCTTCCACGACTCACCTTGCGCGGTTCGCAGGGCGCTCGTGTAGTTGAAGCCCTCATGACAGTGGTAACAGCCGATTCGGTGCTGGTTGAAGAGCCGCATTCCGCGCTGCGCCGCGGGGATAAGCGCGTCTGTGTCCCCGCCATAGAAGCTCCGATCAAAAGGTGAAGCCCCCGAAACCAGCATCCGCTCGAAGCTCGCTATCGCGCGCGTGATGACGTCGAACGTGAAGGGATCGTTCTCTTCTGGAAACGCGGACCGAAACAGCAAGCTGTACTTCGCGTCGCTGCGAAACCGGCCGAGCATCTCCGCCTCATGGCCGGTCGCGCCGAGCTCCACGATGATGTCGGAGAAGATGGGAACGAGCATCTGACGCTCGAGCGAGTCGAGCACCGGATTCGGCCACGTCAGAACGGGCAAGTACCCCACGTTGGTGAGCGTCTGTGCGTTGCGCTCGAGCCGGTGGCCAGTCGAGCCGGTCGACGTGACTTGGCCGTCGGTGAATGCGAGCTCTTGCTTGTGACAAGAAGCGCACGCTTGGGTTTCATTGGCACTCAGCTTCGTGTCGTAAAACAGATGTCGCCCGAGCTCGACTTTTGCCGCCGTGAGCTCATTTTTGGCCGGGATGGCCATGCGGGGGAATCCCGTCGGCTGCGGCGGTCGAATTACCTCGTCCGCGGGCGGGTCCGCCTCCGTCGGCGCGGACCCACACGCTGTCACGGCGAGAGCCGCAACGGGTAACACCCGGACAGCCGAACGCAGAAAGAAATCGTGCCGCCGCATCTCTCGTTCAGCGAATTCGGCCGCGCACTCTCATCGCGGTGCTGTGACAAAAGTTGCAGCTAGCCATCGTGACGCCGCCGTTCATCTGGGCGAAGTTTGCGTCGTCGGGCCCAATGAGCGGCTCACCCTTCGGCCCGAAGAAGCGTGGGTACAACTTGTTCTTCGGATAGCCGCCGGGTAGGGGCGTCGTCGTGAAGAAGTTGCCCCTCCCGTCGATGGGAAGCGAAAAGACTTCCTCGCTCATGATGGTGGCGCCGCTTTCGTTCACATCGGCGCGCGCGTACAACTTCAGCACCGCGTTCGGGAAGGGCTTGTCGTCGGGCGTATAGAGCGTTCCCGCCAGCGTGAAACGGCCTTTCCCCGGCCCGTGCTCCTGATGGCACTTCAGGCAACTCTCTCCCATGTTGTGACTGCGCAGATCGTCGGTCGCGCTTTGATTGTCGACGTCGAGCCGCGGCGATCGCGTGAAGTTCGGGTTGCCCGGAACGAACTCCGTCGTGTAATCGATGTCGAGCGGCGGCGGCGCTATACCCTCGTCGGCGCCGCCTCCGCACCCGTACATTCCGACCGCGGCTGTCGCAGCAATCGCTCGAAACAGATTTCTCATCGCTGCTTCACCTCACGCGAAAAAACGACTGCCTAGCCGGCTGAAAAGCAGTTCCGTACGTCAGACCGAGGGCGCCGAACATCGACGGACACATCGTGTTGGTCGTTCCGCCGCTCATGCACGCGTAGTTTCTGTCGTTCGGCGAGTCGACGTCGATTCCGGTGTAGAGCGTCGCGATGTCCACCCTCACCTTGTCCGTCTCCGGGTTGAATCCTTCGAGCGCGATGGGCGCGACATTTTCGACCGCGCAATTGATGCCGCCCTGCTCGCCGGTGCTGTCGGCAGGTTCCCCTTCGCACGCGGTACTGCCGAGGTGAAAGTAGTATTTCGGCTTCGTCATCGCCGACACATCGACCCGCACGAAGCGGTAGCCACCCTTCCACTGCCAAGCCATGCCCGGCGCACCGAACGGGTACTCGGCGAGAGGTGCATTGACGTTGTTGTGCACGCGGGGGACACCGACTTTGAAGCGCAGACCGGTGTAATCGTCGTGGCGAGCGGCGGTTCCGATCACGTGGGTGCGCGTCTCGGGCGAACCCGTGCAACTTCCCGTGGCATTCTCCATATCGAGCAGGGCGACGTTGTCCTTCTGCCATGCGCCGTCATCGCGGATCGTGCTCGTCGGCTGATCCTGCTTGAGGGACAGTGGAACGGCCTCGCCGTTCGCGCGGACGAGCGCGAGATCGTGGACCCAGAAGCGAAAGTCGAGCGGCTTGATCTTCGTCTTGTCGAGTCCGATGTCACCGTATTCGCCGTCGCACGAAAAAGGTTGGTCGCCCACCATTCCCTGAAACTCGATTCGGTACGTCGGTGCTGCGTCGTCTGCGGCGCCGCAGCCGACCGCCGCAATGCAGAGTGCAGTCGTGATCGCACAGCCAAGCAATTCGTCGTGGCGCATGATGGAGCCTCCCGTCTCAATCCAGCGCGACGACCTGTATCATCGCGGGAGGCGCCGACCCGTGCAGCAAGTTGTCGCGCGACAATACACCGCAGGGAATCGACGTGAGGCAGCAGTGCCCACCAGGAACGCTTGATTCGCGCCTCGCTTGCCGACGTCCTCCGTATGCAATCGAGGGCTCGGCAACCTTCGCGACGAAGAGCGCTTCGGGCCGTGGCGCTTCGCCTGGCCCGGAGCGCGATCGCCGATCATCACCACGCCGTGGCTCGCCAACCCTTCGCACGCGATGAGGCGGTCGACGATGCGGCGAACGGGTCGAGCTCGGACGAAGAGAATTTCATCGAGCAGGGACTCGCCACTCACGTTGCCGAGGGGCTTGACGCCGCAGTTCGTTAGTGGCAGCTTACGTAATCCGTGACTTACGCAGATCGAGTTCTCGATGCCCTCGGCGATCCGACCCGGCGGACGGTATTCAAACGCTTGCGCGGCGGTGCGCGATCGGTTGGAGAGATCGCGGAGGGGATGAAGGTGACCCGCCCAGCGGTCTCGCAACATTTGAGGATCCTCCGAGCCGCGCGTCTGGTGAAGGCACGCGCGGAGGGCACACGTCGGCTCTATACGGTGAACCCGGAAGGGGTGGAAGCCTTGCGTACCTGGCTCGACGGATTCTGGGACGAAGCGCTCACTGCCTTCAAAGAAGCGGCAGAGCTCGAAGCAGCGCATGAAAGGAAGCCACGATGACGGAGGAGAAAATGTCCGGCGCTATCGATCCGAACACCGTGCGGAAAGTCATGAGCGTGAAAGCACCACCAGCGATCGCATGGCGCGTGTTTACCGAGAAGATGGGCACCTGGTGGCCGCTGGCGCAGTACAAGATCGGCAAGGCCAAGGCCGTGGACGCAGTAATCGAGCCGCGCGTCGGGGGCCGTTGGTACGAGCGTGGCGACGACGGGAGTACTTGCGAATGGGGCTCTGTGCTCGCGTGGAAACCGCCTTCGCGTTTGGTCCTTTCCTGGGACATCAGCGCAGACTGGCAATACGACGCCACGCTGAAAACGGAAATCGAGGTGCGCTTCATCGCCGTAGGCCAGGATGGGACGCGCGTCGAGCTGGAGCATCGGCACCTCGATCGTTACGGGGCACGCCGTGACGAGATGCGTCGCATCTTCGACACCGAAGGCGATTGGGGCAAGGTGCTCGAGATGTTCGCTCGCGCAGCCGAGGCATAGTCGGGAGCACCCATGGCCGATGTCAAACAGGCACGCAAGGCGGTCATCGCGCGGATCCTCGAAGGAGAAGGCAAGACGGCGCAAGCTCAACGGCGTGCTGCCTTCGATGATGCAGAGCTTTCGGAGCCGCTCCGCACGCTGGTCCACAAAGTTGCTACCCATGCGCACGACGTCAGCACCCACGACATCGCCGCGGCGCGGGAATCGGGTCTCAGCGAGGATGAGATTTTCGAAATCGTCGTCTGCGCAGCGATCGGTCAGGCGACGCGGCAGCACGACACGGCCCTCGCCGCACTCGATGCGGCAACGAACGGGAAATAGCATGCGCCTCGAAATTCTAGATAGGGGCCACGCTTTCGGCGCCAAGGTCCTCTTCGCGCTCATCCGCCTAGTCTCGCGTCAGCCCGTCGTGGACGCCGTGAAGCTGGTCATGTACCGCCCCGATTTCTACGGCACGCCGATGAAGAAACTCGTGCACGAGGCGATGCGTGGACCCTCGGCGTGGTCGGTCGGCGACCGCGAGCTCATGGCCGCTTTCGTTTCGAAGGCGAACGAGTGCGAGTTCTGCATCAAAGCGCACGGCGCCGTTGCGGCGAAAGCGTACGGCGACGGGACGAAGGTCGTGGCCGTGCTCGCCGATCTCGAAACGGCCCCAGTCGACGAGTCGTTGCGCGCGACATTGCGTATGCTGGGCAAATTGGTGCGCGAGGGCGCCGTCGATGCCGACGATATGCGCGCCGTCCTCGCTGCCGGCGCGTCGCGCGAACAGATCGAGGACGCGCTCGCCGTTTGCTTCGCCTTCGACACGACGAACCGACTGGCCAACGCCTTCGAGTTCTTCGTGCCCGGCCCGGCAGGTTTCGAGGCGGGCGCGAAGTTTCTGCTGGCGCGTGGTTACCAGTGATTGTGGTTGGATGAACGTGGTCGGCCGACTGCGCGCCGCGACCGGCGTGCAAAGAGCAAAACCGCGAACAGCCCGGCCGACGCAAACGCGGTACCGCTGGGACCGGTGCCTTTCTTGGCTGACAGGGCCGCAAAGCTGCAACCGTAGCGAGGCGGCTCCACCGCATCGGAACATGCGGCGTCTGTCTCACCGGAGTTGGGGTCGCCGCCCGTTCTGAGCTCGGCGATGTCGCCGATCCCGTCGCAATCGCTATCGACCTTGGTCGCTTCCATTTGCTGAAGGACTTGCTTCAGCGTCTCCACGTCGAGCTTCTGGAGACCGAGTTTGCGTGCCGCCAGGCCGAAACGTTTGTTGGCGGTACCGATTCCTCCGATGAGCGTGTCATGACATGTCAGGCAGAGAAGGGGGCCCGGCGGCAATCCGAGCTCGGACTTGATGGCGGGGTCGAACGGCTCACTGGCCCAGACTCCTCGCGAGAGGAGAAGCGCACACAGCGCAAAGGGGAACCATCCAAAGCCACGCGTCATGAGCCGCATCGCCGGAAACCCCCGCATCGGCCCGAAACGCTGATGATCATACCTCTTCGACTTTATAGTCAGCCGTCGTCCGAAGAGAACGAAAATTCGCACCCTCTCAGCGTATGGGACGGACGATCGCAGACCGACGGCTGGTGCTTTCGGCGTACGCAAAGGGCGCCGGTCACATCGCGAGCCGCTCCGCCGTCATCATGGACACGAGGCGCTTGGCCGACGGCAACAAGGAGGCAGAGATGTCAAAGCAGGCAAAGAAGCGATGGGTGCTCGTTACCGGTGCCAGCGGCGGGATCGGGCGGGCCATCTGCCACACGCTCGACCACGCGGGGTTCGGCGTGATCGCGGCGGCGCGACAAGCGGGGCCGCACAGCGACGCTGCTCCAAGCATCGCGATGCTGCCGCTCGATCTGACGCGCGAAGCCGAGGTGCAAGCGGCACCGAACCGCGTCGACGAGATCACCGGCGGCGAGCTATTCGCGCTCGTGAACAACGCAGGCATCGCCACGCCAGGTGCTTTCGAGCTTTCGACCATGGACGACGTGAGGCGGCAGATCGAAACCAACATCTACGGCACCCTCCACGTGACACAAGCCTTTCTGTCGCGCTTGCGAGCGAGTCGGGGGCGACTCGTGGTCGTCACGTCCGTCGTGGGTCGCGTGGCGATGCCGTTCAACGCCGTGCACTGCGGAACGAAATTCTTCCTGGAAGGCATGTTCAGCGCGTTGCGCGTGGAGCTGCAAGCAGCGGGTGTGAAAACAGTCATCATCGAACCGGGCACCATCCGAACAGCGATGATCGACAAGTTCAGCGCCGGGGCCGAGCGCGCGCTTGCGCGCGTGCCGAAAGAGTTGGATGCGCTGTATGGGCGTCCGGTCCGCGCCATGGTCGAGCGCATGCAGCAACACATCCAGGAAGGCAGCCCTCCCGAGGTGGTGGCGGACGCCGTGCTGCGTGCGATCACGGTTCCAGCACCGCGCAGCCGCTACGCCGTCGGGCGGCATGCGCGACGCATGACGACACTGGCGAAATGGCTCCCTGATCGAGCGAAGGATCGCCTCGTCGGCCGGATGCTGAATCTCGACGTGACTCGCCGCGCGTAGCAGCGGGCCAACCGTGGCCACAACAAGCTCCTCGCCTCCTTTGCGAACGCCATAGGCGTTCCCATGGCCAGATGGGGCGACGAGGGATTTACGAGAACGCTGAACCTTGCGTAGGCGTGACGGCCGGTCTGCGCCGACGCCAACCTGCAGACGGCGATCAGTGAGGAAGCTCCGGGCAGGTGTAAGGGTCGAATAAACCTTCATCGGTTGGCCCGGACGGTGCGACGCGCCAAGCAGTGGTCCCGCGGCAAGCGCCGCCATCCGGCAAAGCAGCGTAGACGCACCGAATGTCCGAGAGGCCCATGACTCCTTGCTGGGCCGGGGCTTTCAACCACAGCGAACAACGACCGTTCTCGCCGTCGACACAGTCGGCGTCGGAACGGCATGCCGGGTGCGTGCACCGGCGATTCTTGCTCTCAGGAGGAGCAGCCGAGACCGGAACGATCAGCGAAGTCGGCGTGCAAACCGAGTCCTCGGGGCACTCGGAAGCCGAGAGACAAGGAGTATCGACGCATCCGTTGTGCTCGTGGGGACCGCAGGAGCACCAGATCTGTGCAGCGACGCACGTCTGGCCGGCCCCGCAGGTGAGGCCATTGCAGCCACATTCGTCGGTGAGCCTATCCCCTGGATATCCTGGGGGCGTGCACGATTCGGCGGGCGGGGTGTCGACCGCGTCGCACACGGCAAATTCCTGAGTCAAGCGGAAACACGTCTGGCCAGCCCCGCATGTGCCTGACGTCGAGCATTCTTGATCATATGTCGGCGCGCGGATGAAACCGCCTGAACCAAATACGCGATGCAATCTGGCGTCGCTCCCGTCCTGTGCATGGTCGGGCGGTGCGCCAGCGTCCTCCGGCGGTGCGCCGCCGTCCTCCGGCGGTGCGCCGCCGTCCTCGGGCGAAGCGTCGATTTCTTCACCCGGCCGCGACTCGATGCGGCAAGCGGTGAAGGCGTGCGTGCACAAGACCGCGAGCACGGGAGCCCAAAGGCGCATCCACGAAGCCTATAGAATTGGAGGCTAGCGTCCAGGCTATAGGGATAACAGGGACGATGTGACCCACTCTGCCGCTTTGGCGGCGTTTGCGCGTGGAGCTCCAAGCAGCAGGTGTGAACACAATCATCATCGAACCGGGCACCATCCGCCCTAGTGCACGCTCGCGCGCTCGACGGTGTTCAGATCGCCGGTGTTGCCGTGACCGCCGATGGCATAGAGCCATGGTGGCGATAACCGCGATCCCGGGCCGCCGGTCACCGCACTCCAAAGCAGTACGACGCAGGCGGCCCTCCGGTGGAGCCCGAGCATGAGCATCGATCGGGTGCATCCGGGTCGGACCTAAAGCAATACAGGAGCGAATCCTGGTACCCCGCTCGGCATTCCTGACCCTCGGCGCAATCGCTTGCCGAGTCGCATGGCCGCCGGAGACAGCAGTTCTCGTCCCATACGTCGTTTCGCTCATTTCCGCCGCAGCGAAACCGAGATCTCGTCACCTCTTCGCTGCAGGTCGACAGGACGCGGCCCTGACTGGCGGGCTGCGGAGCCGGACACGCTGCCGCGAAGCACGGAGGCGGTGGGCGCGGATCCCGCTCCACCTGTTCGTTCTCACACAGCTCCCAAGTGGTCGAATCGGGATGGTTCACGAACCACAAGCTGAGCCAGAACTCCCTGCCATCCGAGATCCGTCGATAGCAATGGTATCGCGACCACCCTAGCGGTTCCTTGCCCAAACAAACATCGATCGCCTGTGGGCTCACCGTGTCGACGCAGTTATCCGCTGAAGTGACAGGAACCCCCATCGAGCGGAAGGGTTCGAATCCGGCTCTGCACGGTAGCGTAGGCGCGTCTGCCGCGGCGTCACCCATGCAATCTGCACAGGGCGGGTTGTCCGAGGCGCCAATGTCGGTCGCGCCGCAAGCGATGACGAGCAGCGCTAGCGGCATGACCATCGCGGGCCGGAGCACACCTCCTCTTGCCAGAAAGACATACGGTCTCATCGAAGAAACCTCATCGGAGCCAGTAATATCTGCGCTCCCCAGCATGGCTCAGTTTCCGCGCTCGGAGCGAGCAGTCAAATGATTTCATTTCACAGCTCTTGCCCCTCGACCGGCGCGTCGTCGGACGGCGCGATCGAGTCGTTGCCCCCCTGCCTCACGAGCCGACGGTCGATGGTACCCCCTCCTCCCCACGCGCCGCGCTCAACTCACGGAGACGGCGCGCCAGCTCGAGGACCCGCGGGCTCGCGTCGTCGCGGACGTGGAGCTCGAGTCCGAGGGCGAGCTCCAGACGCGCCCATCGAGGCGCGTGCGGGGACGACGAGGCGCCGCTTGCAGCATTCGTCACCAGCGGCGTTGGCGCGGCGGGCGGCGTTGCTGACCGAATGCCGAGCGCGGCGGCGAGCTGTCCGGCCGGCAAATTCGCGGTGGCGAAGGCTTCGAGCTCGGGCGTCGAGAGCGCTTGCAGGCGCGTTCGGATGATCGCAATCGTGAGCCGCTCGGTGGTGCGCAGTCGCCGGATCGCGAGGAGCCAAACGAGGTGCCGAGGTTGGTAGCGCGTGGCGGATCCCATGAAGGGCGGCCGGGGCAGGACACCGCGCTGCAAATACAGCCGAATGGTGCGCGGAGGGATGCCGCTCAGGTGGGCCAGCTCGCGGAGCGACCAACCCGTTTTCGGCTTGGCTCGCGAGGGGCGAACGTAGCCACGTCGCTTCGGTCTTTTCCTCCGTCGGGGCATGCTGGGAGGGGCACCACCCTACGCCACCCAGAGGCATCGAGCGACGGAAACTGACCATCCAAAGCCTTTTTTCTGCCTCAATCCTACCATTGATGTCATGTAGAAGGCTCCCAGCAGCCCTGGATGAAACACTGATGTTTGTTAGCGGGCTCGCTCATGCCCTGAACACATCATCGGTGCTCCGATCGCGGCGGTCACGAGCCCTCTTCCTGACACTCGATGGCATGTTCTCGACCATCTCATGCGTCTAAATTCGCGGCAATGTTTGGCAGAGGGCTGCCGGGAGGTGGCAATGGACCATCGGTGTCATGTTGAAGGTTCCCGTGAAGCCATCGCAGACAAGCGCTGTCACGTCTCGGCCCGAGAGGCTCCCCACTGGACGCGGAGTGTGTGCCCAGGGCAGCCGGCGATCACTCGACGCCGGTGGTGATGCAGTACCCGTCCTGGCACATGTAGTCGCAACGATCCTCGGACCCGATCCAGGTGCATCGATGGTCGCTCGCGCATTTCGGCACGTCGAAGCGCACGATGGTTTTCGTGTCTTTGCAGATGCTATCGGGTTCCATCCTGCAATCGGCGTCGGCCCCGCAGACGTCGTCCGTGCGCACGACAGGATGCCCGGCGTCCGGAGACGCGCTGTCCGCCGAGTCGCTTCCGCAGGCTCCCAGCCAGCACACGACTCCCACGGTGAGCAGCGTTCGCACGGTGATTCTCGCAAACACGACGGACATCATGAGAAACCCGAGAAGGCAATGCACGTGCCGAGCTGGGAGTCGGACGAATCCAGGGTCGCGGCCAGCTCCTTTGCGCGGAGTGGCACAAATTCTCGCGACCGACGGCACAGTTGCTCCGCGACGCATGGCACAACGTTGTCCGTCGCCAGGTTGTGTTGTTGAGCGTGCCAATCGATGATAGCTGGTCGACCCTCGTGAATAGATCGGATTCCGCATCGAATCGTGCCTTTGCCCGCATCGTTCGTGCGCTCGTCGACGTGCAGGTCAGACGGCCGCTCGTGTTTCTGCTGTTTGCCGTCGTCGTGTCGATACCGGCGGCGATGCTGGCGTGGCGACTCGAGCTACGTACCGGATTCGATTCCCTTCTGCCGGAAAACAAGCCGAGTGTCATCGAGCTGAAACGGGTGGCCGAACGAACGGCGGGTGTTTCGACCCTGGCGATCGTCATCGACGGCACCGACAAAGTCGCGCTCGAACGCCTCGCCGACGCGTTGGTGGGGCCGCTTCGCGCTCTCGGCCCGGACTGGGTCGGAACGGCGGAGAACGGAGTCCACGCCGAGCGCGAGTTCATTGACCAGCGAAAGGCCCTTTATCTTCCCGTCGAGAAGTTGCGCGAGCTGCACCAGCGCATCGAGGAACGCTACGCCTACGAGATCTATGGTGGCGCGACGGACGAGGAGCCCGAACCCATCACGCGCGCAACGATCGAGCGCGAGCTCACCGCGAACCAAGCGCAGGGATCCCTCCCTCCGTACGTCGACGGGTACTATCTGAATCGATCGGAAACGCGGCTCATCGTTCTGGTGCGGACGCCTGTCGCGTCGGGAGACCTCGAGCGGAGCCGCGAGCTGCAACGCCGTGTGCGCGAGGTGATCGCGCGCGTCAATCCCGCTTCCTTTCACCCATCGCTAACGACCGGCTTGACGGGAGACATCGTCACCAGCGCCGAGCAGTACGGCGCCGTGAAGAACGACTTGACCACGGTGGGCGTGGCGGGAATCACGATGATCCTGCTCGTCGATTTGCTCTTCTTCCTGCGGCTGCGCGCTGTCCTCGCCATGGCGCTGGCCATCGGCGTTGGCGTGCTCTGGACGTTCGGTCTCACGCGACTCGCCATCGGTCATCTCAATACCGCCAGCGGTTTTCTCGTCTCCATCATCTTCGGCAACGGGATCAACTTCGGCATTCTGCTGCGCGCCCGCTATGGGGAGGCGCGACGAGAAGGCGAGTCGCTCCGGGACGCCATCGAAACGGCGTACCGAGGCACGCTCCGGCCGACACTGACCGTCGCGGCCGCGGCGGGCGCGGGCTACCTCTCGCTGGCGGTCACGAATTTCCGTGGTTTTCGAGATTTCGGGATCATCGGCGGATATGGGATGCTTCTTTGCTGGGCGGCGAACTACCTGCTCATGCCGCCGCTGCTCGTGCTCTTCGAACGGGTCTCACCCACCTGGCAGCCTCGGGCCAGCGGCGCGCCGCGAGGGCGCTGGCAAGCGTTCATCGATCGAGGCATACCGTTCGGCGCGCCGTTCGCTTGGCTCTCGCGCAAAATGCATCCGGGCGCGACAGCGTTTCTCGGCGTGGGCCTGGCGCTCGTCAGCGTGCTGCTCACGGTACGCTATATCGCGAGAGACCCGCTCGAATACAATCTCGGACGACTCGAGAATGACGCCGCCTCGGTAGAGAGCGTCGCCACGCGGCTCGGCTCGGATCTCACCGACATCACCGGGCGAAGCGGTCAAGACGGCATGGCCATCATGACCGAGCGAATCGACCAGGTGAAGCCCCTGCTGGCCGAGCTCGAGAAGCGACGCCGAGCCGCGAGCGATCCGCCCCCGTTCCAGAAGGTGGTCTCGATCTTCGATCTCGTGCCCGAGGATCAGGCGGAAAAGCTGAGGCTCTTGTCTCAAATGCGGTCGCGTCTGGAGCGGGTGCGGGCGATCGGCAAGATCAGCGACCAGGATTGGAGCGCCATCGAGCCGCACCTGCCGCCGATCGACTTGCGACCGTTCGGCATCGAGGATCTGCCTGAGCGCGTGGCACGTCCCTTCACGGAACGTGACGGAACGCGCGGGCGCATCGTCTATGTCGTGCCCACCGACGGCCAAAGCGTGCGCAACATGCGGTACCTGTTGCGCTGGGCCGATGCCTATCGGAAAACGGTTTTGCCGTCGGGCGATGTGATCTGGGGGAGCGGACGCGCCGTGATTTTCGCCGACATGCTCACCTCCGTCATCGACGAGTCACCGCGGGCCATCGCGCTCTCGGCGCTGATGACGGTCTTCGTCGTCGCCGCCGCATTTTTACGGGGGGCGCAAGGGCTCCGCGCCACCGCACTCGTGCTCGGCGCGCTCGCCGTGGGTATGGCTTGGATGGGGGCGGTGCTCGCTCTCGCCGATGTCAAAATCAACTTTCTGAATTTCATCGCTGTCCCCATCACGTTGGGCATCGGCGTCGACTACGCCATCAACGTCGTTCACCGCTGGAGAATCGAGGGGCCGGGACGGGTGTGGGCGATCGTGCACGAGACGGGAGGCGCAGTCGTCCTCTGCAGCTTGACCACCAGCCTCGGGTACCTGGCCTTGCTACAGTCGGTCAACGCCGCGGTTCGCAGCTTTGGTGCCGCGGCGGTCATCGGCGAACTGGGGTGCCTCCTCGCCGTCGTTGTCGTCCTGCCGGCAATTTTGAAGCTCGTCGAGCAACGCGAGTCGTTGCGCCATCGCGCGCCGGCCTGAACCGAAGCAAACGCTCGCCCCCCTCGAGCGTCCTCGTGGGTCAGACACTTGCCGAGTCGGCCATTCTCGTTACCCCACGCGACCAATCGCATGCGGGTATCAGGCAGTGGGAAGGACAGCCAGTCGCGCCACGGGCACCGCCTGGTGAGACACTGCGCGGAAAACGTCGTGCTAGAGGCGATGAATCTCCGCCGACGTGTAAAGGCAATGGGTCGCGTCAGCTCCGGTGCCCTGGGAAGTCGGCTCGGCGCCGGTGTTATTTCCCAGGAATCGCTCGCAGATGGTGGTGCTGGCGCTGACGAAGATGTTGAAAAACTCGGCGGTATCGCCATAGTTGGTGTTGACTCCGGCAAGCTCGCTTCCGCCTGTCGCCGTAATCGTGTCGAGCCTGACGTGTCGCATGTACTGACCCGAACAATTGCCACAGGAGCGATAGAGCTTGCCGAAGCCATCGGCGAAGAAGTTGTGAATGATCATCGTACCGGGGCCATTGTGCTGGAAGACTTTGTCGGTTGCCTTCTTGGCCCCACCGCACTCCACCGTCATCGTCTGCGTGCTCGAGCTGCCCTCGAGCGTCGCAGCGTCCTCGCCGACGTCTTCCCACCACACGTTTTGCAGGGTACAGGTGCCAGCGCAATGGACCCCGTCGGCCGCCGGCGCGCCCAGAATGACGTTCTTGAGTACCGATCCGGCCGCCAAGCGGAACATCGCGGGCAGGTTTTCATCCTGCGTTCCGGTGCCCAAGGGACCGGTGCCGACGAACCGCATGAGATGCCCGTCGTACACGCCGGAGACGGCGATCGTGGCGCTCACCATTTGCGTTCCGGTTGCCGCTGGCCACGCGGTGCAGGGCATGGATGCAGCGTCGTCTCGAGCAGCGTCAGGCGTACCGATCGGGCCACCTGACTCGGTGGCGTCGGTGCCGGCGGAGCCGTCCGCTGCTCCGCCACCTCGACCGCTCGAGCCACCTCCACCGCTCGAGCCGTCGGGCGACCGCGGACCGGCGTCGCTCGTTGCGCCGCCGCCCGAACCGCCCGAGCCGGCGGGCCTACCTGACGCTTCTTGTGCGGGAGCGTCGGCACTTCCCCCCCCGCTCGAGCCGCCCGCGCTCGACGCGTCGAGATCAACGGGCGGAGCGCCCGGACTTTCGGGGCCACCGCTGCACGCCCAAACCGAGACCAAGACCGAAATGCACCATCGTGACGACGCTCTCAAGTGCTTGACTTTCCTTTGGGGCGGGCGCGCCAACCGGCCCTCGGAGCGTTAATGCCAAAGGCGTCCACGTTCGATCAGGATTCGTTGGAGCTCCCCTCCCATCAAATTCTTCGGGGGTCGATGGAATGCTCGCGCCCGGGCGTGGTCACGCCTTCCGCCTTCGGCTGGTGTTCGGCGTCGGTCCGCTAGAAGCGGCCCGACGCCCAGAGTCCAGCCGCACCGGGCGCGACGCTGGGCACGACTTGAAGCGACGCTGTCGATCGCTCTGCACGCTGCGCAGGAGCGGTAAAGTACACGATGGCGCCGCCGGCGAGCGACGCGACGCCCCCCAAAAAGAAGACGTTGGAAGCCGTCGCTTGGGCGCGCATCGTATCGAGCTGCTCGCGGACAGGCGCGCCGCACGCGCCTTGAGCGCAGCTGTCGTTGAGCGAAGCGCGCGTCGAGGACGCTTGTAAAGCAAAAATCGTCCCCACGGCGAGGCTCGCGAGTCCCGTTCCGCCGAGCACCCAACCGACGGTTCGCTGCGTACCTCCGCGATCGGGGTCGAAGTCCGGTTGCGCGGATGGCGCGAGCGCCGGCGCCAGTGGCGCTCGATCGCGCCAGGGCGCGGTGTCGCGATCGTCGGGACGCGCCGGCGACGAGGACGACGGTGTGGGATCGGGCGACAACGCTGGATCGCGATCCTCGTCGAGGAACGGGATGACGACGGAAACGGTGGTCTTGCCGGGACTGAGACCAATCGTCGTCGACCACGCGCGTCGGCCTGGCGCGGCCGCGGAGATGACGTGCAAGCCGGTGTCGACCGGAACGGGAACCCCGCGGACGGCATCGGCAACGAGCGCGCCGTCGCGCCGTATTTGCAATCCCTCGATCTCGTTGCCGGGAGGCACGACGATCTCGATGCGTCCGAGCTTCGCATCGAGGCGCTTGGCGTTGTCCCGCGCCGATCCCGCGAGCACGTTGTCGCCTCGCGTTTGGGCCCAGTCCTGCGCGTCGCCATACGACATCCACGCGCGGGCCGTCATGCCAGCTCGCTCTTGGCAATCCGCCAACTTCATGAATCTGCGCGCACCGGGATCGAGCCGTGCGCTGGCCTCGTATTTGCGGCAAGCGTGGGCGTATTCGCCTCGCGCGACGAGCGCGGCGGCCGCGCCAGCAAGGGCCTCGGCCTCCAGGCGATCGGTCGGTGTTTCGGCGTGCGCGGCTGGCGACGCGAGGCCCAGGGTCAAACCAGCGACGCCGAGGCCCACCTTCCAGGGATGACGATTCATGCGACCCTTCGCCTCCAACCTCGTATCCTGTCGCAGCAGGGCGATTCGATCAAGCGCCGGCCCCGGCTTTCGCTTGACAGGCCGCGGCGGGCCTCACTCAATACCCCGCCGCCAGCCCGTCCTTGCGAAACTCCGAAGCGCCCCAATAAACACCCGTGTTCGGATCGCGCAGGATCGCTTGATGGCCACCAAAGACGCCGGTGCCGGGCGCGTAGAGGACCTTGTGACCCCGCCGGGTGAGCTCGTCGGCGATCGTCTGCGGCACGCCCGTTTCGAGCTGGACGACGCCGCCGTCGACCATCGGCGGCAGTCCGAGCGGTTCGGTCGAGCCATCGTGGTGAAAGCGCGCCGCGTCGCCCGCCTGCTGCACGCCCATGCCGAAGTCGATCATGTTGACGAGGATCTGGGCGTGGCCCTGGGGCTGCATGTCGCCGCCCATCAGGCCAAAGCTCAAGAGCGGCTGGCCAGCTTTCGTCACGAAGGCCGGAATGATCGTGTGAAAGGGCCGCTTGCCTGGCGCGTAGGCGTTGACGTGTTTCGGATCCAGCGCAAACTGCTGTCCGCGGTCCTGGAAGGTAAAGCCCAATGTCCGCTCATCGAGGCTCGAAGGCACGAGCCCCGATCCTACGCCGCGGTAGTTCGACTGGATCAGACTGACCATCATCCCCGACTTATCGGCAATCGTCAGGTAGATGGTGTCGCGTTGGGTGTCGCCCAGCTGACCCGGCAAAACCTCGCGCGCGGCGCGCTTCATGTCGATCATTTTTGCGCGCTTCGCCGCCCAGTCTTTGCCGAGCAAAAACTTGTAGGACGCGCCGTCGGCGAGATACACCGCGCGGTCTTCGAAGGCCAGCTTCTTGGCCTCGATCATGACATGCCAGAAGTTGGGCGAGGCGCGGCCCATGGCCGCCAGGTCGAACCGCTCGAGGATGTTCATCATCTCGAGCGCGGCCACGCCTTGACTGTTGGGCGGTAACTCCCAGACGTCGTAGCCACGATAGTTGATCGAGATAGGCTCTACCCATTCGCTGTGCTGACGCTGGAAGTCCGACTTGCGGTGGGGCGCGCCAATCTTCTTGAAATAAGCCTCCATGGCGTCGGTCAGCGGGCCCGCATAGAAGGCGTCGCGCCCGCCGGCGACGATGGCGCGGTAGGTGCGCGCCAGATCGGGGTTCTTGAAAATCTCGCCTTCTTTGGGCACATGGCCGTTCGGTACGTAGACCCTGCGCATGTTGGCGATCTCTTCGAGGTCACCGGCCTTGAAGCTTTTCTCGAACGAAGCCACGTTCGCTGCCAGCGCCTTGGCGATGTATTCGGTCATCGGAAAACCTTCTTCCGCGTAGCCGATCGCACCGGCGAGGATGTCCTTCATCGGCAGCTTGCCGAAACGACCGTGGAGCGCGAACCAGCCGTCGACCGCACCGGGGGTCGTCACCGACCGCCAGCTGTGGGCAGGCAACTCCGGCCGATGGTTGTTGGCCTTGCTGAGCTGCTCCAGCGTCTGCCCCGCCGGCGCGCGTCCCGAAGCGTTGAGGCCGTGCAGCTTTCTCGTCTTCGGATCCCAGACGATGACGAACAAGTCGCCGCCGATCCCGGAACCGGTCGGCTCCATCAGACCGAGCGCAGCGTCCGCCGCGATGGCCGCGTCGACCGCGGTGCCGCCCTTTTTCAGGACGTCCACGGCGATCTGCGTGACGAGCGGCTGCGAA
>Ga0193706_1000745_pt1 | contig 16876 bp, 11 predicted proteins | sample U3c1metaG_FD_160130 | JGI IMG/M metagenome (GOLD analysis project Ga0193706, IMG submission 160130) | Soil microbial communities from a riparian zone of the East river system, Colorado, United States - U3c1 | ecosystem: Environmental > Terrestrial > Soil > Riparian zone | place: USA: East River... | reverse complement strand
ATTTATGCCCGCGGCAGTTGCGATGACAAGGGACAGGTGTATATGCATATAAAAGCTTTGGAAATACTGGTTCAGACAAACACTCTCCAGAACAATATAAAATTCTGCATAGAAGGCGAAGAGGAAGTAGGGTCTCCCAACCTGGGAAAATTTGTAGCATCACATACCCAACTGTTGAAAGCCGATTGTGTATTGATCAGCGACAGCGCAATGATCAGTTTAAAAACGCCCAGCCTGGATATAGGCTTGCGTGGCCTTAGTTATATTGAAGTGGAAGTTACCGGTCCCAACCGCGACCTGCACAGCGGGGTTTATGGCGGCGCAGTTGCCAACCCCATAACCATACTGGCAAAAATGATCGCTTCACTGCATGATAAGAAGAACCGCATTACCATACCTGGTTTTTATGATGACGTGATCGAATCATCTGATGCGGAAAGAAAATTAATGGCAGAAGCACCGTTCAAAGAAAAAGATTATAAAAAAGACCTTGGCATAAAAAAATTATGGGGCGAAAAAGGATACAGTACGAATGAAAGAACAGGTATTCGTCCAACACTGGAGCTGAATGGCATCTGGGGAGGGTATATCGGTGAAGGCGCAAAGACAGTTCTGCCCTCAAAGGCATTTGCTAAAATTTCGGCAAGACTTGTACCTGACCAAAACTCTGGGAAGATCGCTGAACTGTTGATCAGCCACCTGGAAAAGATCGCCCCGCCATCGGTAACCGTAAAAGCTACATTGCATCATGGCGGTGAACCTTATGTTACGCCCATTGACAGCAATGCTTACAAAGCCGCTGCAAAAGCTATAGAAGCTACCTTTGGTAAAGCGCCGATACCGGTACGTGGCGGGGGAAGTATACCGATTTGTTCTTTATTTGAAAAGGAACTGGGCATTAAAATAGTACTGATGGGATTTGGACTTGACAGCGACAACCTGCACAGCCCTAATGAAAAGTTTGACCTTGCTAATTTTTATAAAGGAATAGAAACGATCCCTTATTTCCATAAATATTTTACCGAGCTAAGTAAGTATGAGGTGATCGGGAATTAAATTTTCATCCTTCTATTCATACACGCGCCGATGCCTGATCAACCGTTGCGATACTTAATATCAAACGCTTATGCAAAATTCTAAAACAATTTTGGTAACAGGCGCAGGGAAGCGCTGCTGTAAAAACTTTACTTGATAACGGATTTAGCGTAAAGGCCATCACGCGGGATCCTTCTTCTGCCGCTGCACAAAATTTAAAGAATTTAAATGCTACCGTTGTACAGGCTGACCTTAACAACAACAGCAGCTACCGCGACCAGCTTAAAGATGTTGATGGAATATTTTGCGTACTAACTTTTGTGAACGGTACCGAAAAAGAGATCAACCAGGGTATCAGCCTGGTTAACCTGGCAAAAGAATACGGTGTTAAGCATTTTATATACTCCTCTGTTATCGGCGCCGACCTGGGCACAGGTATTCCACATTGGGAAAGCAAATCAAGGATCGAAGACCATCTAAAAGCCAGCGGCCTGCCTTATACCATCATCAGGCCCGTATCTTTTTATGAGAATTTTTTGTTACCCCAGGTAAAAAGCAGGATACTAAAAGGTAAACTTGCCTCCCCGGTAAAGAAAGAGGTTATGCAGCAATTCATCAGCGCAAGGGATGTTGGAAAAACCAGTGCTGAAATATTCATGAACCCCGGCAGGTATTTGAACAGGACTATAACTATGGCCGCTGAAGAAATGGATATGAAAGCGGTTGCTTCCGTTTTTTCCGAAGCCATGGGAAAAGAAATAAATTACCAGAACTTACCCATGTTCATCACCAGGCTCATAATGGGAAAAAGACTTCATACCATGTTCAAATGGTTAAATGAGCATGATGCTGTGTTTGTGAAAGACTTGCAGGCATTTAAAAAAGAATATCCAAACCTTACTGCTCTTAAGGACTGGATAAAGCTTAATTTCAAAACCACATAAAATAAATAGCCCCACTCATCAGGGGGGCTATTTTTGAATTATAAAACGACTATTTTAGTTCTTGACGAGTTTTAAGGTTTTAAGGTCTCCTTTACCATCGGCATACCTTACAATGTATAACCCGGCAGCAAGTCTTTCTATATTAAGTTGTGTTTGATATGAACCTGGAACCACAACTTTACTTTGCAATATTTTTCCTTCCGGGCTTAATATGCTGATAATCGTATTTTCCATTGCAGGGTCATGCTGTACGGTCACCTGGTTTTTTGCCGGCATAGGGTACATTTGTATATATCCACCCAAAGTTTCATTTCCATTAACTCTTATAATGGGTGTGTATTTTGTCTTACCGTCAAAGTCCACGCTTTTTACCCTGAAGAATGTGTTCTGCATAAGTTTTCCATCATGATCCATGCTGTAGATATCTTTCCCTGTAGCAGTCACATAGCCAAGATTTGTAAAGTCAACCCCGTTTGTGCTGCTTTCCACATAATAACCTTTTACATTTACCTCCGTACCTACATCCCATAAAAGGTTTAAACGTCCATCTGTATTTTTCCGGGCAACAAATCCTTCAAAGGTTACAGGTAACGGACCACCGGCAACTGTTGCTGCAAGGTTGTCGAAAAGCATATTTCCCGGAAGTATTGCCCTGAAAGTAAATTCCAAACGCACTTCCCTGCCAAACGTCAGGTCAGCATCGTTGAGCAAAATGCATATATTACCTACAGTACTGGGAAGTGGAGTCCAAACGGGGCCATTAGCTGTAGTTGCAATGATCTCGAGTGGAGGACTTGTGGTACCTGAAATGATCCTGAGCCTGTATTCTGTTCCAGCTGGCATAGCATAAAAGAAGCCAACAGTTATATGCCCCGCAGGTGATTGGATATATGCAGGTGAGATCAGGCTTGCGGTCCTTACAGTAAGTCCGCTGCTTTCTACTTCAGCACCAGCTGGTCCACTCCAGAAAAATGAAACGTCATTTGCGTCTGAGTAAATACTTGGAGAGCTGAAATCTTCATCAAAACTGTTGAAATTTCTGAATGTAACGCAATTATTTGCAGGTGTAACAGTAGTGGGATTTTGCGCATAGCCAACAATCCCTGTTGCGATCATGATCGCAGCGAGTAAAAAAGTCTTCATAATGTTTTTTTTTAATTGTGTAAAGAGATAAAGCCTTAAAGGTTCTTTTAGGATTAGCTGACCTTGGTCATCTGGCTTTACAAAGGATGGGAGGATTGATTGTGCTGTTAAAGAGTTCCAATAATAATGCCTGTTATGTTGAATGCTTGTTTTCACAGCCGGAGTTGCTGTTTCAATAGTAAAAAGAGTTGGTTTTTATATAAAAAAGGGCCGAAGATATTTTTTTTTAAAATATTTTGGAACTGTTTCTATGTGAAAACATTTCTACACTGTGAGTAAGTTATTTCTTTGAAGGACAATAATCCCGTTCATATTATAAGTTTCTTATAGAACTGACCCATTTAGAATTGAAAATAAATAAATGCGCTGCTGCTTTCCTGGCTGAGGATGAGTAAGAGCAACATGATCGTCCAAACAATACCCAACAACCACCAGGGCATTTTGTCGGCAACCGTTAACACACGTGTATTACGCATCATCCAGTGAAAGGCCACCATAAGAAACACAATTACAGCAACCTTTATGATACTCAGCGTGGTTAGCAGCACCTGGCCATTGGGCACGCCTGAGAACATGGAAGTAAGCATGCGCCATGCGGAAGTAAAATCAGGCGAGCGAAAGAAGACCCAGGTTACATTTATAAAGAAGAACGTGATGAGGGCCAGAACAAAATTGGAAAAAGTTTTGTTCCTGAGCGTATCTGCACCCGGGCCTTCGCGGCCAATGGCTGTTGGCAGAACCACGGGTTCAGGTATTTTGCGGATATCTCTTATGAACTTTTCAACCCACAGGTAAAATCCATGCAAAGCCCCCCAAACAACAAAGGTCCAGTTGGCGCCATGCCATAGCCCTCCCAGCAGCATGGTGATCATCAGGTTTATATAAGTTTTGAACTTCCCGTCCCTGTTTCCTCCAAGCGGGATGTATAAATAATCACGCAGCCATGCTGATAACGTGACATGCCACCTTCGCCAAAAATCAGAAAAGCCAATTGCGGCATAGGGGTATAGAAAATTTTCCGGTAATACAAATCCCAAACATGCCGCAACACCGATGGCGCAAGTGGAGTAGCCTGCAAAATCAAAGAATATCTGTCCGGAAAAAGCTAATACCCCCGTCCACGCATCCAGTGTGCTTAGTGCTGCAGTGGAGTTAAAAACATCATTTGCCGGGGCTGCCAACATGCTGTCTGCAAGCACCACTTTCATAAATAAACCGAGGGATAATAACAATAAGCCCTGCATCATTTGTTTTTGTGTAGTGCTTCGGGGTGTTTCAAACTGCGGCACAAGTTGCGGCGGGCGAACGATAGGTCCCGCAACCAGGTGCGGGAAAAAAGTAACGAACAAGGAAAAATCCAGCATGGACCTTACCGGTTTACTTTTCCGCTTATACATATCAATGGTATAGCAGAGCGTAGTGAATGTATAAAAAGAAATACCTGCAGGCAGGATGATATTTGGCTTGGCAGGCTGGTAGTCTATCCCCACGGCATTTACGAGCGCTGTAAAATTCTCCAGCAAAAAGGTACCGTACTTAAAAAAGCAAAGCATGCCCAGGTTACCGATCAGGCTTATCACGAGCAGTACCTTTTTCTTGTATTTATTATCCTGTGTGTACAGCGCCCTGCCTACATAAAAATCCACCACGGTAGAAAGCCATAATAATAAAATGAATGGCGGGTTCCATGCCGCATAGAAGATATAACTGGCAATAAGCAGGTTTACCTTTTTTACCTCCATGAAAAAGGAAGGTTGTGCAGGATAAGAATAATAATGAAAAAAGCAATGAATGTATATGAGTTGAATACCATGATGCAGTCAGGTTAATGGTTGATATTTATTTACAGTTGTACCGGCTTTTGAAATTTCCAGCCCTTTTCTTCCGTTAATATCTTAATGAAATTTTTGGTGAAGACTATCGCATCCGGCCGGCTTAAATGCGAAAACTCCGGACAAATAAAATTTGCGGTAGCCGGGTAATCAGCGAAATGAATACCGGGGCATCCCGTAACTGATAATATCCTGTCCCAATATTTTTCCCTGGGAAAACCCATTTTCTCCCCCATTAAAAAAGCACCGCTGGAAGGTGTGCGTACAAATAAGACCTGCCCCCCCCTTGCTTTTATTTTATCACAGGCTATTTTTACCCGGTTCATCATAGAGTCCAGTTTTGGTCCGCTTGCCGGCGGGTCTTTACTCGCTTTCCTGAAACCATTCCAGATGCTCTTCACCTGGTTTTGGATATTGGTATCCGCAGTAAGTCTATCGGTCATGTATTCCTGCCGGTTGAATTTCACACGGCCAAAATCTGAAGGAAAGCCGTGAAAATTGTAAACGCCCGGTCGGTCAGCAACAGGAAGTTTATTTAGCTGTGTGCCCAACGAAAGCCATTCTTTATCCAAAAAAACAAATTTTGATTCCAGGAAATGATTAATGTGAAAGCTTGCCAGCTGTGCAGGGGTTTGCTCCTTGAAATATTTCATGTTCTCCAGGGGCCTGCTGGCATTCTGTGCTGCAGAAGAGAAGAACAAGCCTTCGGTCACATCAACAACAAGTTTTCCTTTGAACTTCTCATCATCTGCAAGCTGTTCCAGTACCGGTAATGGCGTGCTTCCCACACAGGCCAATTGGATAGCATGATCCCCGGTTATATTTTCCCAGGTATCAATATCAAGGTCGAACTTGATACGGGATGACCCAACGAAAACAGTTGCTTTATCAGCGGGCTCATAAACCATTTTCCTTTTATGTGCCCACAAAGCGCCGTCATCATAATAAGTGTTCTCATAGCCCTGGTTACGCAGGTAAAGTTCCCAGCTTGCAACCGAAACTACTACCAATACCAATGTTAATACAGCAGCCTTTACCAAAGATGGTTTGTTCATTTTTAATAGATTAATGAGTGTTATTTTTTTCAATGTGGAGCAGGGAGGGAAAGCAAGGTTAGTTCTGTGGGCTAAAGATATATTCCGGAACTTATAATTCATAGCATTTTATTATAAAATAACCCTGCAATGCCTTAACCTGTTGCCGGTTGTTTTAAGTGTGCTTGAAATAAAAGTAAAAGAAAGGTTACGATATCCGGGGCAACACCGGGAATACCGCTTCACGTATAGAAAGCAGCGGCGAAACGGGTAAAATAAATGTGAGCGGCACCACTTATGAGCTGGTAAAGGATGAATTTAAATTTGAGCACCCCGGGAAGATCGAATAGCTGCCGGTCACCAGTATGAATAAGCCAACCACCCTTGCCCACCCAGATGCACGGGAGCCAGGTTAGCCGGGGGAAACAGTGTTGTTGGTATAATGATAAAAACAAGCCCTGCACAAATATTGTAAATACCAAAAATGAGTAGTGATCTTGCTGCTTTTGTCATAATATTTATTTTTCTTTACTATGGTTACCTTTGCAATATCATGTGGCATTCGGCTCAGCTTAGCGTTGTAATTTCAAATGTAATCTGTTAAGTTAGTAAGGTCAATAAAGCATGTCGCAAATCAGATTATGATGCGTATTTCAAAATAGAGGGTTAAACACATTAGCATGGGCTCTCCCGTACAAAATAAAAAAAAGGGCAACATATTCTTACGCATGCACCCTTTGCAAAGAATATTGTTCAGCCTTGCCGTATCGGTGATCGTTTTCTTTGTCATTCAAAACCTTTCTTTAAACTGGGAGTTTAAGACGGCATTATTGTGGGATGCATTTTCGCTTTCCTTTATCACCTGTTGCTGGATCGTTTTTTTTACCCGCCCTGTTGAGGACATTGTTAAACAGGCAAACAAAGAAGACGGCAGCAAACTTTTTGTAATGATCAGCATATTGGTGAGTTCTTTTGCCAGCCTGCTCACGGTTCTGTTGTTAATGATATCAAAAGAACTCTCCGCCCAACAGGAAATAATAATGGTTATCCTGTCTGTATTGGGCATGATGGTTTCCTGGATGACGGTACACACGATCTTTACCTTTCACTATGCCCATATGTATTACTTCAAGGAGAAGGATGATACGCCCCGCACAGCAGCATTGGATTTCCCGGGAAAGACAAAACCCAATTACCTTGATTTTGCTTATTTTTCTTTCGTTATCGGAATGACATTCCAGGTATCTGATGTACAGGTAAGTTCTCCCAGGGTGAGAAGAACTGTATTAGCGCATGCATTACTCGCCTTCATATTAAACACATTCGTGGTTGCGCTTACTATTAATTTAATTGCCGGCTTAAGAAAATAGGGATCAGTTTATTACTAAGACAGTTTTATTTTGCCAGATCCCGATGCCCGGGTTTGGTTGAGAGATATAAAAGCTCCGTAATGCCCGCCTGTAGAACAACCCTTACATCATTTTAAGTTATTCTACTATGTCTCTCCACATCACAATAAGTGATATTTGCACCTGGAATCTAATCCCTACTTATGAAACCAACTATATCCTGTTAATGGAACCTTTAAACATAGGATTCCATGCAAGCGCCTGCCCCCCTCCCTATAAAATGAGAAATCGTTTTATGCGCTGTCTTTTAGTAATATATAAAAATCAAAAATTCTCCGGTCAAAACACTTTTATCCATAAGATATTTTTTTTATCCGTCTTCTTCCTGCTGCTGGGCACTTCCAAAATTTATGCTCAGGAAAATATCAATTACACCGTTTACGCAAATATCATTTATCGTTTTACAAAGTATATTGACTGGCCGGATAAAAACAAGTCCGGTGATTTTGTTATAGGGATAGTAGGAGACTCGCCCCTGTATGATGAAATAAAAAATTTCACTGTCAATAAAACCGTGGGTAACCAGAGAATTGTTATAAAAGCATTTCCCGCATCAGCTGCATCATTCAATTGCCACATACTTTTTATTAGCGAAGACGAAAGCCGGAAGTTAAAAAAGATAGCTGCCCTTACACTCAAAACTTCAACTTTACTCGTAACTGAAGCTGAAGGACTTGCTCAAAAAGGATCATGCATCAACTTTAATGTTGTTAACGACCGCCTTAAATTAGAGATCAACAAAAACAATATAGAACAAAAGAATTTGAATATAGCTCCTGAACTTCTCAGTTTGGGAGTGATTGTAAAATAATTAAAAGATATAAACTTAATATCAAATGCCCAAGATGTTTACTTCAGGATTATTCGCTCTCGCAGCTGTTATCATATTTAACCCTGCCTACGGCCAAAAAGATACTGCAAGATTGGAACATCTTACACTAAAAGAGCTTTTGAATGTAAAGGTTACTACGGTAAGCAAAAACGCTGAAGAACTTGAAAAGACTCCGGCTACTGTAATGGTGATCACAGAAGAGCAGATCAGGAGAAGGGGATATCAATCTTTATTGGACCTGATGTATGATCTTCCTGATGTGAAGGTTGACGATAAAATATATTCCGGGCTTAGGAACACTTTCACCGTAAGGGGTACACAGGGACAGGAAAAATTTGTGATATTGCTTGATGGTAACCGCATTTCCTCTCCGTCGGGCGAGGCCATGCCTATTATGGAGAACTATCCTGTAAATTTTGCTGAACAAATTGAAGTTGTTTATGGCCCTGCTTCGGCCCTGTATGGCGCTGATGCATTATCCATTGTCATTAACATTATCTCTAAAAAAGCATCCTCCAGGAAAAGCCTGGTTTTAAATGCATCATCATTAGCCGGGAGCAATGGTTACACCAATAATTCATTGTTTATTGCAAAGAAATTAAGCGACCATGTGAATCTTGTTATTTCCGGCCAGTACAGTTATGATAAACAGCCAGATTACAGCCAATTATATAAAGACGACAGTTTATTGAGCGCAACAGCTCTTTCTACAGGCACTTTCAATACTATTTATGGTCCCTTTACTCCCACTACACCCGTAAAGCCAAAATACGAAGCGCCTTTGGAAGCATACAATATATATGTTGCCCTGCATGCAGATAATTTTTCGTTCTCTTTCTTTAGAAATTATTTCAAGGCTCCTACAGCCTATGGCAATAATACCAGTAATGCGGTTTATAATAAAGAAGTATTTATGGCCCAAAGCATAAACGTCGCGAATGCATCTTATAAAAAAACATTCGGCAAAATTACTTTCACTACTTTACTTACTGCAAGTGAATATAAACTTGACCCACGTTCAAATTACCGCAATCTTTATACAGCCATGGAACCGGCATATAAATTTTCAGCTTGTACTATGGTAAAAGCAGAACAACAGGTTGATTACAAAGCTTCGGAGAAATTAAGGTTTACGGCAGGTGGGGGATTTGAAAGTTATTACTCTCTTCCGCAAAGCACCGACCTGGAGAAACCGGTTGACAAAAAGGAACATATTAGCGGGATATATCTTGGTACAAGGGCTTATTACAGGTCCGAGGGATTACCTGCCCAGTTTTATTTTATCAGGTATCAAAATACCAGCGCTTACTTTCAAACCCAATATTCGCCTGTAGAAAAAGTGAACATTACTTTAGGCGCCAGGTATGATATTAATTCCAGGTATGGCAGTTCTTTCAATCCACGCCTGGGAATAGTTTACAGGCCATCTGAGAAGACAACGATCAAATTATTATATGGCAGCGCCTTTATTGCACCCTCTCCTTCTGATTCTTATGCACAATACGGATCATTTGACACACAGGATTCAGGCAAGACCTATCATTCTTATTTTCTGCATCTGCCTAACCCGGGTCTAAAACCCATCAGGTCGCAAAATGCAGAAATGAATGTCAAAACATACCTTAGTGATAATTTCAGCCTCACACTTAATGGATACTTTACATCTTTAAAAGGTTTACATGCATTTGCGGATGATAATACATCCACGCAATTATACAATAACGCGTTCAACGGAATACCGGTTGATTATATTGAAGTTTTCATCAACCAGGGCAGGCAGCAAAATTATGGGGGAAGTATACAGGCAAATTATAAAAATATCATTGGAAGTGTTCATATGAATTCCTATGCTTCCCTTAGTTATGTAACCGGTAAAGTTGACAATGCCGCAAAAGAAAGCCTTGAGACCACCCCTGACACCCGGCTGCAATTTATTTCCCCTTTTATGTTTCACATCGGCACTGATTTGAAAACAGGGAAATTTAGTTGTTCACCACGACTTATAATGGTAGGAAAACAAAACCTCGCCGGGATCAGCGACAGTACGCAACATATTCTTCCCCGGCAAAAACTCGCAGGCTATGCTTTACTGAACATTTCTGTAAGGTATAACGTATCAAAGCGGTTTTCGGTTTTTTCCAATATAACAAATGCCCTTAACCAGCAATATAAAAATGTGGGATTCAACATGGATCTCAACAAAAAAGATACAGAACTTTTTTATGGTCAGCGGCAAGACCCGATAAGGATAATGGGTGGCATTAATTTTACCCTCTGATTAACAAGTTTATTAAATATCCGATAAAATGATCAACCATTCAATAAAAAAAACGCTCTGCTGCGCTGCAGTCACATTGTTGCTTGCAGCAAATGGCTATGGTCAGCAGGATACTGCAAAGGCTGTGGCCTATGAAGACCTGAGTTTGAAAGAGCTGTTGAATATAAAGATCGTTTCAGTATCCAAAAATTCAGAATTGCTCTTTGATGCACCGTTGTCAGCATCTGTTATTACCAGGGAAGAAATAAGAAAAACGGGTTGTACTTCCATAATGGAAGCTTTACGGCTTGTACCCGGAATGATCGTGCGGGAGCAAAGCAATGGTAATTATGATATTCACCTGCGTGGAATGGACAATGTTCCGCCCAATGCGCCATTTGACGGCAATTCTACCACCACCCTGGTGATGATTGATAACCGGCCCATCTATAACTATCTGAAAGGAGGAACATTCTGGGAAACCTTACCAGTGGATATTAATGATGTAGAGAAGATAGAAGTAATAAGAGGCCCGGCAGCAGCTCTATACGGACCGAATGCAGTGAGCGGGGTTATAAATATCATAACCCGGCATACAAAAAAAGAAGGTTTGTATATAGTAGCTAACAGCCGCCAGGGCAGTTATAATACCTTTATCAATAACGTGTCCCTGGGCTACCAGTCAAAGAAGTGGAGTATGATAGTCTCGGGTAATTACCAGGGCCGCGGAAGAAGCCAGACATCCTATTATGAAATGTACAGTAACCAATGGCTTGAAAACCCGCCCTATTTTATCAGCATTTTAGGTGATACATTAACCGGGTATCATCAATCAGATCCTGGTATGGCAATGAAGAAATACGCAGGCAATGCTTTTTTAAGTTATGATCCGGCAGAAAAAATAAAATTTACACTTTCCGCGGGCATGCAGCATTCAACGGCACAGAAAGTATCTACTGAAAACGGGGCTACTCCCCTTTCTACTGTTGCTTCTGACAGCCGGTATGCCGATCTCCGTGCCAACATAAAAAATATTTCGGCACAGGTTTCTTTTATCAATGGCAGGCAGACCCCGATCTATCCTGGCAACGAATATGATTTCCAAACTACAGATGCTGCTATTGAGTATAACTATGTAAGGAATAATCTATCCCTCAAACCGGGCCTTAGCTACAGAAGCGCCATTTACGATGACACCAAACATTCCGGTCTGTCAAGCCATTCAAAAATTTTCAATGCCAGGGGACTGATCACTACAAAGACAGCTTCCCTGCGTGGGGAATATAAGTTGTTGAATAATAGACTGAGACTTGTGGCAGGAGTGGCAGCGAATAAATTCAATATTCCCGACACAACATATATTTCTTATGAGTTTGCCGCAACTTACAAATTGAATAAAAAAACCCTGATCAGGGCAGTTTATTCCAGCTCGCCGCGTTCAGCTTCTATTTACGATACTTACGTTAACCAGGAAGTAATTCAGTTCCAGGCAGGTTACCAGAAATATATGAGGATGACCCAGGAAGGGAACAGAAATTTAAAACTCCTTACAACAGAGATGTTCGAACTCGGCTACCGGGGAACTATTGCCGGAAGGTTTCATATTGATATGGAATTATTCGATATCCGGTCAAAGAACTATAACAGTATGGCCTATAATCCTTCTTACGTCAAACTAAACGGCAGTGATACCATCATAGTAACACCCCTGGTCCCCACCAATCTTCCTGTGACGCTGCAACAGCGGGGTATTACGCTTTCATTGCTGTACCAATCACCAAAAGTTCAGGTAAAACCTTTTATCAGTTTTCAGCGATCAAGGATAAAAAATTATGCCCCGTTTCTTAATACACCTGACGCTACATGGCCCTTGCTGAATAACCCGGCTCAAAATAATATTTATTCAGGAATGGGATCAGCATCGGATATTAAAAGCACACCTTCTGTATTCGGGGGAGCAAGCATTAATTATGTGCCGTCTTCAAAATTAAATATTAATGTAAGTGCATATTATTATTCGTCTCAAACTTATTCCCATGTATCCAACATCGTATTTAATGATGGTGCCAGGGGCATAGATCACATAGGTGCCAAGCTGATCCTCAATGCCAACATATCGTATAAAGCGGTAAAAGGGTTGCACATTTTCTGCACGGGAAAAAATATACTGAATGACAGGTCAAGAGAATTTTTTAAATCAGATGCGGTGCCCTTTATGTTGTTGGGAGGTATAAATTTTGAACTTTAAGTCAATGAACTTTAGCATAAAAAAACGTATTTACTGGAGTTTTAGTTTACTGGTACTGCTGTTCGTGGTTAACGGCATCATTTCCATTATTACATTAAATACCAGCGTGAGGTTATCGCGGGGTATCTCTACTGTCATAGACCCGTCTCTACAGGCCGTAGAGGAGTTCCGGGATATGTTGGTTGAATCTAAAATGTATTCAACAGCATGGGTGTTCCTGCGATCAAATGAACCGGGAAAAAATTCATTACAAAAACTGCACACAACAGATTATCCAAAACTAAAGCTGCGGTTAAAGGAATTATTCGGGAAGCTTGAGGACAAAACTATGGCAGACAGCCTGGGAAAAGTGTTTTCCGGCTTTGAAAGACTTTTAACTATTGAGCAAAAGATCATGTCATCCCTGCATAATTTTGAGAGCTATGATGACCCTATGGCCAAATTCGAATCGGAGCGGATGATCGACGATGAAGTACTACCCCGTACTACGGCACTCACGAATAGACTTTTCAAAATTGCCTCCCGTATGCAAGACTTCAGGCAGCGTAAAAATGCTGATCTTGAACATTCTTTTATCCTGCTGCGAACCTTGATCTACATTCTTGCCATTACTATTATTTGCCTTGGCATTTTCCTTTCCATTTATTTTTCCAGGATCATTATTGGGCCTGTTAATAAAATAGGAAGCATTATCACAGATCTTGGCAAAGGAATTTTACAAAAGGTAAATTATAAAGAAAGGAAAGATGAGATCGGTGAAATGGTTCATGCTGTAAATAACCTTGCTGAAAAATTGCAGCGAACTGCAACCTTTGCCCACGAAGTAGGGTCGAGGAACTTTAACAGCTCGTTTCAGCCGCTTAGCGAAGATGATGTTTTAGGCAAAGCGCTTATTACCATGCGTGATAACCTGAAAAAGAGTGACCGCAGCTTGAAGGAGGCGAATACAGAGATCCAGACCATCTATAACGCTTCGCTGGATGCCATTATCATTATTGATGAGCATGGCAAGATCTTAAAATGGGATAATAAATCAGAGATCCTTTTCGGGTGGAGTGAAGCAGAGGTATTTGGCAGGTCATTAACTGACAATATCATTCCGGCCCGCTTCCGCGAGGGACATACAAGAGGAATGAAACATTTTTTAAACACAGCAGAAGGGCCCTTATTGGGCAAAACTATTGAGGTCAGTGCCCTCAGGAAAGACAATACAGAGTTTGATATCTCACTAAGCATCTCACCGGTACGTATCAAAGATAAGTTCAGGTTCATTGGATTTATCAGGGATATCACTTCCCGTAAAAAAGCCGATCTGGCACTGCAGGACGCTTATGATGAAAAAAATATCATACTGGAAAGTATAGCCGATGCTTTTTTTACAGTAGATAAGAACTGGGTGGTTACCTACTGGAATAAAGAGGCGGAAAAAATGCTGCAAACCCCAAGAAATACAATATTGGGAAATAACCTTTGGGAAATATTTTCCAGTAGCATTGGCTCCGAATCATACAGGAAATACCACAAGGCAATTGAGACCAACACGGTCATCCATTTCGAGGATCATTATCCACCCATAGATAAATGGTACGAGATAAGTGCCTACCCTTCCATTGCCGGCTTGTCGGTTTATTTTAAAGATGTAACAGAACGTAAAAAATCAGAAGCGGCTATAAGGAAAGCTTTTGAAGAAAAAAACACTGTACTTGAAAGCATTGATGATGGTTTCTTTGCAACAGATAAGAACTCCGTAGTTACCTATTGGAATAAAAAAGCGGAGTTATTACTGGAGGCAAAAAAGGAAAATGTGATCGGTGAAAATCTGCATGACATGTTTGCCGGTCCTGATTCCCTGATCTTTTATGATAATTATCAAAAGGCCATCCGGGAAAATACTACTGTCCATTTTGAGGGATTTTCAAAACGAACCAGTAAGTGGTTTGCCGTAAGTGCTTTTGCCTCTGATAATGGCTTGTCCGTTTATTTTAAAGACGTTACGGAACAGAAAAAAGCAGAAGAGGTCATCCGGCTCACAAACGAAAGATATGATATGGTGACAAAAGCCACCAATGATTCTATCTGGGATTGGGATATGATCACAGGAAAAACATTAAGAACCGGTGATGGATTTAAAACATTGTTTGGCTACGAGATTGAAGAGGCAGATAAAGATGATCTGTTCTGGGCAAAATTAGTTCATCCCGAAGATCTGCCGGCTGTAGAAGAAACGCATACCCAACTTTTTAACGACCCTGAAAAATATTATTGGGAAGATGAATACCGCATCCTTAAAGCCAACGGGCAATATGCCTGGGTATATGATAAAGGTTATATACTTCGTGATGAAAATGGTAAAGCTATCCGGATGATAGGCGCCACGCAGGATATTACGCAACAAAAAGAACAGGTAAGCGAAATTACCAGGATACAACGCAACCTTGATTCACTGATCAATACTACTACCGATCTGATATGGTCTATTGACAGTAACCTGAGGATCATAGCTGCCAATAAAGCCTACAGTAATGCCATTCAGATGATGACCAATAAACCGGTTGTGGAAGGCGCTGATGTGCTTTTGCCGGACGTTGGGCAGGAACTTATGGAAAAATGGGCGGCAATTTACAAGAGAGGTTTATCCGGTGAAGTATTCAGTATAGAAGACTCTTCTTACCAGCCGGATAAAAAGGAAACATTGTATAATATCATTTCTTTTTCACCGATCATCAATTCAACAGGCAAAGTAACCGGTGTTGCCTGCTATGGCAAGGATGTTACCGAATTAAAAAAATCAGGAGAAAAGCTGCAGGAATTAAACAGTGAATTAAACGAGCGGGCCGAAGAATTAGCTGCTTCCAATACGGAGCTGGAGCGCTTTGCTTACATCGCCTCACATGACCTGCAGGAACCCTTGCGGATGGTAAGCAGTTTTTTACAGTTGCTTGAAAAAAAGTATAAGGACCAGATCGATGAAACAGCAAGCAAATACATCCACTTCGCTGTAGATGGCGCAGACCGGATGAAACAGCTGATACTGGATCTGCTGGAATATTCCAGGGCAGGCTCAAATACAGACAGTATTGGTGATACAGACATGAATGAAGTGATGGGGGAAGTAATGGAGAATGTGAAAAGTAAGGTGGAGGAATCAGGTGCAAAAATTGAAAGCATGGACCTGCCGGTATTATTACATACCCGTAAAACACAGATGCTGCAGTTATTACAAAACCTGGTAAGCAATGCGCTGAAATACCAGGACAGCAGGAAGCCGGTTATTAATATTTCGGTGAAAGAGGAAAAAGACAATTGGATTTTTTCTGTAAAAGACAATGGTATAGGTATAGATCCCCGCTTTGCAGATAAAGTATTTATTATTTTCCAGCGATTGCACAACAAGAGTGAATATTCAGGCACCGGCATCGGACTTTCTATTTGTAAAAAGATCGTAGAAAGACATGGGGGGAAGATCTGGGTAGAATCAAATGCCGGGGGTGGAAGTATCTTTTCTTTTACTATCAAAAAATCAGTTTTAATATCCTAAATAAATCCAATAAAAAACCTAACCCATGAAAGACGTACACATATTACTCGTAGAAGACAATGAAGGAGATATCATATTAACCCTTGAAGCTTTTAAATCAGGGAAACTGCGTAATGATATCAGCGTGGTAAGAGATGGCGAAGAAGCCATCCGCTTTCTTAAAAAAGAAGGCGAATTTACAGATGCCTGCCGGCCCGATATCATTCTCCTGGATATCAACCTTCCAAAACTTGACGGCAAGGAGACCTTGCATTATATAAAGAATGATGAAGAGTTTAAATCCATCCCGGTGGTAATGCTTACCACTTCTTCTTCCGAAAAAGATGTTCAGGATGCCTATAATTGCCACGCCAATTGTTATATCACCAAACCGGTTGATTTTACCAAATTCATACAGGTGGTTCAGTTCATAGAAAATTTCTGGATCACTATTGTAAAGCTTCCCCAAAACCCCACTCCATGCTCCGTACCCAATTAAATATCTTAATGGTTGAGGATAACCCGGGAGATGAACTCCTGTTATCAGAACTTTTAAGTGCTTCGAGCCTGTCGGTCGATACTGTGTATAAAGCCGGCAGGATGAGTGAGGCGCTCAGCCTGGTAC